>Ga0247608_10000306_pt1 | contig 84935 bp, 115 predicted proteins | sample 176DNAGHGlowgp2_FD_193490 | JGI IMG/M metagenome (GOLD analysis project Ga0247608, IMG submission 193490) | Sheep rumen microbial communities from Palmerston North, Manawatu-Wanganui, New Zealand - 1766 DNA GHGlow gp2 | ecosystem: Host-associated > Mammals > Digestive system > Stomach > Rumen ... | reverse complement strand
CATAATGTAGTAGCATATTTTCATGAACAAATCAATTTATAAAAAAACTAACGTTTAATATTCCAGATTTTAATATATCTATACCTTATATGTGGTCAGACCAAAATTTAGGTTATAGAAGTAATGGTTTATTACCTAACATTAAAGGTACTTTTGGTTATGCTGGTGGTGGTAGTTCAAGAGGTTGGGGTAATTCATCAGGAGCTTTTACAGATGGGAAAATATCTGCTGCAAACGCTTTACAAGGTATGACAATGGGTCAATCTGATAATTTAACTTATAATTTCTTTTTCAATGCTTCATTATCTAGTTCTGTTTATCAAGATGACGTAAATCATGTTATTCCTGCTTGTACAGTAATATATTATATAATACATTATTAATATCTAATAATTGGTCTAACTACTATATATTTTGGTCGAACATATGTTTTATTTGATTGATATACTGAACTACACCGAGAAGCTGAAAAATCTATAAAATACATATAATTTGAATTATTTTCTCTTTTCCATAATTCACTCGTTCTACTTTCATAAGAAGAAAATGCACCTAATTCCCAACTTTCTCCCTTCAGATAAGGAACCTGACCAAAAGTACCAGTAATATTCGGAATGAAACCATCACCTGTTTCACCAAGATATGCTGTTCCAGTAGTATATACGAATGAGCGAGATTCTGTATCAGGCAAATTAAATGTTAGTTTTTTTATAAATTGATTTGTTCATGAAAATATGCTACTACATTATGTAGTTTGTGAAAAAATCCACTTTTATATGTTACAATAAAACCTATTATAGCTCCTATTGATATAACTATATTAAGTATTGTATCTATTATTTCTAAATTTTCTTTAGTTGAATCTTTCATATTAAAAAGAACCGTTATTTCTAACGGCTCTATTATATCTTTTTATTATATCTTTACCACTTTTTGAATGTTACTACAGGTTTATCTGTTAAATCATCATAATCACCACTTGTAGCAACTGTAGCTAAACCACTCACATTACTTGCTGCTACTTTATTGCTTGATGTAATTTTGGTCTGGTATGTAGCTGAAATATCAGGAATATCAGAAGCTATTAAATCAGCACCACCAGTAACAAGACCCTTAGAATCATATGTAATTTTACATTTTGTTGCACCTGTAATAGCAGTATTTGCAGCCACTGCATTTACATCATTTGCAGTTAAAGTAATATCAGAGCTTAAGGCTTTATTATTAATTTTTCTTGTATTCGGTACATAATTTGTAGGAATACTATTATCTACATAGCTTTTAATAGCTTTTTGAGATGGGATTGTATAATCAGAATTACTAGATAACGTTGTATCAGTATCGAGATTAAAAAATTTACCTTTTACCATTGATTTTTATCCGTGCACAAATAAAATAAATCGATTTATATTCCTATCTTTATAGAACCTGTATTTATGTTTTCTTTAATCAACTAGACAATTATATAATTAAGATATAAAAAGAGAGTCATATTTCAGACTCTCTTATTTTCAATTCAAATTACTATTGAATTAGAACAATACTTTAGCTGTATAAGTATTAGCAGCAACCGCAGTTGAAGCATTAAATGTAATTGTAGCGGCTTTTGTACCGTATACAATATTCATTTCAACTTGTTCACCTGTAGCTGTTTCAATAATAACAATATTCATTGGATCAGCTGGAAGACTATTCAATGACCAAGTAGCTGTTCCAGAAACCGGAGTTATAGCTGCATTCTTATATTCAGCTTTTGTACCAGAAATGCTATTTTCAACAAATGTAGCAACAGCTTTTTCTGTAGCAATTACACTGTCAGAAGCACTTGCAGAAGCACGAACTGAAGTAGCGAAAGATTTACCAGAATCTTTCGTATTACCAGCTGCATCCCAACTAGCAATGTTGTTTTCAACAGCAGCACTAACTTTATCTTGTTTTTTATCTAATTCTGTACGAACAGCTTTTTCTGATGGTAATTTTGTATCAGCGGCAGAAGAAGCAGCAGCAACAGTTGTAGCAACTGTACCAGACTTAAAGTTAGTTGTTGTTAAGTCAGAGATTGTGTTATCATCAGCATCAATTGTTTTATTTGTCAATGTTTGAGCAGCATTCAAACGAACAATATCAGCAGATTCAGTATTATCAATCTTTTCAACTTTACCAGTTAATGAACCACCAGCTGCAACATCGGCATTAATTAACAGATAGTCACCTGCGTTCCATTCAATACCGCCGATTGTCTTAGGACCAGTACCTTTTACATAGAATAAGGCACCTTTTGTTTGTGGTAATGTAATACCAGAGAAGTCAGTAGCTGATGTAATATCCCATGTACCAGCATAATGTACACCACCTGTAACAGCAGCATCGATAGCAGCTTTAACTGCACCAGATGTTACAAGGTTTGTAGAATCAGCTGTAACATTTGTATCAACTTTAGCACCAAATTCATGATTTGTACTATCATATTCTAAGTAATTAGCTGATGTAGATTTAATAGCTAATTCAGAAGAACCAGTTACCAAACCTTTAGCGTCATAAGTAACAACTGTACCTGTACCAGCGGTAATAGCAGCATTTTTAGCTACTTTACTATCTAATTGATCTTGAATTGAAGAGGTAACACCATCAACATAATTTAATTCAGTTGTTGTTAATGTAGCACCATCCAAAATGTTTAATTCAGAAGCATCAGCAGTTACACCGTCTAAGATATTTAATTCTTCTGTAGAAGCTGTAATACCATCTAATACATTAACTTCGGTAGCTGTAGCAGTAACATCAGAGATTTTAGCCAGCGTTAACGAAGGAATATCAGAGGCTGTTAAGTCAGCACCAGCAGTTACCAAACCTTTAGAGTCATAGGTAATCTTGCATTTTGTAGCACCAGTAATAGCTGTATTACCTTCAACTTTAGCATCTAATTGATCCTGAATGCTAGAAGTAACACCATCTACATAATTTAATTCTTCTGTAGAAGTTGTAACACCATGCATAATATTTAATTCAGCGGTAGTAGCTTCAATGCCATCTAATACATTAACCTCATCAGCAGAAGCTGTAACATCAGTAATTTTTGCTAAATGTAATGACGGAATATCAGCTTCAGCTAAATCAGCACCGGCTGTTACTAAGCCTTTAGCATCATAGGTAATTTTTGTATGAGTACCAGCTGTGATAGCCGCATTCTTTTCAACTTTATTAGCTAATTGAGCAGGAGTAACAGCTTTATCTGTAGCAGTACCAGCAGCAATTTCAGTAGCATCAGCAATTTCGATGATACCTTTTGCACTTGTAGAAGCTTCAGCAACAGCAGCTTTCAAACCATTTGAATTAGCTGTTAAAGTAACATTACCTGCATTTGCTCCACTAGCAATTTTGATTTGAACATCACGAGAACCAGAAACCTGTTCAACACCGTTTTTAAAGGTATAGTCACCAGCAGCATTAATCCACGCAGTACCATTCCAATAAAATTCAGCCTTAGCTACTGTGTCATAGTAATGTTGACCTTCTTTCGGATTTTCCGGAGCAGAAGCCAAATTCTGAACAACAGCATTTTGCAGTTCGTTACCGTTAAGATCAATATCAATTAAAAATTTTTTAGACATATGTCTTTCTCCATTTAAAATTTAATTTGACTATTGTATATACAATTTATAAATTAGTTTAAATACGCTTTTCCTTTGAAAGCCCCATTAAATGTTATAGTAACAACATTTTCATTGTTATATAACACATCTCCTACTACTACAGTACCCGCTGAGGTAACAACTGTAACACTAGGATGTTTCCCTAAGTTATGTTCAATAACCCAGGTGGACATGGCTTTACCAGGTGCAAATACGAAAGTTCCACCAGAACCTCCTGAGTCAGACATAGGTACCCAATATTCATTAGAGGTACCATTTTTTAAAATATATACCTTATCCGTTTCAGAAACATACACCGCCATACCAATTTTACGACGTTGTGATGTTATTGAATCTCTTTCTGCAATTGTAGCAACTTCTCTCCAACCACCCTTTCCATATTCAGAATAATGTGTAGGAAATTCGTCTTCAGTTGTAAATGGTACAATACCTGATGCTACATTTGTACCTGGAATTTTGCTCATGATATAAAATACTCCACTTCGATATTAGAACCAGTTTGGATATTATTAGACCTATAAATAGTGTATTGAGATTTATATCCACTTGCATTCGTTAAGAGTATGTGTGACTCAACCATATCACTGAATACAAATCCATTAATCTTAAAATTAATAACATCATCATATTTTGATGGTGATATTACATAGAAATATTTACCCCCTGAACAATCGAATGTTATTACATTTTTATCAGTCGATTCAAATTCTTTTGACATAATGATAATTTCTTGATTATCTAAAACAGTTGAACTTGAACTTCCCCAATAAAGATATTGTTTAAATAATATATCAGTTGAACTAGTTGCAGAATGTTTACCATCACTTACCATAATAGTATAAGTAGTATCTTCTGTAATATTTACATCTTCAGCTGTATATGCTCTTAAATTCTTATCTACTGCGCCAATTCCAGGTGTAATAGCTTGAGCTGTTATAATTTTATTGATTTCCCAAGACAAATTAACATCTTTTATAATCATACCTTTTTCGTATGTTTGGCCACCATGTAATGTTACTTCCGGTTTCTTATATAATAATAAATCAAGAGCTTCTTTTACATTCGACAAAGTGTAATTTTCATTTGTATATTTTATATATTCAGCACTTAATTCAGTTTGAAGAATTTCATCTAATTCAGCATGAGTAACATAATCACCAGCAGAACCAGTATTTCCTATATATTCAAAATATGTATCTAACCATACATATTCATCATAGTAATTATGTTCAATTGGTAAATTTATATTATAATCACTTTCATCCTTTGGAACTAAGTATAATATATTATCTTCACCAACTTCTGGTAATTCATCTACTATTAATACTTGAAAAGAATGAATTTTACTAATTAATTCGTCTACTTCTTCTTTTGAATAAGTATCTTCTATAATTTTTATAAAATCTTCTGTAAATACAGGAAATTCTTTCGCACTTTCAGTATTACCTTTTCCTTCACATATCTCTAAATATGTATGCACACCATCGCCAAAGACATACCATAACAAGCACGAACGACCAGAATCTTCTGGATAAAATGCATAAGCTTGAGTGTCGAGAGGTATTACTTGAGTGTAGTACTCACCCCCCTCTTGATAGTCTGAAATAGGACGTATAAAACGATGTATTACTCTATTTTGACCAATTGCCATATTCGATTACTCAATAAATTTTTGCAAAAATATTTCTTATTAGTTTAGAACTTATCAGTTATTTTGTTAGATAAATCGTTAAACTACGCTTTAACAACTGTATAAACAGTATGTCCGTCAATTATTTCTGATGTTGTAGTATAACCATCAGCACAGAAGTTAGTATGTTCACCTTCAGCTACACAATCATGTGGATCGAAATCCCAGAATTTACCACCTTTAACAATGATTTTAGCTGTACCGGCTTGATAATTAGTGTCTTTACAATTTAATAAATAGCGTTTATCATCATTTTCTGTTTTAAATTCGCCACCTTTTATTGTAATAGTACCTTTTTCACAATATATACATTCTGTGTGTTGCGATGTCCATGTACCATTATTAATCGTACAAACATTGTTTTCAGTAGTTGTCCATAAACAAGCACTATTACTTGCCGTATCAATAACTTGACCGTTTCCATTGAATGTATAATTAGTACTGCCTCTTAACATAAATATTGAACGTCCATTATTAGGAGCACATTCTATTTTATAACTATTTAGATTGATAGTCGTATTATTACTTGCAAATGTACCATTAACTATTGCATAAGTCCCTAAATCTATATCAGAATATAAGGTTACTTTACCAGCTTTATTTAATGCTGTTTTGGCAGTTGCCACATCGAATACTTCAGTCGGTATAAGAAGCTTAAGATCTTTAATTTGTTGAGTTAAAGATGCTATTTGAGCTTGTAATGCTTCATTAGTTGTATAATCACTATCATTATCTAATTGAGATGTTTTAGTAGGTATATTTTCAATAACAGCAACTTCTCTTTCTGGTACATTAGTCTTATTAGCACCTTTAAGATAATATGCTTTTTGTGAACTTATATTAAGACGTACACCCTCATTTGATGTTTTATCTTTAGAATAAATTTGTACATTAATAGCTGAATCTTTATCACTATTACCTTCTTCAAGATTTGCACCAACATAAGAAATAACATTAGCAGTCTTATCAAATACTTGAATACCACCACCATCATTTTCATTAAATACTAAACTATATGATTTAGATGGTAAATTATATTTTGTATAAAACCAACCTTTCGAAGCATCTGTTTCATCATAATTTTGCCAAATACGTCTTATGAATCCTGTTAATTTGTTATCAATATAATTATCATTTGCTTCACGTGTATTAGCTTCTGTATCTATGTTATCCTGTAAGCCTTCATCAACAGCTGATACTTCTTCTTTAGTAGCATAAGGAGTAAGATCGATAGTTTCAGATAATTTATCCCAATTTTCACCATCCCAAGCATAATTAGTACCATCATCTAAGATATTCCACATATCACCAACTTCATTATTAGATTTTGGTAAATCATTATATGTAGGTTTTGTACCTTTAAATCTCATAGCTGATGTAAGTTTAGCATCAATTTCAGCTTTAGTATATACATTAGATTTATCAGCTTTATTATTATCAAGACTCTCTTCAGCATTTGTAGCACGTGTATTTTCTGCAACAATATCAGCTGCTAATTCAGCTTCTTTGGCTTCAATTGTATCAACTGCTGTATTTAAAGCATTCATAATAGATTCTTCACGTGTATCTGTATAATTTACAGCAGAATTATAAGCATTATCTGAATAAGATTTAGCAATAGCTTTCATTGAGCCTGTAATAGACTCTTCACCCTTAATAGTTTCGAGTTCAGAATCATTAACATCTATTCTTGCACTTAAAGCAGCTTCAACACCGAGAGCTCTATTATTTTCATTTATTATAGCAGTATTAAGATTATTATCTGCATTTTGTCTATCGGTGATTTCTGTACTTATATTTTGACCTAATTCTAAATCTTTTTCAGCACGAATAGCTCCTTCTTGTTCAATAGCATCAGATAAATCATTATCAGCATTTATACGAGTAGATTTTTCATTTTCTAAAGCATCTTGTAAATCATCATCAGCTTGTGTTCTATTAGAAGCTTCTTGATCTATATTATCTTGAAGGGTATTAGTTATTGTTGTAACAGCCTTAACAGAAGGATATAAAGTTGTAGATTTTTCATTTTCTTCTGTAATTTCATTAACTAAATTTGAAATATATTGACGTTTGGATAATTCAAAATTCATATATTGTAAATCAGCTTTAGAATTAATTAACTCTATCCAAGCATCATCAAAAACAGCATATTCATGAGCACTTTCAACAGAACTTTGGCCATCTCTTATTTCTGTATAAGTATGTACACCATCACCAAATACATAATATAAGCCAACTTTTCCCTGTAAATCATATATTGCATAAGCTTGTGTATGAAGAGGAATAACTTGACTATAAAATTTTCCACCTTCTTCATAATCAGCAATAGTATTAATAAGACGCTGAATTATTCTTTGCTCTACTACTTTAGTTTCATTAGTCATGACTATTTTCTACCTTTAATACTTCTTCAATTACATGTGATGATGTTAATGACTCTTGAAATGCTTTATCTGCAAAAAATACTTCTTCTAAAACAGTATATGGATCAATATATGTACCACCGAATGGATGCCAAAAAATATAATTACTATAATTTTCATCTTCTACATTCGGTCCCATATAAATATAAACAACCCAATTTCGTCTAGTACCTTCTGCAAAAGTAACAAATTGACCTATAGTCCTATCATTAGTAGCTGTTTTTTCTGTAAAATATTCAACAGCACCAGATAAATCATTAAAAATTCTTGGATTATTTACATCTTCTTCAAACCTAGTCGATCCATTATAAAACCATTGTATAAATGGATATGGTGGAACTATCTTACTGTTACCTCCACCATTTAATCGGCTCAGCCTAAGTGAATTAATATAAATGCTTTCATCAGTCATACAGATTAGAACTTTTGGGTTCTATTGTAATGGAATAATGTTAAATTGATATAGGTATATCACTATGAGTTTTCGCCTTCTACCAAATAGAGTATATGCTACAAATCCTACACATGTTGGTACAATAATTTTTCAAGCTGTAAATGGTAATGCAGAACTATTTGGTACTAATGTAACTCATTATACTGAAAATGATAATAAACAGCGTATAATAATTCCAAATTTTGATGAATTACTACCTATCTGGGATGACCTTATTTTAAAAGATCATTTTGTACCAATGACGTGTCTAACAGCTTGGATAGGTTTTAAAACTGAAGAAGAAGGAACAGAACTTTGGCTAAATCAAGGAATAAATATACGACTTACTCCAACAGATGACTATATAGAATAAAATAAAGGGACCATAACAAAGACAGTCCCTTTTCTATTCATGAAGCTTTTGGTTAGACTTTACTCAGCCCTAGATTCTTCAGGTTCTTCTGGGCATTTAATCTCGACATAATCCTCTTGCTTACGTCCATCTTCTAATGAAACTGCTCCATAAACAAGTTTAGTTTCTTTATGTTGAAGCAAATAGCCTTCTTCTGGATAAAGTATATCTACTTCACGACCATCATAAATTTCTCTTTGTATATACATTGTATTAATTTTCCTTTATAAAGTTTTAGCTAAAATATTAAAGAGTATTGGGTATCTCAAGAATAGGACAAACAAAGTAACCGGTAGTCTTTCTTTCAACATACATATTACCATCATCTGTAATGGACCAACCATAATTAGCAGAGTACTGACTTGATGACCAAGCTGGTGATGGAAAACCGTTTTGTACGAAATTTAAATCTGTAGCTACACTCAATACAGTAGGATCCATATTATATAAAATAGTATGGGTGCCTAAAATCATTAAAAGCTCACAAACATTAGGAAGTTGTCCATAATATGTAGTACCATTTATACTAAACGATTTACTACGACAATGTGATACTGCAGTCGATGCTTTAGATGCTAATATTAAAGTACAATTTTGAGTTGCTGTTTCTGTACCGTTTACATTTGAATCCCAAGTTCCATATAAAGGCATATTTGTAATAGTTCCAGAAGATGCTGCCCATTGTCCTTGTGCCAATCTATATGTTGCATCTAAGCATATCACTGCATATTCTACTGAATTGCTATCTTTATAAAAACCACATACTGTACCAATCTCATCATTTGAATCATCGATAATACGTTGTAAAAATTGGTATTTTCCAGAACTACCTCCACCACTTCCCTCATATGTACCAGTTACACCCAATATACTAATATCTTTTTTAATATTTTCAGCACTAATATTTTGGTCAACAGATGAAGTTACGGCTGACACATTAATATTATTATATCCATCAACTCCAGTTGGTGCTGTGATAAGTTGTGATGATGTAGAAGGTGTAATGTTTAAGGAATTAATAACTGGTTCATTAGTATTATCAAGTAAAACACTTCCATTGACAGTATATACACTGCCACTACCATTAGTTTGGACTTTTGGCATATCCTTCAAACTCCTAATCTATAAATTATCAAAACAAACACGTAATTTATAGAACCGAAATTTATTAGTAGTCTCTTATAATATTTTTCTTTTGCATCCAGTGCTTTCTACAAACAGATTTATATGTAACATTACCTTTTTCTATAGCAACTTGTTCATTTGAAGTATCTAATTCACCATTTATATAACGTATATGGTGAGTAGCTTTATTTTTACAATTAGGTTCTTCACAAATCATATCTATTTCTTTAATTATGTCTGCAAATTCAATAAAAGCCTTTGTTCCCGGAAAAAGATTACCATTAACGTCATTTTTAAGACCGTAGGCAATCACATCGACTTTTTGGAGCTCAACTATCTTAGAAAGAAAAATAACATCCTCACGGCTTAAAAATTGAGCCTCATCAACAATAATGGCTTGACCGTAATTGAGCTTACAAATTTCATTCTCTACATTTTGGATATAATATGCCGGAGTTGGTTCTTTAAGTAGCCTTGAATTTGTAAATCCCCAACCTTTTTGTTTACCATTACGTGTATCAATAGCTGGTTTAATTATAACAGGATTCATTCTTTTACGCTTATATATTTCATAAGTTTTTATTGCTTCTACTGACTTACCTGCATTCATACAGCCATAATAAAATCTTAACTCAGCCATTATTTACATCCTTGAATAAAAAAATAAACACATATACATAGAATTACTCTAATATACGTGTTTACTTAAAAAATTTTATAAAAGTCAAAAGATAAAATATCTCATTTTATATTCTGAATACTTGATCTTTCTATGCAACTTCTAATTGTCTTATTTCTTCTCGCCAAGCTTTACGTTGTGCTACCTTTTCAGCCCATTCTTCTTCAGTATATTCTCCATCAAGATATTTTTGTCCCCAATAATCAGCATCAGCTAACAATTGCTTTAACTCAAAGATACGTTGCTGATTTAATCCTTCCTGAGAAGGTTCTGGATTTTTAACTACTTCGTAATATTCACCTACATCTTCAATATGATATTCTTGACCTTCGTTACACCACTGAGCTACTTGTGTAAATTCATTTTGTTTTTCGTCATATTCAGATATTAATATTTTCCAATTACTATAATCTGTCATTATGTTTCTCCTTAATTAAAACTTAATCCAAAAACACCACGAATTTCTATATTACCTGTGTTTGTAACTATTTCTACAGATACATTACTGGTAATTTTTAAAGTTATCATCTGAGATGTAGCAGAAGTTTGTCCATTAGTATAATTTAGTCTGATTGTATCTCCGTTTATTTGCCAACTAAAATCTCTATAACTATTTAATCTAGCACCAACAAACGGAGTGACTACACAAGTTGAATACTGATAACTACCAACAGGACCAACACCAAATATTAATATCGGAAAGTTTTGAATACTTTCATTTAATGTGATAACTCCTGTTTTTGTTGACAAATTATTAGCTAAATTTTTTCCTCGAATACTATTTTTTACCCATTGTGTTGTAGCTATTTTATTAGAATAATCAGAAATTGATGAAGGTGTCGGAGCTGTTGCATAAGGATTATCACTTGCAGGGTGAACAATAGATAAAACACCGTAAGTACCATCTGTACTTGAATTTGCTTTATATGCTCTTAACTCAAGCTGTGTTTCCTTATTAGTTTTATAATAACCGACAATACCTGTTAATTGATTGCCGTCTTTATCATTAAAATTAACATCTTCGTGGCTTGTCGAACTGGGAGCTGTACCTTTTATGGCATTTGAATCTTCATAATTTATTTTAGGAATGTTCTTTTTTATAGTAACATTGCTAGTAAATGTTTTTTCACCAGCAATTGTTTCGCTATCTGTTTTATGTACAACATTATTATTTGCAGAATTTACCCAACCTGTTGTCGCAATTTGTGTTCCACTTGTTGTAGTTGTATCGATCGGAGTCGGAGCATAAGTGTATGGATTGCCGCTTTCTGGATAATAAACTTTTATGCCTTCACTATTTGTTGTATTACTTATAGGTTGGAATACATCCATACTAACAGATAACATACCTTGAGTACGAGTTGTATATATTTGTCCGGTTTTATTTTTTTGATCTGTTCCGTATTTATCATAAAATGCTAAGATTTGATACTTAGCACTATCAGGGTTTGTTCCTTTTTCTATTTCTGTTGATTGTAACTGTAAACTATTTTTTAACTTTGTAATATCATTAAAAGTTTTTTTACCATAAATATCATCAGCACCAGTTAAATGAACAGCTGAATTATCTACAATATTATATTGTGTATTATCAGGATATATTATATTAGAAATGCAATCATGATATTTATCTACTATCAAATTATAAGTAACATCATTATAAGTTATTTGTTCACCATTAAAAGGCTTATCAAAATCTTCTGATTTTAAAAAAGTTTCTATTAAATATCTTTCACATGTGTCTGATTCATAATAAAAATCATATTCATTTGCAGCATAATCCCAATAGTGTATAGTTTTAAATGTCCATAATGTTCTTTCTTCATCTAATGGGACTATTATCCAATCTAATTCTGTACCATCTGTTTCACCTTGTTTTTTAAATACTATTATTTTAGGATTTTTCTCATTAGTACGAAAAATCCACGAATATTCTGAATATTTACCTTTCTTATTGAATCTACTTGGTGGTATTATCGGATCATCGTCAAGATCTATATCTAAGTCTGTTACTGGTGCCATTATTTTACTCCTATTTCCATAGATTGTGTATTATTTACATATTTTATTATATTGTTGTTAAAAAATTCAAAAACAGCTTTTTGTGTCGGTAATACTTCATCAGATGAATCAAAAATAGCAGTAGTGTAGGTAGTATTAAGTTCTGAATTTTGAGTATATGTTATTGTTGTTTCTGTTTGTGTATTTTGATCTTGTGTTGTTTTTCTAACATTTATTTCATTTTGAGAGTATTCAGCTGTTCCGAAATAGTATGTATAGCTTAATGTAGCAGATGCTGATATTACTGATGTTTTATCTAAAAGTATATGTTGAGAATTATAATAAGGATAAGATATTGATTCATCTATTTCTTCGGTATATATTACTGGAAAATTTTCATCAGAACTACTCCAGGCATATAACGTTTTTTCAACTTGTTTTGTTACGCCTAAAAAAGGATTTGTATCACCTTTAGCTGAAATTTCACCATTTTCACCTATATCAATCCAATCACCAGCAGAATATGAATTGTTTAAACATCCTGCTATAATATTACTACCTTTACGTATTGTCATATGTAAAATATCCTTCAAAAACATACAATTAGACGTAAATGAAGTATATATTTGGGATAAGGTGTGTGTAAAAATAAGTTGTGAAAGTTAAACCAACATTTAATATTCCTACCGAATGGCGTAAATGAAGTGTATAAAAAATATAGTTAAAACAAGGACTTAAATCGGTAGGAAGCTTGTTTTAACTATATGCTATAAAAAGTTAATTTATAGAACCTATTTTTTATTAAAAGGCTCATATTTATTTTTCTATTATAATAAAAAAGGAGCTCATTTAAGAACTCCTTCCCGTGTTTGCCTGATAATTAAATCAGGAGTTTGTTTGTTATTACTATTTATTTAACTGAGCTTTAAGTTGCTTTAATTCATGACGCTGATAAGCACATTCTAGAGCTAAAGCCTCAGCATAACGAATTCCATATGCGTTACCGGCTTTTTGAATAAGTTTCTTTTCTGTATGAGTTTTTGCCGGTACAATTTCATTACCATCCTCATCATATTCAGCCTCTTTGTCAATTACTTCTACATCTTCGTATTCATCTTCCCACTCATCATAACACAGAAGCCCATACTTGAACCCATCTAAACCCTCACTCTCAAAGGCTTCTTTAACACGTTGAGCAATAACACCGAAGTGAATACGGGCATTTTCGCCTTTTTGTTCAACCACATCTTTAAACTTATACTGAATAAAATTAACTTTAGACCAAGCTCTAAACACTGCTTCGTCAATATCTTCAATATTTTGTTTCTGACGTTCATCAGACGTATTAATTGTTGCGTTTGCACAGAATATTTCCCTCCATCTGTAAGAAGAAGTACCTAATAACCTGTTGTTATCATCACTCGGTCGTATATGCTGTGTAATAAGTTGTCCACCATTAGCAGATACTTGGTACTGCAATTCTGCTGAACTAAAATTATCAGATGGAAATAAATGCAATAACCAATAATATGCTCCAGTAGACCAAGAACCAAACCCCATATAACCGGTTTGAGTTTTTCTATCTTCTTTTACTGCATATAATCTTGCTTCATTTGCAGATCCAATTCCAACATCTTGATTTAATGAATCAGCTAAATATGGCATACCACCGACATTACTATTTTGAGCATTATTATCATAAAATCCATTAATATATGTTGCTCCAGTATCACAATAATATTGTTCAGCAGAACTTGTATTATTAACATCAAGATGAGATACTTGCCATGAATTTTTATAGTATGCTTGACCGTTTCTAAAAATAAAAATTTTAAGACTACTTGGCCAAGATGTCCCATGAAAAACTAATAATCCATCTATTTTATGCTGATATTGACCTGATGAATCAGTACAAAAAATAGCATATTGATAACTATCAGCATAACATGATTGAATTGTTATATCCCTATAAGAATAAAATAAAGCACCACCCCTTAAAGAATCTATAAATTCTTGATCTGTTCCTTCTGTATATCCATAATTCCAACCGTGAACTCTATCATAAAAATTTGAACCTCCAGAATCTCTAATTCCATATTTAAAATCTTTTATAAAAAGTCCAGAAACCATATTGTCTTCTGACTGTTGATATAAACCATAACCATTTACATAGTGTTTAGAATAAATTGAACAATCTAAAATTATATTTTCGTTTCCTGCATATAAATCTTGTACTCCACCAAACCGAATACCATAAACTTCTGTACTGTTTGCATATTCATGAGTAATATCAATTCTTGTGTGCTCAATATGTACAGCTTTACCCCTTTGTACCCAAATACCACAATCTTTAGCTGTTATCTTTCCATATTCAATAATTGTACCCTCACAGCCATTATTGATAATAATCGCAATACTTTCTGAAATAAGATTTGGATTACTTAAAATAACAGATTGACCATTTGATATTGTAATTGTTGTAACTTTATATTTTCCAGCAGGAAAAAATATTATATCTTTTATACCAGTATTAGCATGATGTGAAGAATTTATTGCGGCTTGAATAGCATTTGTATCATCGGTTACACCATCTCCAACCGCACCGAAGTCTTTTACATTAATTACATCTGCAAATCTATTAGCAAGAGTCCTAGGCTCTGTTGAACCAGTAGCTACTACAGTATCATCGCTCATATCATTTCCAAGCAATACCTGATTACTCTGGTTTAAATATATTTTACCATTTCCATTTGTCTGAACTTTTGCCATATTTATATATCCTTCAAAGTTAAAAAAAGACTAAAAAACCAAGGATTAATATGCTCAATAAATACATATAAAGGGCGTATAAAAAATATAGCTAAAACAAGAACTTAATCTACGTCTTAGCTATATAAAATAAATAGTTCTTTTATAGAACTGCTATTTTTATTAAACTATTTGTATTTATTTTTCTATTATATATAAAATAAAAGAGTAGCTAGGGAAAGGAGGGGAAACCTAACTACTCTCTGTCGATTGTTATAATCAACGCTAATTAGAACTTTATCTTTATTTTTGAGTATACTTCCAAAATTCTAAACGAATATCTTCATCTAATAAAGCTTCTTCTAATTTAGCATTCCATTTTTCATGATGTAAATATGTATTAATATCAAAAGGAAATTTTATATAATCATTTCTTTCTTCTAATTGACAATTTACTTTAGTTATATATACACAATTAATTAAGTTATTTTCTAAACAATATTTATATATAGATGCTCCACCGCATATAAATACTTCATCAAAATTACCACAAAAATCTAAAGCATTTTCAACAGATGTAGCTTCAACCCATCCCCTCCATTTATCATCTTTTCTATCGCATACAGCATTAACAGCAAATACTTTTGATTCACTATTATCAAGTACAATATTAAGTCTATTTGGTAATGGATATTTTGGAAGACCAAAGAAAGTTGTTGCACCAAAAATTACTGGACATCCTTTTGTTAATTCTTTAAAATGCTGTAAATCAACTTTAGAATGCCAAGCTAATTTATTACTATATCCAATTATATTATCTGGACCAATAGCTACAATCATATTTACTTTTGTCATTAGATTTCTCCTCTTTTTCTTAAAAGTAATTCTTTCCAACCCAAATCTTTAGTTTTAACTTTTTTAATAGATTTACCTGTTTTTACTTTTTTCATTTCTTGTAGTTGTGTTTGAATACGATCTGGTGATATATTATAACGCATTTTATAAGTTGGTGATAAAGCTTTAATAAATTGTAAAATTTTTGGACTAACTAATCCAGCTTTATATAAAAAGATTTTTCCTAATAAAATAGTTTTTTTATCAAAACCAATTGGATCTTGTTTATCATAAAAATCTTTTATTTTATCATAAATTTTTTTAGCATCAGGATATTTTTTTGCAAGAGTTAAAGCTTTACTTATAATATAGTTAACATTTGCTTGACTTTCAAGGTGATCCGCATCTCTATCAGCATCTGGTACAACATCTGCTAATGATTTTTTTCCTTTTGAATCTTCTATTTTAGCATCCAGCGATAGTTTAAATATAGAAGCTTCTTGATCTTGAGTAGCTAAAAATGCTTTATGCTTTCTATCCCCTGAAATAGATAATCTAACAATATATAAAAATTCTTTATACTGCATAGGATTATATACAACAGTAGATTCTTTTTCTAAAGTTTCTGGGAAAAACCAACGTGTACGATAAAAATTACAAATCTTTACATATTTAAGATAAAATTCAGCAGACCAATCTTCATAATTACCATTTGCATTTGATAATCTAAAACCATTATATTCAATATAACCTTTTAAAAAACTAGCTAATGATTTTACACATCTATCAAAACGCTCTGGATCAGAATTCATAATTGGTTGATTATTAACTAAATATGAAGTCATATCATCTATATTATTAAACTCTTTAAGTTTTACAAATATTTCGTCTAATTCTTCATCAGTTAAACAAGTATAAATAAGTAAATTTTCATCGTTTTTACAAGCACTTAAAAAAGCTTGTTTGTCAGAATAACCAGATTCTACAAATTTTTTAAAGTTTTGTTTTCTATTTGTTTTTTTAGAAATTCTTGCTTTTTTTATTGTTTTAATCATAGGTGGTTAGTCTCCTTATTTAATCTTTACTTTTATAATAAATTTAAAACGTAAAAACTGTAAAGTCATAATTCGATTAAACTTCCAAACAGTAAACGCTTAATTTAAATCTCCTAAATTTTTATTGGTTTGTCCACAAACAAAATATAAATCACTCATATATAATGACCAAGCACAAACAAGATTATGTAATTCTGTTAAACCATCAATAATTTCATTTTCCTCACTATAATAAGTTATTGTATTTTCTGTGATTTTTTCACCACAACCTTTTGCTTTTTTAATAGCAGCTCTTATTTGTTCATTCTTTTTCTTATCGATAAGAGCTTGAATTTTCTTTTCATATAATTGAATTTGTGAACGAAAATATGCTAAATTGACAAGATTCATATGACGTTTATCTGTTGATAAATTTGCAAACTTTTGAATATTTTGTAAAAAATTAACAAAAGCAACTACATCCTTTTCTTCTTTAAAAATAAGATATAACTGAGATTTAATTGCTTCATAATCTAAAGCTTCTACTTTTTCAATATCAAACTCTTCCATGCTATACTTCCTTATCTACTACTAATTTTTGTAAATCTCTGATTTGCTGTTCGATTTCATTAAATTCTTTTTCAGTAGAAATTTTTCGACTTAAAATTAAAGAATAGTGATTTTCTTCATCTTTTTTAAATCCGGCTTTTAAAAGCTTTTCTTTATCCGGTTTTTTAATATAATAGGTAGCATCGAAAAGTACATTTCTAGCTTGTTCATGATGACCTTCTGGTAACATTTGACCGAATGTATTAACAAAGCAAAAAAACATCCATTCTTTATATTTTTTATCATAATATATTTCACAAGTTCCATTTAAATCATAAATACTACAATTAAAAATTTTTCTCAAAAAATCTATAATTATTCTTTTCATGGTTTATTCCTCACTTTTTGTTTCTGCAAATTTTAACAACTCTTCTAAAGTCATATGCTTAGCTCTGGCTATTCTTTCATTTACTTCATATAAACCATCTATACTTTGATGATCATGATGTTTAGAGCATAAAAGTACTAGGTTATTCATTTCATATAATAAATCTTTTCTTTTAGACCGTAAATGAATATGATGTACATGAGTACCAGGTCTTCCACAAACTACACATTTTCCATCATCTCTTTCTATAACTTTTTGTCTTACTTCTTGCCACTTTTCTTTAGCTTTATCATTTTGTTTCTTAAGCTCATTTCCATTATTTTTTAATTCTGTTTTAGTTAAACCTTTGCCTGGAGTTACTTTAAGAAGAAAACCTTTTACTTTTAAAAAACTAGTTTGCTTTAAAGAAGAATTCGCCCTAAGCCTATTATTCTTAGACTTTAAAGGCGTTTTTTTAAGATTTGATTGTTTAGCTTTTAATGGTGTTTTCTTCATTTCATATTTTTATCCTATGAAGGGGTGTAGTAAAAGGACAACCACATAAAAAAATACTACACCCCAAACTGCCTAAAAAACCTTAAAATGGAACATCATCAAAATCAGAAGTAGATGTAGAAGTCGATTCCTCAACTGAAGTAGAAGCAGAAGTTACTGTTTCTTTAGCCTTCATATATTGATTTTTCAATTCATCTACAACGTTTGTAATTTCCATAAAATCTTGATCACTAGGCATACGCCAAATATCTGGCATATACAAAGCCTCATTTTCAGCCTTAATTTTATCCAAAACATCTTGAGTCGGTTGGAACATTTGAAAACTAAATTCACGTTCCCATTTACCAGAATCTGTTGGACGAGAAAATTTAATAGGATTACTAGATTCATAGTCCATAAAGTTAGGTACTTCTTTTTCTCTCCACTTTTGAGCCAACCAAATAGCTAAATATGAACCATTTTGTTGTAAAATAGAAACATGTGATTTATCCCAATCTTGTTTTGTATCTGTTTTTAATACAACAACCTTAATATTTGAAGTAAGTTTACCATCAAATACCGGCATAGGACCAAATTTACCCGGCACACTTAATTCTTCTTCTGTAAATCCAGCTTTTAAAAGTTGGCGTTTAGCTTCACATACCGGACATTTTACTTTTTGATTAGCTAAATGTACTGTCTGTTCTGGACATACAAAACGATGAGTCTTACCTTCACTATCTGTTAACCAGTGAGTGCTTACAATATATGCAAATACATTATTTTCACGGCTATTTGCAGGTAACATTTTAAACAAAATACCCTTTTTAAAACCGTTATTATAACGAATCCATTCTATATCAGGTAAAGATCCAGAATAATCGTCAGATACATCCTTACTATTTAGTACTTTTGCCATCCATTCATCATTAAATTGTTTTTCCATTTTAGTTTTCCTTTTTATAAACATGTTTATTTTAAATAGAGACATAAAATATCTCTTGTTTATATAGAAATTCAATAATACAATATTTCTACTTTATTATTTTTCCATTTCTACTTTGTTTTATCTAATAATCTAATGCCTTCTTTAATCAATTGTTCTTTTTGTTCTTCTGAATTTTCCGATTTATTTACAAATTGGCGTATAATTTCAACATTATCTTCCGAATTATTAACATCAGAATTTACTTTTTTATTAACAGATATACGTGTTAAATCAATATGAACATATTTTCCTTTAAATTGCTCTAATTTTGCCTTAATTTTATCAGTTAATAAGATATCTGTTGTTAATTCAACTTTTACATAGTTATTATTATCTACATTTAATATATTTTCTATATTTTCATCATTAAAAGTAAGCCAATCGGGTGAACTAAAGCTTTCTCTTTCAATTTTATCAAGCTCTGTATCATAAATTATGATATTTTTACGTGCAATTCCTCTATCTTTAAAAGACAAACGTTGTGTAGAACCTGCAATTTGTATTTTATGACCATAATTTCCACCAGAATGATAATGTCCTTGTAAAGTCATCTTAAAATTTCTTAATAAATCAAGACTTACACCATGTTGTGTTACAATTCCATTACCTAAATCAATATTACCTAACTCTAAATGAGAAAAAATGATTTTATTTTGTTTATTTTCAATATTTTGTAGAAATTTTGTTGCTTTTTCATCATCTGTATAATAAGGCATATATATAAAATCACCAACTTCTGTCCCAGTTTCATATAAATGAATACCAGGGATATACTTAATACAAGCTAATTTATGAATTTCACTTTGATGATTTAAAATCAAATCATGATTACCTACTAATACATCAATACTTGGTATTTTATCACGTAATCTAGCAAAAAATTCAACTAAAGCACTTGTAGTTTGAGCTGAAATAGTATCACCAACCGGACTCCATAAATCACCTAAACAAACAACCTTATCAATTTTCTTAGATTCGTATAAATCTGTTAAAACTTTAGCACATTCTAAGTGTTCAAGCTCTCTAACTGTATAACCTTCAGAAGTTATTGTAGAAAAATGATGTGCGTTATGAAAATGTATATCACCAAATACCATAATTTTCATATTATTGTTCCTCTACTGTAGTTACACCTAAAGATTTTGTACAAATATACTTATGTGTAATATTTTCTTTAACAATAGGATTATTTGTTATCCAAAGTACAGATTCAATATCATCTGATTTATCTTCAATTATATCAATAAGTTGATTTACACCAGCTTGATCTAATTCTGACTCAATTTCATCTAACCATAACAAATTAAAGCTAACTTGAGACGTCATTTTAATTAAATCATATAAAGCTAACTGAATAGCAATATTAAGACGTTTCTTTTCACCGCCAGATAAGCTAGATACTTTCTTAGTAATACCATTACTTTCAATACTAATCTCAATATTAGCTCCTTCTAATGATAATGAAGCTTCTGTATTCATAAAAAACAAATGTATATACTTTTGCATACATTGATTTAAGTACATAATATCACTTTTTAATAAATATGGTCTTAATTCACCTTTACTACCAAGCAATTTATAGAAATAATCAGATAACTGACGTTTTTCTTCTAATACTTTAATCTGTGTAGATATATCTTTTTGTTTTTCTTCTAGCTTACCTATTTCAGAAGTATAGTTTTTCATATCTTCATCTAATTTAGTAAGGCGTGAATTATGTGAATCTCTTTCATTTTGTAATTGAGCTATTGAAATCTTATTATCTGCTACTTTTCTTTGAATTTGTTTATCTTGATTAAACAATTCATTTATTTTATCTTTAATCTCTTTTTTTGACTTATCAATAGTTTGTAATTTTATATTAACTTCAGACCATTCTTTTCTTTTAACTAATATATCATCATTTAACTTTTTTGTTTTATCATCTAAAGACTTTAAAGACTCTTTTAATTTCTCACGATTGTTTGTTTTAGATGTTTTTTCTTCTTCTGTTCTTTCTAACAAGTGACCACAAGTAGGACATCTATCATTTTTAAACCAAGCATCGATTAATTCAATATCATTGACTAAATCTTTCCGCTCGTATTCCGTACTCTGAAGATTAAGTTTAATATTGTTTGCAGAATCGACTATCTCATTAAGCTGCTTTTGTAAGTCATTGCTTTCGTACTGATTTAACTGATTTTCAAATGTATGCATATCTGTTAAAATTTTTGTACTTTGTTCCATTAAAGTATTATTTTCATCAGATAACTTATTGATTTTATTAGTTATTTCATCTAAGCTGAAAGATTTTTGAAGAGTAGTATAGGTCTCCGCTGTGCTTTGCGATAATTTCTTATACGTGTCACAACTTCCTATAACACTACTTAAATCCATATTAAGACTTTGAATATCCTTATTATAGCTCTTTATGTCCTTATTAGCTTCATCTCTAACTTTATCCCACACAGAATAGTCTCGAATACTTTCAAGGGTTTGTACACGCATCTGTGGTGTTAGTTCAGAAAACGCAGACTTCATGTCATGAGTCATTAATATAGTACTACGTAATAAATCAAACGGAATTCTAAAGAGTTGGTTAATTCTAACTTGAGTATCCGCTACTTTATGACAAGTTAAATCTTGACCACAAATTTCAAGAAATAAGTTATTACCTAACTCAGAGTCTTTTCTTACACGGCTAATCTTTATATCACCTTGATCAGAGTCAATATAAACTGTTACACGACAATTTTTTCCAGCTTTAATATTTACAACATCATCAGCTAAAACTTCATTTGTCAATGCATTGCCGGTTAAGCACCAATATAGAGCTGAAACAATTGTAGATTTACCAGCACCATTATTTGTTTTCTCATCACTATTCGTACCTTCTATGGAATACAAACCTGGTTTAATCATAAATTTAACTTTAGACTGTACACTTCTAAAGTTTTCAATATCTATTTGGCGTATATTAAACCTCATATAAAAAAGACCTCCAATTGTACTACACAATATAGAAGTCTTATAATTGACAATTTCTACTAATTTAAATTTCCAAATAGTTTATTTTCTGATTAATTTGAAAAGTTTAACAAATGGCCATTTAATAATTTTCCAAATTAAATCAATAAAAGATTTATGATATGTAACACTTAAAAATTCAATTTCTTCAAGTTTACCGTCATCAATTGACCATCTTTTATTATGTGCTGACTGAATTTCACCTTCATCACATTCAGCATATTCAAAAATTTCAATATCATAACCATTAAAACTTTCTTTAAACTTTTTATTTCTTTTAAGAATATCATGTAAAGTAGTAATAAGAGTTGTTTTACCTACTCCCATCTTACCTTTTACAAAAAGTTTAATTGTTTTACGTCCTTCACTCATATGTTTTCTCCTTTAAAGTATACCGTCATCTACAGCTTGATATAATTCAGCATAATTCGAAACTAATCTATCAAAGGTTAATGGTCTTTTATCTGGATTTTCTTTAAATCTTTTATATTCTTCTACACAATCTTGTTCAATAGCAGTCATAAAAAGTTTATTAAAAATTTCCATATTTTTTTCAGCTTCTTCTTTTGTATCAAATACTACACAAATAATATCTTTATTTTTATATTTATTACGTGTGTGTTCTTCATCTACAACTGAAACATTCCAACACCATTGTTCTTTAAGTTCTTTAATAGCTTCGTCTAATGTCATATCTCCCATAGATTTCTTTTTCCAATTTATACGAATAGAACATATAGAATCAGGTTTTTTTAATACATCTCTTGAAACAGATATATAAGGTAAACCATTTACACTATACATTGTATTTCCAAGCTTTTTAATCGTTTTATTAAACTTTATTTTATTCTTTTTTACTAAAGCTTTCAATTCATCAATTTTATTTGCTAAGTTTTTATTATTATCAGGTACTTTTCTTTCGCCTAATACTAAACTCATATAATTCATACTATATTTCCTTGTCAATGTCTATAAAAATAAATTAGATTTCTAAATCCACTACAACTTTTACCGTCATAATTTAAATTTAGATGTCTATTTGCTAGACACAGTAATTTAGAATCACACTTATCACAAAAATTATCTCGTATTTTTTCCATTTCTTCTAATTTTTTCTGTAATTCTTCTATATTATTTAAATTAAGTAATTGAAATTGCTTGTTTTTATTAAATTCTTGTATAGCATATTTACTATATGGAGTAATATATACTATTTTTGTATTATAGTTATCAATAGGTAAAATACTATCCATTTGAAGTTTATTTTGAAATGCAAATTTCATCTGTTTATAAGATAATAAAAAATATCTAATTACATCTTCTGTATAAGAATAATCATTAGCTTTTAATGATGTATATATACTTTGATGATATGGTATTATTTCCCAAGACTTAATACCTGAATCATTTAAACTTTTTATAATCTTTATTTGATTTTTATCACAGGATATATCTAATGATTTTAAATTTATAATTTTACCATTATTTACAGCTGTTTGAATATTATTAAATACTTCTTGTCCTTTTTGAGAATATCCATTAAAATTAAAATTTACATTTATGATATCACAATGATTTATAATACTTTTATGAATTTTAATAAAATCAGTATATACATTTACTTTTTTACAATAGGTTTTTAATAAATAAAATAACATATCAAAGTAAAAATCAGATAATAAAGAAGGTTCTCCTCCTGTTATATCGATTTGAGTTATATCATATATTTTTTGTAATTCTGCTAATTTCTGATCTAATTCTACAACATCTAAAATTTTATCTTCATTAGCTTTAGATTTATATTCATAGTAATTATAAATATAATTTACTTTAAATGTTGGAATTATAAATAAACGTATAGCAGATTTCATTTAATACCTACTTTAATGGACAATCATTTATAAATTTATCAAATAAATCAGATAAATCAACAGGTTTATCAGAAATATTTAATTCAGACATATGTTCTTTTATAAAATTTTCATAAAATGAATATATCTTATCTCTGTATAACATTACTTTTTCAGCTTTTTCTTTATAGTCTTTAAATGTAGAATCTTTCCAAGAAATTACATCAAACAAAGATTTAAATTTATTTTCTTCTATACATTTATTAACTTTATCTTCTATATAGTGTAAACTTTGAGTTTTAAAATTATTTAAATTATCAAATATTTCTATTTTATTTGGATCTTCAGGTAATTGACTTTTAATATAAACTTTACCATTATATCCAATAGCTACTTCTTCAGTAGTACAATATAAAGGTTTATCATACCAGTCTTTATTACGTGTATTAGAAACGTTTTCTTTAGCTATACTAAAACTAGGTACCCAAGAAATACTTCCATCATCTAAATAAACATAAAATTTATTTGAATATTTTGGATCACCATATATTTCCATTATAAACTCCTTTTTAACCATATATATGACATAGAACTTCTATGAAAATTAGACAAAAAAACTGTATATTTAAATAATATAAATATAATATATATAAATAATTTAAAAATTTAAAAAAAATTATACAGTCTGACGTCTGGATTGTCTGTAGACGATAGACTAGACGAAAAGACGTATAAAATAAAAATATTTTTATTTTTATTTTTCGCGTATACGTGCGCACGCGAGGCAATTTTTATACGAAAAGATATTTTTTGGTTTTACAAATAAATTTTTTTAATATATGTTTGGTTAAATTAAAATATAAGAGGACATTATGGATAAAGTTTTAATAGAGGAAGGAACTTTTAAGAATAGTAATTCTTTTTATCAATTAAAAGTAAATGATTATGGCCTTTTAATAGGTGGAAGAGATGAATTATTTGATTTAAGAGAAGCTATTGATAGATATAAATTTCATATAACACAGCAGCGTACAAATTCATTTATAGTATCTGGATCTAAAGGTATTATATTTATAAATTCTAAATTTAATAAAAAAATTTGGTTTAAAGAAAAACAGTTATCTAATGTCTATGACCAAATACTTGAAAAATTGACCATAGAAAAGAAAAAGTCCTGAAAGTGATAATCAGGACTTAAAATTTAAATTCGGCTATCCAGAGGTCAAAAAACAAGCATTAAATGTCAATTTCACTTAAATCATGAGTTTCTACTTCATCTGATGATAAATCTTTTGTTTTTATTTTTATTTCAGATTCATCATCGTCATTAGCTAAAACATCAATTACTTTTTTATCTGAAGTAATTTGAGGAGCTTCTTCATCTGGACCCATACCACCACTGATATTTATATCGCCAAAACTTGGAGCATCTGTATCAGAACTATCACTATCTAATTCATAACCATCAAAATCATCAGTTGATGAATTAGAAGAAGTATCTGTAGCTGTATCTGAAGGTGTTTCAATATTAACATTATCTGGTGTAGTATCAGCAAAATCAGCAGGAGTATCATCTTCTGTTAATAATGTATCTTGCATATGTGAACGTAAAATATCTAAGAAACTATGTTTGTTATAGAATTTTTCTGTTCTTGGAGCGCTTTCGCCAAAATAACCAGGAATTAACATATCTAATGTTTCTATTTCATCTTGATCATCTTTAAAGGCATCCTTAACATAATTTGCAATATTTTTCTTAATACTATCTGAATAATTAGCATTATTGAATATATCTTTTAATCCTTTACGCATAGTTGAAGATTTACTTTCACCATTCATATATGAATCTACAATATCTTTAGCTTGTGTTTTAGCTTGATTAAAAGCAATTTTTTGATTTTCTTCTGAAGAATTTCTATCTGCTTGATTAGCTTTAGCATTATCAATATCATTACGTTGATTTGAAATTCTACTAGAAATAGTATCTTTTTTACGACTAGCATCAAAGATACGTTTAAATTCTGAATCTCTCCATTTTAAGAATTCTGGATAATTTGGATTATTTTTATCTTTAGAGCTCATACTAAATAATGGATATTGACTAGAAAGATTAATACCATAAGTATCGTTTATCTCTTTAATACGATTTTCAAATTCTTCAGGAGAAATAAGTAAATCACCAGTTTTATCATTCCAAGTACCCATAAACATTCTGTTTAATAATTCAGGATTATTTCCAGCAACATCTGCAAATTGTGGTTTTAATCCTTTGTTATTATACATATTAATTCTGTTTGTTTTACCTTTAAAGTGAGCCATTGCTCTTGAAGTAAATTGGTCTTGATAAGCACTTTGAGCATCTTTTGTATAATCATCTAAATTAAAGTTTTTATCAGCAGCATTTGAAATAATATCTGCATGACCTAAAATATCACCATTTGGAGCATAAGCTGTGGTTTTGCCAGGTGCTAATAAACCGATAATTTTACCATCTAAGTCACGAACAACATAACGTGTCATAGTAGCATGAGCATTTGAATAAATATGATTACCTACATTAATTGAGTCACCAGAACGTCCATAAACATAAACTTCTGGATCATTTTTATCATATAGATCTTGTACTGTTTTATCTACATAGCCAATTATTTCACCATTATCATCTATTACTTTTGAGCCTTTAATAACGTTTCTATTTAAATTTGCATATCTTTTAGCTCCAAGGCGTTGACTATCTTCATCTAATACAGATTCTTCTTTTTTATTGCCGAGATATTGAACAGCCGAACCTAATGAACCTCCAATGGTAACACCACATTCACCCATATCATTTAAGGTAATTGGCTTAAAAGGAAACTCGGTCGATTGCATAGAATACAAATCTTTTAATGTATATATAGCATCTTCACGTGTTATAAATTTAGCTGCATTATCCAAATTATCAGTCAGAAGATCTTCTGTTTCCCAATTTGAATTTAAATAATTTTTATTACCTTTATTTTGATATTCTAAATACCAAATTTCATCCGAATTCAATTGTCTATCTCCTTCTGATTCTTTTTTATACATTTTATTTATTTCGTTTCTAGTATTTGCATTATCAGCCCAACGTCCATGGTAAGAAGTTAAATCACTTGGTTGTTTTCCAAATGGGGTATTTGTACTTTTTAATTCAATACCAGCCATTCTACGTGCTAATTTTTCTTCATCTGACCACATAGGTCTTGAATTAGGATTAAAGCCTTTCCAATAATTTTCTTTACGACGACGTTCAGCTTCTGGATCTAAATCATATTTTTTATCAATCTCAGACCATCTATGTCCAATTATATCAGCCCAACGTGATCTACTATATAAAGTACGTAAATCTTTAGTTAAAGAACGATTTATATCCATATAACTCATATCTTCGTTTGGATCATCAGTAAATGGAGTATTTTCTTCAGTGGCTTCATGTAATTTAATATTTTCTGGCAAAGGATAATGATTTTTCTTTAACCATTCATGTAATTCAGGTACAGATTTAAATATTTCTATTTTACCATCATGGGATAAGCATAAATTATCGTTTTGCTTAAATATTCTAGCATCTTTACTTCTTAATGTAGCTGTATTATCTTCTTCATTTTTAGTCCATTTATTTGTATCTAAATCTTTATTTAGTTTATTGATACGATTTATTATAGACTGTAATTCATCAGATACTTGTAAAGATTGTGTAATTTTTTCAATAGCTTGAGAAGTTAACTCATGCTTTTTTTCTAATTTATCATTATCTTCTTTAACACTATTTGTATCATCAAATACATTAGCATTTATTTTTGTAGGATTAAATTGTTCATCTTGTTGTAATACTGATACGAAATTTTTAGGCATAGTTTACTTCTCTTTTTACTATTAATAACCACTTACATAGTTTAATGGATTGATATCTTCATCATCATCGAAACCTTCGATTCGACTATCTTTCCACATTTCTAACCAATCTTCTTCGCCTTCATCTTCCATATTATTTTGTTTAGCTGCACGATATTTTTTAGCCCAATATACATCATCAGCATATGGATCATCTTCTTCTGAATCAATTTCTTTCCAGCGATCTTCAGAAGCCTCATTTACTTGATGTTCTTCTTTCCATCTTTGATCACGCTTAAGATAAGCCAATGTCCAAAATACGTCACCAACTTTTACATCAATAGGTTCACCATCAGATGTATTAAACACTAAGGTATCAGATCTATCAGCTAAATCTAAGATATTACGTAATTCATTATTATCATCTAAATACATTTTACCTAATTCTAAAGCTACTTCTGTATCATCTTTACCAGAATCATATAACTTTTTGATATAGTCGCCCATTTTAGGACCAAAAATGTATTGATACGAATCACCGTTTTGTTTAACATCAACTTTTTCACCATTAACATTAAATTGGCCAGCCTTATTAAGTAAGTTGGTTCTATCTAACATATCTGGTTGAAAATTAATATATTCTTTAAAATAACCGTTGGTTACATGTTCTTTTAAAACCTTATTTAATAAGGATTCTAAAGTGTTTTCTGTAGTCATGTTATATTTCCTAAATCGATTTGAAAAATATTTATAAATTAGAACATTTTTATTATATAACGGAAATATTTTATCGGATTCCAAAGTATTATTATACGTTCAATAATATATATATTTGTTTTTGCATAAAAAAGGAGGAAATACAATATGCAAGGTATCACCAATCAAGAAAATATGTTACCTTCTATGCTTTACAAGAATTATATGTATAATGAAAAAGTATTTTTATTAGATGAAATAACTAGTGATAATTGTGCTTTTTTAATTGGTGAATTAACAAGTTTTATATTAAATCCAGAAAATATGGGTAAAAAAATCTTTTTTATCATAAATAGTCCTGGTGGTGAAGTTAGTGTTATGATGACTATTATTGGTTTAATTAACATGGCTAAACTTTATGATATTGAAATTTTTACTTTTGTTTTAGGTCAAGCTGGTTCAGCAGCTTCTTTAATAGCTGTTCAAGGAAGTCAGCGTATGATGAGTCGTTTTGCAACGCATTTTATTCATTTTGGTTCAATATATACAATTACAACAAAGAAAAGTGAAATCGAAAAGATTTGTGAACAAACACTTGAATATTCAGAACAAATGGAAAATCTTTACTTAAAAGCTTGTAAAGGAAAGTTGACACTTGATGATTTACATACTTTTCAAGCTGATGAAAGAGGATATTTAAGTGCACAACAATGTTTAAAATATGGTTTATGTGATACTGTGATTGAAAATGAATTAGATGAAAAAGAATATGAGCTTTCTATTAGAGATGCTTTTGAAGATCAATATGATGATTTTTATAAACAAAAAAATAAAGAAATAAAGCAAAATCGTAAACAAGTAAAAAAGAGGGGTAATAGCTAATGTCTAAAGTTTCTAAGGAAGATATTGTAGATTATTTTAAGTCTCTATGTGAACAAAAACATAAAAAATTATCCAGAGATGAATATAGAAAAGAAAATCCATTTTATTCTTCTTCTTTAATTGAAAATATTTGGGGTAATTGGACAAAATTTGTAAATGAAATTTCTTTTAATATTTTACGTACAAATAAAACAATTACATTTGACAAAAATGTAAAAAGAGTTGTAGTTTCTTATATAGCTGATGGAGCTATATTGAATGAAGATTTTTATTTAACATTAAAGAATTATTGTAGTCAGACAAATTCAGAATTAGCTATTCTTTGGGGTAAAAGTATTAAACGTAATACTCCATTAGAAGAATCAACTTATAAAATGCTTCAAAATAATCTTGCTACAGAATTTAAATTTGAATTAGACGATAAATGCTTAGTACGTGATTATCTAGTTTCACCTACTTTAAAAAATCCTCTTTTGAATGTAGATAAATTAACTACAAATTATAAAACAGTTGTAATTGGTTCTCCAAAGCAATATCTTAATATATTACCTTATAAACAATATGATGCTTTTAGAGTAGCTTATACAACAGGTACTATTGGTATGCCTGATTATAAAGATACTATTCCTGGTAGTGTAGATGCTAAGTATCATACATTTGGAGCAATTTTATTGGAATATCAAGATGAATTAAAAAGATATATTCCTAGAAATTTAATATTTGAAAACAATGAGTTACATGATTTAGATAAATTATATACAAAAAATGGTGTTAAGACTATTAAAGAAATTCCTGGATGTGTACTTGGTGATTTACATTTACCAGATGAGGATGAAGAGGCTTTAGATAAAACATCTGGTCTACTTAATAGACTTAATCCTAAAGTGGCAATGATACATGATGTTGCTTCTTGGGGTAGTATTTCACATCATGACTTATATAAATATTTAACTAAAATACAAAATGAAAATAAATATACAATTTCTTTAGAGGCTGAATTAAAAGCTGTAAATGAAAAATTAACTAAATTTACAAGTAAGCATAAAAATACAGAATTTAAAATAGTTAGTAGTAATCATGATTCTTTTGTTGAAAAATGGCTAAATACAGGTGAATTTATAAGAGATACTAAAAATGCTAAGATTGGTGCTAAGTTATTTGCTAAATATTTAGAAAATGGTAATATATTAGATGAATATTTACCTAAAAATGTACAATTATTACCAAAAAATAGTAGTTTTAGAATATGTGGTTTTGAATTAGCTGAACACGGAGATGCAGGTATTTCGGGAGCTAAAGGAAATCCACGTTTATTTGATAAGGGTTTTGAAAAAATTATAAGTGGTCATACACATAGTCCACAAATTTTTGGGTCATCTGTAATAGTTGGAACATTATCAAAATTAAAATTATGTTATAATCAACAAGGATTGACTACTTGGGCGCATTGTAATGCAATTATTCATGAAAATGGAACTTTTCAATTAATTTTTATGTAATTATTTGCATTCTATATAACAACATTAACAATTTAGAGGTATAAAATGGCAAGACAAGCTAAAAAAACCACTGAAAATAAAAGAAAAACTACTAAAAATACTAAAGTTGAAAAAAATTCAGTTGATTTTAATGAACCTTTTGTATTAGAAAGTGAAAAATTAAAAGAAACTACTGAAGTTGAGGTAAATAAGGTAGAAGAAACAGATAAAAATGATAAAGAATCATCAGTAAAGTGGAATCCTGTTGCAAAAACTGATGAAAAAAAGAAATCTAGTAATTTATTTGCTAAAATGAAGAACATTATTTGGTTTTAACTAATTTTTTGAAAGGTATAGTATGCAATTAGCAGTTGGTAAAAATTGTATACCGTGTAAGCTATTAAAAACATGGTTACAAGATAATAATATAACTGGAATCGACTTAGTTGATGTAGAAGATAATCCAGATTTTGTAGAAAAATATGATTTAAAACAGACACCTTCACTTGTTTTAGATGATGATACAGTTATTGCTGGTTTAGGTGCAATTCAAGACTATTTTGATGAGGAGGATAATAATGAGTAAGATTTATCAAGCTCTTGGTTCAAACATTTTTGTTGAAGAAAAGAAACAGGAAACTAAAATTGGGGAATTGTTTGTACCCGAGTCTATTAATGATGATATTATGTATGGTGAAGTAATATCTGCTCCAACAGGATATTTTGATAAAGGATCATTTGTTACTATACCAGTAGCGACTGGTGATATTGTAGCTTTTTATAAGACGTCTAGCAATAAAATTACTTTAGGTGGTCGTACATTTATTTGTGTTGATGCTAAAGATTTACTTGCTGTAGAAGTTGAAGGTGAAATTTTAGATAAGGAAGGGAAATAATATGAGTACATCAGCTCATTTTGATAAAGAAGCAAGAGATGCTTTAGTAAAAGGTATTAATCTTGTCGCAAATGCAGTTAAAACAACACTTGGTTATGCAGGTAATACTGTAGTTATTCAGCGTGAAGATAAAACTCCATTAATTACAAAAGATGGTGTTTCAGTAGCTAAAGAAATTTTACCAAAAGATGAAAAAGTTAAGCTTGGTTCAGATTTAGCTATCGCTGTTGCTCAAAAACAACTTGATTCTGTTGGAGATGGTACCACTACAGCAACAGTAATTGCACAAGCTATTGTTAATAATGGAGTACGCCAATTAGAGTTATCTGATAGTACAATTAATCGTACTAAATTACGTCAAGGTATTGAAAAGGCTACAAATTCTATTGTAAAGGATTTAAAAGCTTGGTCAACTGAAATAACAGATAACCAACAACTTTATGATATTGCAACAGTTTCTGCAAATGGTGATGCTAAGTTAGGTAAAGTTGTTGCGGATGCTTATCTTAAAGTTGGTAAAGACGGTGTTGTAACAGTTGAAGAAACAAAAGATCGTGATATTCGTCTTGAATTTAAAGAAGGTATGACGTTTGATAGAGGATGGACTTCTCAATTCTTTGTAAATAATAGAGAAGATCAGATTGTAGAATTCGATAAGCCTATGATTTTATTGTGTAATTCTAAAATTTCAAATTTTCAAACTTTGGCAAATATTATTCAAGATGTATTACAAAGACAACAGCCATTAGTAATTATTGCTGAAGGTTTTGATACTTCTGTTACTCAAGCCCTTGCTATGAATATTATTCGTACAGGTGGTGCAATGAAAATCGCTTGTGTAGAAGCTCCGTCTTATGGAGATAATAGATTAAATCGTTTACGTGATATGGCTATTTATCTTGGAGCTGAAGTAGCAGATGATCCACTTGGTATTAAGTTTGAAACTATGACTTCGATGAGTTTCGGATCTTGCGATAAAATTATTATCAAAAAAGATGAAACTATTATTCGTGGTGGTCATGGTGATGAAGCTAAGATTAAAGCACGTGTTGAAGCTTTACAAGGTGAAATTAAAGCTACTAAAGAAAATGATTCTTCTACATTAGAAATTCTTAATAAGCGTCTTGCAGCTTTAACTACTGGTGTGGCTTTAATTCAAGTAGGTGGTTCTTCAGAAGAAGAAATTAAAGAGCTTAAAGATCGTTTAGATGATGCTACATGGGCTGTAAAAGCTGCTTTAGAAGAAGGTTATTTACCTGGTGGTGGTACTACTTTATTACGTTTAGCTGATAAACTTTTAATAGATTTACCTGAGGATGAAGATATGGCAACAGGTGTTAAAGTTTTTGCTAATGCTTTAAGAGCTCCATTTAAGACAATTGTTGAAAATGCTGGTTTACATTATGATGTAATTGTTAAAGATGTATTAAAAGATACAAATAAGAATGTTGGTTATAATGTAGCCACTCATAAAGTTGCTGATATGTTAGAAGATGGTATTATTGATCCTACTAAAGTAGTTGTTGGTACAGTTTATGCAGCTTCTTCCATTGCTTCTGTTGCATTAACAGCAGATGTTGTTGTAACAGTTGATCCAGTAGAAAAAGAAGGTGTATCATTAAACATGGTACCGGGTGGAATGCCAATGATGTAATTTTTAACAATAAAAAGGAGTGAGAAAGGATTGAAAAATAATAAGTTCAGTCCTTTCTTTTTTATATAAAGAGTTAAGTTATAAAAATGTAACGATTTTATTTAAGTTCTAGTTTATATTGAAATTTTTCAGGTTAAATCGATGGCAAAAAGAGTAGCAAAATCAAGGCTGAAAGAAACAGCTTTTTCACAATATAACTTAAGAGATGCCTATATTACGGATTTATCTTCATACCATGCTGCAATTAGGGATGAAGCTATTTTTAGTAATTATGGAATTAAAGCTCTTGTAAGAGTTCCAGCTATCGGTTTTGAAGATAATGAAAATAATGTAGACGAATATAATAATTTTGTAGATATTGAATGGAATGATACAACTGAAACAGTAGTACCTTTATTTAAAGAATATCTTGAAAATGTAAATGCTAATGGTATGGGTCCAGATATGGACGGTATTTTTGGCTTAGAAGTATTAATTCCAACTAAGTTGCATTTACCGCGTAATTCTCGTATTGTATTTACTGAATATAATTCTAGAGATGAGCGTATAGCAAGAGAATGGGTTGTACTATCAACAGTAATGAAACAACTTAGTGGTGGTAAAACATATTCTCGTATTGCCAATTGTGTACCAGCAAGACAAGGTACTTATGATACAGGTGATTTAAATGGTCCTAATACTATTTGGTTTGATTATAAAGTAGATGAACATGGATTTAATAAATTAACTGATATTAGAGCTCAAGGTACTATTTGGTTTAATAACATTCCAATTGATAGGACACAATCTATTAGAGCTATTAAAGCAGAAATTTATGAGCGTTTGCCAGAATTTCCTGAAATTATTGAGCAAGTAGAAATACCTATTTTTTATGATACACGACCTAAGTATATTATAGAGCCAGGTGTAGGATTTAATATAGGTGAAGAATATGACATTCTTGATGATAATGGGAATCCTGTTTATGTACAAGTATCTGACAAAGGTGAAAAAGTAGCTTTAGTTTTAACTGTTAAAGCTGTTAATAGCTTAGGTGGTATTTGTGAATTTGCATTAAATGTAGAAAGGGGATTTACTCCATTAGGTGAAGATGGTGATATGGAAATAGAGTTAGTTAAGGATGAGGCATTTCCTGCTAAAATTATGCTAACATCTATTTATGTCGGTAGTGATTTGTATAATGAAGTGTTAAATGCTGATGTTATAACTAAACCTAAGTATTTAGTTCCATATAGATTAGACGCGGCCTTAATAGCAAAAACTATTTCAGCATCAGTTACAAGTTAATGGAAGAATAATAATAACGTTTTATTATAAAAGTAGAATTCTAATATATAGTATAATGAGGTATTAAAATAAATGGCAATTTATGGTTTACAAGTAGATTTTATGAATAAACTCTTAAATGAGTATTTTGGCGGTAAATTGCCAAACTTAGAATCTAATGAAATTTATTTAGGATTAGGTTTTTCACAAGAAGGTTCCAGAGCTAATATGGAAGATTTTGATGAGGTATTTGATGGACGTCCATTAGGTAATTATCAAAGAGCTCGTATTATTTTTGGCAAAGCTGTAGACGGATATATTTCAAATGCAAATGAAGTAGTATTTAATACGGCTTCTGAAGATTGGACGGTAAACGGAAAAACTATTGATATGATAGGTATTTTTGATTCAATAGACTATGAAGTTAATAAACCTTTAATTGTTTTACAGTTACCTCAAGCAGAAACAATTTTAAAAGGTGAGACTTGTGTTTTTGGTATAAATACTATTCAATTAAGTTTAACAGATTACTAAGGATATGATAAATGACAGAATATAATGTATATAAATTGAATTATTCAGCAGCTGAAAATAAAGACGAATATGTTTTTGTTAAGAAATTAGAAATTAATGAAAATAATATAGAAACCAGAGAAAAAATTGAAGATACAGAGTATTATCGTATATCTTTAACATCTGGTAAAACTTATATTGTAGGTGAATAATAAATGTCGAATTCTAGATTTATGTTATCAACATCTTTTATTAATACCTTATTAAATAATAATTTTGGTATTCCTTCATTTGATTTTCCTACATCTGATATTTATGTTGGATTAGGAATTGAATTTGATGCTGATACATTTACTTTTACAAAAGAACCGGTATCTAAATATTTTACTATATTAGAAAATCCAGTAAAGTTTTCTAACCCTTTAAATGGGGTAATTCGTAATTTAGAGGCTTTAGAATGGCAAAAAGCTAAAGTAAATTGGACAAATTCTGGAGAAACTATAAAATATATAGGATTATATTATAGATATTTAAAAAGTGAATATGATGAATCTTATAAATATGAATTGATTGCTGTTTTACCATTAATACCAGAAGAAACTGTTAAAATGGGTGAGAAAATGTCATTAAATGCAAATGCAATTCAATTAAGATTTGCTAATAGATAAAAAGGAGACTCTAATATGGATACTAATAAAATTATAATGACTGAATCTACTAAAAAGATAGTAGAATCTGAAATTACAGTTAATTTGGAAGATGTAACAGAACAAGAATTAGTAGAAGCTATAAATGCCACTAAGAAACTTGTTGCTACAATTACAGAATCAGGCGAAATTAAAATAAAACAAGTATTGTTAGGATAATATATAATGACTGAATCTAATTTTTCTTTTCCTATGAGATGTATCTCATACTATGCTTCTTCTAAATCTGGACTTGATAATCGTCATAGTTATGAATTTTGGTTACGTGGTAAATGTATTCGTATTGTATGTAATAAACCATTTGCTAGAGGGGATTCACTTGAAATTCAAAGTATTACAGAAAATACAGCAGGTATTTTAATTGAAACACTTTTAGTTGATGAATGGGAACAAGAATATCCAGTTTTAAATTTTATTAGTGGACGTCTTATTTATAATCGTTGGGCTGATTTTAAATATACAACGACTGGTGGAGTACAAATACTTAAATCTGTTGAACAAATACTTTCTAATAATCTTTCAATAGGTTTTATAGTATTATGTTATTGTTCAGGTAAAATAAGTTGTGTAGATACAAAAACTAATAATTATTTTGATGTATATGTAAATCTTGAGTGGGAATAATATAATGCCAAATAAACAGATTAAAACTTTAGCTAAAAGAATTGTTGAAAATTCAGCTTATGATGCTGATACTGAATCATTATTTTTCAGTAACCCAGGAATAAGTTTTGAGGTTCTTCGTGCTCTTGCTAAGAAACATAATTTTACAATTGGTCAAACACAATCTGGTCAATTTATTTCTATTCCTACGTCATTCAAGCATACATCTGAAATGTTTGAATTATATGATGATTTTTTAAATACATATACCTTATTTAGTCGTAATTATGATACACTTAAAACTGCTTATGCTACATTTGATGCTATGGATGAAAATATATCTGAAGTTAGTCTTATTTTAGATACATATGCAGCTGAAGTATTATCTGCCGGTTTTGTTGAAAATCCATTAAATATTAAAATTTCAAATAAAAATGCACAAACATTTATTGAAAAAGTTTTATATAAGAATAAAATTTATCAAAGATTACCTAATATAGTTCGTTCAATTGCTAAATATGGTAATTATGGATTTTTACTTTCTTATCCATATCTCGATAAATGGATGACTGATAAAGATGTAGCAGATTTTCGTAAAATAGATGTATTAGAAGATTTACTTATATCATGTGTAAATCCAAAATATTTTAAAGTTAATACGGATGAGTATAATAATCCAATTAATTATGAAGTAGAAACAAATTTAGGATATGTAAATTCGGTATCTAGTACAGCTAAAGTAGATAAAAAAATTTGGCAGCCTTGGCAATTTGTACATGCAGTATTATATGATGAATTAACGGAGCCTTATGGTAAGTCTGTTTTATGGTCAATGCGTTCTGCTTTTGATCAATTGACGACTCTTGAGGGTTTATTAGGTATTTCTCGTGCTTCTAAAATTCAACGCTTAGTATTTTATGTACCAATGCCAAATGGAATAGCAGTTAGTGATTCATATGCTTATATGAATGAATGGAGAGCCCAATATCTTAATTCAATTTTTAGTGATACTAATGCTCCTAAAGCTGGACGTAAATTTCCAGGTGCTATGTCTATTTTAACATTACCTGTTGCTTATGACGGTAAAAAAGTTGAATTTGAAAAAATTGAATCTAATATTGATTTAAGTTCAACTGAAGATGTTGAATATTTCTTGGATAAAATTTTACGTAATTCAAGTCTTCCTAAAGGTTATTTAGTCGGTGAAGATGTTATTACAACAGCTCAAACATTAGAAGCTCAAGATCTTAAGTTAAAACGTGCTTTATTACCTCTTAAAAGAGCCACATTAAATGCTATGATGTGTTTAATCGAAAATGTATTAACTCATGCTGGTTATGATGTTAGTAAATTAGATATAGAAGTAAGTCTTAATGAACCAATTCAAATTCCTGCAGATGTTATTAGTAAATATAATGATATTTGTGAGTTAATGAAATCATTTATGGAATTAAATGGTAATATGACAAATATCAATAAATTCCAATTTTTAATTAAAATGGGATTACCTTCTGATATTGCACAATTAGTATGCAGCAATACTTCTGTTAATATGTTAAGTTCTGCTGAAGAATTAGCTAAATTCTTGAATAGACAAAAAATTCATACTGCGAGTGTTATGCCTGATATGTCAGAAACTGAAGAAACTGCTGGCCCAGTACCTAGTATGGGTGAATCTGTTTCTATGGCATTAAGTAATAAAGAATTTAATTCTACAAATTATAATCAGTATAAGTTATTACGTGAAGTTTATGAAGATACACAACATAAAGATAATTTTACATTAGTAGAAGCACGTAAAATTTATACACAAAAGGAGACTTTAATTGGTTGATAGTAAAATAATTCATGGCGTATATATTGTAGAAAAGAAATTTGGTGTCATGTTTCTTATTGATAAAATTAACAAACTTGAACAAGCCGTAGAATATTTTAAATTTGAGGGTACATTATTTCAAAGTTTTGATGAAGATACTATCAAAAAGATAATGGAAGCTTTAAATTGTGGTGAAAAACTTTTAATAGATTTTGATAAGGATGTAGTTAAACGTATTGTTAAAGAAGATGAGCCATTTATAAAATCAATGACGAAAGAATTTAAAGCTCAAACAGTTCAAGATTGGTTAGATGGAGTAACAGATAATCCTGAAAATTCACGATTTATTAATTTTTAAATGAAAGGGAGATTATTTTATGAATAAGACTAAATTAGATATTTTTGGTGATGGACGTAAGACTCCTAAAATATCAATTAATGTAAAAGTTAAGGTAAAAACAGATTCATTTGCTGAAACTAATAGTTGGAATCGTGTTTTTGGTTATATTATGAAAAAGCAGCGTACAAAATTGGAATTTTTAGCTGTTGATGCTTTACGTAATTTGTCTTTAAATAACATATATTTAAAAGATATAGAAAAATATATTACTCCTGAGGATTATAAAGCTTTAAGTCAGGTTGAAGATATCTTTAATAACAGATTAACAGCAGATGTGAAAGCTTTTATTTTAGCTATTTTACGTATACCACTTGCTTATATAATAGAATTATCAAAAGCTAGAATACAAGCTTAAGAAATTACAAAATATGAATCTGGAACTTCAATTATAACTTGATTTATAGCTTCTGGCGTAATAACTAGTCTAATTAAACCAGTTGGAACACGTGTATATATAACACTATAACCCATTTCATTAAAATTTGCTTGAATAGATTGATATAAAGTAAGAGATTTTATCTTAACTTCATCGATTTCAATATTTTCAGATTGTTTTTTCTTATTAAACATATAATTTCCTCAATTTTTAAAATTATTTTCTATATATGTAACTATTGTAGGAAATTCATCTACATCTTTTTTAGATAATGGTAATTGTTTAGTGTTAATGGTTAAAATATTATCTATTAACGTATATTTTTTAGCTATAAAGTCTCGTATTTCAGCTATTGATAAATACATTTGTTTTTTCTCTGATGTGATAATTTTAATTCCAGTTTCATCTAAATTTATTACACGCATCAAATATACTCCCAGTATTATTAAATTATAAATTAATATAGTCTTTAATTTTTAATTTGTAAAGCCTTATTTGATAAAAATTAAACAATGAAATCTATTTAAGTTCTAATATGAAGTTATTAAAAATATTAAGGCTTTGATATGTCCATTACTTTATTTCCGAATATGTTAAGAGATACTTTTACAGAAGCAGATGATGTAAAAGCTAAGTCAAATTTAGAAAGTTATACTGGAATTGTTTTTGATACTAAAAAGAATGCTTTTAGCGTCATAACAGGTCTATTTCGTGATAAAAAAGATATGTATCATAAAATGACTAAAGCAGATAAATATTTACGTAGAGCTTATGAAACAAAAATTTGGGATTGGATTCAAGAAAATGCGGATAATCCAATTGATGCATATTTAATGCTTAGTACAGCTGTATCTAAGTGGATGAATAATAATGTATTATCAAAGTATTATAAAAAACTTTTACATGATTTACCATATATTAACCGTGAAGGACGTAAGGGAGATCCACAGACAATGGGTAAGAAAGCTAGTTTCGAATCTACTGAAAATGATGAAGATATGTTAGTAGAAGGTTTCGTTGAATTAACAGAAGGTTTTGAAGAGATTGAACCAAAAATTAAAGAAGTAATGTCAAAGGCTGAAGAAGCTGGTTTAACTAGACCTCATGATGTAAAAGTATATCCTGTTGATGAAAATGGCGAATTAATTCATAAAGATGTAGAATATTTTCCAAAAACTCAATTATTTACTAGTAAAATGAGTTTTGATCCAGAATTATCTCCTCAAAAGTTATCAGATAAAAGTATTTTAAAATATAATCGCGATAAATTATTTAACCCTTTATTTTATCGTAGTTTAGCTGTTAAATTGAATGATAGTAGAGAGCCATTATCAAAATATAATAAATTTGCAATAGTTATTGATAATGATTATACAAATGCTATTCCAGAAGTAAAAAATGATATATTTACTCGTTATTTTACTTTTACACAAAAATTTCAACAAGATCCAGAGTATTTTATTAAATCTGATAAATCAGCATATTCTACTGCAAATACAGCATATCAAAGTCAAAAAAGACAACTTTCAAATATGTTGCAGAGTCGTAATTCAGAAGAACCAGTTGATGATGCTTTATTAAATAGAGCTAAAAAAGATTTTGTTAAATCTAGATCAACATTAAGTCGTATAGCTAAAATGGATGCAGACGAATTTGAATTAAGTCCAGAAGATCAAGAGAAAGTTAAAGAGTTAAGAAATAAAATTAGTGCATTAGCTAATGAGCCATTACCAGATAATATTGAAAAAGGCTCAGATGAAGCTTGGAATTGGAATAATGAACGTCTTACAAAAATAAAAGAATTAAATAGTCAAATAAAAGATTTTCGTAAAGAAAAAGCAGACTATCATAATTCAATTTATGGTAATACAACAGCTAATAAAGAAAAAGCTCGTGAAAAACATTGGAATTTAACTAAGCCTATTAGTTATGGTAATCCAATTCATAATTCTGGTGCAGAAAATGAATTTATAGATAAGCATGATAAGAGAGAAAAAGAAGATCGTTGGTTAAATTCTCAATTAAATAAAGCTATACGTAATGGTGATTTTAGAAAAGAACGTGAATTAAGAAATATTCTCAAAAAAGAATCTGTACAGACGGAAGCTTATGTTAATGATGGAGCATCTGCTTTAAAATATTCTACTGATAACATGGATAAGCAAAATGTATCTTATGTTATGGAAGGTCAAACACATGAAGAATTAAATCAAGAATTATTTGATGGTAAAACATTAAAATCAGATGTTCGTGATGCTTTACTCGATATAGCTAATACTTTTAAAGCTAATCTTAAATTAGATATTGAGCCTATTGATATATATTTTACAGGTAGTGAAGCAAATTATAACTATAATGATAATAGTGATATAGATTTACACTTAGTTTATGACTTTGAAAATGCCGGTATGAATGCTGAATTATTAAGTAAATATTTACAAACAGCTAAAAAAGTATTTAATAATCAACATGATATTACTATAAAGGGTTTACCTGTTGAGGTCGGTGCAGAAAATACATCTGAGCCATTAGTTACTTCAGGTATTTATTCTGTATTAAATGACTCGTGGGTTATCGAACCAGAAAATGCAGGTAAAGAATTAATCGAGCCAGAAGATGACTATTATATGGCTGTTAAAACGGCTTTGAATGATATAATTAATTCTAAAGATAAGAATATGTTAGCTAATGGTATTGAAGCTGTATGGAATATGCGTAAGAGTGCATTAGCTGATGGAGATGCCGAAGAAGGTGGTGAATTAGGCTATATGAATAACTTATTTAAGAAATTAAGAGCTGATGGTATTTTAGAGCGTCTTAAACAAGCATATTATAATGCCGAAAGTGAAGAATTATCATTAGAATCTTTAGAAGAAGGTGAATTTGATAGTATAGACAGTATTACCTATGATGAAAATGATTTATTTGAAAAGTCAAAAAACGAAATCATTGATGGATTAATGGCTAAGTATGCTGGTAATATAGATGAAACATTAAATAAACTTGAAGATGTATTAGCAAATGCAGATGATGGTTATCGTGAAGCACATCCACAAATATCTGAGGCTATAGAAGAGTTACGTAATAAAAATAGTTTTGGAGATAGATGTAAATTTATCTTTGAATCTGCTTTACGTGGTTTAAAAGAATGGACTAAAAAAACTCCGGCTGGTACAAAACCAGAATCATATGTTAATCATTTAAAAGATATAGCTAAAGTTGATGAAATGCTTTCTTTAACTTATATGGGAATTCATCCAGATTTTAAGTATAAAAAGCCTTATTTAGCTTATGACAAAAAAGATGGTAGTGAAGGTATATTACAATTAGGTGGTATTGATGAGGGTGATGATCCTCAGAATGTATTATGCTATGATATTGATATAGTAGAAGCAGATGATGGTAAATATAGACCTACAATTGTCGATAGATTTGAAATGCCTACTTATGATTTTGTTAAAGTAACAGAAGATCCTCGTAATAAGGAAATGCATGATAAAATTTTAAGAAATGAGCCAGATTTAGATGATTTACTTATCGAAATAGAAGAGCGTGCAAGAAATATTAATGAAGCTTATCGTAATTGGTGTATTGAAAATTGGGATAAATATGATTTAAATACATTGCCAGCTAGATATAGAGTAGCTTTATATCATGATATTGCACATTATGGTTGGCGTCCAGAGTTAGCTTTAAAGAAATGGGAAGGAAGTAGAAAGAAAAAAGAACAATTACCTGGTTATCATCCAACAAAAGGAAAGAAAAAGACTGAATCTGTTGAAGAAATAGAGGAGGCTTTTGGCGAAAGAGAAAAACAAGATTACGTTAAAGCGAGTGAAAATGGTAGATATGTTACTGCAGTATTAGATAGATATTTGCATATAGATCCTAAACTTTTACAAGTACCTTTTGCAGTTGAACCAGATAATTCAAAATGGAAACGTGAACAAGATAAAGAGCCAACAAGATATTATGTAATTGTTGGTGTTGAAAGAACAGCTAAACCTGAGGATGTTAATACTGTTTATATAACTCAAACAGATAATAAAGGTAAGACTATTAAAGGTAAAAGAGCTGAACCTGTTCCAGCTGGATTTATTCAAGCTGCTATGGCTTGGTCTGCTACTCATAATAAATTAAATGATCCTAGTAGAATGAAAAAACGTGCTTTAATGCAGTTAACTTCAGATAGAGGACGTTCTCGTATTAGCAAAGTAGATAGCAGAGGTACTTATATTACACTTAGTGATGATGAAGTTGAAGCAGTTTTAAAAATAATGGAAAAAGAAGATCCAAGATTTGAAAATCTTGTTAAATATTATAATCAAAATCCGAATGATCCTGCTGTTATTATGGCTTTAAAAGCTTTTGATCCAGATTTTGCTTCGTATGTTAAACATATGTCTAATGGATATAAATTATTTGTTCCATATGGTGGAAAGCCAGAAGAACCAGTAAAATTCAAGTCAAATCAACCACTTAGAGACTTAAGACGTTGGGGTTAATTATGTATAATTGGCAAGAAATAGTTAATCATATTTTAAAAGAAAATGGTTATGACCTTGAAGAAGGTGATAAAAAAATATTTGATAAAGATTCAGGTTATAATGTATCTGAAGATGAAAATTATTACTATGATATGATTAAGAAAAAATGGCCAGATGCAGAAAAGTCTAAAACATTTGATGATTTTAGAAACCCTGATAACCATAGACCTTGGCAAGTAGATATATTTGTGCCATCTGAAAATATGATGATACAGATTCAAAAACATGTAAAACATGGTAGACGTCCATATAATCCAGAGGATCCAGTATGTCAATCTGATGTTAAATGGTTAAAAAGTCAAAAAGGCGATTTCTATAAAAAGATTTTATATACATGGACAGAATTAGATCCTTTAAAAAGGAAAATAGCTAAAGATTTAGGATATAAATACGTTGAATTATTTAATTTAGACGAATTTTTAAAGTGGTATGAAAATCCAGATTTAACATATGAAGAATATAAATTTCCTCCAAAATCTTTACAATATGATAGAGATGAATACTTTAAACAAAAAGCTAGACACAGAGATATTTATGGTAATGATTCTAAGTGGGATGAATAAATGTCTGAATGGGAAGGTATAGTAAAAGATACACTTAAAGAATATGGTGTAGATGTATTAAGTGAAGCTATTGATCCAGCCAATGCACAAAGAGAAATTGCGTATTGGTTACGTAAGTCTCATACAGAAGAATCATTACAAAATATGTTAAATCTTATAAATACCGAAATTCAAAAAACTCAAAATATAACTCAAATAGAGCAATTAATGGTTTTAAGAAATATAGCTATAAGAAAATTAAATCTTATTAGATAAATTGCTTTACAAATACAATAATATAATATATTAAAATTATATTTTAATGAGGTTGCTGTGAGATGGCCATAAAGATATCAGCACTAATTAAAATAAGGTAACATCATACCTTTGTATTGGTAGCGGATAGTAAAAGTATTAAGATCAAATACATAATATCCTATTGCTTAGGTAGATACAGCTAATTAATGTGGTATAAGAGGTTCGAGTCCTTTGGTTCAGATTTGGTGGGTTATGCTACAGTAAATGAGAAGGATAAGTCTTAGAAGGAGTAATTAACCTAATAAGACTTATTTTTTTATAAAAATCGTTTTACTTTTAATAACAAATAGTTTATAATTCTTTATTGAAAGGAATTTATATGTTAATTAAATCAGTATTTGCTTCTCTTGATGTAGTTATAAAAGTTGATTTAACTGGATTAGATGGTATTTTAATTATAAATAATAAACAGGTACCAAGTGTAGAAAATACATTTGATGCTTGCTTGTTTTATAAAGATTTAATATTTGAAGAAATTCCAAATGTAAATATTGAATTTAAACGAGATATTGGAATTATTTTTAAATTTAAAAATATTTCACAAAATGAATTATTTTTTTATGGTTGTAGGTTAACTCGTGAACTTATGGTTGAAGCTTGCTTTGCTGTATATAAGGATTATCAGCATATGTTTAAAATTACTGATACATATACAGATTTAGCAGGTGGAATTTTTAGTGATTTAATTGTTAAAGTAGAAGAATATTATAAACCTTTAGCTTTAAAAGAATTAGATAAGTTTTTGTCTACTGGTAAAGTATTTTTAATTCGAGAAGAGAATGTTAATTTTATTCGTTATTCAATAATTCCAGAAGAAAATATAATGCATGTAATAACAGATAATAAACATTATATTTTAATTAAAGAAGATGCTAATAAGAAAAATTCTGTATATAAAGACGCTAATGTATTTTTACAAGACAATAGAATACATAGATTTAAAATTATAAATGATAAATATGAAATATTAAGAGTAAGTAATACTGATGGTAAAAAGGCTATTTTTAGATTATTTTCACCTTTTGATAAAATACGGTTGATAGGTAAGGATAAACAGGGAAATAATGCTTCATGGATTCATGGTAAAAGCTTTACGTATTCTTTAAAGTCTCTTTATTCAAAACCTCCTATTTATTATAAAATATAGTAATAAATTATTTTTTGGTTCTAATAGTTATATTAAATTTTAACTATGGAATTAAGCAAATGGAAACTTTAGAAGAAGTAAATCTTTCGCATATTTATAAAAAATTTAAAAATTATGATGTAGCTGCTATAAGTGCTTCAAGGGCTAGTTATAATAGAAAAGATAAAAGAAATAAAAATACTGAATTACGTCAAGATTTAATGAATTCTCCTTATGAAGTTATTACTACACAAGGAGGCTATCCAGAAGAAGGGGCAGATGGTTTACCAATTGATGTAAAAGAGCGTTCATTTTTTGTTGTAAATGGTAATCCAAACAGAACTAAAGATTTTGAAGACTTTATGTTTAATTTATGCGCTAAATATGACCAAGATAGTATATTTTTAAAGACTCCAAATTATAGGAGTGGTTTATATAATAGAAATAGAGAATTAATTAATTTTGGTGATGGTGATATGGTAAATTTAAATAAATTAAATAGTGATCCAAATCAACCATATTATTCACGTATTAATGGTAGTAAGTTTTCATTTGAAAAGGAAAGTGTTGAAGGTTCAGAATTTGAGGCTATAGTTAAAAAAGTTTTAAGAGAAAAACTTGATTGGGATGATACCAAATGGAATGAATGGGCCAAAGCTTCAGTAGATAAGTGGAATGAAGATCAAACTAGATATAATGGTTATATAGATCAATTAAATAAAACTGGTCAAGTATCTATTCCAGATAAGTATGATCGTCAGAATTTTGAATTATATTGCTATAGTGATGCTGTAGTGGATAATGATTTATTAGATTTTGATCCAAATGAATTACGTTTTGAAGGTGATTTGGTATATTTAGCATAATCAAGGATATAGAGTTATGGTTAAGATAGGCCGTATGCGTCATTTAATAAATTCAGCTTTAGATTTAGATTTAGCTAATCCTAATTTACAGATTAGTGAAAAAGAATCTTTATTACGTGATAGAGCTATTGAGTTAGGTTGTTTAGATTATTTTCGTACATTTCCATTACGTTTAAATTATGTTACTACATATAGTACAACAGGTGATGCTACTGGTACTTTTTCTTGGACTGGTGTTACTCCTCCACATGTAGAAAATGGTGAAACTTTTATTTATTACGATGACTTATTAACAGGTGCAGTTCCAGCAATTGCTGATGAAGATTTAGAGCATGCATATTTTCTTGGCGTAATTCGTATGGAAAGACCATATTTTGGTAACTATTCGAATCCATCATTATGGAGCTTGCAAATGTTTGGGTATAATATGACTACTGCTCAATTTGCTACAGATCCAATGAAAATTTTACTTAATAATACGTATGATGATTTATCAACAGGTCAACCTTCATATGTATTAGACAATAGTAGACAAAGATTAGTTATAACTCCACCTTTTGGTATAGGTCAATTATCAATTCAAGTAGCCGTTGGTTATGATGATCCAGAATATGCTGATTTTTCTAAAGTTGATATTTTGTCTAAGTTTATTTCATACAGATTTATCGAGGCTATTATTCAGGCTCGTGATGGTGTTCAATTTGAGGCAGACTTTAAAATTTCAACAGATGCTTTACAAAAAAGATTAGAAAGATTACATGAACAACTCGATTCTGTTAAAAATCATGCTTTAGTTGCTCAACAGGCTACTTGGTCATAATCTGATAGATATATTAATTATATTAAGGAGGTTGAAAAGAAATTTACAACCTCTTTTCTTTTATATAAAAACAGAGGGGTTTCTCTTTACTTAAATATAAAAGTTCTATAAATTAACTTAAGTTTAAATTATATTTTTTAGGATCCTTTCATGTCTGAGAAAAAATTACTCGTTGAAGCAGGCGATTTTATAAATTGCTTTGAAGTAAGCCATGATTTAAAAGAATCATTGCGTTTATCTGCCGGTAAAGGTGGTATTTTAGTTGTTAAAAACATTCCGTGTACTGTATTAGATAGAAAAAATCAGAATGGACGTATATATCCTACTGATATTATGCGTAAAGCTATTGCTGAAGCAGCTTCTAAGTTTAAGACTAAACAGTGCTTAAGTCAATGTAAAGACCATCCAGAATCAAGTTTTTGCATTCCTTCAGATGTTTCTCATGCTGTCGTAAATGCCTATATTAAAAATGTAGAAATTGAGATTGAAGGTAAAAGAGAACGTTATAATGTTTTATATGAAGATTGGGAAGTTTTAGATGATAAGAGTGAACAAGGAGCTCAATTACAATCTTTAATTTTGGCTGGATTTGGAGCAGGTATTTCTATACGTGGTTTAGGTTCTTGTGATAATAGTGGTGTTGTTACTGAATATGAATTTCTAGGTACTGATGTTGTTGGTTTACCATCAAGTGGTACATTTTTATCTACACCGGTTAATGAATCAGTTGAAATTACTTCTAAACCTCTTACAGAGACTTTTGTTGTATCTTCTTCTGCTACAAATGTAGTACGTAATATAGATGACGCTTTAATGTTATCTAAAAACATAGATGATGCTCAATTTGGTTCGGTTGTAAAAACATCTACTAAGTTGGATTCAGAAGTTGATCCAAAAACTGGTGCAGAAACAACTATGGTAACATTAGAAACTGAAACAGAAGATGAAGTTTCTGAATTAGATCAAGCTTTGGGTATGGCTAAAAGAGCCATTTTAAATGGTAAAGCTGATATTGATTCTGTTACAATTGAAGTAGTTAAAGAGGAACAACCTAAAGAATCAGTTGAAAATGATACAGATGATGTTTTAAATGAAGATGATAAAAATCTTGGCTTAAAGAAAATAGTTGACATTAAGGGTGTTGAAATAACTGGTCCTGATGAAAAAGAGTTATGGAGAGTATCTGCCGAGCTTCGTAATAGTGATGATCATAATGCTATGGAATGGCAACGTTCTTATAAGTCTTTGGTTGATGCTGGAGTTGATCAGACTTATTTAAATTATGCAAATGGTCAAGATATGAATGAAGATTATATTCCAGAATCTGAAATGAATGATTCTATGGGTACAATTTCTGGTGAATATAACGCAAATCATGTCGGTAGTCCTGAAAAAGTGGCTGAAAATATGGCACAAAGACAATATAATTTCATTATTAGTAATTTACCAGAATCAGATATTTTACGCCAACAAGCAGAGAATATTTTTGCTAAATTTGAACGTGGTGAAAATAGTGCATTAGATACTAAAATTGCTTTAGGTGATATTGCAGCTGAAGTCCAAAAGAAATTATGGGGTGAATCTGTTTCTATGAAAGAAGCAACAGATATACGTACTCAAAGATGTGCTAAAGTTTACGATTATCTTGATAATATGATTAATAACAATAAGCTTTCTGGTCAAGAAAGAGAAGATGCTCAAGAAATGATGGATGCTTATGTTGCAGCAGTATTAGATCCTAGAAAAACAGATGAATCTTTAGATGCTATGTTAGATAAATTGGAAGCATATATTAATGGTAATAATATGTCAGAAAGTAAAGATACTGAATATGATGTACATGAATTTACTCCGCAATCTGTTGATTGGATTCATGATGCAGTTATCAGTTTAATGTGGAATGAAGGATTAACACTTGAACAAGCTTGTCGTAAGTTCTGTGAACAAAATGAAAATATTCCATATGAATATTTACTTGAATATATGAGAACAGCACCGGTTGAGGAATCAGTTATGACAGAAGCTACTAAAGAGGAAGATCCTAAAGAAGGTAAACAATTTGTATTACGTGTTAAAGAAGATACTGAAACAGATGAGAATAGTAAACCTAAGTTTGTCGCAATGAATGGTAATGCTATAGATTTTGTTGAAGACCCTAAAGATGCTATACATTTTGTTAAAGGTAAAGAAGAGTCTGGTGTAGTTCATTTGTCTGGTATTGAAAAGATTCTTGAAACTATGGGCATATTAAAAACAGAAAAATATTATAAAAAAGATAATGCTGATATATCTGCTCCAGATGATGTTAATATTCAAGCTGCCGAAAATGCAGGTGTTAAAGTAGAAAATAGTGATATTGCAGCTCCGATGACAGAAGAAAATGGTAGTAATACACGTTATGAAGCTATTGTTGAAATAGATGGTAAAAATGGCCATTCTTCTGAAACTGTACCAGTATCTGCTGTTGAGACAGAATCTATTTTAAATGAAATAGCTAACTTATGGGATATGAAATCTAAACAAGATTCTGTAGCTCAAGTAATGATTAAATTACGTGATACTTCTACAGGAGAGGAATCAATTTATGATCCAGCTAGTAGATCATTCAAAACAAATGGAATGCAGCAGTCAGTTAAAATGGAAGCTGCTGGTGATTTAGAGCAAGATGGTAATAAACTTTCTATGGAAGTTGATGATAATAATAAAGTAGAAAAAGAATTTGATACTCCTGAACAAGCTGCAGTTGCTAAAGCTGGTATTGAGCAAGGTAAATTTGGTGGTGATGTATTACTTAGTGAAGATGGTAATCGATATAATGATCCAATGCAATATATGAGTTGTATTCATGATTTTCTTATAAATGGTGGTCATATAAGTAGTGAAGATATGGATAATATTTGGTCTATATTCAGTGATTGGCGTGATGAAAAATTATCAACTCAAGATGCTTGTGATCAATTAGAAGTCTTTAGAAAAGAAATTATTAAAAATACCCCAAATATAATGTATGATGGTGATCCAATCGAAGAAGCTAATAATAAAGCTGATTGGAAAATAGCTGTATTATTTAATAATTTAGACTTTGGTAATGAAGAGGGTATTTATAATAATGCCGATCCAACAAGTGGCCAATCAATATTTAATGGTGGTAAACCTGAATTTATCCGTGTATTTTTATATCCTGAAGAATTAGGTGTTGATGATCCAGAAAATTTAATTATTACTCCTGAAGGTAATAAACTTATTAATGATAAGGCTGCTCAGAAATTAGAGAATAGAATTGGAACTTTTGGTGATGTATATTCTGTAAGAGTATGGAAAAGGGATGAAACTTCAAAAGATATGGAAGATAAAGATTTCGAAAGAAATGTTTATGAATTAGATGAAGGTACTGAAGAGTGGGATCATCATTATAGTGGAATAGATCAAGGTAATTGGGAAAATGAAGATAATCCTTCATTATCATATGATTTAGAAAATAGTGCTATCTGTGCTTGGTGTGGAGATAGATTACCAAAATCTGAAATGAGACATGAAAGTAAATTAGGTTGGTTATGTAATCATTGTGCAAGAGGTATTCAGTCAAGAGAAGGTAGACTTGAATTTGATGAAGAAGCTCCTCATTATGAAGACATTGAACCAGGTTGGTATGCAGGTGCTATGGGTATTGGTATTACTGGTCCATTTGAATCAGAAGAAGAACTAAATAAAGAATTGGCAGATGTTAGAGATCAAATATCGGTTGAATATATTAGTCAAGAAGATATAGATGGTATAAAGAATGAATCTAATAATATGTCAGAAATAATGTATAATAAGCCAGGTGAAGCTTCTGATCCATTTATTGATAAACCATTAAATGAAGAAAAAGGTAAATATCATATTACTTTAACAAATATTGATTGGGATTCAGACAAATATATTGATGATATGACAAGTAATATGGAAGCTGATGATCCAGTTGATTTAGCTGATTTCCTTTCAAAAGTAAATGATTTGCCAGATAGTATTGACTTTGTAATGGATGCTGAAGAATTACCTGAAGATAATATTGACAGACGCGATGCTATTTTAGCAAAAGCAAGTCAAATGTATATTATGCCTATTTTAGATGCTTCAATTATGATGGCTAAAGAGGTATAGTATAAATATAACTTAATCTATTTTTATTAAATAGTTCTATTATTAGAGAATTAGTTAACTAATTTTATTTTGTATTTTGTTAAAAATCTAGATTTTTGAGGAAAATTAAATCATGAAGAAAGAAGATTTCTTGAAACTTTTGCGTGAAGCAAATGAAGTTAAAAAGGCTGAAGATACCATTGCTAATATTGATTCAAAAAAAGTTGATGGTGTTAATGTAGCTCCTGGTGTTAAAGGTTTAGATTCTGAATTACCTACTCAGAAAGCTGTTGAAAAAGAAGTTGCTAAGGATGAAGGTCCAGTAATTCCTGTTAATGCTGATGGTATTTCTAAGGATGGTGGTAATTCTGATAAGCTTGAACCGGGTAAAGTTGAAGCTGAACGTAAAAAAGAAGATAACGGTATGAAAGATGTATTAAATGTTTCTAGCCGTAAAGTTGAAGAAAATAGTGAAGTTCAAAATGAATTACTTGCACAATTAAAAGAAGCTGCTGCTCGTGAAGAAAATTATAAAAAGCAGTTAGTAAATATGAAAAAATTGTGTGAAGATTTCTTAGCAAAACAAGCTGCTGATTTAGAAAAAGGTCATGCTGCTGAAATGAAGAAAGTTTTTGAAGCTGTTATTGAAGAAGGCAAAAAATTTGAAGATACTTTGAAAGAAGCTTCTGCTAAGAATGAGAAAATGTATAAAACTGCTCAGAAGATGTATGAAAGCTCTACAAAATTAAATAAGATTTTGATCGAAGCTGTTAAAAAATCTCAACCTGAGAAGAAAATGGTTAGAACAATGTCAGCTACAGCTGCTGCAATAGCTGCTTTCAAGAAATAATCATTTAATTTTCTTATAAAAACTTCGAATGAAAGGATCGGATAATTAGTTCGGTCCTTTTATTTTATAAAATACCTAATATTTGGAAAAATATAAAATGATATTTAATAGGCTGGTGAGTATAATGTTTGGTTGGTTTAAGAAAAAAGAAGAAAAAAAGAATGAAAAGGTTGAAAAAGTAGATATTAATACTTCAAAACCGGCCATTCAATCTCAAAAAGTAGATATTAGTGAGAAAAATAAAAAAGAAAAGTCAAAAGAGGCTTGGTTATTCTTACGTGAAGAATTATATAAAATGAATGGTAATGTAAATAGGGCTGATTGTGATTATTATTATGAGGCTTTAAATAAGGTATTACCACAATATGAAATTAATACACCTTTACGTATAAGTCATTTTTTAGCACAAGTTATTCATGAATCTGGACATTTTAAATATAAAAGTGAAAATTTAAATTATTCAGCTAAAGCTTTGAAGTCAGTATTTGGAAAATATTTTAAGACTGATGTCGAAGCTAATGCTTATGCTAGACAGCCAGAGAAAATAGCTAACAAAGTATATGCTAATCGTATGGGAAATGGTAATGAAATGAGTGGTGATGGTTGGCGTTATAGAGGTCGTGGGCTTATTCAGCTTACAGGTACTAATAATTATAAAGCTTGTGGTCAAGATCTTAATTTAGACTTAGTTAAAAACCCTGATTTAATTACATCTGATCCAGAAGTATGTGTAAAAACAGCATGCTGGTTTTGGAATAAAAATAATCTTAATACATTTGCTGATAAAGATGATATAAAAACTATTACTAAAAGAATTAATGGTGGTTTAAACGGTATAGAGGATCGTACTAAAAATCTTAATTTAATAAAATCAATAATAACGGAAAAATAGTTTGCTGCTTTTTAGAAATAGTTGAATTCTAATAAATATAGTATAAAAATAATTAAGAGGGTAGATACTTTTTATGGAGCATAATCCTTTTCAAAATGAAGATATTTGCGAATCGATATTTACAGAAGAATGGTATGAAAAAGTAGCGGAAGCTGTTCAATATACAATAAATCAATTAGAGAGTGCAAATAATAGAATTATTGCAAATAAAGATGATTTGGCTAAATATATTGTTGATTATAATATCCATAGAGAATTAAATGAATTAGTGCAAAAATGTCCTTTACCAACAATTTTAGATTGGCGTTCACATACCATAACAGAAATGTCAAATGAGTTTAAAGACCTTTTAGAGACATGTTTGCAGAAAAATGGCTTTACAAAACATACTTTTACGATAAAATATAGCTCAAATAAATGTGCTAATATAGTTGTAGATTTTTGGAAAGAAATTATACGCTCAGAAATGAAAAAATTAAGTGTTACAGTTAGAAAAAATTCAGCAAAAGGATCTATATCAGTTACACTTAAAATAAAATAGGGGGATAAATGCTACCAATAAATGAATTTATTTTATGGAATAACTGTAATAATGATTGTAAATTTTGCTGGCAAAGAAAAGAAAAGCAACAAACGGTAGCGCATAAACTCGAATCATTAATGTTAGTTAAAGAAACTGTATCAGATTTATTTGATACACATGTTTTATATGTTGGTGGTGAAACTTTAGCTGAAACCAATCAAGTTATTATTAAAAGTTTAAATGATTTATATGATTTGACTTTTGATAAAATGAAAAGAAATGAAATAGATCAATTATATATTAATACAAACATTTTATATGACATAAATACTCAATTAGTACCAATATTAGATAAAGCAAAAGAATTTGATTTAATTAGGCGTATTCATTTTACTACATCTGGTGATAATTATGGTAGATTTAGAAATGATGGTACTAATAGTTCTGATGAGTTATTTTATGATAATCTATACGAAATACGACATAAATATCCAGATTTACCTATATATGTAAACATTATTTTAATAGATGATTTTTGTAATGATGTTTTAGATAATAGTTTTGATATAAGTACATATGAAAGTAGACATCAAGTAATGGTAAATACTATTCCATATATAAAATTTGGTACTGTAATAGGCGCTCCAACAAGAGAAAAAGTATTTAATACATTGATTAAATTAAATGAACAAATGCCGGGATATTTATTAAAATATTGTAATAATTTTCTTTTAAATCAAAAAATCATATTACATAAATATGATAGTGATAATGGTGTATTGGATGATGTTTCATCTGATAAGAGTTTATGTGGGCATTCAGAGAATTTTAAACGATGTTATAGTGATTCTGATGAGTGTTTTGTATGTGATTGTAAACGATTAAAAGAACAATTGTTGGATTAGCACATTTATATAAAAGTTCTATACTATAAGGTAGAAAGGAGAATTAAAAAATGTATAAAGAGCTTACAAAAGAAGAAAAAATAAAGTTATTTTTAGACTTTTTTAATAACGAAGAAGAAGTTGACACAATAATAGCATTAAATGTTTTTCTTTTAATAAAGGGTAATAATAGTTTTACTGATGATTTTTTTAGTAATGAATCTGTAATGTTTAATTCTACCATGGAATTTATAGACATAAAAGATGCTATTAAAAAAGAATTGGATAATTATGTTAATAACCTTTTAGGTATTTATTTATCATGTTTTATGCATTGTACAACACATGATGAAAAAGTAACTAAGACTATTTTTGATAGATATAAAAAGGTACTTTTCTTATTAGATTTTCAAACTATCGGAAAGCTTTTTAAGAAATATACACCTTGTGGACAAGAAGTTTTATATGCAGATAATTATGAAATAGTATATTCTTTTTGTAGGCAATTTGATATGTACATAAGATTACTTGAAGAGGATAATATTAGTCATGGCGATCAATCCTAATAACATTATAACATATAGTGAATTAACTTCAACCTTTCTCAATTGGTTAAAAACTAGTTGTACTAATATTGGTAGTGATTATAGTAGTAGTGTTCCAGCATATTTTAAAAGTAGCTGGACAAATAAAGATGTAGTTAAATCTACTGTTAATGCTTTTAATCCAAGTGGTAGTGCTACTAGTGCTGCTTGTGGAGTTAAAGCTAGTATTGTAAGTAGTACTGTTGTTCCAGTTGTGAGTGTAAGTAAAGTTACTAGTGATTTTAATAGTTTTATGCAAGCTAGAAGTATCGATACTAAGTCTGATAAACCAATTACTACAAGAGGTGTAATTAATTTTTGGAATAATGTAGCAGCCTTTTGTACTAGTAATATCTTATTTGTAACAGGACAAAAATGGGGAGTAGCTAGTCCTACTGACACTTTAACTCCAGAAACAAAAAAACTCAGAATGTATAAAAGTGTATGTGATTATCAACCTGTAACAACACCTCCTGAAGGCGAATTAATTTCTTCAGCTGATGTAAAAGAGTTTTTAAAAGACTTAGAAAAAATTATAAATGATACAGCTAAAACACATCAAATTGTTTATACAATGACAGCTTATTCTAGTAGTTCTTCATCTTCATGTTGTTCATCTTCATCTTCGTGTTCGAGTAGTTCTTCTAGTAGCTCTAGTATGTTTATAGGCTATATGAAATTAGATTAAATTATTTGCTGAAAGGGGGAAATTAAGCATGTCTATGGTACAATATGGCATTTGGCCTAATTGTTGTAATGCTTGTCAATTCTGTTTACGTACAGAACGAATTCCTATTTCATTAAATAAGCAAATAAAACGTATAAGAAATATTAGAGCTAATCTCAATTATGTAGATTGGCAAGATAAATTTAAAGATGGAATTTCATTACTTGGTGGTGAAGTTTATTTTATTACAGACAAAAATCTTCAAGATGAATTTATATTACTCATAGATGACATTATAGATAAAGTAATGTTACCTAATGAATATACTGTATATTCTACTGTTACAAATGGATTATATGATCCTACTTTTTTATATAAAGTAATTGATAGATTTTTAGAAAAAGGTATAGATAAGAGTAGAATAGATATAAATTTTTCATATGATCTTAAATATCGTTTTAAAACACAATCTGATGCTCAAAGAGTAATAGATAATATAAATGCTTTTCATGTTAAATATGATTATGTAGTTAATGTACAAATGATATTAACACAGTATTTAATTGATATGATATTAAATGGTATATTTAAAATAGAAGAATTTGAAAATAGCGTTGTACCAGGTAATGTTTTAGCATTTCTTTATCCGCATCCTATTGCTACTGGAATTAAATTAAATGATTTTAATTTTAAAAGAGAGTCATTATTAGAAGTTTGTAAATTTTTACGAGAAAATTATTCAAGAAACTTTGAAGCATTTGTTTCATCGGTAATAAATTCATCTAGATTTAAATATACAGGTTTATTAGAGACTAATTCAAATAATATTAAACAAAAACCAAGATTATCTTCAGACAAAGAACATAAGAATAATAGTTGTGGACATTCAAAGTTATATCAGTGTTATTCAGATTCAGATAAATGTATGTTATGTGACCTTTTAAATTTTTATTGAGGTTTAATATGAAGATATTACAGTTTGAATTATGGTTAGATTGTCCAAATAGTTGTTCTTTCTGTGCTATCAGAGAATTTAAATCATTTAAATTAAATAAAGTTGAGCTTATAAATAAAGCTATTAGACGATTAGATACAATAAATTGGTCTGATTTTGATGAAATGACTTTAATTGGTGGTGAATTATTAACAGAGGACATTATAGGTGATATAAAAAATGCTTTTTTACAACTTATAGAAAAGATAATTCAACTTATTAAAGATAAAAAGCTTAAAAAATTTTATTTGGTAACAGCTTTATTGAATAAAAACTATATTTTGCAAGATATTTTAGAATTATTTAGAGAAAATAGATTAATGAACTGTTTTTCTATTAATACATCTTGGGATTATGTAGGTAGATTTAATGAAGTTAATAAAAAAATATGGCAAAATAATGTAGATTTAGTAATGGCTTATAACTGTGAGCTACATTATGAAACTATTTTAACAGAAGCCTTAATAAAAGCATTTTTAGAAAATAAAAAAGAAGTTATTGATAAAATAATGTATTATGATATTGATTTAATACGTCCTTCTGGGTCTTATAGTCATTCTAATGAAAATTTAAAGGATTTTTTTCCAACAAGAGTAAATTTTTTCAAATTTTTAGACAAATTAAAGGTAGTAAATCCTATTCTATATAATAACTTATTTAATTTAGAAAAAAGAGCTTGTGAAATACATACTTTACCTACTGAAGAGGTTACAAGTAGACTTAATTCTTTATATATAGAAGAAATACAAGATGAAATAGCATCATGTGGACATGATAAATTATATAGAGAATGTTATGCTGATAGTAAAGAATGTATTATATGTGATATATTAAAACATAGGAAAATATTAGATGAATAACAAAATGTTACAGCTTGAATTGTGGAGACAATGTGATTTGCATTGTAAGTTTTGTTATATTGGTGAAGAAAATTTTAAATTACCAGAAGAATATAAGTTAAAAGCTATAGAAAATACATTAAAAATTATAAAAGATGAAAATACTTGGACTAAATATGATTCATTAGGTTTAATTGGTGGTGAATTTTTTCAAGGACAATTAGATACATTAAAATTAAAAGAAAAGTTTATTGAAATTATAAGATGTGTAGAAAGCCTTTATCGAAGTAATAAAATAGACCATTTTTGGATTACTACTACTCTTACTAAACCGATTTGTGAAGAATTAAAAAATACATTAAATATATTAAATGCTTTTGATAATGTATGGATTTGTACATCTTATGATTTAAAAGGAAGATTTCATACAGAACAATTAAAAGCTAACTGGGTAAATAATATAGATTATATACATAAAAATTATCAAAATATAAAAATAAATACAACTTTTGTATTAACACAAGATTTACTTGATGAATGGAATAAAAATAATGAATTTTTTGATAATTTTGAGCAGACTTATAAGACAAGTATATATTTTAAAGCTCCAGATATAGGTTCCCTTGATAAAGATATGAATAGCTTTATAAAAAGGACTGGATTGACTACATTTTTTCCTAAGCGTAATGATTTTTTAAATTTTGTTATTTGGATTATTAAAAATAAAAAGCTAGATATTTTGTTTAATCGTGAATATAGAGCTGAATGCTTATATGAAAATTTAGGGGGAGATTCATTAAGAATATATCATGACAGACAAGATGATAGAGAAGAAGGTAAATGTATGCCTTGTGGACATTTAGAATGGTTCAGTCATTATGCAGATAGTAATGATTGTATGTTATGTGATATTAATAGATTAGTAAAGGAATTTGAAGATGAAGAATAGAGATATGATAGATTGGTGGATAAATCAAGATCCTATCGATGAAAAGACATTAGAATATTTAAATAATACTAATAAGAATAAACCAGTTATAGATGAATTATATTTTGATACACTGGCGGAAAAATATTTTGATTTAATGCCTTGCTGTAATTTAACATTGAAAAATGCACAACTTCGTTTTTCTGATTCCGCTACAACTTTTATTTCTAGACTTTTTGAAGAATATGTTGATGAAAATACATTAGTTGTATCTTCTCATATTGAACATCCGTCCGTTAATATAAATTTAGATTTATGTGATAATGTGTTTTTATATCAAGAACCTGATTTAAAAAAGAATAATGCTAAAGCAGCTTTTGATGAAATTTTAAAATATAAGAAAATATTTGTTTATATTATAGGTACCCACGCTAGAAATAGTTTTAGCACACCACAAGATTTTTTTAGACAAATTAAAGAATTTTGTATTAAAAATAATATAGAATGTAAAATAGTAATAGATAATGTACAAGAGATGTTTCTTTTACCACGGGATTATTCTATATTTGATTATGTAATAGGTACAGCTCATGCTATCGTAAGAAGATTTAATATGGGTATTTTAATAACTATTGGGGACAATAAGATTTTTGGAGACAAAATATATAATTGGGGAATGACTTATTATGATATGCTTCAAGAAATATTAAAGCGTAGAGAGAAGTTATTTATGTTTAGGACTGTTATGAATCATTATTATTCAGATTTAATAAATAAAGAGGGTTTTAAAACAGATGATGAACAAAATTGCGCTCCTTATTTCTTTCATATTACTGATATAGATGGTAAGTTAACACCAGATGTAAGAAATAATCTAAAAACTTGTGAAATAGAATTAGATGATAATAGAATAATTAGATTCAGAGCACCAACTTTTTTACAAAGACCAGATTTACTTATAAAGGGAATTAAATTTTTAGATTCTGTTTTAGAAGAAATGGAGGATGAATAATGACTAAGTTTTTACAATTTGAATTATGGAAGAATTGTCATGTTGGATGTAAATTTTGTTTTAATAAATATCAACCATTATCTAATACAGAACAAAAATTAACTGTTTTAGATAAAGTACTATTTGTTTTGAATAGTGATGAAGTTGAAGAATATGATGAAATAGGATTTATTGGTGGTGAATTCTTTGGTGGTCAGTTAGATACAAAAGAAGTAAGAGATAAGTTTTATGAGGCTATTGATATAATCATAAATAGAATGAAACAAGATAAAATATATAAATTTTATATTGCTACATCTCTTATTTTTGATTTAAATACTGAATTTAATTATTTTATCCAGAAATTTATAGATGCTAAAGTTTTAAGAAGATTAAGTATTAATACATCATATGATATAGAAGGTAGATTTAAGACAAATAAAGAAAAGCATTTATGGGAAATGAATGTTTTAGGATTGCATGCTCAATATCCTATGTTAACTATGCATACTCAAATTGTATTAACTCAGAATTTTATAGAAAATGTTTTAAGTGGAAATTTTGATATAAGAGACTTTGTTACAAAATATAATACTTCTGTTGATTATAATATTCCTCATATCGGATATGATTATAGAGATAAAAAAGAATTTAATCAATTAGTACCTAATTTTTTACCTAAAAGAGAAGATTTTTTAAAATTTTTAAATAAAACGGTAATAGAAGATAAAGTAATAGATATAAATAGATTATTTGATTGTAAAACAAAAGCTGATACTATGTATTTAATCTATATAAATACTATATATAGAATTACTAATAAAAATTATAAGACATTATTACCTTTTGGTTTATATGATAAATCTGGATATGTTGATTCAGAAATTAAAATGTGGGATGATATAGCTAAATTTAAGGCAGAATTAGATGTCTAATATGGTACAATATTCTTTATGGGCTAATTGTAGTAATGCTTGTAAATTTTGTTTAATAAAAGATAAAGATATATTAAATAAGCAAAGACAATTACAGTCTATAGAGGCTATTAGAAAAAATATAGATTATATAGACTGGAAAGATAAATTTTCGGCTGGTATTTCATTACTTGGTGGTGAAATATACTTTATTACAGATAGAGAAATACAAGAAGCTTATTTACAATTAGTTGACGATATCATAGAAAAAATATTAAAAGTATCACAAAATCTAAATAGAAGGTATTCAACTGTTACAAATGGAATATATAATCCTACCTTTTTATATGAAGTTGTAGATAGAATAGTCAATAAATCGTCTATAAAGCTCGTAGACATGAATTTTTCCTATGATCTTAAATATCGCTTCAAAAATGAAAAGGATGCTTCTACGGTCCTTAAAACAATCCGAGAATTCCACGATAGATATGATTATAGAGTTGGAGTTCAAATGATATTGACTCAATATGTTATAGATATGTGGAAAGAAGGTAAATTTGAAGTAAATGATTTTATAAATAAAAATATACCAGGTAATAATTTACAATTTCTTTATCCTCATCCCATTAATAAGAATTTACCACCATTATCGGACTTTAACTTTAAAAGAGAAGATTTATTTGAATTTTTAGCTTATTTAAAAGAAGTTAATTATGATGTATTCAGAAGCTTTATATTATCTACAATGAATTCTGGGACATATAAATATAATGGTTATTCACCGTTTTCAAAATATTTTAATGACGTATCAGACCAGCCAAAACTTTTAGAAGAAAGATCTGAATTTTTATCTTGTGGACATTCTAAACTATATCAATGCTATAGTAATTCAAAAGCCTGTATGCTTTGTGACATACAGGCTCTATATGAAGACGATTTAGTAGACTAAGCCTAGAATATAAAGTAATATGCCAATATTCCGCTAAAAATTTCTGCATAATTTGTAGGTGATTTAGCAAACTTAGATGGAGGTAATTCAATCCAGAAGCATGCATTGTAGATAAACGGAATAGCAAGACCGCAAATAACAAATTCCCATCCAGTCAAAGCAGCAACAGGTAAAGACCATAGTCCATAACGTAAAAGCATACCAACAAAGCAATATTGTTTAGAGCGTGGAGCAAATCCTAACCATTTGTTAACGGGAACTACAATCCAGTTCATAGCTGGTTTACGTCCTTTAGCTTCTTCTTGGTCTATATATTCATCTGATTCGGTCCCACATTGAAAATAATAGAAGTGACCTTTACACCAGAAAATATAGAAAAATATAGCGGTAGCTAAAGCAAAGTACCATGACATATGCTTAACAAAAAATTCCCATAAAAAGACTGTGATGATACAGAATATCATCTGAATACCTCGTTTCTCTAATGTATCATACTTTGAATCATATCCACCAAAGAATCTACGCCATAATCCGCCTATAGCTCCTGCTATAATACGAAATATTAAACCCATGTCACAACTCCATAAAAAGTTTTAATATAAACATATAATTAGAACCTAAGATTCACTATAACCATTTTCTGGTATTATATAGCTAAGTAGTGTTAAACTATTTATGTGGTATTTAACAAGTAAAAATTTCCAATAGTTTTGTACCACTTGGTATATGAAAGACTTATATTAAAATACCTTTCCTATTAAACTATGATTTTCAGGAAAGGTAAGTCTTCGATTTCAAAAGAATTTTGTAAATTTAAGCAGGCATTTTAAATTGTGATTTTATTCTCCGTCTTCGTCTGAGCCAGATTCGTTAATTAATAATTTGCTAAGTTCTTCTCTCCATGCTTTTCTGTTAGCAAGTACATCAGCATATTCTTCTAGCATTTGGGTTAAAGCTTCTTCATCTTTCTCAGCAATAACTTCAGTTAACTTAAGGGCAACATAATCTGTTTCTTCTAAAGATTGACGTAATTTATAAATTCGTTCTTGTCTCTTTCTCTCAGCTTCTTCTTCTGGAGTAGGAACATAAGGCTCTGGTTCTGGACGTTTTAAAATTTGCCAATAACGATAAAGTTTACCGTCTTTTTCTTCACGCCTATCAATTAACTCTTCAAAAGTAGCATTATGAGTACGCGCCCATTTATGAGCAGCCTCAAAATATAAATCACGAGTAGAGTCAATATACTCTATAATATCACCATAGTTAAATTCTTCTGTCATTTCTAATTTCCCATTTATATTAAGCAGTTAAAACTGAAACATATCCATTGGCTCCAGCCTGAGCAGCATATGTATTAGTCGTTGATGTAGCTGACCCACCTTTACCTGCTCCAACTGGATTATCAGATACTGCTGCCATTCCTCCATAAACAAAGCCTGTTACTGTTCCGTCTCCTGCTTGACCAGCAGCATTAACTCGGGCCGTCTCAATTGAATAAGGTATATATGGCGCGGCTCCCCCAGCTCCTCCTGTACCAGAAACTGAACCAGAATTAGCTTTTCCGCCTTCCCCACCATAACAAATTGCACTTCCAAATGAACTATTGCCACCTGTTCCACCAGAACCGGCTGTCCTTGTATTTATATAACTAGTTCCTCCAGAACCTATTGAAATAGCATAATTACCACTATCTAAATATATGATGCAATCAAAACCTGAACCACCACCGCCTCCGGCTGCTGACATATCTGTAAAGAAACTAGTATAGCCAATTGTGGCTCCACCGCCTCCGGCTGCTTGACATACAATTCTATACTTTCTACTTTCTGTTAAATTAATACTATAGTTTCCTGGAGTACTTGATTCAAATAATTTTGTTCCACTAGGTAAGCTACTTTGATATATAAGTTGATTTCCCTTATACCCTTTAATAAAAGTATTACTTCCTTTACTCAAATTACCTTGCTGAACATTTCCTTTATATACAGTCATTAGTTTAACTCTCCGGAATAAAGTAGTATGTATTAGAGTCTGGGAATGCAGGTAAAGCACTCACAACCTTAAATTTAGTCTCAATATATGCTGTAGTAGCAACTTTTGTTGAATTGTTATTTACAGCAGGTGTATCAGAATTAAGACACCCAGCTGTATCAACAAAAGCTGTATCATGAGAATAAGTTTGCGGATTAGCTGCTTGTGAAGTAGCACCAACTAAATAGATTTTTGAATTCGTATTTGTAGATCCGGCTGTATTTTTAGTATCACTTGTAGCATATCCTTGAGCTTTTACAAATGCTGTTGTAGCAGCACTTGTTGAATTGTCAGAAGACGCTGGTGTAGGTAAAACCGGTGAAGATGAAAAAGTTTTTATACCAGCAATTGTTTCATCTCCAGTATTATGCACAACTTCTGAATCTGCAGGACACGATATTGTTTGTGTTGTAACTATATTATCAGCACTGAGAAAAGAAGATTTTATTAATTCTATTAACTTGGTTAGTGAAGTTGTAGATAAAACTTTCATAATAGCTACTCCTTAGAGTCTTGTTTCTTTTGAGATTCAATTATTTTTTCATACTCTTCATATGAAATTTCATTCCAATCATCTGGACTTTCGTTTTCTTTTAATAGTACAGATGTACAATAGTTATTGTCTTTTACTAAAACTTTATTATCATCTGCTTTTATCATTACTAAATATGTTTGTTTCATAATCTTAAAATCCTTTATAAATCAAAATAAATTGTAGCATTTCCTGCACCACGACCCCAGATTGTACTATAACCAGTAGTAGCTTCTATCGCAGCTTGATTAGCTGATCCAAAATGTATTTCAGTTAATGCACTACAATTAGAAAAAATATAATTACATGCACTTTGATTACTCGATGAAGCACCTGATCCATAAGTTATTTGAGTTAATTTTGGAAAATAAAATTTTTTTATACTAGTACAATTATAAAAAGTCCCATAAAAATAACTACTACCTGTACAATAAATAGTTGTTAATTCTGGAAATGATAATTCTGTTAATAATCCAGTGCTATACCAATATCCAAACTGTCCACCATTACTCTCGTAGGTACCACTAACTGGCTTTCCTATTGTTTTCAATTTAGGAAAAGTTATAGATGACATAGATGAACAAAAATAAAACAATTGATATAAAGCTTCATCACCTGTAACATTTTCTAATTCTGGAAAACTAACAGTTTGTATTGTGGATTGAGAAAAACATTTATTGAGGGCATTATTACCTGTTATATTTTTAACTCCTTGAAATACTGCAGTTTTAATTGAGGAGTTATTAGCAAATCGTTCTTTGAGAGAATTGTTTCCTAAATCAATTATATTACTAGGTAAAACAAAATTCGGAGAAGATACAGTAGGAGGTAATAATTTACCATTTGCATCTGGATCTCCAAACATACTATCTATAGAAATACCATATTTAGTACTAGAAGTACTAGGTACATTAACAGTAACTGTGCCTAAACCATTATAGCCAGAATCTGCAGTGTATGTACCATTTTCTGTTATTGTTTTATTTTGATTTAAATCTAATGAAACTAATGCTTGTCCATTTAAGGTTATAACCTTACCTTGAGAATCGGCTTGAACTTTTACCATTATTCACTTTCTCCATCCCATAAAGCTTCGACTTCAGCAATTGAATATTCTTCAACATCAGATCCACCACCACTAATCGTAATGTTACCACTACCTAAAATACTTTCATTGTTTATAGTTTTTATATTTGTTCCACTAACTAGAATATCTTGCTTATCTTCAAGAATTTCATAAATACCATTACTTGTCACAGGATTAGTTGAACCAGAAGTTGGAGTAATATCAAATATATAATTTTGATTACCAGCTATGATGCTATTACCACGTCTTATTGTCATATGTTAAAATATCCTTTGTTATTTAACGTCTTTATGACTAACAAGGAAAGGTGTATAAGCTAGTAAAATGTTTTAAAGATTAAATTAAAATAAATACGTATAACTATATGAAAACGTAATGGATGATTTACCCTATTTTTTACACACCTAACCTGTCAGTAACTTTGACAAGTTATATTTTTTACCCAATTATTAAGAACTGGTAAATTATGTGTAAATATAGTTGATTTATGTTTTTTTTAATAAAATTTTATTCTCTTAATACCCAATATAACATTGCACTTAAACTTATAAATAAGATAATTAAGCAACATAGACCATAAAGGTATTCTTCTATCATAATAAACTCTCTAGTTGTTAATGTTTATATAATTAGAAAATATTATAATAGGAAAAAATTTAAAAATAAATAAAAAAGTAAAAGAGGCGAACGAATTTAATTAAATTAGATTAAGAAATCAGCTTTTTCAGTTTATCCCACCAAGATAGTGTTTTCCCCGTTTTAGCCGCTATAACGATTTTATCTTTTTTAACGACTTCTTTGTTTGTTTTTTCTGAGTGTAGATATGCTATTATATCTTTACATTCAGAATTATAACGAGTCTTATATTTTGGATAGTGTATTTTTCTATATGTATATAAATTTTTAATAAATGTATCTTTATTTATATCTTTAGACATATTCGATACATTTACAAATATTTTATATGCCCCACTTGTACCATGTTGTATAATTGTAGACTTAAGAGCCGCTTGTATAGCATTATTCTCAGAAGCCCATGTAGTTATTTTATCTAATTTCTCATTACCACTTTTATCCATACGTGTATATACTGGAATAATTTGAGTATCTAAAAGAAATTTATCATATACAACTTTAAAAGACTCTGTTTTAGCTAAAGATTTCCAAGTTTTAATAAAGTTTTCATTACCTTTAAAGGCAGCTTGATAACCTCCAGCTTTTATAAGTTTTATATATATATTTTTATCGTTATCCTTTAAATAATTTAAGAAAAAGTCAAATGTAGAAGGTTTACCATTTATACGTTTTGTTGAAATTTGCCATTTTCCGTATGAATATCCACCATAACTATCTCTACTAATAGCTTGATACCCTAACTTGCCACATTCATATTTTGCTACAATATCATGTTTTGTATGTAAGGCATCATAATTTGTTTTAGCTTCTGCTGGAGTTATTTGACTCAGTAATAACGTTGTCAAATAGCAGCATAACCAAATTTTGTTTTTTATCATATTTTAAATCCTGCTTTCGTTTGCCTCTTTAATGCTAACTGCACTGACTTCAAAAATGAAAAATAACATATATTAGAACTAGTTGTAAAGCCCTATTTTTTAGACTATACAAGATATATGGCTTATTTATAACAAAAATAAAAAAGTGGTAATAAAGTATATTAAGACTGGGTTACAGTTATTTGTCCTTGACGTGGTAATTGCATCCTGGAAGTATTATGTAACATAGTATTTAATTGATTTGTTTCTTTTAGTCTTTGCAAATCATCACCTGTAGTATTTAAAGTCTGATTTGTAATGCTTGCACCTTCTGAAGTAGCATTATTAATTGTAAGATTAATTCCAGGTTGACCAGGCATAGGTGTTGGAGTACCATTTATTTGACCAATAGCTTGAACATAATCATTAGTACTTGTTTCTTGTAAATCTACATATAAACGTCCAGCTAATTCTAAGTCTAAATTTTCTATATTATTAAGAAGTTTAAGTAATAATCCATTTTTTAATTTTTCAGCAACTATATTGTTACGCATACGACTAGATACAAAATTTTCACAAAACATATCTAATACACCACGTCTCGCTTCAGCATCTTCTTGAGTACGCAATTCTTGGACAAGTTTACCTAAACGGCTTAATTCTAAGACAGATTCTAGAATTCCTTTACTTTCTTTAGAAACATTACTAGCTTTTAACATATCCTGACGTTCTTCATCAGTTGGTAATGGCAATGTTTCTTCTACTGGTGTTAAAGCAGAAGTATTGTCATAGGTATCTAATTCATCTTCATCGATCCAAATTTTTGGTGTATCAGATATACTCATTTTATATAATTCCTTTTCTAATTATATACTATATATTAGAACTAGCTAATGATTAATACTTTTTAGCTGTCCATTTCTTACCTTTTATAGTCATTTCCATACGTTTTTTAGTATTATTCCGGTTTATATGAAATAGTGAACGTGGATCATGACCGTTTTTAGCCATATATAAGGTCCAATTGTCAAAAATATCAAGTATTTCTTGTTCTTCTTCTTCCGTAAGATTCATATGATTACGAATATCCAAGGGTTTAGCAACTAATTTATCATTTATTTTTTTATGCATATCAGTAAATATATATTCAGTTGCTTTTAAACATTTTTCTACTTCTTCCAAAGGAGGAAATTGAACAGAAAGACCATAAAATAAGCATAATAACTTAATAACAAGTCCTGGATTATCTAATACTGACATCATCTCTATAAAACCATGATATCCACGACTTTCTAATATAGTTAAAAATAAGAATACCATATCATTAGATGATAATTCTTCATAAGATAATGTATATTCCCCTTGCTTTTTCTTTTCAGCCATATTACATATTCCATTTATGCTTATATTTATCAAGAATAAGATACATTTGATACTGCCACATATTTAATTTGTAATTATCTGGTAAAGTACGTTTATCTTTATTTTTTATTCCTATAATTCCGCGTAAAAAACTAATTAGCCAATATATTTCTTCTCGATTACTTGAGCATGTATCAAAAGTATCTTCTATTATATCAGCTAAATCTTCTTCCATTTGAAATTCAGAATAAATCATACTTTTCTAGTCTCATCTAATATACCAAATATAGAAGCGGCAGGTCCATCTTCAGCAATTTTACGAATTAATTTGAGATCAGACCTGTTTATTAAACTAATTAAACCTGTAATATCATTTTCTAATACTAATCGATGACTTTCATCTAATTTTAGCATACCGAAGATTGTTTTGCTTTCACCGTCTAATAAGGCTTCTTGTAAACAATAAGTAAGATAACCGTAAAGTACAGCTGAGACCTTAGACTCACTTAAATTAAGATCTTCAGCTAATGACTTTACTTTACTAGCTGTTTGTACCATATTAATCTAATCCGTCTGCTAAATCTTCTTTATTTGCTAAAGCACCTTCAGCACGTAATTTTTTCAAGTCTGTGTTATTACTATCGATATGACGTTTTAATTTAACTTGCTCATTATATTGGTCCTTAAGCCATTGAATTTTATCATTAAATTCATCTTTAACTTTTTGTTTATGTAAATATTCAGAAGCTAAACATGAAAAGATAACTTGAAATTCTTGACCATCACCAAAACGAATTTTTTCACCATATAATGAAACAGTTGAATATTTAAGAGGAGTTAATCTATATTTTTTAATTTTTTCATCCCATGTAATACCGTTTAATAAATTTAACCAGTATCCATTTGCTGATGCCCATTCTAATTCTGAGTTATATTCAGTATTTGAAATATCGATTGTTTTTTGAGTTACAGCCATTTATTTTCTCCTTTTTAATGACTTTAATAATTGTTTTTTATATATAATGACATATCTTTGAATCCATATATTGCATCTTTTTGTAAAATCTTATCTGCCATTTCTACAATTTCAGTAGTAGAGCAAGGTTGATTATTAAAATATATTTCATCACTAGATTTAATTTTAATTTTTGTTTTATAAAATTTTTTTACAACTGATAGAGCCCTTTCTATTTTTGGTACTAAATCTAACGCAGCTACTTGCTTATCAATTTTCCAATGCTCTAAAAAGTCATTATATATTATATAATTATTTTTACGTAAGTTTATTATTTTTGCCCGAGTAAGATCATATTCTTTAGCTAATTCATCAATTGGAATTCCAAAAGCCAATTTTATTAATAGTTCAACCTTAACCTCCGGATCTAATTTAGGTTTTACTGACATTTATGTATTCTTTTTTGATTATTATATGTGAATAAATTAGAAACTTAACTATTAAATTAGAACAGTAAATCAGCAGATTAAAAATTATTAAATTTTAAATTTTTTTTTTGGCTTTACAAGTTATGATTTATAGTTTATATTTTTTAATAAAATAAAAGGAAATTTAAATGAGTAATCAAAAAGAAATAATATTTACTTTAATAACTGAAAAAGAAGGTTATGGAATATATTATGCTATTCCAACAGGTAAAATTAAAACAGGAAATGAAAAGACTATTATGTTTGTTATGAAAGATAATGAAATTGTATATTTACCAACTAATAAAAGAAGTCAATTTCATATGAAAAAAGATTGTGATAAATTTATAGAAGAAAGATTACAATAAATGAAATATAATGAAGAGGTAGCAAAAGAAATATATAAATATGCATTAAAATATGCAGGTAAACAAGAAGAATGGGATTGGAAAGAACATCACATTATAGATGCTCGTAGAATGGCTTGTCATTTGTTAGTCGAACAAATTAAACGGTTTTTAGATGGGTTTAGAATTAAAGATTATAAAGTTACAATAAAAGAATATTCAAATATTAGACCAGAACTTTGTATAAAGTTACCTTATAAGGATGCTAAAGGATATATATTATATGATAGTTTGGGTTTATATTTTGATAGAGACCATTATTTGTTTGAAGATGACACAAGACTGATCCAACCAAATGCTGTTATGTGGTTACCTGATGATTGGTGGAATTATTTGAACCGTATCCATAAAAAGAATCAAGTAATTTTTGATAAGTTAAAGGAAGAGTTTCCTATATTACGAATTGGTATGTTAGTTAATTATCCATTTATTGTAAGTTGGAAAGATGAACATTGGCCATTTGAAGATTGCTTAAATTTAACATAGAAAGGAATAAAATGCTTAAACTTTTAATTAATATACTTAATTATATTATAATTGGAAATGATACTTGGACTAAATTTATAGGTACTCATTCTTTTGAAGATGCTTTTGAAATGTTAAAGAAAGGCTATTTTATTTATACTTCTATTCAAAAAACAAAAGTATATGGTATGATAGGTGGAGCAATATATGAATTTAATATAGCTAAAGATATTGTTACTAAAGTAGACGGCTTTAATAAAGAAGCAATGATGTATAGAAGTTGGGAAATTCTTCCTAGTTTAGAGCAAGCTCATTTTACTGGAGAAATAGATGATTAAAGACATATTTAAAAAGAAAATAATTGTTTATCATTGTCCCAAATGTAATAGTACTAATTTAGAGTATTATACATATTTAAAAAATTCAATACAAGTTGCATTAAAATTGGCTAAACCGAAGTATATAGATAATTTTATTTGTAATGATTGTGATTTTTCTGAAAAGATAAATAAATTAAAGAAGGAGTATAAATAATGAGTATATGGACACATGTAGCAGGATGTATTAGAATAGATGATTATAAGGCTATTCTTAATACTACTAATAAAACGGACTTAGAAAAAATTTTTACAAGAGATACTTATTATAATCCTAATAAAAATGGAAATATGCCTTATGGTTCTGAAGGCAGTTTGGATGTAGAAATTATAGATCGCAATGAAGAAGGAGCAGCATATATGCGTGTTGTAACTATCTGGGGTGATTTACGTGATTATGATAAAAATGATTGTGAAGATATTAAAAAATGGTGGTATGAAATTCCTCAAAAATTAGGTAAAGCTTGTGGAATTAGAAATGCGGTATTACAAATAGAATCTGAAGATGGAGCTAATTTTATTTTAACAGAAAAAGATATGAATATAAAAGAAATAGAAGATAATGAATAAAAAGTTATTAGATTTACATAAATTAGTTAAAGAACATCCTTTTCGTATTAATAACGATAAGAAATATTTAGTTAATTATATAAATTGTTTAAGTAAATTTATTAAAACTTTCTGGAATGTATATAAATATGATAAAGATAATAAACAATTATGTGGATTAAATAATATGGTCCACGATTTAAATAAAATTATGTATAAAATTAGAATTAATAAAGATTATACTCCAGCACAATTTATGTATTTAGAATCTTGTTTAACTTGTTATCATTATTATATGGAATATGAAAGTTGTCCGATTTTTTATACATTAAATAATGATATTTTAAATTCATATATATGGAGTAAAAGATATAATAAATATTTTTTAAAATTATCTGATAAAGAACAATATTTAAAACTTATAGAAAATTTTAAAAAAATATGGAAAAATAATGATAGTAAAGATATTCAAGAGGTAGTAGAAGATTACTGCAAAGAAACACAGTTTATTTATGATCATTATCATGAATTATTTGAATTAGCTAAGGATTAAAAATAATGGTTGATGAATATGAAAAAGCATTAAAAAGAAAATTAAGATGGAAAGTATTTGATGATATTCTTATTCTTTTTTTCTTTATGTTTGTATCATTAGGAGGTTGTGATACAAACATTGACGATATAGATTCTGATGATTATAATTATGTAAATGAAAATTCAGAGCAGTCATATTGGAGAGTTTGTATAGATGGCAAAGAATTCATAGAAGGACCTTTACGTCTTTCAATTAATCTTGATTTTGACGGTAAACCTATTCCATGTGAGGTAAAATAATGTCAGAATATGAACTAAAAGAAAATATTGGATATAATGAAGAGCTTGGTCAAATTGTTCCATTTAAAGTTTGTAGTGTTGAGCAAATGATATATCAAACAGAAGAATCTCTACATCCTGAAGAAATTTTAGCTAATGAATATGATGTACTAGAAGTAAAAAAGGCTTTAAAAATAACAAAAAAATTTTTAGAATTAGCTGAAGAAACAGGCTGTTGGTATGAAGATTAAGTAATATGAGAATAAAATTAAAAGGATTAAATAATGACTTGGGATGATTTATTAACTTATATGGAAGAACATTATGACCCAAATGTTTGGGATTCAAGTTATAAGTATCTATGGGTATCATCAGAAGGAAATCATACAGTAAGGTTTCAAGAAAACGGCGATATAACAGTAAGTGATGATATGGATGAGTATGATATTACAATTGCTGAACATAGAACTTATGAACAAATGATTAAAATTATTGAAGGGTTGTTAAAATGACTTGGGAAGAATTAGTTAAAAAAGCTAATAAATACGGTTGGGTTTTAATTACACCTATTAGAGAAGAGGTAGATATAAAGTGTGAAGGAAAAGAATGGTATTACTTTAGATTTAAGTATGATGAGTTTTTAGCAAATGAAGATATACCTTTAACTTTCTATGAAAAATGTAATGGTATATTCTGTGATTATAATGATATAGATAAATACCCCACACTAATAGAAATGAATGTGCCTTTTGAAAATATGTTAGAAATAATGAAAAACTTGAATATTTAGGGCTGGTGAAAAATGAAGTCTAACAAAGGTTATCATGTAATACCTCCGGACAAAGGTTGGTCTATTTGTGAATATAAACAAACTAACAAGAAACGGTTTAAAAGGCATTTATTAAAAAACTGGCATAGAAAGTTAAGACAATTTTATCAAAAATTGATAAGGAGTTAAAACAAGATGATTGATTTAATACAAGTTGTGTTTTTCATAATGATAATTCTTTGTGTAATATGTTATAGTGGTCTAAGAGATGAAAAAGATGAAAGACTTTTAAAGAAATTAGCTAAAGAGATAGCCAAAGAGGTAAAAAAGGAGTTAAAACAAGATGACTGACGTTATTCACATAAATGGAAAAATACTAAAACAATGTGAGTTAGTAAATATTAAAGATGCACCCAAGTATTCTATTAATTTAAAAGAGTGGGAAAAAGCACAGAAAATACAAAAAATCATATACGAAGTCGGAGATGAGTGCGTTTTTGAAATAACAAAAGGCGATAAAAAATGGACAATATCTTTAGATGACTTCTTTGATAAAGTAATTCAGATATGTGGAGAGAAAATAAAATGAATAGAAATCTTGACGATATATACTTTAGAATCGAGCGTAACGGCAAATTTGAAAATGTATGCTTTAGTGATATGACCGAATCTGAACAGCGGGAAGTTTTAAAAGATAGACCAATAAGATTTGTTACAGAAGTTGCTCTTGAAATGGCAAAAAGATTGCATGAAATTGGCGAAGAATTAGACTTGAAGTATAGAAATGACTGATTTAATAAAGGCAGGCGAAAAATGACAACAAATTTATCAAAAGTGAACAGCTTAATTTTGAACAGTTATATTAACACTATCAATAGTTTTGTAGGCGAGAAAATAATTAATGAAGTTGATGAAGAGAATGCCTCAGGTTTAGATAAAGATACATTTAAATTTTTTGAAAAATTAGCACATAGGATTTTAAATATAAAAAGCTGCTCAAGAAATTGCTTTTTAAGAGAAGTAGATGGAAAATGAAAACACTAAAAATTTAAATATTATAAAAACATCGGAGAATGAAGAATGAGTAAATCAATAAATTATAGTGTTACAGTATATAGTAGTCAACAAAGTATGAAATATTATACAATTTCGGTTTTTGAAGAAAATTATGTAGAAACACTAAAAGAAGCATTATCAAAAAATGAAATAATAGAATTACCTCAATCAGATGGTAAAACAACTATTCTTATTAACACTAAAAATGTTGCAATGATTGAAATTGTAAAAACATCGGAGAATGAAGATGGTACAAAGGATATTTGATACACAAAATAAAAAAGATATGCAAGATTTGTGGGACATATTACCACATAATATAAATAGAGTAATGAGATATACAGATAAAACATATAAATTTTTTGAAGATGAAATCTTTGTATTTGAATGTGGTTGGCTAAGAATCAACTGGCACGATAAAACAGAAGAAATCGTCCGTCCGATGCCTGAAGCTACTGAAGCAGATTTAGGAAAATGGTGTTGTTTCTGGAATAATTGTTGCGAAGATATTATTATCGGTAAACTAACTATTATAGATAGAGATAAAGGACGTACATATTACAAACTTAACAATTATGCGTTTTTTGACCACTGTCGTAAACTAACGAAACAAGAGGTTGAGAAATTATGCCAATGAGTAAAATAATGGAAAACAATTTAGAGTACTTAAATGGAAAGACTTTTAACTTTTGTAGTTATGCAGGACAAAGAAAATGTTTAAGAAGAATTGCCGTTGATTTATGGGGAGATAAAGAGGCATCTCTTATGTCTGATTTTGATATTGAAACTAAGTTTTTAAAACTAGGATATATTCCTATTGTTGTAAACTTTGATGGTAATAATCAGGAAGATATTTACCTTATTAAGAAAAAAGAACTAAGTTTTGCCAAATGTTTATCAAGATAGATGATTTATTTGAGGGAAAATGAAAAATGATTAAAGTCGGACAAGTCTGGGAAACAACAAATAAGTATAAAGTTGTTGTAACTTCTGTTAAAGAAGAAGATTATAAAGGTCAAATATGTATTATTTATGATGACGGATATACAACTGATAGTTATGAAAATAATGATTTTACATTTTCTAAGTTATTAGCTGAATATTCGACTTGGCAAGAAGCTGTAAACAGTAAAGAATTTAATGGAGAATGAAGAATGAAATTTGAAGAAGCATTGGAACAGATGAGGAAAGGTAAAGCCGTAACAAGACCAGATTATATGCGATATGTTATAACTATTAAATCGGGTATTATACAAATGATTTATTTTAGAAATGATGAATTTTACGATAGATACCCATATAAAGAAATTGAAACTTTAAATTGTAAAGACATCATTGCAGACGATTGGGAAGTTGTAACAAAACCTGAAGATTGGTATAGAAGTAAAGGAGAATGAAAAATGATTAAAACACATAAAATAAAAGTTCCTGCTGAAATTGCTGTACATTCTTTGGTTGGAATCATTGGTGAAGATTACCCTTTGTCATATGGTAATTATTTTACAATGAGCGTAGAAAAAGAATATCAAATTCCAAACTTAAATAAATCTATGTCTGAAGAAGGAACTGAATATGGATTCAGTGTATGTAACTTTAATGATGAAAATTTTAGAGGGGCGATAAGTAGATTTCTTTTAGATAATGAAGTTGAAATTACTATGTTTCAAGTAGATAAAAAATATCCATTTATCGCAATTACTGATGAACGAATTCCAGAAAATTGGTATTGTTTATGGGATGAAGATATGGGTTATTGTAATGGACAAATACATGGTAAAAATTATCAAGAAGTTGCCAGAACACTTGGTAAAAGATTTGGTGGTGATGAAAATTATGTTTTTAAAGAATCAAAACAAAATTCTAGAATAATTACAGTCGAATACGTAAAAAATGGAGAAAAAGATGAATAACGATGAATGGATAATCACAATTCTTATAGTAGTAGGCTTAGTAATATTTTCTACTTTTACTATAGGATTTAACACATATAAATGTAGAACAAAAGCCGTTATGCAGGAATTAGATTGGTCATATGGACCAATTCAAGGTTGTATGGTTAAACAAGAAAATGGTAAATGGATTGATTACGATCGTTTAAGATATATGGATGAATAATATGGATTTGAATACGTTTATATGGCTATTGTTGATTGGATTATTTGTATCAGTAACTCCATATATCTTTCTGTATCTATATAAACGTTTACATAAAAAAGAAATATGGGGAAAAGATTTTTTGTATAGATGCCCAAGATGCTATAGTACTAATTTAGGGTATTTATCAACAATATCAAATTTTCTAGATGTGTTTCAAAACCATAAAAAACCGAAATATGAATCAAAGTTTATATGTCATAATTGTAATTTACTTGATGATTGTAATAAACTTATAAAAGAAAAAATTCACATTGAATAGGAAAGTCATGGATACAAAAGAAGATATAATTGGCTCAGAGTTTTTTAATTGGGTAAATGATCAATATGGTAATCATATAAAAATACCAGAAAATATTTCAGACATTTTTGTTTTATGGAGTGGTGGATGTGATTCAACAGCTTTAGTATTATATTTATGGGAAAAGTTTCATAAAACTATTAATCTTGTTTCTATACACTATGACAGATTTGGAAGCTATTCTGTTGATATAATTGCTCAAAAACAATTACTTAAAATATTCAAAAAACGAAAAATGTCCGTTAATCATATTATATTTGAAATTAAGGAAAACTGTGATTATAATGATTATTGTAATGGAGGAGGTATTAGTCAGCCACAATTATTTTTAAGTATGATGGCTAATTTAATCAGAGGTAATAATCGTTTAATCTCATTTGGATATATAAAAAATGATGATATATGGCATTTTATGGATAAATTTAATAATCTTTTTGAGACCATAAACTCAATGAGTAACGCTAATGCTAGTTTATATTTGCCATTCGAATGGATTGAAAAGAAATATATTTTGTGGTATTTACGTGAGCATAAAGTGTTAAAATATTGTTCATATTGTCAATCTCCAGGTTGTGTTGATAAAAAACCATGTAATAGTTGTTCTTCTTGTGATTTACATAACAGTGCGTTAGAGCATTGCAAAAAGAAGAAGTGGGAATTTTTTGCTTTATAATGAAAGGAAAATAAATGATGATTGATTCAAAATTACAAGAATTGGAATTAAAAGAAACAAATATGACAGAAAATAATAATTATTTGAATTTATTAATTGAATGTTGTAAAAATTTAAATTCGTCAGATAGATGTGAATTAATAAAGGCTTTGAAACCAAGTAGATTTGAGTGGGCAACTCTAACTCCATTTAATAAACTAGATGGTGTTGAAATTTATATTAAAAGATGTAACACGGCATTGAATGAAACAGAAGTTTGTATGAGATTTGGTAAATCAGGTTCAAATTATTTCTACGGGCTTGGAAAAGAAAATGAATCAACTTTTACTGAAAAGAATATTAGTAAATTGTTTTTTCCATTTCTAAAAAAGGCTTCTTATAAATATGTTGAAATAATCAGTGTACCCGGTTATCAAAATGATAAAGAGATTATTTCTATGATTAATAAAATTCAAAAGCAATTAAAAATTAAAGCAGAAGTTAAAATTATGGATTTTTATTTATTTAACTAAAAAAAATAGAAAAGGAAGAAAACAATGAATTTTGAAGTTTTAGATGAAGAACAATCAAGAGAGTTTGAAAAAACTTATAAAGCTAGATATGATGAAATTTTTAATTTAATTAAAAATCACTTAATTAGTCGATATACAGAAGAATATTTACAAGCAAAATTACCTTCTTTTAGTAGTGTAGATGATAATGTAGGGATATTAACACAAAATATTTTAAATGTTTTTGGAAAATATCAAAAAGATAAAAAAACATATATATGTCAATCTAGTGTACACGCAGAACCTAGAAAGTTAAAAGCAAACTTTGAAGTGGTATGTGATGAAATTGATAATAAAAGAAGAGATATAAATGACTGAATTAACTGATGATAACGTTATAGAAGAATGTTATAGCATGATTTGTCGAATAGAAGCAGCTTTGGAAGATGTTGGATATTTAAGAATATCTCAAGTAGAAGAAAATTTTAATAATTGGCATAATGTAGTATATGATTTTATGATAGAATTAAAAGAATATCGTAATAGCAAAATGGAACAAAAAATCAATAAAAATTGTCAACATAAAGAATTCTATTGTACAGATTGTCCTAATAATTTAACATGTATGAAAAGGAATTGATAATGTTTGATAGTATGGAACAATATCATTTTGAAAGAGAAGATTTTTGCAATGTTTTTAATAAAGTGTTTACAAATGAACAATACGATAAACTTTTTGACCTATTAACATCTGGGTATAATAGTTATAAGTTTATTTTAACTAGATATGATGATGACTTTTATGTTTTAGATACGGAAATTGGTTTGCTAATTACTTGGTATAAGCATCTTGGTAGAATTAATATGACTAATGATAAAAATTTAACTCTAGATGAACTAAAACAAGAACTTAATAAATTAAAAAATACTTTAATAGAAGATGGAGTTTTAAATGACTAAAAAATATAATATAAACATTATTGTAGATGGAGCATTAGGACAAGGTAGATATACTGTTGCTAGACGTATTGAAGAGTTAGTTGAAAATGATGAAAAGTTCAAAATGTTTAATATTACGGTAAAAGTAACAACAACCGATAACATTGATTTAGAAAAGGAAACAAGTGATGATTGATAACTATTTACAAGAATTAGAAAAAGAAGAAACAAATCGCCTTAATGACGGGATTGAATTAATTGCTTCAGAAAACTATCCAAGTCAAGATATTTTGGATCTTTTAGGAAGTCATTTATCTGTAAAATATGCAGAAGGATTTTCATATGAAGTATCTAAACAAGGACGTCATTATGCTGGTTGCGAAGTAATTAATAAAGTAGAAAATTATGCTATAGAAAAAGCTAAAGAATTATTTGGTGTAGATTTTGCTTGTGTTCAGCCTCATTCTGGTTCTCAAGCTAATCAAGCTGTGTACGCAGGACTTCTTAAACCTGGTGATACAGTACTTGGAATGGGTATAGAATATGGTGGACATTTGACTCACTTTTCCAAGGCTTCATCTACAGGTCATATATATAATCCTATATATTATGGTCTTGATGAGAATGGTGAATTGAATTATAAAGAAATCGAACAGAAATTATATGAATATAATCCAAAAATGCTAGTTGTTGGAGCTTCAGCTTATTCTAAACGTATTAATTATGAAAGAATTAGAGAAATTGTTGATGAATATAATGAAAAGGTTTGGAAATATCATGTTGATCGTAAATTTTCAGATGATTTTGTAATGAAAGACGAATATACATTTTATGCAGCAGACAATTATGTTTCAGCCGATACGCCTTTTTGCCCTGGTTTTAATGTTAAAAAAGGTATGACAAAGCAAGATATTTATGATACGCATAAATGTATAATTATGTCTGATTCAGCTCACGTAATGGGGTTTATTGCAGCTCATATGTGGAAAGATAAATATGATCCAACCAAATGGTGTGATGTTATTACTTCTACTACTCATAAAACACTTAGAGGTCCTCGAGGAGGTATTATCCTTTGGAATGATGAAAAACTTTGTAGTAAGATTAATAGTGGATGCTTTCCAAAAATTCAAGGTGGCCCAAATGAAGCGTTAGTAGCAGCAAAAGCCCAATGTTTTATTGAAGCTCTTAAACCAGAATTTAAAGATTATATGGAGCAAGTATATCATAATATGCAAGCACTTATTAACGGTATAAAGTCATATGATACTGATAATCGAATCGATTTTGTATCTGGAGGTTCTGAGAATCATCTTGTCTTACTTGATCTTAAAAAATCTGGTATAAATGGTAAAGAAGCTGAAGATAGATTGACTTCATACGGCATAATCACTAACAAAAATATGATTGCGGGTGATGATAAACCTTCTACTTGTACAGGATTACGTATTGGAACAGCTGCAATCACTACACGCGGATTTGATGAAGATATGTCTTTTGAATTAGGTCGTTTAATAGCTCGTATTTTGCTCCGTAGTAAGCAAGTTGAACAAAATGATGTAGTTGACTTTGAAAGCGAAAGTATACGTTCTATGGTCAAAAAAATGCTAGAAAAAGTAGGTCCTTTTTATCAAACAAAACCTATGAAGAGACTTTTACAAGATAATAATCCGACTACTCCAGATGATTTAGCTTAATATAGTCAGTTCCATGTGAAGGAGAAATGAGATAGCTGTAAAAGGTTATCTCATTTTTTAATGGCTTTACTTTTTATAATATTGATTTTATTATAAATAAATAATAATATTGAGGGATAACATGACTACAATACATAATACAAACATTACAAGACTTATGCAATTTAATCCAAATAAATCTTTTTATTACTTTATTGCAATTAAACGCAAAAAAGATCATCCAGAATTACAAATAAAAGAAAGTCAAGTAATAAAAACTTGGATTGTTAAGGATCTTCGTGATTTTTATGGATATTATATTCCTGAAATGCTTGAAGTTATTAAATTACATAAATGTAGACTTTATATGTGTACAGATCGAAAGTCTTATGTTAAATCTATGTTATCAATACGTAATGATATAAATAAGCAATTAGATTGTGCAATTGGAACAAATAAAACAGAATATTCACCAAAAATGCTTAATAATTTACTTCAAAGTAATATTATGAAAGATGAATCTTCAGATAAAGATACTAGAAAGTGGTTATTTGATATAGATACAAAAGATTATAATGTAGTAAATGTCATAAAAAAATTATGTGGTGAGTATCTTGATCATATTCTTGAAACAAAGAATGGTTATCATATTGTAGCTAAACGGAAATTTGATGCTTATACTAGTTTATTATGTCTAAAAACTCATGGAATAGCACGAACTTTTGATAGAGATAAATTTACAGAAGAAGAATTTAAAATTATGGAACAAAATGCTGATAAAGTTGAATTAAAAACAAATGCTCTTGCTTTAATTGCTATGGAGTATTAAAATGATATTTAATATAAATATGACAGAAAGGTGTAATTTAAATTGTACACATTGTTTTGCATTAAAAAGAAATTTAGATATGTCAGATGAAATAACAGATTTGACTTTAAATTATTTAGCTAATGTTATTAATACTCATACAAACGAAGATCATAGTGTTATTTTTCTTGGTGGCGAAATTGGATTATTAAATCCAAATATTATTATATCTTTTATGGAAAAATTAAATGAATTAATAAAAGTAAAAGTTAATTATGAAATAAGTACTAATTTAGTATATAAAATAACATCAGAACATTTATTTTTATTTAAAAAATTTAAAGAGATAACAGTTTCTTATGATCCAAATATACGATTTAAAACACAACAGCAAAAAAAATTATGGAAAGAAAATGTTAAATTACTAAAAAAAGAAGGTGTTTTAATTAATTGTGTAATTTCAGTTACAAAAGATATTGTAAAAATTGATCCTAAAATATTTTTTGAAAATATGTTAACTTTGAATTGTAATTCTTATGATTTAATGACTATTGCACCTTCTGTAAGTAATAATAACACTTGGAATATAGTTAAAGCTATAAATAGAGATGAAGATGAATGGCTATATGGAGTTTATTTATTATATAAGCTGTATCAAAGTAGTAATTCAGATTTTATTATTTATTTCTTTAAAGGTATAGAAGATTTAATAATAAAAGGTGAAGAATATGAGGATTTTTGTAGAAATTGTCAAACCTCTAGATTAACTTTTGGTCCTGATGGTTTAATTTCGCAATGCCCATTTACACAAAGTAAACCATTTTATGATTTAAAAACAAATACTTATATGAATAATAATTATCAATATTGGATAGATAAAGAAAAAAAGATAAATGAAAAGTGTAATACTTGTAATTTATTTAAGTATTGTAAAGGTGATTGTTGTTTACATTTATGGGATGAAACTGGTTGTGCTTGTCCTAAAAAAATATTTAATTATGTTATACAACATAAAAATTGCTTTACAAATAAATAAAATTATGCTATATATGTTTTATAGTTAATTAAAAGAAAGGAAATAATTAATGTTAAGTGTACCTCATGTTATATGGAAAGATAAGTTAGGTAATGAACGAGCTGTAGATATTACAACAAGACTTTTATCAGATCGTATTATTTTATGTCAAGGTGAAGTAGATGATGAATTGGCTGAATCTGTTACGGCTCAACTTTTATATCTTGAAGCTGAAGATAAAGATAAACCGATTACTTTAATTGTGTCAGGACCAGGCGGAAGTGTAACGGCTGGATTAAGTATAATTGATACTATGAATATGGTGGCTTGTCCAGTATCAACAATTGTATCTGGTGAAGTTGCCTCTATGGATGCTATGATTGCTTTATCTGGTACAAAAGGTAAACGTAAAATGATGCCTCATGCACGCTATATGTTACATTCTGTATCAAGTGGTATGAAAGCAAATGTTCATGATATGAAAATTACTTTAGAAGAAGTAACACGCATACAGGATATGCTAATGAATATGATTGCAGAAGCATCTAATAAAGATGTAGAGGAAGTTAAAAAAGATTGTGAACGTGATTTTTGGATGTCTGCAGAACAGGCTGTAAAATATGGTATTGTAGATGAAATAATTAAGATTCATGAGTAAAAGGAGTATGTAGTATGAAGCAATATTATTACGTATATAATAGAGCTCAAGAAAAGCCATTAAAAAGACATAATAGTAAAGATGAAGCTATTAAAGAAGCTAGACGCTTATGTATACAAGAAAAGAAAAACTTTTATGTACTTGAGCCATCAGCACATTTGGTATATGATCATAATAATGATGTTGTTATTTTAGATTTACCAGAGCCAACAAATTTAGAATAAATTATAAAGACTTTCTTTTTCATCTAATAAGTCAGTATATGTTATATCTTTTATAGCTGTACTGGCTTTTTTTGTATACTCATATCGAGGTATATCGATATAGTTAAGTTGAGCATCATATAAAAATCCACATAAAACATCTGCTCCGTCTTTTAATTCTACTGTACGTGTTACTTTACCCTTTACATAAGTTAATGCCTCTAATTCACGTCTTAATTTTGGACAATTACCTATTTTAACAAGGCCTTTTTCAATTAAAATAGCAGCATTTCTATAAGGTTCTGGTTTAGCATCAACAGATAATTGTTTTACTTCTCTAAAACAGCCGGACATTTCAAGACCTTGTAAAAATACTAAGCCATTCCATTGATCTGATGTAACTGTATCTATAATCATATCACGCTCAGTAACCAAATCTATTAAAAATTGTTGAATAGCATGAATATCTACTTTATTTTTAGCTGTAATAAATAATAATAAATCTATTATATAAACATCTTCTTTTTGTAAAGTTTCATTATTCTGTTGCCATTCTTTATGCCCTATACATACTGCAGCATCACATTGACCATCTGAACCAGATCCAGCTAAGTCAACATGACAAAATCTTAATGCATTTGGTGCACGTTTAAATAAATATTTTCCGTTAATATCTTGTGTCCATAAATTATATTGATTTAATAAGTCTAAAATTCTAACATTATCTTTAATATTAACTTCTAATTCTATTTCAGACATTAAATTTTCATCTTCTAATTTACTAGTATCTCTAAATACCATATTATTATCTGATGTAGTCATACCGGCAATATCTTGAATAGATTGTTCAAGCTGTAATTCAAATTTACTGCGATATACTGCTGGTACATTTAATACTTCACATCCAGCTGGAGGTTCATAATTACCATCTTCTAATGCCTTTAATTCGCCAGGATCTGTAAATATTTTTGATGGAATTGAACCATTACCTACAAGTATGGGAAAAGTAGTACCATCTCCAAGAAATTCTGGATCTTCTTTAACTTCCCATAAACGCGGATTTAATACTAATATAGATGGATCATTTTTTGGTAATCTTTTTATGTACTCCCCTATTGGACTATTTACAGTACGAGCAGATGATACCACTGACTGAAATACAAGTGGACTTCCCTGAAAGCGAGAGCTAAATCTGTTATCTACTGAATTAAGTAAGTCTAATGCTTCTTGTACACCTTTCTCATTGATCTCATCACAAAAGCTATTAACTATATTTAAACCAATAGTATGCGTAATTCCAGAACCACAACCTATGATTATGTTATCTGGAAAATATATTGTACCAGTACTACGTTCAACCGTAAATGGAATTGGACATTTAGGATTAGATAAATCAAAGTTTTCAAAAGACCGCATATTCATAACTTTTTGAAAACAAGGCATAGTTTCCATTAATTTAATAAACGGTAATAAGTTAGTCTCATATACTTGTTTAAGGGTCATAGAAATAATAATGTTTGCAATTGTAGCATCACTATCAATATTAAATACAGCACGTGGATAGCGTAAACATAAAATACGATATAATACATATAAAAAAGCTTTACGTGCTATAGTTGACTTTCCGCAATTATGTGCAATTATACCTGCATTTAAAGCAAAATTATGATTTTTTTCCGTAGTTATATCATAAACTTGTTGCTTGCCTATATATTCTATAGAAATTATTTTATGATTATATCCTTTATCACTAATTTTTGAATAATAAGGCATCATAGATTCATTAGATTTTAATCCTGTGTCTATACTTTTCCATTTATTTTTTCTTGTTAAAAATCTATGATCTGATGTGCATTTAACTAC
>Ga0247608_10000305_pt1 | contig 85388 bp, 70 predicted proteins | sample 176DNAGHGlowgp2_FD_193490 | JGI IMG/M metagenome (GOLD analysis project Ga0247608, IMG submission 193490) | Sheep rumen microbial communities from Palmerston North, Manawatu-Wanganui, New Zealand - 1766 DNA GHGlow gp2 | ecosystem: Host-associated > Mammals > Digestive system > Stomach > Rumen ... | reverse complement strand
CGATCATCTAGTCCATCATGGTTTACACAAACATCTACGAATTCGGCTATCACGAGTTCTAGAAGTTATCGTTCAGCCGTTTTTTCGGTTCGTTGTTTTAAAAATTAAAAAAATATATAAACATGAAGAAAATCTGACTTTTAACTACTTTGTTAATTGGTAGTTTATTACTTACAGGATGTAATAATCAACAATATGAAGAAGAATTTAGTGAATATTGATTATTACAGTGGCCTAATGGAACTATTACATTAGAAGATTTTAAAAAAGAGTGAAATATAATAAATGAATCTGAAGTTGATAATTGGACTGGTTGAAAAATATGTAGTGAAACACCAGAGACAGCCTGTGTCCCTGTTATATTAAAAGAAAATGAAATATTGGTTACACCACATGAATATAATGAATTTATTGCTGAAGAAACAGATTTAACATTGCTAGAACCATATTATACGGATCTAAAAACTTTTCGTAAAGTAACATGATTAAAAGAAGCTTCTCCTGAATATGTTGAATGAGAATTACCAGGTACATATATTTTTGATGCATATACGAAGTTCTATAAAACAAAAGAAGAAAGAGAAGCAATGCTTAAAAAAAAATTAGAAAATCAAACAATAGTAGAACCTGAATTTACATGATATTATTTTATAGCAGAGACTCCTGCTAGTGATCCTATAAGTACAAGCTTTTCAATAAGTGATCCATGAAATACACCTCTTAGAACATGAATGATTTTAAATATGCCTATTACAGGTTTTAATAATTGAGATATAGTAAAAGTATATTACTGACGAGATTATGAAGAATTAGAAAAATTTACAGATTTTCATACTCCAAGAAGAGCATCTAAACCATATAAGACAGAAATAATTTGATCCCTAAAAGATGAATTATTTATCCCAAGGGATAATTCTCAATACAAATTACAAACAGAAAATATTGAAGAACCAATTATAAAGACAAAAAAATGAGTATGTCGTTTATATGATGAATCTTTTAATGAAACTATATACGAATATACATATCCAGATTTATGAATCAGGATTATCACTCCTGAGTGTTGGGATACAACACATGAATATGATAAATCTGCTGGGGTTTTATTTAGAAGTTGATCAACAATTTTAAGCACAAATAAATGATCTGTTGACTGGTTTTATGAATATCTTACTACTTATACTAAAGATCCAAGTCAATCTTTAGAAGAAATAATAAAAGAAAGACATTTAAATCCATGATGTGAATTGAATCCATGAATACCAATTTCTTTCAACAATATAGAATGAATATGATACTTTGTTACTGCACCAAATGGATGGTCTTCTGAAGAACCTACAAGATGCTATAGCGACGATGAAGACGATAATATAGAACGATGAGTACTTAATGTATGATATTTTGAACCAACTAATGATAAAAGCAGATATTATAAATTAAGATTCTTATCTGATTGTGCTCCATGACCATGTACGATATTTGGTAAAGTAGAGACTTTATAAATTAATTAAGATTAAAAAAAATACATCCAGATAATGTATTTATAAATGTAGAATGAAATTCATAAAATTTTTCAGATGAAAAAGTAATATGAAAATGAATATTAAATTTAAGTAATTTTGAAGTAAAATGAGGAATAGACTTTGAATTTTCTGTTAATATAGATGGAGCTGGACATTAACTTATCGAAAACTTCAAATTAATTAATCAACAATTTCAACAGAAAAGACATTCAGATTAAAGTAATATTAAGGAGAAAGTTAAACCTTTCTCCTTTTTTTTTGAATAAATTCAGACTTTTTTTCAAAATTTAAGATTAATTTAAGGTGTATAATTATACTCCCCATCGTTTTTATATAGCTAAAATTCAAAATGGCATGAAGTGAAAAGCTATCAGCGATTAGGAAATTCAATCGTTTTGAATTGAAATATTTGATATCATACGATACATCACAAAGACTTCAGCAGGATTTGAAAAAGTATGTAATCCCAGATTCGTATAGCCAAAAAGATAACTGATTATATGCTCTTTCAAGTCTTTACTATGATACTGATGATTATCGCTTTTATTGGGAAAAAGTAGATTGACTAAAATATCGCCGTAAACTTAGAGTTAGACAATATGAGACAGAAAAACCTTTAACTGATGATTCAATAGTTTATGTAGAAATCAAGCAAAGAGTGGACCGTGTAACTCAAAAAAGAAGAGTTCCGATGACATACAAAGAAGCGATGGATTTGTGTAATAACGGTATCATTCCACCACATGAAAAAAGAGATGAACCTGTGATATTTGAGTTATACCAGTTCATAAAACAGAATAATTTGAAACCAAGCTGTATAACTAGCTATATGAGAAATGCTTATTTCGGAACAGATTATGATACATGACTTCGTGTGACATTTGATACAAATATTCGCTACAGGAAGAAAAATCTGAATTTAGCGGATAAAGAGATATGAGAATTCATGATATCTCCTGATAAAGTGATTATGGAAGTGAAAGCTAATGACCGTGTGCCTTACTGGCTAACCGAAATGATAGCAAGTTATAACTTTCGTTTAATTCGTGTGAGTAAGTATTGTCAGTGATTAGAAACTTCAGATGTGGTACCTCGTACAGTGTACTACTTAGGTGACTAGGTGTTGACTAAAAAATTCCTCCCCAATGGGGAGGGGGACCGCTTGCGGTGGTGGGGGTTTAACCCCCTCACCCCGATTTCATCGGGGAGCTCCCCCAAGGGAGCAACTATTAAAGATCTTTTATTCTTTAAATAAAATATAACAATGGAAGCCTTTATTCAACAATTTACAGATTCTTTATGATCTATCCAAGATCTTACATGAACATTTTCAGTAATGGATATTACAGTATGAATGTTGTTAAGTTTTATTCTTACAGCTTTCTTATGACGAGTTTATAAAAAAACTCATCGTTGAACATCCTATACTCAGAGTTATGTATTCACTTTGGTTATGATGTGAATGACTGTTTGTATAATCATGCTTATAGTATGATCAAATATCGCACGTGCTTTCTCATTGGTTTGAGCATTATCAATTATCAGATTTAGAAATGCTATGAAAGAAACTCGTGATATATGATTTATGTTTGCAGCGATGGCGATATGAATGGCTACAGGAACTAAATTCTATGTCCTAGCTATTATCTTCACATTGGCAATCAGCCTTGTAATGTTCATTATGAATCGTTTCAATTGGTTTGCTCGTGAAGCAACCAGTCAGATTTTAAAAATTCAGGTAAAAAATACAGTAGATTTTGACCATATGTTTGATGATGTATTCGTAAAATTCACTAATGTTTCAGACTTAATAAGTATTGATTCAGTAAGATGATGAGCTTTAACTGAATTGGTTTACAATGTAGATATGAAAAATCCTAATAAAAAACAAGAATTCTTATGAGAGATTAAAAAGCTGAATGATAATCTGAATGTAACATTGATTACATGATACAATACAACTGATTTATAATAGGTTGTTCTCCTTTTTAAAGGAGGGGGACCACGAAGTGGTGGAGGATTTTTATTATAGTTAGGGTAAAAATCCCCACCCCGCAATACTGCGGGGGAGCCCCTTTCAGTAAAGGGGCACAACATTAAGGAATATAAATTTTATCTACTAAATTTTTTCATCATGTCTATGACTATGAAAAGGAATTGGTACTTGATTGTGATAGCGGTATTATTTTTGTTTATTTTGTGTTATTATGGTACAAAGAGAGTAATATCTGTAAATATCTTGGATACAGGGGAGGTGAGAGTAAATTATCCAATTGTAAAACAGAAATAAAATTTAATTTTTCTTCTTTAACTAAAAAATCAGGTGTTGTGCACTCCTGATTTTTCAGTCATATATAATAATTTTCAATAATTAATATCTTGGAGATGACCAGATTTGCACTGGTGTCTAAAAGACATAATCCGTAATGTCTACCACTATAGTTTATCTTTTGGCGGACAAACACGCACAGATTTTGATATATTCAAAGCTATATCGGACTTTTTTTGTCCTACTTGCTAGGACCCGCCCTACTAGATTTCGCCTCAATCCTTAGTAGGAGTCTGGAGTAGAGGTTGATACGATCGTTAAACTAAGCATAGTTTAAAACGAAAGCGTTAGCTCTAGCTAACAAATTTTTTGAGTTTGCATTTTTAGATGCTGAGCGATTATTTTTGATTCGGTACGCTCATCGAATGGTGGCAATTATTGATTATGGAAATCTTCTATCGAATCTAAATTTCATCCCCATCTCAATGTATTCATTATAAGAAAAAGTAAAGGAATATCAATAAAAAAAACGGAATTTATTGATGTGTCCTTGAATTTTTTTATTCTATTGCTAATATTCATTAGGTTTTAATTTTTATTGTATTTCATATGAAAACTAAATTACTAAACGAATTATCAAAAAAATGAATTCCAAATTTATCATTGTTTGTACAATCAGAGGCATTGAAAGTTATGCCAGAATTGTTGGATGAACTTTTAGATCAAGATAAACAACGATTTAGTAATCTGTTAGCAAAAAATAATGAAGATCTAGTTTTTGATGATATTATTTGTGATTGAAAATTTTTTTATTTGCGAAAAATTTTAAATGAATTATCATCTATTCAAGATAATATAGATTTGAGGAATATTATTTTGGATTTTATGTGAACGTATCAAGATTTTTGCAATGAAAAAGATTATTCTGTGGATTATTACAATAAATTGGTATGGATGGATGAAAATATGAATCTTGATGATGAACAAAAGAGATTATTATATTTGAGTATAAGAGCTTATAAAAATAGGGGTATAGATTTACCATTACAAATCCAAGAAAAAATTAAAAAAATAAATAAGGAACTTTTGGAATTATGAGAAAAATTTCAAAATAACGTAAAAGATGATCAGTCAGATTTTTCGTATTATTTTTCAGATGATTCAAGCATAAAAGATTTACCAAAAGTGTTGCTTGAAAAAGCTAAATTGGCTGCATGAGAAAAATGATGATATTTGTTTGATGCTGATCCAAATTGATTAATTGATATTATGAGATATTGTACCGATCCCAAAGTAAGGAAAGATATTTATGATATCCGTGAACAATGGGCAACAAAATGAAAATTTGATAATAGGGAAAATGCCCTTTCATTATTGAGATTGAATGATGAAAAGGCTAAGTTAATGTGATATAAAAATGCTGGATTTATGTTTTTGGCAGATACAATGGCTAAGACTCCAGAAACTGCCGAGGAATTTATATCTAAAATTTCAAAACAAGCATATTGAAAAGCCAAAATAGAATACAAAAGATTAGAGGAATATTTTTGATTGGATGAATTGAAATATTATGATTTGCAGTATTATTTTAGGAAATATAAGGAGGAAAATTATCAAATTGATGATGAAAAGATAAAAGAATATTTTGAATTTAATTATGTTTTATCTTGGATGTTTGATTTTGTAGAGAAATTTTTTGGTATAAATATGAAATATATTGAAACAGATAATAAGGATCAAATGTGTTATGAGGTGTATTACGAGTGAAAACAGATTTCATATTTTGTATTAGATCCTTTTTATCGTAAGTGAAAGAGATCATGAGCATGGGCAAATTTTTTGAGAGAAAAATCTAGTGAAACTTTACCAATAGTCATAAATGTATTAAATCTTTCAAAAGTAGAAAATTGACCTATATTATTAAAAATACGTGATTGTGAGACCTTGTTCCATGAATTTTGACATGCTATACATGCTATGTTTTGAAAGTCGAGATATAGTGAACTTTCTTCTTTTGCAGTAGAACGGGACTTCGTTGAGTTGCCAAGTCAGCTTTTGGAAAATCGAGTCGATGATGTAGAATCTATGGAAAAACTTTCAAAGTATTACAAGACATGAGAATCTTTGCCAAAAGATATTTTAGATAAACTGGATAAATTGAGTACTTATTGAATGGGACAATGGGTTTTGAGACAAAACGAACTTGCTTTGGTTGATTTAAATTTGTATACCAGCGATATTCCAAATTCTGTCGATGAATTGGATAAAAAAATATTAGAAATAGTAAATGCAAATTCAATTTTTCAAAGATGAGAAGAATACAAAATGTATTGCAGCTTTTTGCATATTTTTGGCTGATGATACGAATCAAAATATTACTCCTACATGCGAGCTGACCAATTACAAGCAGATGTATTTTCAAAAATCAAATCAGAATGAATGATGGATCCAAAAGTTTGAAAAGAGTACTTGGAAAAAATATTAGCACAATGAGCACTTAAATCATGAAAAGAGTTGTTTTTTGATTTTATGTGAAGAGATGTTTCTGAACAAGCTTTGGTTGAAAAATATTGACTAGATAGTCAAGAGTAAAATTTCATATTAAAAAAACTTCTCCAAAATTTGCAAAAAAATTTTTTTCGATTATAATTTTAGTGTATGAGATTTTTTTATATTATTAATATATTTGGAATGTCATCAATTGAAGCTTTAAAATATTCAAATTCTATTGGTTGAACATCTAACTCAACGATGGATACTACAAATGCAACGAATAAAAGGATTGGAGAGACTTTTGAAAAACAACTTAAAAATGAGAAAGTTGTAATGGATCAAGAAACATTTAATCAAATTTATTGAGACAGAGAAAAAATAATTGATTATTTGAAATCTAAATGTTTAAAAAAGCGGAACATAAAAAAATATTGAGTAGAATGAATACATTATTGTCTTATTTTACCAGAAATAGAATGATCTGAATACAAACAACTAAATTGGTGAGTCTATGCAAAATGAAATGGTAAATCATTATCAAAAAGAAAATTTGAAGCGGTATCTAATTTTATGAAAGCAATTTGAGTAACACAAGATGAAAATATAGATGATTTTATAACAGAATTATTAAATAATAGAGTACATAGTACTTCAGAAAGTGTTGTGTGTCATCCGACACGTGCTGGTTGGCGTTCTAGTCCTAACACATTTATTTTTTCTCGTCGTCGCTAGTAAAATGATGAAAATGTATACACTTTAGTTTATGTGAAAGTTATTTGTAAGTTTAATATTTTAAGTTTTTAATAGGTTTCACAGGAATGTGGAGCCTTTTTTTTATTTTGTAGAAAATACTAAAAAAAGTGTCCAAAAATTTGCATTTTTTTTGATTTTGGATTATAATTTTACTAATTAGGTAACTAATGTGCTTTATATAATAAAAATAAAAATGTTAAATTATCAACAAAATGTAAAAGATTTAGAGAAACTTTATTCTACAAATTTGAAGTCTTGATTGACTGAAAAATGAGTCAAAGAAAGTAGAGAAAAATATTGAGAAAATAAAATCCAATCAAAAAATAAAATCAATCCACGAAAGATATTTTTTGAACAATTTAAAAGTTTTTTGATTTTGATTTTATTGGTTGCAATTGTGATTTCTATCATTATGTGAGAATGGATAGATGCAATTGTAATCATTGTGATAGTGATTTTGAATGCTATATTGGGATTTGTACAAGAATATAATGCAGAGAAATCAATTGAGTCTCTGAAAAAGATGTCAGCATTGAAGGCGAAAGTTATCAGATGATGAAAAGAGGAGTTGGTTGATTCATCTGAATTGGTTGTTTGAGATTTGATTTTGTTTGAAGCATGAGACAAAATATGAGCAGATGCTCGTTTGATACAGGCAATGAATACAGAAGTGGCAGAAGCAGTACTGACTTGAGAATCAGTACCAGTAGTGAAAAATATTGATACAATCAACGAAGTAGTACCTTTGTGAGACCAGTGTAATATGGTATTTTCTGGTACAGAAATCACAAAAGGTCGCGGAATGGCTATCGTGACAAATGTATGAATGGACTCTGAGATATGAAAAATTGCATGAATGCTCCAAGAAGCACCAGAAAAGCAGACACATTTACAAAGAGATCTGGATGCTTTGAGCAAGAAATTATGAGTGATTATTTTGATTATATGTATTATTATCTTTTTGGTTGATGCATTTACATGAGAATGACTACAATTATTTAAGTCTGCATTGGATACTTGAGATTGGAAAGAGTGGTTATTGTCTCTGAAATCGTGACTTTTTGTAGCTATCGCCTTAGCAGTAGCTGCTATACCAGAGTGATTGCCTGCAGTAGTGACTATAGCACTTTCTATCTGAGTGAAAAAATTGGTAAAGAAAAATGCTTTGATGAGAAAATTAGGTAGTGTAGAGACATTATGAGCAGTGAATGTGATTTGTACTGATAAGACATGAACTCTGACCAAAAATGAGATGACTGTAAAAAAATTGTATGTAGATGAAGAAGTGTTTGATATGTCATGAGTTGGATATTTCTGACATGAGGCACACAAAATTAATTATGAAGAAATTAAGCATGAACATGGAATTTCTAGACTTTTGAAAATTGGATTACTTTGTAATAATTCTGCTATAAATTGAAAAGATGTGATTTGAGATCCGACAGAAGTTGCATTGTTAGTCAGTGCATTTAAATGATGATTAAATAGAGAAAAAGAGGAGTCAGCATACAAATTGATAGATGAAATTACATTTGATTCAGAGAGAAAATTGATGACTACAATTCGTAAAAATTGAAAAGATATTTTGATGTTTACAAAATGAGCACCTGAAATGCTCATTGATAGATGTTCTCATATTTTGATTAATGAAAAAGAGATACCAATTACAGCTGCACACAAAAAGAAAATTTTAGCTCAAAATGAAAAATTTGCAAAATCTGCATTGAGAGTTTTGTGATTTGCATACAAAAAGACAGCAGAAGTTGATATGGATGAAAATAATTTGGTATTTGTCTGATTACAAGCGATGATTGATCCTCCTAGACCTGAAGTAAAAGATTCTATACAAAAGTGTCATGAAGCTGGAATTAGGGTAATTATGATTACATGAGACAATATAATTACAGCTAGTGCTATTTGAGCAGAATTGTGATTGCAATGAGAGTCTATGGAATGAATTGCTCTTGATGATATGACAGATGTGCAAGTTAAAAAAATTTTGGATAAAGTTTGTATTTTTGCGAGAGTTAGTCCAAATCATAAACAAAGACTTGTAAAACTTTTGAAATCAGAGTGAAATGTGGTTGCTATGACATGAGATGGTGTGAATGATGCACCAGCATTGAAACATGCTGATATATGAGTAGCTATGTGAATTACAGGTACAGATGTGAGTAAGGAAGCAAGTGATTTGATTTTGCTTGATGATAATTTCTCTACAATTGTAAATGCTATCAGAGAATGAAGATGAATTTATGATAATATCAAAAAATTTGTAAATTTCATGCTTTCGACAAATTTTTCGGAGATATTGATTATTTTTGTGGCAAGTTTGTGTTGAATGCCATCACCACTTTTGGCTATACAGATTCTTTGGTTAAATCTTGTGACTGATTCTTTGCCAGCATTGGCACTTGGTATTGACCCCAAAGCATGAGATATCATGGAACACAAACCAAGAAAAAAATGAGCTAAGATATTGGATAGGCAAATGTTGATTAGTATTTTGTTGATTTCTGTATTTGTTACTATTTGATGTTTGACTTATTTTATGTTGAATAAATGAGATATAGATATAGCAAGGTCCGGAGTAATGCTATTACTTGTGATATTGGAAATGTTTGCTGTATTTGTAGTAAGGGCAGACTATTGAGTAAAGTTCTGGTCAAATAAATGGTTGTTTGCAGCAGTATTTGGTTCAATATTCTTAACGTTATTGGTAATGTATATCCCATTTTTTGCAAATGTATTTGATGCTACTGCATTGAGATGACAGGATTTAATTGAAATGTTAATTATTACATGAGTGTGAATTATTTGAGCAGCAATTTGGCATAAAATAAAAGTAAATAGATTGAAAAAGAAAAAATAATCATTTTATATTTTAAATTACTAGTATGAAAAATTTAAAAAATATTGAAAGAGTTGCCTCAGACATAAAAACTATAACCATTCAATGAGCAACAAATATTGCAAGAGAAGCTTGTAAGATAATGGAACACGAATTGCGTGATGCAGAATTCTCAAATTATGGTGAGTTTGTTAAATTTTTTAATCAAGCTTCACAACTGCTTATAGATGCTAGGGAAACAGAGCCATTACTTCGCAATGCAATGAAATATGCAAAATTTAAATTAAATGAATGAGGAGATGCAAATACAATTGCGGATGCTTTCAAAGAATATTTGGGATGGATAGAAAGAGAGGAGAAAATTAGGCCCAAAATATGAGCTGAGATAATACACGATTGAGATGATGTGTTTACACATTGTCATTCAAAATCTGTCGTTGATATCTTGGTAAAAGCACGAAATGATTGAAAAAAAATTCATGTATACAATACCGAAACCAGGCCGTTGTATCAGTGAAGAAAAACTTCTCTTGATTTATTGCAGGCTTGAGTAACTGATACAATGATTGTGGATAGTTCTGCATGATTTTTTGTAGATAATACACTTTGAAATACTGTAGATATAAAAGAAATTTTTTTGTGATCAGATTGTATTAAACCAGATTGAACAGTTATTAATAAGATATGAAGCTTCTCAATTTGATTATCCGCATGGAATTCATGAGTACCACTATATGTGGTTTGAAGTTTATTAAAAATTGATACTATGGATAAAGTATGAATAGAGACAAGAAGTGGAAAAGAACTATGGCCAGATGCTCCAGATTGACTTGATATAATGAATTTTGCATTTGATAGGATACCACATAAATGTATCACGGGAATTATTACAGAATTTGGTGTGATTAGACCTGAAAATTTGATGAGAGAGGTAAAAAAACATTATCCACGAATGCTGGAATAATGAATAATGAAGGATTTATGAAATTTTTAATTTTTAATTCTTAATTATATATGAAATCACTTAGTTTAAAAGTAAAAAAAATAGATATATTGATTTGAGAATCTTTGTCTGTGCTTTTGAATGAAAAGACAGCATTTTTGTTGTGATTGACTGCTTTGGATTGGGTAACTATTACATTTCAAAATTGAAATAAAAAAGAGAAAACGGTAGCAAATGTTAATTTGACAGAAAATAGAGTAGATGAATGAGAAATATGAATTCCAAAGGATTTTGATGAAAAATATGGAATAAAAAAATGAGATATTGTAAAGATTTCTGTGATGGAAAACAATCCGCTTTCGTTGCAGGCTATAAAAAGGAAGTTGCTTGGGAAGAAACTTACAGCTTGAGAAATCAAAGCACTTATGAGAGATATGACAGATGGAAAAATTAGTGATATATTGGCTACATATTATGCAGCTTGTAGTTATTGTCGTCAGCCAGATGATAGAGAATTGTATTTGACCGCAAAATATTCTGCTGAGATGTGAGATATGATAAGATTTAAAAAAGATACCGCTGTAAAATATTGTATTGGATGAGTTCCATGAAATGAGACAACTATGATTATTGTCCCAATTTTATGATCTTTGTGAATTCATTCACCAAAGACTTTTTCAAAATCTATTACATCTCCTGCTGCTACTTGAGAATCAGTGGAAGTACTGATGGATACAGAGTTCTCTGTCCAGGAAATGAAAAAATTAGTGAATAAATATGGTTCTTGTTTGGCATGGTGAAAGGCTTTAAAATTTGCTCCAGCAAATGATAAGATAATAAAGATTTCTTATCCTATATATATGGAAGCTTATTCAAAAGTAGCAGTGAGTATTATGGCAAAAATTTATGCATGATGAGCTAAGTATTGTTTAATAGATATACCAGTATGAAAAAGTTGAAAAATTCATCATATAACATCTGCTGAGAGAGTAAAAAAACATTTTGAATATATATGAAAACATTTAAAGATGAAGATGGCTGTCGTATTTTCAAATGCAGATACTCCTGTATGAAAATGAATTTGAGCAATATTTCAATGTAGAGAAGCATTGAGAATTTTGCAAAATAAAGAGAATTATTCAAAAGATATCAGGGAAAAATCGATTTATTTGTCTGCAAAATTGATTGAATTAGTTGGGTTGGCAAAGTGAAGAAAAGCGAAACAATTGGCAGAGCAACAATTGGTATCATGAAAAGCTTGGGATTATATGAAAAATTTGATAGTAGCTCAAAACTCGATACATAATAAGCAACCAGATTTAGAATCTATTTCTTATTTGTGAATTATAGATTCTGAAGATATACCTATGGCTCAGTACAAGGCTAGTTTTATTTCAGATTGGTCATGACTCGTAAAGACTATTGATGTAGAAAATTTAAAATCGTTTTGTAGGATTTTGTGAGCACCATTTGATAAACAAGCAGGATTTTATTTGACAAAGCAGGTCTGAGATAAGGTGAAAAAGTGAGAAATTTTGTGTGAATTTTATTCAAATGATAGAGAAAATTTAAATAAAGTGATCAAATTATTGTGAGAAAAGGTTTTGTATGTGGTTTGAAAATAGTCCTTGTATTATTTATGTGTTTTATGAGATATAAGTATTTTATTATTGAATTAACTAAATGGTGTAGAATAGCCAATTTAATTTGGTTGTTCTTTTTTGTGTTTTCTTCTTGATTGAGGGTTCCAAAAAAAGTCCCCAAAAATTTGACAAAAATTGGTATTGTGTTTATAATATATTTGTATTTTTTTATTATATATATTTAACATGTTAATATGAAGAAAAAATTAGTCAATATATTATCATTAATAATACTAGGAAGTATGTTTACATCTTTCATTTATGCAACATGAGAAATAGATAATGGGGATGAATGTTCAGATGATGGATTTATAGAATGTCCACGAGTATCTGATGGAGAAGATGAGGGGGACATGGCATATGAATATGATAATACGAATTCTGGAGCCAACTTGACTACATTTGAAAAGGCTTTTCAAGAAGTAGCATATGCTTATTATATGAGGTGACCGTATATACACTATAATGTAGCCAAAGGAAAAAGTGATATATTACCATCACCAGAGGAATCAACTAGCCAAAATTATAACTATATGGCATGTGGTTTATTTGTTATGAATGTGTTTAAAGAATTATTAGGGATAGATTTGTCCTATAGTGATGCACCTTATAGCACATATGGACAAAAAATAGGAACAAGAAAAGAAGTGATAGGATATGGAAAAAAGACTGGTGAAAACTTATTATGGACATATGGAACAGGAATAGTAATACCAGAAGAGTGTACAGGTACATTAATAAATCCAACACAAAGTTTAAATCCAACACAAGAATGTATAATTAAGCAATTAGAGATCGGAGATATCTTACACCAAGCAGGCCATGTTATGCTTGTTTATGATTTAATATATGATGATACGGGGAATGTTATAGATGCATATTTAATTCATTCATTTCAACAAGGTGTATATTATCCTATTGCTAAACGAGCTACTTCAAGTTCTAATGTTATATATGACAAAACTGGAAACAAAGTGAAATTATCTATAGGGCATGGGCCATGGTCAATGTTATTTTATAATATTTATCAAAGAAGTGGTGGTAGATTAGAAGGGACAATTGCATTAGAAACATTTAAAAATAGAGCGAAAAACGGTAAGAATTTATTATTTGATCCATCAAATAAGAAGAATAAGTATCTGGATGACTATGAAATAATAAGGTTTGTAACGACTAATGATGAATGAGAAGATATCTTAAATTTGTATGGACTTAGTTCTTTTAAAACTAAAACTATTAATGATCAAGTAGTAGAATATTCAGATAGTGTAAAATCAAGATTAAAATATAGTAAATTGTATATAGAGAAGACAGTGGATAAAAGGGATAATAATATAGTAGATCCTGGTGATGAATTAAAATATAAGATAGTAATAAAAAATGAAAGTAATTGAAATTATGAAGATGATTTAATAGTAAAAGAAAATATAGATACTAGTTTAGTAGAGTATTTAAATTATAGCTATACAAAAAGCTGAACATCAACAGATGAAGTGTATTTATCAAATAATGTTAATCAATTACAATGGAATATTGGAAAATTGAATAGTAAAGATGAAGTGACAATAGAGTATACGGTAAAGGTAAAAACGGGTCATATGGGGAAGATAATAGAAAGTACAGGTTTGGTAGATAATATCCCATCAGGTATAGTAAAAAATAAAATAGGAAGAAATATAAACAAATGAGAGGAATTAAAACAATCATACAATAATTTGAGTGGTAATTATACAGGTAAAGTATTGATTAATAAAATTTACGAAGAAGTATACGGAATAAATTTAGGGTTAGATAATCTTAAGATTTTGACAAATATGTCTGGAGATGAAAGTGGACTGATATATTTCAATAATAAATGGGGTAGTTGGAGCTCATGGGATGATGATACATATATGTCAATAAATAAAAAAAATATGTTTTCAAATATGGTATTAAATAGTTATTTTAATGCCTTATACAAAAAATCAATAATAATGTCATATAATGATATAATAGTACAACCTTATGTGATACCAGCGATATGATTGAGAAAAAATGATCCAGATAATAGGGCAAATACAATATTCTCTACAGATTTTAGGACATGAGATGTATTAATATATATAAATAAAAATGATATAAGGTATTCTTTAAGTGGATATGATACACTTGAAAAATATCTAACATATGAGAATGGAGAATATGCATATATCTATATTGATGGAGATTTTGTAGGAATAAATTTGGGTAATGATGGACTATCAGGTACACAAGATGATAGAAATGAATTTAATATAGATTATTATGAGGATAATGGACTTACAGAATATAAGAAAAGAGGAACGAATATAACAGTTACAGGTGAATCAAAAGATCAGTTAGAAGAATTTTTGCATTATCAAACTTTATTTGGAAAGGATGCATATGTGATTTTGAGACCAAGTTTGGCAATTCGTAATATAAGTTATGAATTAGATGGATGAACTAATAATGATGAGAATTCAAGTGCATTTATGTTGGGAAGTGATATTGGATTAAAAGAGCCAACAAAAAATAGTTATGTATTTAAAGGGTGGTATACAGATCCAGAATATACAAATCAAGTAAATAATACAAGTGATCTCACAGATGATGTGGTTTTGTATGCTAAATGGGAAAATAATAAATGTACCTTTAATGGAATCACAGTAAATCATTGAGAAAGCATAACAGGATATAAGACGAACACAGTAGAATATTGAGGAAGTTGTGAAAGTGAGTCAAGGATATGTGAAAACTGAACATTAAATTGAAGTTATGAGTATGCAAGTTGTACAGTATGAGATCCAGCAACATGTACCTTTAATGGAATCACAGTAAATCATTGAGAAAGTGTAACATGATATAGGACGAACACAGCAGAATATTGAGGAAGTTGTGAAAGTGAGTCAAGGATATGTGAAAACTGAACATTAAATTGAAGTTATGAGTATGCAAGTTGTACAGTATGAGAACCAGCAACATGTACCTTTAATGGAATCACAGTAAATCATTGAGAAAGTGTAACATGATATAGGACGAGCACAGTAGAATATTGAGGAAGCTGTGAAAGTGAGTCAAGGATATGTGAAAACTGAACATTAAATTGAAGTTATGAGTATACAAGTTGTACAGTATGAGATCCAGCAACATGTACCTTTAATGGAATCACAGTAAATCATTGAGAAAGCATAACAGGATATAAGACGAACACAGTAGAATATTGAGGAAGTTGTGAAAGTGAGTCAAGGATATGTGAAAACTGAACATTAAATTGAAGTTATGAGTATGCAAGTTGTACAGTATGAGAACCAGCAACATGTACCTTTAATGGAATCACAGTAAATCATTGAGAAAGTGTAACATGATATAGGACGAGCACAGTAGAATATTGAGGAAGCTGTGAAAGTGAGTCAAGGATATGTGAAAACTGAACATTAAATTGAAGTTATGAGTATACAAGTTGTACAGTATGAGAACCAGCAACATGTACCTTTAATGGAATCACAGTAAATCATTGAGAAAGTGTAACATGATATAGGACGAACACAGCAGAATATTGAGGAAGTTGTGAAAGTGAGTCAAGGATATGTGAAAACTGAACATTAAATTGAAGTTATGAGTATGCAAGTTGTACAGTATGAGAACCAGCAACATGTACCTTCAATGGAATCACAGTAAATCATTGAGAAAGTGTAACAGGATATAGGACGAACACAGTAGAATATTGAGGAAGCTGTGAAAGTGAGTCAAGGATATGTGAAAACTGAACATTAAATTGAAGTTATGAGTATGCAAGTTGTACAGTATGAGAACCAGCAACATGTACCTTCAATGGAATTACAGTAAATCATTGAGAAAGTGTGACATGATATAGGACAAACACAGTAGAATATTGAGGAAGCTGTGAAAGTGAGTCAAGGATATGTGAAAACTGAACATTAAATTGAAGTTATGAGTATGCAAGTTGTACAGTAGGAGATCCAGCAACATGTACCTTCAATGGAATTACAGTAAATCATTGAGAAAGTGTAACAGGATATAGGACGAGCACAGTAGAATATTGAGGAAGCTGTGAAAGTGAGTCAAGGATATGTGAAAACTGAACATTAAATTGAAGTTATGAGTATACAAGTTGTACAGTATTAGAACCAGCAACATGTACCTTCAATGGAATTACAGTAAATCATTGAGAAAGTGTGACATGATATAGGACAAACACAGTAGAATATTGAGGAAGTTGTGAAAGTGAGTCAAGGATATGTGAAAACTGAACATTAAATTGAAGTTATGAGTATACAAGTTGTACAGTATGAGAACCAGCAACATGTACCTTCAATGGAATTACAGTAAATCATTGAGAAAGTGTGACATGATATAGGACGAGCACAGTAGAATATTGAGGAAGCTGTGAAAGTGAGTCAAGGATATGTGAAAACTGAACATTAAATTGAAGTTATGAGTATGCAAGTTGTACAGTAGGAGATCCAGCAACATGTACCTTCAATGGAATTACAGTAAATCATTGAGAAAGCATAACAGGATATAGGACGAGCACAGTAGAATATTGAGGAAGCTGTGAAAGTGAGTCAAGGATATGTGAAAACTGAACATTAAATTGAAGTTATGAGTATGCAAGTTGTACAGAGGAATTTGAATGGTTGAAGTGGTTGAGAAAAGATAATTGTCCTGGTTGAGATTTTTCTGATAGTTATCATGATTGAAAGTGTGAGAAGGATATCCTAAAATATTGAAACTTTGTACCAAATACATTAAAATATCATTTTGCATTTTCAGATGAGATGAATGAAGCATATCAGTATTCTTATGAGTACAATATAACTACGATGCCAGATATCACATTGGCGGATATGTACTGAAATTTGACTAGGATAGCTATGGCAAAGATGCTTTCTAATTATGCTATAAATGTCTTGTGAATATCTCCAACTACTAATAAATATAACACATTTAAAGATATAGATAATGATCTTGATTATGCTTATGATTATGGTGTACAAAAAGCATATCAATTATGAATTATGTGACAAAATATGCCAAATAATGAATTTAGACCATATGATTTGGTAACTAGAGCAGAATTTGCTACAGCATTATCTAGATTATTGTTTAATACAGAGGATGGGAAAAATGTGTATTATGAGCCACATATATATATATTAAATAAAATGTGAATCATATCAGATACAAATCCAGATTTGCTAGAGCATAGATGATATGTGATGATAATGCTATTGAGGTCAAATAAATAGGTAAATATTTTGTTAGATAATATAATTATATCATAAAAACGAATTTTAGCAACTTAAAATGTTGTAGTAATTCGTTTTTTTTTGCTAGATTTTTGTCTTTTGAGTATAATTGTATTAGTCGTTAGTTTATAGTCTCTAGTCGATAGAAGATAAGTACTGTATGATGAAGATTATAGATACTAGACGAGTTTTTAAATTATTATTATTAATAAAAAATGACAATTGAAGAACTTATGCAAACTTTAACTCCTCACCAGAGAGCTTATATTGACCTAAATCTAGGTGATAAAATTACAAATGGTGATTACATGTTGGCATCATATCACCTTGTTCCATCTGAAAAGAGGAATATTTTACAAGCTGCATGTGAAGTAGCTAGTGAATCTAGTACTGGTACAAATTTCCCAGTCAAGACAGAGACTCCTTATGCAAGACTTTTGAATGCTCTTGTATATGATGTAGATTTGGAGGATAGTATTGTAAAAATTGCATTTCCATGGAGATTGTTTGATAGGAATGGAAATGTGCAAAATATTTTTACATATATTGCATGAAATATTTTATGAATGTGAGATATCTCAGCTTTGAAATTGCTTGATGTGTGGTTTCCTCCAGTGATGTTGGAGCAGTACGATGGACCAAGTTACACACTGGATGATATGAGAAAGTATCTAAATGTTTATAATAGACCAATTTTAGGTACCATCATTAAACCAAAGATGGGACTTAGTTCTGCAGAATATGCTGAGGTATGTTATGATTTCCGAGTTTGAGGATGAGATTTTGTAAAAAATGATGAACCTCAAGCCGATCAAGATTTTTGTCCTTATGAAAAAATGGTAGCTCATGTAAAAGAAGCTATGGACAAGGCAGTAAAAGAGACATGACACAAAAAAGTCCATTCTTTCAATGTGTCTGCTGCAGATTTTGATACAATGATTCAAAGATGTGAAATAATTAGAAATGCTTGATTTGAACCAGGTAGTTATGCATTCCTTATTGATGGAACTACAGCATGATGGATGGCTGTACAGACACTTAGGAGACATTATCCAGATGTATTTATCCATTTCCATAGAGCAGGACATGGAGCATATACTAGACCAGAAAATCCAATTGGATATAGTGTATTAGTACTTTCAAAATTTGCAAGACTTGCTGGAGCAAGTGGTATACATACTGGTACTGCATGAGTATGAAAGATGAAATGAACTCCTGGAGAAGATGTGACAGCAGCAAAAGAAATTAGATATTTCACTGAGATGTGACATACATTTGAACAATCATGGACAAAGATACCTCCACAAGATGAGGATTTACTTGAAGTAAATGCTATCGATAAGAAAAATATGGAAATATTGGTAGATGATAGTTGGAGATGAATGAAAAAATGTTGTCCAATTGTATCTGGATGATTAAATCCTGTACTTTTGAAACCGTTTATGGATTTGATGTGAAATCCTGATTTCATTACTACTATGTGAGCTGGTTGTCATGCACATCCAGATGGTACTAGAGCAGGAGCTACAGCCTTGGTACAAGCATGTGAAGCATATGAAAAAGAAATTGATATACATGAATATGCAAAAGATCATGTAGAATTGGCTAGAGCAATTGAATATTTTGAAAAAAAATAGTTTAGTCTCTAGTCGCTTGTCTCTAGTTTCTAGATTTTTATTGTCTAGTAGCTAATGACTGGTGACAATCGATCAATTAATATTTTATAACTTATATATAATAATTATGAAAACAAACGAAGCAATATTAAATGAAAATGAAATGAATGAATCAAAAATTGATGTGGTTAATTCAGGTTATGATTTTGAATGATTTGGTGATGACTTGTATGATAATTTTGTGAATAGTGATGAATCTCAATTGGAAGCTGTTAATGTTTGAAAATTTGATTCCAATAAAATAGATGAACTAGTTGAAGCAGAAGATTATATGTGATTGCAAGAATATTTGGATGAATTAGATGATGAACAAAAGATTGAAGCAAATGAATATGTGCAGACTAATTTCCCTGAATTTTTGCAAGATGAAGAGTGAAGTACTTTTGAACCTATGAAATGAAATACTGTAAAAGACAAGGAACTTTTGGATAATTTGGATAAAAAACCACATTTCAATAGGATAAAAATAAAATGAGAATTGTGAGACGCATTAATAGATTCTTACAAAAATGCAGCATAATTTTTAATTATTAATGAAAAATAAAAATGGTAAAACATAAAAATTATTTGGATGCGAAAGTGAAAAAAATACGTATTCGTGATGGAGAGTCGCAGATTGTGGTGTTAAATGAAATAGATGCAGTAGAATATTGACTAAGCCCTTATGACAAGGTGGAATTAACTTGTGGAAAAAATACAATGGTAGTAAATCTTGATGTCACTAAAAAATTAGTAAAACCTGGATATGTATGAGTTTTCCAGGATGTGATTGATATGTTCCCTTTGGAAAATGAACAACTTGTAAAAATTAAGTATACTAGGAGATCTAATACAGCATTAGAGGCAATAAAAAAGAAAATTCAATGAAAAAAAATTTCTGAAGAAGAAATCAAAAGTATTATTAGAGATATATCAGATAATAAATTAGTAGATTCTTTGATGACATATTATGTCGCTAGCAGTTTTTTTTACCCTACGAGTGATCAAGAGATTATACAGACTGCGAGAGCTATGGCTGAATGTGGAGTAATGTTGAAACATCCAAAATGAACTATAGTAGCAGATAAGCATTGTATAGGTTGAGTTTCATGAAATGAGACTACGATGATTATGGTACCTCTTATTGCATCATTAGGTATAAGATTTCCAAAAAACTTTTCAAAAGCAATTACATCACCTGCTGCTACTTGAGAGTGTGTAAATGTTTTGATGGATATTTCTTTTGATAAGAAATGAATAGAGAAATTATTGAAACAAAATAATTGCTGTCTAGTATGGTGATGAAGTTTAGATATAGCACCAGCAGATGATAAACTTATCCAAGTAGAATCACCATTGTGAATCCAGGATAAGGCAAAAGTTGTTAGTTCAATTATGGCTAAAAAATATGCTATGGGAATTACACATTCATTGATAGATATCCCAATGTGACCTACAGCAAAAGTAAAAACGATGGAGGAAGCACAGGAATGGAAAGAAAAATTTGAGAAAGTAGGTAAATGATTGGGTATGAAGATGTGTGTGGTAATAACGGATGCTAGACAGCCTATTTGAGCTGGAGTAGGTGCAGTATTACAAGTGAGAGAAGTATTGAGAGTATTGCAGCAACATCCAAATAGGCCTATGGATTTGGAAAATAAAGTTATTTTGCTTGCATCGAAATTGATTGAAAATGTATGACTGGCAAAATGAGAACAGGCAAAAAAATTAGCATATTGACAGTTGGTTTCATGAGAAGCTTGGAAATATATGCAAAAAATAATTAAAGCACAAAACGGAAAAAATCCAAACATTTATTCAGAAGATTTGGTATTATGAAAATATTCTTTTGATTTGAAAGCAGATAAAGATGGGGAAATAAAAGATATAGATATGCATAATTTAAATGCTATATGTAGGACATTGGGTTCTCCACTGATTAATGAAGCATGAATATATTTGTGTAAGAAAATATGAGATAAATTTAAAAAAGGTGAAATATTGTGTACTTTTTATGCTATGGATACTGAAAAGTTGAATGAAGCAAAAAAGATGGTAAAAGAAAAAATGTTTTACACTTATTAATTAAGTAAAAATTTATTTGTTAAGAATCTATAATGCCTTGAATTATAACGACAATATGACCAGCAACACAATCATCTGAAAGACTCAAATTTTTGTATGAAAATGGTGTCAGAATTTTGAGATTTAATTGTTCTCATGCTACACATGAGTGGATGAAAGAGGTATTGGAAAATGCTAGGGAAGTAGAACGTGCAGTATGAAATAGATTTGCATTTTTATTGGATACAAAATGACCATGAATTAGGACATGAGAACTTAAATCTCCTGTTTCTTATAAAAAATGAGAAGAGATAAAAATAGTAGTGGATCAAGAACTTGTAAAAGATGAAAAGACGATGTATATAGATTATCCTCATATAATTAAGGATTTGGATATATGAAATTTGATAAGGATAGAATCATGACTTTTGGATATAATAGTCACAAAAAAATGAAAAGATTATTTGATAGGTACGGCAGAAAATGATGCTGAAATTACTTCAAAAAGACATGTAAATCTGCCTTGAGTACCAATTAGATTACCATGACTTACAGATAAAGACAAAGATGATATTATGTTCGCAATTGATCATAATATGACCTATGTGGCATTGAGCTTTGCTAGAAAGTGAGAGGATATCCAAGAATTAAAAGAATTCCTTTATAAAAATGGATGAGCTCATCTCAAAGTAATAGCAAAAATAGAAAATCAGGAATGAATAGACAATATCTCGTCAATAATCAGAAATGCAGATGCTATCATGGTTGCTAGATGAGATTTGTGAGCTGAAGTGCCTGTGGAGACAATCCCGTCTCATCAGTTAAATCTAATCCAAAAGACAAAAAGGAAATGAAAGAAAGTTATTGTGGCTACACAAATGCTTGAAAGCATGATCACAAATCATTTCCCAACAAGGGCTGAAGTGTCTGATATATTTTATGCGGTTTCTCAATGAGCTGATTATCTTATGTTGTCATGAGAGACATCTATGTGAAAATATCCTATATCTTGTGTGAAAGTGATGAATAAAATTATTAATGAAGCAGAGAAATATATATAATATAATATTTTGTCTAATAGCGAATGGCTAATAGCTAATAAAAACTCTTTTAACTTATAAAATAATAAAATGAAAAAAAATGTAAAAAAATGAAATGTAAAAATTGATTCTAAAAAGATTGATAAATCAAAGAAATTTGTATTACGATTTGATGAAATTTGAATTGAAGATGTGCCTTTGGTATGATGAAAAAATGCATCATTAGGAGAGATGTATAGAAATTTAGTACCAAAATGAGTAAATATCCCAAATGGATTTGCTGTGACAGCTTATGCATATCGTTATCTTCTCAAAGAGACATGAGCTGACAAAAAAATTAGAGAGATCTTATCAGATTTAGATACATCTGATATGGATAATTTGGCAGAAAGATGACATAGGATTAGATCTTTGATTAAATCTTTGGAATTCCCTATGGATTTAAGGAAAGAAATTATAGATTCTTACAAAAAAATGGAAAAAATTTATGGAAAGAATGTAGATGTAGCTATTAGGAGTTCTGCTACAGCAGAGGATTTACCTGATGCATCTTTTGCATGACAGCAGGATACCTATTTGAATATTTTTGGATATGAAGAAGTAATTGAGGCTTGTAAGAGATGTTTTGCATCTTTGTTTACAAATAGGGCTATATCATATAGACAAGATAAACATTTTGATCATTTTTCTATTGCGTTGTCTATCTCAGTACAAAAAATGGTTAGATCTGACTTGGCATGTAGTGGAGTTATGTTTTCTATCGATACAGAATCTGGATTTAAAGATGCTGTATTGCTTACATGAGCATATGGTTTGGGAGAAAATGTAGTACAATGAGCTGTAAATCCAGATGAATGGTATATATTCAAACCATCTTTGAGAAAATGAAAGAAAGCAATCCTTTCTAGGAAAGTTTGAGAAAAAGCTGTAAAGATGATATATTCTAGTGATATGAGATCACCAACAAAAAATATCACAGTACCATTGGAAGATAGAAAAAAATTAGTTTTGACTGATGATGAGGTAGAAAATCTAGCAAAACAAGTCTTGGTAATTGAAGATCACTATTCAAAGAAAAAATGAAAATTTTGTCCAATGGATACAGAATGGGCAAAAGATGGGAAAACATGAGAGTTGTTTATTGTTCAAGCTAGACCTGAGACAGTACATTCAAATTCAAATATGAATATTTTGAAGTCGTATGAATTGGAAAAAAAGTGAGAGATTTTGATCCAATGAAAATCAGTATGAGAAAAAATTTGATCAGGTAAAGCAAATATAATCAAAGAAGTCTCAAAAATTGGTGATTTTAAAAAGTGAGAAATTTTGGTCACAGACATGACAGATCCTGATTGGGAGCCTATTATGAAAATTGCTTCAGCAATCGTGACAAATAGATGAGGAAGGACTTGTCATGCGGCTATCATTTCTCGTGAATTATGAATCCCTTGTGTAGTTTGAACTAATGAATGAACTGAAAAAATTACACAATGACAAGATATTACAGTAGATTGTAGTGGTGGAAGTGATGGAGTAGTGTATAAATGAAAATTACCATTCAAGGTAAAAGAAATAAATATCGCTAAAATGCCAAAAACAAAAACTCATATTACAATGAATGTTTGATCTCCAGACCAAGCATTTGAAGAGAGTTTTATACCAAATGATGGAGTAGGATTGGCTAGAGAAGAATTTATCATCAATTCATATATCAAAGTCCATCCATTGGCTCTTTTGCATTTCAATGAATTAAAAGATGAAAATGTAAAAAAACAAATAGCTGATTTGACAAAGTGATATAAACATAAGGCAGATTACTTTATAGATAAATTGGCAGAATGAGTATCTACAATTGCAGCTGCTTTTTATCCAAAAAGAGTTATCCTTAGATTATCTGATTTCAAATCAAATGAGTACGCTAATTTGATTTGATGAGCACAATTTGAACCAAAAGAGGATAATCCAATGATTGGACGAAGATGAGCATCTAGATATTATTCTGAAAATTATAAAGAAGCATTTTGATTGGAATGTAAAGCTGTATTAAAAGTGAGAGAAGAGATGTGATTGGATAATTTGGATGTGATGATTCCTTTCCCAAGGACATTGGATGAAGCAAAGAAAGTAATCAAGACTATGTGAGAATTTGGTTTGAAACAGCATAAAAATGGTTTGAAGGTAATGTGAATGTGTGAAATCCCTTCAAATGTAATTTTGGCAGAGGAGTTCTTGGATATCTTTGATGGATTTAGTATTGGATCAAATGATCTTACTCAACTTACTTTGTGAGTGGATAGAGACTCAGAATTAGTGGCTGAAGTATATGATGAAAAGAATTTAGCTGTGAAAAAATTAGTAGCACATGTAATCAAAGTAGCTAATAAAAAGAAAAAATATGTATGAATTTGTGGACAAGCTCCATCAGATTTCCCTGATTTTGCTAAATTCTTGGTAGAATGTGGTATCCAATCTATGAGTTTAAATCCTGATACAGTGATAAAAACTACATTGGAGGTTGCAAAAATTGAGAAAAAATTAAAAAAGAAATAATATATTAATTATTTACATGGAAAACCTTGAGATATCTCTCAAGGTTTTTTCATAGTTTTTTAGTATAATATGTATCTATCTTCTTCTCATTCGTAGTAGCTTTTGATTTTTAGTATGTCTCATTTTCTAATTCCGGATTGTTCAAATTCTTCTATAATTCAAATTTCATCCATCATTTTCCAGAAATATCTTTCTCATTCTTCATTTCCCCATTGTGTGATAAATACCCATTTACATATTTCTGGATCCCTTACTTCTCGGACTTTACAATATTTTGCATCAACTTCTTCTATATATCCTTCTTCCAATAATTTTTCTTTTTCGTTTTCTGTGATGTCTTTTACCATTATATTGTATTCATCTTCAAATTCTCATTCTTGAGATAATTCTAGAGAATATTCTTTTGCAGGTGATTTTTTGAGGATATTTGCTATCCTTTTTGTCCAATCTTCTAGTCCATAGTGAGTCGCTGCAGAGACTACAAAGCAATTTTTTTCAAATAAATTATTGTTTATTTTAAAATTAAAATTTTTAGAGCAGTACTGATTGAATAAAATTAAAAATTGTTTTTTGTATTCTCAGACAATTTCATCATCGTTAATCAAATCATATTTGTTCATAGCAAAGATGATTTTTTTAAATAGAATTATTTCATCATCTTTTTTTGCTATGAGAGCTATTTCATCATCTCTATCTTCTATGAAAATTTCTATATCGTTATCAATTTTTTCGTGTATATATTTTGTGATTTCATCAAATAAATCTATGACTTCATTCAATCCACTATCTAGTTTTCATAAATCAGCAATAAAACAAAAAATTCTAGATTTTAAAATGTGTCTCAAAAAATCATTTCATAGTCATTTTCATTCAGCGGCTCATTTTATGAGACCAGGGATGTCAATCATATTAAAATGATATCATCATACTATGATACTTCCTAAATTTGGTATCAAAGTAGTAAATGGATAATCTCAGACTTTTGCTTTTGTGTTTGATATGGAATTAATTAGGCTTGATTTTCATACACTTGGACTTCATATCAGAGCGACATCTGCTAATAGCTGTAATTCCAAGATGATATCCTTTTTGTGGGCTGGTTCTCATAGTAATGCAAAAGTTGGGAATTGATTTACAGAGTCTTTGAAATGAATATTTCATTTTCATCATTCTCATCATTTTAGTGCAATTCGTTTTTCTCAGTCATGGGAAAGCTGTTTGATAATTTTTCACTCTTTGTCTTTTATGATAGTTCATACAGGTACTATTAGGTTTAGACTTTCACCATTTGATCAGTATTGGTCCTTTGTCCTTCAATCTTCTCAATTTTGAGCTTTGAATATTTTTTTATATTTGTATGGTAAAAGTGTATTTTCATCTTTCGAAGCAGTAAAACTTAAATCTCATCCATGTCATCCATCTCATCCATTTGGTCATCAAAATGCCATCTTGGCTTCTCTTCTACCAGATGCTAATCAGTTTCATCATTTACCTGATTCTATATGTATCTCTACTTCATCATAAAATTGCATGACTAAATATTTTTTATCTAAAATGATATGTTTTATTTTATGTAGAATACTGAATATATAATGTTTTTCAAGAATTTATTAATTTGATATTGGTACAATTTCAGATAAATCTCATTCGACAACTTTTAATAAATAATTTGTCCACAATATTCCATCTTTTTTATCTAGTAATTGTGCTCAATCGGTCTGTATGGTTTTTATTACATCGCCAAATGCATCTAAATTAATAATTCTATTGATACCTTGATCTTCGGCTAATAAATCCAAAAAAGTATAATAATTCAATGATGAATTTTGTGAGTGATGATCTATGTCTCAATAAATTCATGATCTATTTTTGTCTACAGCGATATTAGGATTTTCATTTTCCATGATTGATGCACTTTGATCATAAATATCATTATCATCATTTAGATTGTTTGCGAATAGTGTCTTTAATAATCTATCATTTTTTACATAGTTTAAATTTGGAGAAATTAATTTGTCAAATTCTGTTATTAAATTTCTAAATCTTAATAATTCATTTGAATTTTTGCAATTATCAATTGAGTCCGAAATTAATTTTATCAATTTAAATTGTTGTTTATCGTTTCATTCGCTGATTTCTAGTTTGTCGTTTATAATTTTGTAGATACTGTCTTGGCCATAATATTTTGTATAAATACTCCTAAAAATTTCTTGTTTTAATATATTTTTTTCATTAAATTCTTTTACAAATTGTTTATTTACATCCATTTCAGTACCGATGAATCATTGGAAACATCAAAGCCATAATGATTCATTTATGCATTTTGATAGTGCTTTTATATAAAATGTTGTATTTATAGATAGTTTATAAACCAAATCTTTGTCTACTTTATTACTTTGTTTTTCCATTTCTTCCATTGTAGGCAATTTTATATTTAATTTTTCCTTTTCTCAATTATTTGTTCATATTACATATCAAATATTACTGTTGTATCATATAAAATTATCGAATGATAATTCTCATTTTTTTGTATCATAATATAGTCAAATTATATTATTTCATCAGATTTTTCATTTCATTTTTATAATACCAGTTTCCTCATTAAAATCTATATCTTTATTTATATCTCATATTTCAAAAGAATCTGCAAAATTTTCTCAATTATTGTTTGTACTATCGAAATAATTTGATAAAGCACGGAAACATGTAGTCATGATAGATTTCCTAGTACATATTTCGTTAATCTTTTTGATTTTTTCTTTGTCATGAAACTCTTTTCTAGCTAATTTATTTATCATTTTGTTGATGGTTTTGAAATTTTCTTGTAAGCTTTCTTCATCAATATTTTCAGCTTTTGCTTTTTTGTGATTGATATGTCCATATTCGTCTAGATATTTAATGCTTTCTACAAAAGCTATATCATTTTTGTGTATTTCAATTAATTTGTCATATAAAATTTTTCTATATTCTTCATCAATTTTTCAATCGAAATTAGATGGTATATCGTTGTCTTTTTGGAATACATAGTCATGAATATTTTGATTATTTTGAACTATATTGTCAGGATTTATTGATTTTATATTCCCTGTTGTTTGTTCAATTTGTGGTGTTTTTATTCAATCAAATTTTTTTGTTTCATTGTTTTTTTGTATTTCTTTGATTTTGTGTAATTTAATAATCTCTCCAATACATTTTCAATCTTCTCATAATATTATGTTTAATTTTTTCAATAATAGCATTTCATTTTCAGATAATTCTTCTCAATTTTTTAATTTGTTTGAATATTTCTTTTGTGCTATTCTAGCTTTTTTATACAATTTTCCTGAAATTCAATTTTTTTCTAAATAACTAATTTCTTCTGCTAATTCAGCATCTTCCATTTGCTTTAGCATCTCCTCATCAATATCATCATTTAGAGATTCTAAATCATAATTGATATTATGTAATACTTTTCACAATTTTGTAAATCATCTATCTTCAGCGAATATGTTTTTTAATACATTTTGTTTTAATCTTTCAGAATCGTGTTCGATTCATAATGATATTAATTGTAGTTCATTTTGTATAATTAAAAATGTGTTATCATCAATTTCATTAATACTACAACTTTCTAAAAATTGTGCTGATTCTCTGAAAAAATATTTTACATATTCTCAATTTCAATATTCATCCCAATTATACTGATTCCCTTCAAATAATTTATTTTCTATATCTTGGAAATGTGGGGATAACTTTATATTATCCATTCATTTTAGTAAAATTTTTGAAGGCCATTTCTGGTATTTCTTCGCGTGTTTTCTTCTGCTGTCTTGTGTGTCTAAAATTTGATTATCTACTTCATTGCTATGTGTGTCCTCTCATGTACCCTTAGATTTAGATATATTATTCTTTGCTGTATCTTGTAATTTTTTTAATGATCAGCTAAAATCACTGATAGTGGATCTTATTTCTGATGCCAATCTATTATCTGCAATTTCTGTAGCTATTTTATCAGCATTTGGTAATGTTCATTTATTTTTTGCATTTTGGAATTCCTTTTTAATGATAGATATTTCATTTACTGATAATTCATGGAATTTCTCTTCGATAGTGATGGCAATATCTCTAAATTTCCTTTGTCTATTTGCATTAGGGATTTGTCTGATAATAGTTTTGTCTATGTCTATGAAATGAGGATGTTTATATTCAAAAATTCATTTATCTATTCTATTTGCAATTATGATAGCTCTTGTATTTGTGATATCTTTTTTATATTCATTATATGAATTTGTTCGTACTCATTTTATTATTTTTATTTCATTGTCGTTGAAACTGGTCCCATACCATGTTTGTAATTTTTTGTAGGTACTCTGAAAATATGTTTGATTTTTAATATCATCAAATTCTTTTGGGAGATCAGTTATGTTTCATGCTTGTTCGATGCTAGATGTCATATTCTATGGTTATATAAAAATACATATAAATTATATATAAAATTTGTTGATTTGTCAAAATTTTGGGGTTGATTTTTGTATACTTTTTATTATCATGTTGCAGGTGGAATTTTTGTATGTTATATGGGTGTGTAGCTCAGTTGGCTAGAGCAAATCCCTCTTAAGGATGAGGTCGAGGGTTCGAATCCCTCCACGCCTAAGTTGAATTGAGTCTTGCGGGAAACCGCGTTTTTTTATTACTCGAAATATTCGTTTATGAAAGTGTTTAGAAATATTATATTAGTATTATGTGTATTGTTTGTGTGTTATTTATGATGAATTTTATTTATGAATATTTTTGCAAATCTTTGACTTACTAATGCAAAAAGTGAGGTAGTAGAAATTGAACCAGAAGTGGTTGAGTTATATCAATTACCAGATGAGGTTTTAAATATGCAATGTGTCCAATTTATATTAAATTGAATTGAAAATAGAAAATTATTCAATGATACATTAAAATCCTATTCAGAGAAATTGTGAGTAGATTATTATGTTGTTATTTCTGCAATTTTGTGAGAGCAGTTGAGAATCTCATGTAAATGATATCGTGGTGAGTTAAAAGATATCATCGTAAAATGAACTCCTACATTGTTCCGTTCATATGATATTTCAGTATGAATTGCAGGATTAAAACTTTGAACGGCAAATAAGATTAAAAAAGATGCTATAGCCTATGGATATTGAGATGAATTAAAAAAATATGCATTGACAGAGGATTTGATAGCCAAAGATGATGAACTTAGTGCAAAATTGGCAGTATATTTGGTGAAAAATATTATCACTCGTTGGCAGCTGTCTTGATATGATATTTCAGATGACGTATGAGTGATCGGTACGTTGTACAATATGTGAAATCCGGCAAAAAAAGAACCTCATGATAATCCACAAATTTGATGATCTATAATTGATATAAATGGATATAAATTTGCTTATGGTGAATTATCTTTGTGAGTTTATAATTATCTAACTTCCAAGGAGTCTGAATAAAATTATTTTTTGTATGTTTCATAATGTGAGCCTTCATCTAATCATGGAGTGATTTCTACTGACTTGAAATGCTTTTTGAAATTTCTAGGAAAAAAAGTATCTCATTGGACATCATCTTCTATTATAGTTAGGTATAATTCGTCGATGTATGGCATTAGTGAATCAAATATCTTTCCTCATCCTAAGACCCATACTAATTCATCTTTATATTTATCCAAAAAAGTTTGAGTGTCTGGAATTACTTCAATATTTTCATTTCATTTCATAGATTTAGACAAGACAATATTTTTTTTTGCATGTGGATATCATTCGGCATTAGGTCGATAACTTTTTAGGCTATCATATGTCCCTTTTCACATGACGACTATCTGATTTTTTGTATATTCTTTAAATCTTTTTAGGTCTCAAGGTTTGTGTCGAGGCATCATTCAATCTTTTCATATTACATTATTATTTGACATAGCGCAAATTCATTTTAGCATTTTCAGTGGAATTTATGAGATATAATATGTTTTTGATATTAGCTAAAAGCGATTTTTTTTCAATTGATAAATTATGGTTTAGTCTATTTTTTTATAAAAAAAATTCTTGAAAATATTGCTGAATTTGGTATAAGAAAAATGCCAAAATCATACATTTCAAAATCCTTGTTTTTGCAAACAAAGGAATCGTCTGTGGTTGCCACGCAGACTGATTTCTTGCAAAGATAAGGGAAGCGTATGATTTTGGCGAATCTTGGCAATCATAGACCCTTCCTTTTTTTGGTATATGATGGCTAGATTTTACTTTATATCTAGTCTTTTTATTATGGAGAGATTTTGAATAATTGAATATTTATGAAAAAAATACTATGCTCATAATCTAGAAAATTGAGAATTTAGTTATCAAAAAGCATTACAAAAGATATGAAAAAATATTGAAAAATATTTTGAATCATGAGAAAAACAACATAAATATTTAGATTTAAGATTTGCTGACGACCAAGTTTCTGTACTTATAGAGACAAAAGATAATTTTGATAAATGGCCTAAAAAAGAAATCTATAAGCAACTTCAAGATTATGTTAGATTAGAAAAAGAATATTCAAAAAACAAAATTGTTGCAATAATCGCTAATACACAAGATGATAGAATATTAATGCGATATTGAGATAATCCTACTATAAACGATGAAAATGTAACAAAGAATGAAACATTAAAAACATTTCCAGAGTATAGAAATTTCTTTTTTTGAGTAAAAAATGATAAACAGAAAGTTATAAAAAGCACTTATGAATTGAATGAACTTTTACATGAATATGGAATAAAAGAAAATATTAGAAGTCAGTTCGTTTGAACTTGTCTTTTGGCATTAAAACATGGCTTGGTTTATGAAAATTTACCAACGAAATCTATTATTTGATGAATACAAGATATATTATCTCACTTGTTAAGTGATGATTTAAGGAAAGCAGAGAAACTGACAATATTAAATAATAAGGTTATAGAATCACAAGATGTAAGAGTTTTGAAAAAAGAAGAATTTCAGCACCTTTTGAATAAAATTAATGATGAAATAGTCCCTTATATAAACGATAAAAGTACAGCATGACAAGATTTATTAAATCTATTTTTTACTACATTTAATAAATATGTAGGTAAAGCTGATAAAAATCAAGCATTTACACCAGACCATATCGTTCATTTTATGTGTAAAGTAATTTGAATAAATAGAAATTCAAGAGTTTTAGACCCATGTTGTTGAAGCTGAGCTTTTTTGGTTAGAGCTATGGTAGAGGCTATGAATGATTGCGATACAGAAAAAGAAAGAGATAATGTAAAAAAGGAACAAATTTATGGTATAGAATACGAGGAAACTGCATTTTGATTATCAACAACAAATATGTTGATTCACGGAGATTGAAATACGAATATAGTTCAATGAAGTTGCTTTGATAAAACAGAATTTATTGAAGATGCAAAAATAGATAGAGTTTTGATGAATCCACCATATAATGCACAAAAAAAACATTGTAAACCAGAATATGTGGCTACATGGAAAGCAAACACAAAAGAAGACCCCTCAAAATGATTACATTATGTATATGAAATAGCTTCAAAAGTGAAAACTTGAAAATTAGCTGTTCTTTTGCCTATGGCTTGTGCGATAGGTTCAAGTAGTGATATAAAAATGTTCAAAGAAAAAATGTTAAATGAACATACACTTGATGCTGTGTTTTCTTTACCAAATGAAACTTTCTATCCTTGAGCAAGTGCTGTACCTTGTTGTATGATTTTTACATTATGAACAAGACATGTAAATTCACCAGTAAAATGAACATTTTTCTGATATTTCAAAGATGATTGATTTACAAAAAAGAAAAATCTTTGAAGAGTAGAAAAATTAAATGAACATTGAGTCTGAATCTGGAGTAGTATAGAAAAAGAATGGTTAGAGTTATATTATAATAGAAAATCAAAGCCTTGAATTTCTGTGGTAAAAGAAGTAACTGCAGATGATGAACGATTAGCAGAAGCATATATGGAAACCGATTATTCAAATTTAACAGAAAGTGATTTTCAGAAAACTGTAAATAATTATTTAGCTTATTTAGTTTGAAATTGAGATGTCTTTGAAAATTAATACATGCCAACGAAAAGATATTCAATTATATCCAAAATATTTTGATGTAATGCCTTGAATTTATCATTATTCTGATGAATATGAAGAATGAAAGACTCCATATATTTCTGCATCAAATGAAAATAATTGAGTACAGCAATTTATAAATTTAGAGCCAGATTTTGAATGAAACTGTATTATTACTTGAAAAGTATGATGTACGGCATTTTATCAATCAAAATCGTTTTGTGCTACAAGTGATGTAAATATTTTTAAGCCAAAATTTAATTTAACAAAAGAAATTTGATTGTTTATTACAACAATTATAAATTTTAATGAAAACTATAGGTGGTGATATTGAAGACAATGCCGTGTATGAAATTCTAAAAAAATAAAAATAAGATTACCAATAAATAATAATTGAGAGCCAGACCGAGAATTTATGGAAAATTACATAAAATCATTACATTACAAACCAATTACCACAAGAAATAAAAAACTAAATTTTAGTCTAGATACCAATAAACGAAAAGAATTTCCTCTTGATAAATTATTTATGCTTAAATGATGATTTTATAATAAAAAACCAGAACATTCTATTGATTGAAAATTTCCATTTTTAGCATCAACAGAATCTAATAATTGAGTTACTGAATATTATTCTTTGGATGATATTGAAACATGGGATAAGGTTTGAAATCAAGATAATACATTAGATAAAAAAATATATGAATGAAATTGTATTGCAGTTACAGTTAATGGTTCTGTATGTAATGCCTTTTATCAGAATAGAGAATTTACTTGTAGTCATGATATTACAGCATTATATTTGAAATGACATACATTAAATCAATATATTGCTTTGTTCTTATGTTCAGTTATAATGAAAGAAAAATATCGTTGGAGTTATTGAAGGAAGCCTCACGATGTTAAAAAATTTTGAAAATCAATTATCAAACTTCCAGTTGATAATTCTTGAAATCCAGACCGAGAATTTATGGAAAACTATATCAAGAATTTACCATATTGAGATAGAATATAAAAAGTTGTTAGTTTTGCTATTTAATACATTGATTTTCAATTGATTTTTCTATTTTTTCAAGTATAGTGACTTATATCGTTTTTTTTATTCGTTATTAAAAAAATGAATTATACTGTAATTTATACGAAAGAAAATGATGGATGATATACCACGCAGGTAGTAGAATTGCCAGGTTGTATTAGCTATGGTGTAGATATTGAAGATGCACAAAAGATGACTAAGGAAGCCATATTAGCATATTTGGAATCTGTGAAGAAACATGATTCTAAAAATGTTTCATCGTTAAAAAATCAATATACATTTATTTCAAATATGTTCATAGATGACTTCGTATACGCCTAAGGATGTGATAAAAATCCTAGAAAAACATTGATGGGTTGTAGATCATATTAGGTGAAGTCATATAGTGCTTTATAATGAGTCGCAGAAGAAAAGGACGACAATACCTCAGCATAGTGCTAAAAAAAATTTACCAGAATGAACGTTACAGGCAATATTGAGACAGACATAATTTTCTAAAAAAGATTTAGATTAATAAATGTATAATACTATAAATGTTGAATTTTGATGGATTGAAAATATTAGATGAGCATATAAAATTTCTGCAAGATAAATGTAGCACAGGAAATCTTTTTTTGGTTGGTTGATGTATCAGAGATATTTTGCTGGATATTGAAAAAAAACTTACTGATGTGGATTTTACTATGGCTTGAAGACCTGAGGATATCTATGAAAATATCAAAAAGGATGGTGTGCACCATTTTATCACAGAAAAATTTGGGACAATTACACTGATTCCAAAAGAAAATAAAGATATAAAATATGAATTGACACCTCTTCGTACAGAAAATGATTATTCAGACAATCGTCATCCTGAGATGATAAATTGGCAAAATGATATACTGCTAGATTCAAATAGGAGAGATTTTTCTATCAATTGTATTTATTATTTTTCAGTAGATTTCCCCAAAAATAATTTGAATAAAGAGTTTAAAAAACACAAAAAATTTTATGATGAAGAAATGTTCCAAAAATCATTGAAAGACAATTGAGTAATTTTTTATTCTGATTTAAATTTGTTGGTTGTACAGGATGAAAACTATATTTCTAAATTGTTCCCAGATTGAAAATTTGATGAGATCTTTGCTACTTATTTGATAGATATTTTGCATGAAGATTTCGTGGATATTGAAAGGTGCACAGAGTGAAAAATTCGTATAATAATAGATCCGCACAAGTGAATTCAAGATATTTTGAATAGAAAAATTAAGTGTGTAGGAGAGCCATCAAAGAGATTTACAGAAGATGCTTTGAGGATTATCCGTGCATTGAGGTTTGTGTCTGTATTGAATCAAAAATTAAAAGATAATCAATGAGATAAACCCAAAATTACATTGTTTGATATAGATACAGATACATGGAAAGCTACCAAAGAACTGGCAAATTTGGTTTCAAATATTTCAAAAGAGAGGATTCATGATGAACTGATGAAAGTGTTTATCAGTGGAGATCCATTTGCTTTTGTGTCTTTACTGGATGAGGTGAAATTACTTGAGTATATTTTTCCAGCGTTATATGCAACGAAAAATATTGAACAACCGGTGAGATATCACCCATTTGATGTGTATGTGCATACGTTGATGTCTCTTTATCATTTGCAAAAAATAAATACAGATTATTTAGTTAGATTTTCTATGCTTTATCATGATGTCTGAAAAGTAGGGCAGTATGCTGCTTATGGGAAAAATCTTTCTCGTGATGAGATTCGTGAGATTTTGGCATGACCACTCAATCATCGTGTAGCTTGACCTGAGCTGGCAAAAGATGATTTCGCTAGACTTACTTTTTCAAAATCAGAAATAAAAGATATTTGTCGATATATATTCAATCATCATGTACCATGAGAGATACTTAATGCAAATGAAGAAAATAGAGTGAAAAAACTTCGTAAGTTGTATAGTGAAGCTTGATTTGAAAAAGTAAATAATTTGCTGGACATCACGATAGCTGATAGATTGGGGCAGTACAATCCAATGCAAAATAGTGCAGATATTACTGATGTAGAATGATTGAGGACAATGTTGAAAAAATTACAAAAAGAAGAATGACAATTTACTCAAAAAGATTTAGCAGTGGATGGTAAAAAAATTATGGAGCATTTTAAACTTCAATCTGGACCTAAAATTTGAGAATTGTTGAGTTGCGCATTAAATTGGGTGCTAGTAGATATAAAAGAGAGAAATGATGAAAAAACGATTTTGAATTATTTGAAATGATTGATAAAAAAATAACATATTTTATCATTTTTTTTGAAATATGGTTGATAAAGATTGCAAATATTTATGATATTTTTTCTTTTTTTGGCCGATGTGTTTATAATATAATGTGTGAATATTTAAACAATAACAAAAATTAATGAAAGTTTTATTGATACTGATATTAATTATATGATTGATTGTGTGATGATATTATGCTTGTATAGCTGCATACAAATTATTTTTTTTAAAATATAAAGATGAACATACAAATAAACAGGCACAAAAGTTGAGATTTATACAAGTTAAATTAGAAAAAAAAGCAGTTGCAAAATCTGGAGATATCGAAGCAACTGATCATACACAGCAAATGAAAGACAATATAGAGGTTATGAATCAAGTATTCAAAAATTTTTATTGTATATATGAAGACAATCGGAAAAATAGGACATTTTGAAATAATTATATCAGTATTGATTTGGTAGCAGAAAAAGAGCAGATCAAATATTTTTTGTGAATACCCAAAGAGCATGTTTCTACAGTGAAAAAGATGATAGCTGCTTTTTATCCTTCTGCTTTTATCGAAGATTGTGAACAGCCAAAATTTTTGGAAGCATGAAAATATATGGCATGATGACAATTTTATCCGACGAAAAATAGTGTACATCCTATCAAAACATATGAAAGTTTTGAAGCGGATCCAATGGATAGTATTTTGTCTGCATATAATAATGTGAATAAAGATGAGAAGTTGTGTTTACAGGTATTAGTGCAGCCACTGCATGAAAAATGGTTGAAAGATATGAGGAAAAAAGCAGAAAAAATCAAGGAATGAAAAGATTTTTGATGGTTTAAATCGTTTTTATTGAAATTGTGGAAAGCTGGTTCAAAGGATGAATCCAAGCATGAGGATGACCAAAAAAAGAAACATAAGCATGATTTTTCTCAACAGCAGTTGCAGGATTTTGATAAAAAAATGGATGATGAAGTATTCCTTACCAAGATTAGAGTATTTGCAGTATCTCCTGATAAGAATAGACCAAATAAAATGGTAGATGAAATGTGAAGATTATTCCATCAATACAATTATATTGGACTAAACACTCTCAAATTGAAGAAAATGAAAAATATCAGGTCATTTGCTAGAGATGTCGTAATGAGAGATTTTTATACTCATTATCCTACATTTGAGGATTTGCAGGATTTTGACAAAAGAAACATATTAAATATCAAGGAATTATCTTCTATAATTCATTTTCCACATGCTAGATTTAATCAAAATCCTAGATTATCGTGGCAAAAAGGTAAAATAGTACCACCTCCTAATGATCTTCCTAATGAGTGAATTGTGGTTTGATATAATAATTATGGTTGAGAAGAAAAAGAAATTAGAATTACAGATAAAGATAGATTTAGACATATCTATATATTGTGACAGACATGAACCTGAAAATCTACGATTATGTATGCACAAGCTGTGGATGATATGGATCATGGTAGGTGATTTACTTTTATTGATCCACACTGAGAAGCTTGTGAAAATCTTTTGAAATGGTTTCCAAAAGAGAGAATTGATGATTTGATATATTTTGATTTGTGAAATACTACCTATCCAATTTGATTAAATCCGCTTGAAGTGGATCCAGAGGATGCTGATGCCAAGGATGTGGTGACAAATGATTTGGTAGAGATGTTTATCCAGATGTATGGACCTGAAATATTTGGTCCTCGTATCCAGGATTATTTCCGTAATGCTTGTTTACTTTTGATGGATCAACCTGAATGATGAACATTAGTAGATATTATGAGATTATTTACAGATGATGCTTTTGCTGAAGCAAAAATGAGAAATTTGAAAGATCCAGTAGTAGCATCTTGGTGGAATAAAACTTACAAAAAAATGTGAGATAGGGAAAAGGCTGAGATTATTCCATTTATTCAAGCTAAATTTGGTCCGTTTACTACTTGAGTATATGTGAGAAATATTATTTGACAGCCAAAATCATCATTTAAGATGTATGAGGCTATGCAAGAAAAAAAGATTATTTTAATGAATTTGGCAAAATGAATTGCATGAGAAGAGACATCGAAATTGGTTTGAAAAATTATTTCAATGCAGGCAAAATTATCAGCTTTGAAAAGAGCAAAGATACCTGAATCTGAAAGAGTACCACATTATCTTTATGTGGATGAATTCCAGAACTATGTATCTGCTTCATTTGAATCTATCTTGTCAGAGGCCAGAAAATATAAACTTTGACTTGTGGTAGCTCATCAGTATATAGAGCAGTTGAAACAGGAATGACTTGGATGAAGTATGGATATGTCAAAGACAATATTTGGAAATGTCTGAAATATGTTTGTGTTTAAAGTATGAGCGCCTGATGCAGAATTTTTGCTTAAAGAATTTGAACCGGAGTTTACTCAGACAGATTTAACATCTCCTGAGGCAATGATGGGGGCATGTAAAATATCAGTAAATAATCAGCAAACTAGACCATTTTCTTTTAAGGCAAAAGTGCTTTATCCAGGGTATCCACATTGATTAGAATATCGTAATAGCCCAGAAAAGGTGGAAATAATAAAACAAATTTCTTCTCTCAAACGATGAACAAAAAGAGAATTAGTAGATAAAGAAATCTATTATAGGATTGGAGTGTAGGATAATTAATAATTAAAAAATGAATAATTTATTATTCCAACATTTTTAATTATTCATTATTAATTTTTAATTAATATACAGTCTATCAAAATTTTTTTCCACGATTTTTTCTAATTCAATTCTTTCTACTCACAAAAAATCTGAAATAAAATCATAAAGATATGTGATCATAGCAGGTGTATTTGTTTGTCCTCTAAATTTTTTTACAGGTAGATAAGGTGCATCAGTTTCTATAAGTAATTTGTCTAGCTCTATTAGTTTTAGGCTATTCCTAAGATTTTCTGCACTTGGATATGTAGTATTTCAGCAAAATCCAATCCATAAATTTGGAAAATTATTTTGGACTTTAGCAATTTCTTGAGGTCAGTATCACCGACAATGAATATAAATTTTTAAATCTTTGTAGTTTTCTAAAATTCCATATGTGTTGTCGAAATCATCTCTACTATGAATGACGACTGGTAAATTATATTTTCTAGCTAATTTCATTTGTTTATCAAAAAGTTCTTTTTGTAATTCTATATTTTGTTTTCAATCATAATGCACATCAATTCAAATTTCTCAAATTGCAACCACATACTCTTTATTTTCCACATACATATTTTCTAATTTCATCAACTCTTCATCGATATTTTCTTGTGTAATTTTTCATTCTACTACTTCCAATGGATGTAGTCCCAGTGTACATTTGATATAGGATTTTCATTTGTATCCTTTGCTTATTTTGATTCCATTTTCGTTGTATTCTCGATCAGATCATGCATTTATGAGTCTATCTCATCCTATTTCTTCAAAGTCAGAAATATGTTTTTGCCGATCTGAAAACAATATTCAAGAATTTAGATGTGTATGAGAATCGAGCATGAAAATATTTATTAAAAATAAACACTTTATTGTTTAATAAAAATTAGAAGGAAATCAAATGAAGAAAATTTGTAGTATCTATTGTTTTTATATGATGTTTATATAAATACTATAATTGTTTATATGCCTAATGAAAAAATGAAGTTTAGATCTAAAAAAATTATTAATGGTGGAATAATTGCATTTTGGATACTTTTAATATTTGGATTGCTTATTGATGTATGAACACGGTATCTTTTTATATGAGCTATTGTTATTTGTATTGTTTTATTGATATATTGGTATAATAATTATATTGAATTGGATGATGTATCTATAAAACAGGTAAAATGTAATTTGTTCTTTCAGAAAAATGTGCATGAAATGCCGTATAAAGATATTGTTCAAATGCAATTTGGGAAAAATCGTACCTTTTCATCAGAGGATGTTTGAGAAGAAAGACATTTCTTAACATCTGTATCATGAGAAATTATGGAAATAGGAAAGCTACTTAATTTTAAAAAATTTAAAAATGAATTAGAGGGAAAACAGTATTTAATGGTACAATATGTTTGAGATGATGTTGTCCAAAACTGAAATACATTTACTTCTTATGAATGATGATTTATTAGATTGGCTGAAGAATCGTTGTTTATTTCAAAAAATCATTTAGGAGAAAAAAATATACTAACTATAAAATATTCTGATATTATGTGAATAGAGGTAGTAATATTATCTGAAAATTCTGAAAATGATGGTTGCTGTTATATAAAATTGAAAGATCAAAAGTTTAAAGAAGCTTTTTATGGTATACAAGATTGTCATGCATTTGTGGATGCATTAAAAAGTAAATGAATAAATGCATATTTTGTATCTTCTGATGAAATAATCTCTGATTTAAAAGATGAGGATTTGTATTAATATTTAGTTTAATTTTCTTGTTTTTCTTATATATTTCATTATAAGTAATCAACTTGTTTTTTATATTGTTTTGAAAATTATGGTAATAATATCTATCGTTGTCGGAGTATTGATGTTTATGATACTTGTGGTATTACATGAATTATGACATTTCACAGCTTCAAGGAAATCTGGAGTCAAAGTTTTGGAGTTTGGAATTTGATTACCACCAAAGATTTGTAAACTTTGAAAGGATAAAAAATGAACAGAATATACTGCAAATTTGATACCTCTTGGGTGATTTTGTAGTCTAAAATGAGAAGATCCAACTGATGCAGAAGATTTTAATGCACCAGATAGTTTTATGTCAGCTAGTTTTTGGAAGAAAATTATTATATTACTTGGATGAGTGACTGCCAATTTTTTGGTAGCATGGATAATCTTTACGACAGTGTTTTCTGTATGAACTCAACCTATTTCCATTTTGCCAGAAAATGCTATTAAATGACAAAGTACTAGTTTACTTATGCCTACTTATTCTTTCTTGGAGGAAGAATGACTTTTGACTTGAGAAAAAGTTGAGATACCACTACTTGTACAAAATGTGAGTGAGTGATCTTTAGCTGCTGAATTATGAATTCAGACTGGAGATATATTTAAAACTATAAATGGAGAAAAAGTAAATGTACGAAATGTTTCTACTATACTAAAATGATTAATCTGACAGGATGTGAATATTATGTATTCTAGAGATGGAGTTGATAGTGAAGTTAGCACACATTGTCCACAGGACAAATGTGTATTGTGAATAGCTTTTGCCACTTCTGGGACATTGGATTTACAACCGATAAAATTCCCTGTACATAAAGCTATGTGGATGTGATTAAAAGAAATTTGAGCACAATGGAAACTTACATTTTCGGCTTTATGAAGTTTGTGTAGGAGTTTTTGATCATTAAATTGAGCAGAGATAAAAGATTCATTAAATGCATTATCTTGACCTGTTTGAGTGATTAAAGTATGAGAAAGCTTGATAGAGAGCTGATCATGGATTTTGTATCTTGCTTTTGCATGAATTATCTCTTTGGCATTGGCAATATTCAATGTGTTACCTATCCCAGCATTGGATGGAGGTAGAGTAGTATGAGTGATTATCCAAAAAGTATTTAGGATAAAACCAGAAAAATATTTCGTATGAGAGTGATATGTAAATACAGTATTTTTTGTCCTTTTGATGATATTAGGAATTTACATTATTTTGAAAGATTTAGTTGTGTATTGGTGATTACATATTCCATTTATATGATAAAAGATATTTTGCAAATACAAAAATAGTAGTTTTGGAACTACTATTTTTTTTGAAGTTTAAAATATTTTTTTATTCATTACATGATTTATCTTGGACCATAGCTTCAAAAATATATGCTTGTTTTGTATATTCTGGCAGAGTATCATTTAATGTCGCTTTATTTTCTTTTTGCAAATTTTGGTATGTATTCTCTAAGTCTGTCAATTGATCTGTAGTCATGCATGGATTATTTTCGGCTATGTTTAATAATTCTTTGTAGTATTTCTCCATGCTGTATTTGCTCTCAAGTAAATCTCCATTAGCACCAAATCGATTATTTCGTATTACTTCAACTTTTTGCCACAATACTTCAAATCCAGAGAAGACACTAATCCTTTCTGCTGGATGATTTTGTAGATATCATCGGCACAAGGTTAGCAAGATGCATCAGATTATAAATTTGATGATATTTAATTTAAATTCTTTTTTTTGTTCTTTATCCATGGTAAGAATTAATAATTAATAATTAAAAATTAAGAATTTTAAGTAATTTCTTAATTGTGCATTAATTTATTGTTTTTCAGTTTTTTTTCAATACTATCTGAGAAAATAATTTTATTATTATATGGTCTGAATGAAAAAAGCTTTTGTAAATTGTCGGATTATGCCTGGTGGAGTTTTGAATGTTTTTCAGGATATGATTGAAAAAGAGGAATATTCAGATGCTGAAGTGTTTACACTTTTTTCAGATAGATCAGAAATCTCAGTTTGAGAAAAGAGTTTGCAAGTAGTGACGGCATTACCTGTATGGCTAAACAAAGTATTTTTGTATTTTTCAAAAAATAAGATAAAAATTTTGTCATCGATTTTTGATTATCGTAATTTGATGATGATATATCCATTGTGTATGGGAGTATTGTCTAGGAAAATCAGAAAATATAATCCTGATGAGATAATTATATCCTCCTTTGCAATTGCAAAAAATATAACAGTACCTAATATCAAAAAAAAATTGTATTTACATTCACCGATGCAGTATATCTGGAGTCATTATGATGAATATACTCATAAATTATCATGATTCAAACTAGCTTTGTTCAAAGTCGTGACACCTAGACTTAGGAGACGGGACAAGAAATTTACACAATTTGATGAGGTAGAATTCAATAGTCAATATACAGCAAAATTAGCCAAAGAATTGTATTGAATTGATTGAAAAGTAGTTTATCCAAAAATTGATTCAGCATTTAATTCTGTTCAGGTCAATTTACAACCTAATAATTATTATATCTATGTCTGAAGGACTGTGAAATTTGTGAAAGAAGTAGACAAAATAATCAGACTATTTAATGAAATCAAAATGCCTCTTTTGATCATGTGAAGTGGACCAGATGAGATGTATCTGAAATCTATTGCATGAGATAATATAATTTTTATTTGATGGATAGAAAATCCATTAGAAAAAGCAAATATCATCGGGAATTCAATGTGACTTATAAATATTACTAAAGAAAGTTTTTGAATTTGTACAATGGAAGCATTGCTTTGTGGTGTACCAGTATTTGGCTTCAATGATGGAGCTAGTGTAGAATTGGTAGATAAAGAAAGTGGCGTTTTAGTGTCAGATAAAAATCATGAAACATTAGTTTCAAATTTTAAAAAATTTGCTGAAAAAGATTGGGACAGAGAAAAAATTCAAAATAGAGCGAGAGGATTGATTAATAATTAATAATGAATAATTAAGAATTAAAGTAAATAATACTTGATTTTTTTGTTTGACTTGATTTGTATAAGTATAACAATATATTTTCAATGTAAATATAAAATAAACAAATCAAATAAAAAATACAAAGTTATGAAAATTATGTTAATTGTTTTTGGAGCTGTTATTTTTGGTTATCTTTTGATTAGGACAATAGTTTTTTTTGTGGAGGATTCTGTAGATCTGAAAGATGAGGCAAATCGTTGTGTTGCAGTTTTGCGTGATTTAATCACTATGAGTGAGACTGATCCTTTAGCGAAGGAATTAGTTGATAAATTTAAGCTGACGGAATTCGATTTTCAAGATTCAAACTCTTTTGCAGATGATGAGTCCTTGGCAAAATATCTGTCCAAGTTGTCTAAATTGATTAATTCTATGTTTGTCTGTTCTCATTATGCTAATAAAGAATCTTCTGCATATGATTTATTGTACAGAGAACGGTCATGTAGAAAATGTGGAAGACAATGTAAATTTTGTGACTATCATACCGCAAAGTTGGCGGATTATTATGAAAAGTATTACAAAGGATTGGAAGACTTTGATATGCATTAATAATTTGGGTGGGTATTTGTAAATATCCACTATTTTTTTATAAAAAAATTTTTTTATAAATTTGTGAGTTTTTTATTAAGAAATATTACTATTCAGTAAAATACCAATTAAATTGTATTAAATTTTATATGTGTAAAAAATATTTTACATATTTCGTTTGTGCTTTATTGACTTTTTTGTAATATATGATATAATATAGTTGGACAATTAAAATAGATAATAAAAGAATTAAATCAGATTTAAACTATTACCAAATACTAAAATGACAGAAAAAGAAAAATTATTACAAGAAGTCGACAAAAGGGTCGATAAAATGCCAACAAAAACGGAAGGATCTAAAACAAAAACTTTATTAAAATCTTTAGCTGCTTGAATAATGTTATTTTTTGCTAAGGATGCTTTGGCTCAGGAAGTGGTGGTACAAGATCCACAAACAACTGACAAAGAGGTCGTTTATCAAACACCTGCTGATTTACCAGATTCTACTATATTATTGGATGATGCGGTAAAATCATCTGGTATTGAGACTGATTCGGAATGATGAGATACCGATGGTGAGGTAGCTGGTGAATGACAAGATAAATGAAAAAAAGAATCTGTTGAACAATGAAAAGAAAAAAAATCACCTATTGAAATCCATTGATCTGTACGATGAGGATCTGATGTGACACCATTATTTTGAAGTGTATTAAGCGATAGACCAGCACTTATCTTGACACTTGATGTATCAAACCCTAAGACATGATTATGAGCATCAGTTATTAGAGCAGATGATTTTAGCAAAAGTATGGATAATCCAGCATCACAAGTTACTTTGGTTGATTTGTATTGGCAAAAGAAATTTTGAAAAGTATGAGTAACTGCAGTATGAGAGTTTGCATCAATTGATAAATTACCATGAGCAGAAAATATCACACCACTTGTATGAGTTACATACGATGCTTGACTATGATGGACTTTTGATGCTTGGGCATGACATACATTTCAAAAATGAGAAGATGAAGATATGATTAGGCTTTGAGTTACGAAAAAATTAGATGAGACGTTTTCTTTAGCTGCTCAAGTATTTATCAATAGTGGATTGAGTAAAAAAGTTTCTGGTCGTGTACAGGCAAATGTGACATTAGGAAAATGATTTTGAGCCCAATTGAGTTTTATTGCTAAAGATGGAAAAATTACTCCAACAGCATGAGTGATCTTTAAATTTTAACATATTTTATATCTGGGGATCTGGTTGTATGTCTGTATTTCTTACATGCAACCAGGAATCCTTGGAATCTGTTTATAGTATCAATAATTGTAGTTTTATATGCTTATTATAAAAAAAATGGTTGATAAATTAGGTTTTGAGCAAGTTTGAGCATTGGGTACAAATCAAAATTTGTTGTGATGACATCAAATACTCCAAGTTTTGTGAGAGGAATCAGTTGTAAAAAAAATAGAGAAACCATCTAATTTTAAGAGTGCAGAGGATACAATAAATGCATCACAATCGTGAGAATTCCCCAAAAATTTCAAATTTAAGTGATATGATTTTTCTCTGCATAAAAATGTATTTTCTCCTATATATTTTAAGTGAAGTAGTATTTATATTGACCATCTTCCCTTGGAGAGAGATGATTCTTTCCTTGATATGTGATGTGGTTGTGGAGTGATATGAATTACGGCATTTTTAAAATATCATTTAGGTAGTGTTGTGTGTGCTGATATAAATCCTTATGCTGTAGAAAATGCAAAGGAAAATATCTCAAAATATAATCTTTCAGATCATGTGGAAGCAATCCAATCAGATGTGTTTTCAAACATAAGTGAAGATGAAAAATTTGACTTAATTTTTCGGAATGCGCCATATTTTGACTGAGAATTTGATCTAAGAAATATTTTGTATTGGTCGATGTATGACAAAAATTATGAGCACATAAAGAAATTTATTATGGAATGAGAAAAACATTTAAAAAAATGATGAAGAATTATGTTATGATTTTCTTCGGATAAATTTCCTTTTGAGTATGCTCGTAAGTTGATCAATGAAATTGGATATGATATAAAAATTTTTTATCAATGAGTAGATGATTTATGATATAGACAAGAAATTTTGGAAGTGGTAAAAAAATAAATGCTGTATAAATTTTTTCACGAATTTTGGAATATTTTTCATAATGTCAATATTTATATTATAGTTGCAAAAATGAAATATATATACATTTGAGCAACTGATCAGTCCAATAAAATACGAAAACAAAAAAATCAATCCCTGTATTTCTTGGATATGATTGCAAACAAAAGATTAAACAAAATTAATTATGTGTCTGTATTTCTTACACGTAATTGTAGGAAGACTTAATTTATATTCTTATCAATTATCAAAATGACAGAAAAAACGATATTAGAGTGAGATTCAAAAATCGAATTAACAGAATCCTCTAAAAAAAGTTTTAAAAAGAAAACATTATCAATGCTAAAATCTTTTTGAGAAAAAATTACAGCTTCATTCGAAAGAATTTCTTGGAAAGATAATCCAGATTGATGGCAGTATATGGAAGAAAGACTTGAAGAAATCAAATGACTTTATTGCTAAATAAGTTTTTATATTACTGCCAATTATTAAAATGGAAAATAAAGATTTAATGTTGGAAAAAGAAGAAATGGAGACTTTGTCTACTGGTGATGTCTCATTGAATAATTATGATTCTAGAATATCAGAAATGCTCGGTTATTCAAAGGAATATATGGATGCTATGCAAAGAAATTATCCGGATATGACTAGAGAAAAAATTATTGGAGCGATAGAATCTCAAAAAGATTATGATATATGTTTTCATCATCAGCATGAGTGAATCTCATGAGATTTAATTAGAAAATATTTAATTCTAGATGATTTTGGTACAGATGTGGAAAAAATAACATTAGAAACAGATGAAATTCATGATTGTAATTTAGTAGAATTAACTCCTGAATTACAAGAAAAATCATATTGGTGATCCAGGTGAGACAGAAGCATTGTATCTCATTTGATAGATAAAGAGGATTATCCAACAGAAAATAAAACGAAAAAACTTACTATTATTTGAAAATTGAAATATCCAGATTTTGAAGATTATGATGAATATGAAATAGAATATGATTATGATATTGATGAAAATATTGAAAATGAGAACGATGAAGAGGTAGATACTGAAAGTGATGATGCCTATGAAGAGGCAATTAAACCATATTTCTATGTTATTACTGCATTTCGGTGAGATTGATCATCTTGTCCTGAACCCAAAGAATATTATTGATGATATGATTTTCAACAAATGGAATACTGGATGAATCATGCACTAATACCTGAAACAGATGAGCATATTCAAAGGAGAGGTAGACCATTTCGAGTTGATGAATATCATAAAATGGTCGAAGAGAAAAAAATTGCAGAATTGAAGAGTTTTTCAATAAAAGAAATGTATAGACAATTGATAAAAGGTATAAAATCAGAGTTTGGGGAAATTGATAAAATTGAAGATATAACTATGAGAAATTGTTTTGATTTAGATGATATAGATATTGATACTGAAAAGTTGGACAGATTTAATAAATTATATTTTATACTCCACAGTTGAGAGAAATTTTGAGTCATAGAAGTAAGCATCCCGTATATAATATTAAATAAAGATGAATATGAAGATGATTGAGCTCCGAGAAATTGTTTTGATTTAGATGATATAGATATTGATACTGAAAAGTTGGACAGATTTAATAAATTATATTTTATACTCCACAGTTGAGAGAAATTTTGAGTCATAGAAGTAAGCATCCCGTATATAATATTAAATAAAGATGAATATGAAGATGATTGAACTCCACAAATAGTATTAGATAAAAATATGACAGAAAGTGATATTTTGGATATAGATTTTAGAAAAAATTTTGAAATTAATCTAATTAAAGACATTGATAAATATAAAGAAATAGAAGATGAACAATTGATTAAATACCGTAAAAATTTTATAAAAAGATATTACAAAGAAGAAAATTTTGAAAAGATAATAAATGCAATAGATTTATTTGATTGTAAAAGAGAAACAGATTCAGAATGAAGTAAAATAACTACAATAAAAGTGTGAAACAATATATACAAGTTAATGGAACCAAATTTATCAAATCATATCGATGATAGATATGGATCCACTGCCAGTTCATGATATGAAAATATCTCAGATTTTAGAAGATGTGAAGTACAATTGGACGGAATGAGATGAGATAACTTAGATGGGTGGAAGAATAAAAAGCTCTCAGAATATATTAAAGAAATGAAATCACTTTGATTTTTAATCCCTTCATGTGGTGAGTTTAAAGAGCTATTAAAAAAATTATGAGAAACAGCTTGATTAGAAAAATTTAAAGATCAGTTACTATTACTCATGTATCTATCATGATTGGATTGAGAATATTGGTTATCTATGAATTGAAAATATCGTGATAAGTTAAAATTGCAGAATTTAATGCTGTGGTCTAATATTGGGAATGTTAGCTCTGCAATTTTACTCATACATAAACAAACTCTCTAAGAATATAATATTTACCTAATATGTTTTATATAATTAATTTTTCACACATTATGGTATATTTTTCACAATGTCAATATATAACATAATGATAGAAAAATAAAAATAAAATAAAAAAAATCAATCCCTGTATTTCTTGGATATGGTTGCAAACAAAAGATTAAACAAAATTAATTATGTGTCTGTATTTCTTACACGTAATTAGATGAATCTACTTATTTTATTCTATTACTAATTATTAAAATGGAAAAATTACAAAACAATGAAATTTTACAATGATTATTAGAAGAATCAAAAAAGAATAATACGGAGAATCAATTAGATGAAGTGTTATCTTGAAAGACTTTCGATAAAAAAAAGGTTCGAGGCTTTCTGGAAGATAAGATAAACAAAATATACAATTATTGGTGTAAAAAATCAAGGAGTGGTGTTATGCCAAAGTTTTTAGTAGATGATGATTCATATAGTAATCCACTTAGAGAGTATTTGGATGAATTGTGGTCAAATAATGTAAATCAAGATTGAGATAAAATTTCAGAGGAAGACGTGAAAAAAATTTTATCAGATTTAAATGACCATTTGTGTAAAAATGCGATGGAGCCATTAAGAGCAACATTTGATCAAGAAATCCCATCATTTAGAGCAGACTGAAATGATAAGGAATACTATTTAAAAAAAATAGAAGATAGAACATTATCTGTAGAGGAATATGAAAAAATGCAAAGGCAAATCGGAGAGCATGGAAGTATTTTGGCTAGATCAAATAGACGTTGACGAGAATATGGTAGATGAGATTGAGATGTTATATTATCGTCTACAACATGAAAAATATATGATGTAGAATGAGCCGGAGAATGGGCATTAGAAGAAGATTATAAAGCATATAGATATTATACATCCAGAAGTGGTGCATCAGCTGCATGAAATATTATAGCTTGAAAATGAAGTTTGATTTATATGCCAACATCTAGAGTAGATGTCACATATCCAGAGTTATATTTTAGGAATATAAACTGATTGAATATGACTATGTGTACAGATAGATGAGTTATAAATGAGTATATGCCAACAATAATAAAAAGCTGAAAAGTAAATTTATGAGTAGATGTAGTGTTATTGAGTCAAAGAGATCATTTAGAGCAAGGAATGGCTAAAGACTTGATTAATACAATTGATACTAAATGAGAAAATTTGAAAGATTGGCCTATATATACATACAGAATAAAATATTATGATGAGAATTTGGAGCTGAAAGAAAAAATATTCACATATAAGACAAATATGGATCCAAAAGATATTAATTTTAGATGACGATGAAACGAATTTTTCTGAATAAACCGTGGATTTCAAGTAGAGCAAACATGAAGTTTCATAGACAAAGTTGTTTGAATCAGAAAATACAAATGAAAATATGTTCGTTTATGACAATTTGGCTTAATTAAGGAAGTCTTTGATGAACACCCAAATTCTGATATGGATAAACAATATTTTGAAGATATAGAAATTTGAGATAAAGGTGAAATTATCCATACAAAAGAAGAAATAAAACCAATGTTCTCAGAAAGAGATACAACAAAAAAATTTAATGGTTGGATTATGACCGATAATTTTGCGTACAAACATACAAAACGAAAATATGGGGATTCTTGGAAATTAAAAAATATTTGTTCTGAACATGGAGTGGAATATGATGAAACTATTGAAGAAGATGATAAATATTATTTGGTTTATGAAGATGATATCTCTACATATAATGAGATATTGCAAATGGGATGACAAAGTAATGTAAATATGGAATTTGAATATGATGTACCAAAGACGATTTTTGAAAAATATCCTATAGATTATTGGAAAAAATTCTTATGTGAAAAATTGAGAGAAAAAGCATTAAATAGTATTAATATTCATTCATTCCCGATTGAAACACAGAAAAATATTGCATTAAATTATTTAAAATCTCATAAGGATACAATTTTTACATTACAAGATTCATATGATAGTTGAAATTGTCATCCATGAACAGATCGTTTTGTAAAAGCATTTAATTTGCCAGAAAAAATATCAGGTAAAGAATTGTTAAATCATAAAGATTTATGGAAAATGATGACAATATATGATTTTAGGAAAATTTTTGTAAATAAAGCATTACCTCAAGCTTTTGGCGAAGATTCTCTTTATTGAGGATGAAGACGCAGAAGATTTTCTAGAAGAAGTGATGAATAATCTATTTATTTTAAATTATTACTAAATATTAAAATGGAAGAAAAAAAATTAAATCAAATCGAGCAGTCTAATGAAATTGCTAATGAAAATAATAACACAGAAAAAGAGTTGTGAGAGGCTTTACAATCAAAATATCCAAAAATTGAATTATCTACTCCAGATGAGAATTCTCCTAAAATTAGGACATATGAGGTAAATAATTCTTATTTTGCAGATAAGGGGTGTTGTAGAAGTGAAGGTTCTAGGACATATTCGGTTCAAGACTTGGTAACAATAGAGACTAGCTGATATTGTTCACCAGATGGAAGAGATTATGGAAGATGGATTGATAAAATTAATTTATTTCCAACAGAAGAAGATATTCCACAGGAATATGATAATACTACAAGTAATAAATATGGAAGTGGACAATATGATTATTTATCATATGATAAAGAAAATAAAAGAATATGGAGTTATTCTGTTTATAGTAGCAGTTCGTCTTGAAGTGAACATTATTTTTGGGTTAGTCCGGATTCTACTATTTTATTTCCATGAATGGAAACAGTACAAGAATGTAATGGATGATATTTTCATCACATAATTATAAATGAAAAAAGTGGTTATAGATATGTGGATAGAAATAGTATTCAAGACTCAATAAATGCTTTGATTGATCAGAAGAAAGAGAAAGAAAAGGTAGAAGAATATCGTAAAAATGATTTATGAGTAGAGTTATATTGGACAGAGCATATTGTTAATGCTTATGGGGTATACAATATTTATATTTGAAATAAGCATGGGGAGCCTGCACATAAAGGAGGTCAAGAAATTTGGAATACTAATAAAATATTGGTAAAGTTTTGAAATCCATGAGATTGTATTGTGTTTTATTGGTGATGAACTACTTATTGTGTTCATGTTAATAATGATAAATGAATATCAATAACTCATAATATGGATGAATATTGGTGGAATGATAAATTAAAAATACATTCATGACAAATTTTTATAAATTGAGAAGATGTGTATAATAGTACAATTAATAGAGTGCAAGAGAAAAAAAATGAGCAAAAATTATTTCTTGATGAGTTAGATAGGAAGTGTAAAGAAAATTGAAAATTGAGGTTTAATGCATTGAAGGATATTTTGATTAATACTAATTCCTTTACAGAGTCAGAGTTTAAATCTATTTGTAAATATGCTTGAAAATGAAAAATTTTAGGCTTTTTAGGAGTAGTAGAATCTATGATGATATCTGGAAATATAAAAAAAGAAGAAATATTGAGTACTATGAAAGATATTGAGTATCCTGGGAATACAATATTTTGGAATTATATATTGATAAAAAGAAAAGCAAAAAAATTTAGAGATTATGATGTAAAAAGAGTAATAGATAAATGATATGCATAGTCATACATAATGGACACAATTAAGTGAATCAATCGGGTTTGAAATTTTGATGATGCTATGGCTGCATTAAAGTTGTGATTAGAAAACGGATTATTTAGAAAATGAAATTTGGTGTATACTACAAAAAAAAAGGAGGATAATCCTGAAATAAGTGATTTTTGACAAAAATTATTGGATGCGGGGTTATGTTTTAAAGATTAGTTTTTTATCGAATTTAAAGATAAATTTTTAAATTATTACCAAATATTAAAATGGAAGAAAAAAAATTAGAGCAAATTGACCAGTTTAATTCAAATCCAAATAAGAGTTTCGGAGAAATTAAAATATTTACAGAAGATTATAAACAACATTTAAAATCTCTTTTAGAATTGAAAAAGTGAATTACAACAGCTGAAAAACTTGGTAAAATTCAACCTTTTATAGAAAAAATAGAAAGTTATACGTGGCAAGAATTGAGTTCAAAATTGTATTTTTGATGACCAAATAACTGGTTCGATGATCAGTGACGGAATGATTGTAATGTGGATAACCCACATTGGTATGGGTTTGTTGATATTGAATGATTATATGATTCATTGTTAGGTGATTGAGTGTATTTTAGGATAGATACTTTGATACGAGATCCAAATGAAGGTAGATATGTTGAGTGTAGTCCAACACTTAAAATTGTTTGAATAACTTTACCACTCAAGTTAAAAAGTGGTAGGGACAGTTTGTTAGAAAAATCATTGGCGTACAAAAGATTAGTGAGAGACAGGATGTCGGAGAAATATAGAGAAAATAAAGAAACGGGTGATGGTGGGAGAAGGCCAAGAAGGATATCTAAGAGATAGGACAATGATTAATCAAAATTAATTATATTAATAATTTATCTTATTATCAATATTAATAATGGAAATAATGAAAACAACAAAATTTATAGCAACTCTTTGAGTTTGCGAATGATACGGTCATGATAATAATACATGATCTAAAACAGTTAAAGAAATTGTCTGAAAAGTACGGCAAGATATGGCAGAAAAGGTTTTTTGAAAGACTGGTATCTATGTCTCAGCTTGAGTGACTGATTCTAATATGGTATATTCAAAAAATCGATGATGTCCAGATTGATGAGAAAAAGTCGCAGAAATTTCTTGAACGAGAAATCCAGAGTTTTGCAAAGATGCAGAAAAATGGAAACAAGCTGTTATATCAGTATTAACTTTGGCAAAGGATGAGTTAAAACAAACTACATCTCAAGTTGAATTTTCGGATGTAGATATGGTTTATATAAAATAAAAATCAATATTTTAAATGATTACTAAATATAAAAATGAAAGAAAAAAAATTAGAGCAAATAGAGTGGGCTAATGAACCTGCTAATGAAAATAATACTGAAAAAGAACTTTGAGAAGTATTACAATTAACATCATTGGAACAATCACAATCTTACTTTAATTTAGTGGAAAGTAAGACATGAATTCCCTGTATCCTAGTTGAAAAATGATCTGTAGATGGTGTCGTTGTTAATATACCATTTTGATTACCATCAAGATGAATAAGAGCGCTTATGAAATATCTTGATATGCCAAAAGAAATTTCAGATATTGTGGTAGAATGATATAAAAATATTTATTTAGGTAATCGGTATTGTCCACAATATGATTTGAAAATTGAGTTTTGATGAAAAAATTACATTATGTCTCTAGTTGATCGTATTAATTTACAAGAAGTTGTTAGTGAAGAAGAGAAAAATGAATGGATTCATTACCTAAAAAATAAAGAACTTTGTTTTTATGAACAAGATGATTGACAGTATTCGGATATTCATGATGAGCAATGACCTCATTGATGAGGTAAAATCATGTATGCAGATTCTTTTTATGAGATTAAAGATTGATATTTTGATAGAAATTGGTGGCAGCCTAATAGTACACCAAATGATATAGATGACTTTGAAAGCATTTTGATGGTTGTTCCATATTGGACATATGAATGAAATCATGATAGTTTCCCTCTAATAATTCCTGTAGATGATGATTTAAATAAACAAATAAAAATAGATTATTAATAGGTCGAGAAATAAAAAAATAATGTTTTAAATTATTACCAAATATTAAAATGACAGATTTAAACAAATTGAATGGTGTCCAAGAGACACAACAACAAGTTCCATTAGATGGAATAACAAAGCAAACTGCTGAGGTTTTAAAATCAGAAAAATTGCCAGAAGTGATTGATGAAAACTGAATTTTAATGGTTGATTGATTGGCAAAAGCCTTGTGAATGGAAAAGCAATTAGTGAAATTACCAAACTGAAAAGAGGTAATGAGCTTAGTTTGGAAACCAGAGCAGTTGCCACAAGTATTTGAAATCATCAGTAAATCAGAGATGAAAGTGAAACTTTGAAAAAATGATTTGGTTACGATTGATTGAGCTTGTCCAGGATGGTTGTTGACTACTATGGCTCATGCTTTACATCCAGTATGTGTAGCGGTAAAATATCCACAATGATGACCTGATGCAGTATTACCAGTTTCATGATTTGAAATGGAGGATGAATGAAAATGACAAGATTTAAAATTTGATGTAAAAGAATTAGAAGATAGGACAGAAATTACATTTTCATTAGAGAATCCAAATATTGATGCACAAGCAACAATTAATTCATTAGTTGCTCCAAGTGTACCAGCTGGGAAACCAGTATATATTTCATGAAGATGACCAATAGCAATTTTAACTGCATTGGCAGATGCTTATGCACATAAAGTTCCTTTTGTGGCATGTTTCCAACCATGAACATGAAATGTAGTTGCTATCAGTCATAGTGATACAAATTTATGAACTGTTTTGTAATTTACATCTTTTCAATCACATAGATAACTCTTTCAATATCTCAATCAAATAGTGAGTACTTGTGTGTGCTCACTATTTTTAATTTATATTTTTTACACATTTCTTCTAATGCTTTCATTTCTTTCTCATCGTATTGTTTGTAAAAAATGAAACTTCATCATTTCTTCAATATATTATAACTTCGAGGAATGATTTTATCTATATATCATACAGCTCTTGCAGTGATATAATTAAATTGCTCAGTGAAACCTTCGATTCTGCTTCGTACACATTTTGCATTCTTTATTCAAAGTTTTCCTATCATCTCATTTACTGCATCTACTTTTTTCCTTCTAGCATCAAGTCATGTGAAGTTTATTTTAGGATTTGTTATTGCCAATGGTAAAAGAGGAAATCCTCATCAGGTTCCTATGTCACAGACTTTTTTTCATTTTTCTAATACAAAAAATTTATTTAATTCAATACTATCCAAAATATGTTTTGTCATGACTCAATCATAATCTCTGATAGCACTTAAATTGAGTTGATTATTTTTTTCTAAGAATATTGAAATTAAATTTTCTCGCATTATTTGTATTCGAGGATAAAAATTCTATGGCTATATTACTATAAAAATTAATATTTTCAATACTTATTCTCTAGTATTGTTATTGTTTTTTGAAAAAGTTCAAATATTGTTTGTATTTTTTATTTGGTTCGGGTCTAGTACTATGACCTGATTATGTAAAGTATTTCTAATTTTTCTAGATAGAGATGGGAATTTTCCTATATCTTTCACATTTTTTGCTATTATTCAGTCGTATCATAACTGTCTGGCAATTTTGACTATATCATCGATTGCATAATTCCATTTTGTATCATTATGTTTAAATTTTCATATAATATCTTTAAATGTGTTGATAATGTCTTCAATTGCATTTGTTTTATAGTAAGGTTTTTGAATTAATTTTAATTCCTCTCATGTTTTGTCTAGCAATTTCTGAGCATCTTGAAAAGAGAAATTACATCGATAATTTCACTTAAAGTCTATTATTAGAGGATTTTTTATGTTTAAAAAATTTTCGTAGACAGTTCACTTTAAACTATATTCTTTAGCTTTTTTTTTGTTAGATACAAAATATACACCATCTTTTGTTCCATCTAATTTTTGAGTATCTATTTTAAATTCTTTTATGTGTTTTTTATTACTTCCATGATACATTATTTGAGGTTCTCAATTTTCATCCAAAATTTTGGAAGATGATGCAGGATTGTTTTCTCGATCTCAGAACCAATTTTTGAAGCTTTTTGTCCTGACAAGTAACCATGATTTTTCGTCTAATTTTGATAGTTTTCAGTTTGGTGCAAATAAAAATTTTCATCATTCAATGGCTTTTTGCTTTATATCTTCCATTTCATTGTTTACTTGCATTATTACATTATATTTATTATTTAGTGTATTAAAAATTTCATCATTATATTTTCCCCCTAATTTTTTTTGGAATTTATCGGTATATTTTATCCTGTTTAATGGTGAGAAATTCATGAAGTTTTATTTATTTATAAATTATTTTGTTTTAATGTACGACATAACTATCAATTATGGCAGTATCTCATGCAGATATTATTCAGATAATTGGTTCGCTCATTTTTCAATTTTCAGTGATGAGTAAAATTCATATTTTTTCTCAGTTCTCTTTTTTCTCAGCAAATAATTTATCTACTTCGTATACATTGACCATTGAACTGATGAAATATACATAGTTTTTGTTGCTTATTAGTTTTACATCTCATACTTTTGCACTATTTAAATCGTGAAGATCGTCTTGTGCAAGTCGACTTAGGATATTACTTTCACTTAGTAATCATACAAATTCTCAGGCTCTATTGTATACTGGTACATGGGAATAATTGTGTTCTTCCATGGTTTTGACAATATTTTTCAAATTATCATCATATTTGCATGTGAATACTTTTTTTGTAAAAATATCAGCACATCTTGGGGGTTTTTTGATGTCATGGACATATTTTTCTAGATACTGTATTGCATATTCAGTAGGTTGGATATAAGTATGTCAGTCCATTTTGATTCAATGTGTTATTTGATTTCTGATTTCTCATATGTATTTCAGTTGAAATTGATGTAGTTTCACAAATCGAGATATATAATAATTTCAATTTATGATTCTTTTGATTTTTTCATTGTATGGTAAAAATGCATCTAAATTTAAAATTTTATCAAAATATTTATCAATTTGATTGAATAGGGAAAGGAATCTCATTACACTTTCCGGTGTCGTCCCTTCTGTTTTTATATATTTTCTGATAGCTCTTTTGCTTTCCATATTTTTTGTATGTAATAAAATACATCATTATTATACACAAAAAACAAATAAAAAGCAAATTTTGATGAGGAAAATTTGTGCTTTAATTATGGTTAGATACAAAATTTATATGCTAAATTCGTTTTCTTCAGTATCAATACTGTCTTCTATATTATCATTTTTTAGTTCAATATTTATATTGTGTAGTAGGTTTTGTAGTGTAGAATAGGCTTTTTCGTTGGCAACATCTAAAATTCAGGCTTTGATAGAATCTTGTTTCATTTCTTCTTTGGCATGATTTCTAATTTCAGTTTCCATACCTACATTTCATCATCCGGCTAGTAGTCATAATTGCCTCTGTGGAAGTGCATTTTCATCTATAGTCACATACAATATCTCAGCTTCAGGTAATTTGATACTGATTGTCCCGTCTAGATGTCTTTTGATATCTCATTCTTGAATTTTATCTAAATTAATACCAGCGACAACTTTTCATGTTAGACTAAATGTCATAGAATCATGAAATAGAATATCGTTTATATAATTATCAAAATCATATCATTCCAACCAATCTGATAATTCTGTATTTGCAGACAATGTCTTTGTGATTGTAACTTCTGCTGTTTCTAATTTACTGATCATACGAAGTTGTGCAATAACAGTAGATTTATCTATTAGATTAATTGTTACCTCTCATTTTTTTTCGTAGTTTTGATAAATCTTTCGTGCAAATAGTAGAGCAATTATTATGCATATTGTGATGAGTATGCGAGAGATGTATTTTAATATTTTCATGATTGTTGAAAATAATATAAAAAAAGTTATATAGTACATACTTTCTCTTGTTTATGATTATATTGAATTTTATTTTATTATCAATGTGATTTGAAATGAAAAAAGGGGTATTAATATTTATTCTTTCAGTATCATTTTTGTCATTAATTTCTTGTTTAATAATTTTTTTAAGTAGAAATAGTAGGTGAAATCGTGTGTTATTTAATAATAAGACATTTAATGTAGAATTAGCAACAACTGATGAGCAAAGGCAAAAAGGATTGATGTTTCGTGAATATTTAAGTGAAGATGATTGAATGCTTTTTGTATTTGATGCGGTGTGAATTTATAGTTTTTGGATGAAAAATACTTTGATTCCGCTTGATATGATTTGGATTGATGTAATTGATTGAGAAAATAGGGTAGTAGATATTCAGACTGCTCAACCATGTGAAGTAGAAAATTGTCCTAGTTTCCATCCGAAATGAAATTCCTTGTATGTGCTAGAGATTAATGCATGATTAGCAAAAAAATATGATATAAATATTTGAGATTTGGTTTCAATAGATGTGGAATTATAATAGTCAAAAAAACAATTGATATTAATTTTGAAATCATTAAATATTCTTTTGTTTATATTTTTGATGTGCTGTTTTTATGTGAAAAAAAGTTGATTTAAAAGATTTAGATTTCTTTGATAAGTGGCAGGGGAATGTGGATGCTCAAAATTTTTTGAATTATTTGCAGCTTGATTCAGGGGTAATATTTCTTACATGAAAAGCATGAACCTGAAAGTCTACATTGATCCATGATGTGATTTCTTATTATGAATCAAAATGAGAATATCCATTGGTTTTTTGATCCACTTGAGTTTCAGCATTAAATATTTGATGACAGACTGTTCATTCATTTTTTGCATTGTGAATTGATGATCCTTATTTCAAAGAAATTCAGTATTATATCAAGGATAAGACAACAAAAAAATTTAAATTAAAATCATCAAAAATTAAGCAAATAATAAAAGCACCATTTTTGATTATAGATGAGATAAGTATGTTAAGTTCAAATATTTTGGATTCAATCGATTTTTTGATGAGGTTTTACCTGGCATTATACACTAAAAATACTGATTTAACAAAAATTCCATTTTGATGAAAAAAAATGATTTTTGTGTGAGATGTGTATCAATTGCCTCCTGTGAAAAATGAAAAGTGGATTGAAAAATTTGATGATGTTTATAAAAGTGAACGATTTTTTGATTCAAATGTCTTTTCAAAACTAGTGAAAAAAGATTTGTGGCATGTTGTATCTTTGAAACAGAATTATAGACAAAATGGTGATAAAGTTTTTGCGGAGATTTTAGATAAGATTAGACAATGAGATTTGTCTAGCCATCAGTTGGAATTATTGAATTCAAAAATATCGCATAGTAATTCGGATGATGAAATTTTGTTGTCTACTCATAGACACAAAGTAGATAGTGAGAATCAGGGGAAATTGTCTGAATTATCGTGAAATTTGTATAGTTTTACATCAGAATCTGATGGTATATTCCCTGATTATATGAAAAGAGCTGATGATATTTTATCGTTAAAAATTTGAGCAAAAGTCATGTTACTTACAAATGAGCCTTCATGATATCGGGTTAATGGTTCGATTTGAGAAGTGGCTTGATTTGATGAGGAGGTGATTTATGTGAAGATTAAATGAAAAATATATCCAATTGCTCAATACACTTGGGAAAATATTGAAACTGTGATTGATGATGATGGTAAAGTATTTGAAAATGTTTTGGGTACTTTTACTCAGTTTCCATTGAAATTGGCATATGCAATTACTGTTCATAAGTCACAATGAATGACATTTGATAATTGTAGATTGGATATTTCTCGTGTTTTTGCAGGGTGACAGGCATATACGGCACTTAGTAGAGCTAGGTCTTTGTCAGGAATTTCGTTGTCATGAAAAATAAATCAAAAACATTTGTTTTTTGATGGTAGGATAAAAGAATTTGTTGATAAGTATATGAGGGATTATTAATTTATTTTTATTTTGCCTTTGGCAAGTCACTTTTGTCTGCTCACAAAAGTGACCAAAAAGAGCTTTTACACACAATTTTAGCACTTAGTTGCTCTTTGCGTATTTATGTAAGAATACGGACTCGCTCCTATAAACTCGTTTAAGTACAGTTTGATAATGCATGAATGGATTACGAAGTCGCAATAAAATTGTGTGTTTTTTAGTTCACTTTATTCTGCAATAATTAGAGAAATTTGAGCTAAATGATAATATTAATTTAATTCTGTCAATAAATTTAGTAATTCTGGGAAATTTCTGATTTCATTGCATTTTTGTTTTATCTCTTTTCATCATGGTATACCTTTTAGATATTGGTGAAGATATTTTCTGAAAGTTAGTGGAGTGTAGTAGATTTTCTCTATGTTTTTTTCAATATCTATATTTTCAATTTCTTCTAAATTTGGATATATTTTAGTTGCCCAATTTTCTTTTAGGGATTGTAGAAATATTTCAAATTTAGCAGCCAGTTTGAGATGATCTATTGCTGTATTTATCTTTTCTTGGTCGCTTGGTTCATGATTTGTGAATATCCATGGATTTCATATAGCAGCTTGTCATATCATGATACCATCCAATTTTATTCAATTATTTTCTATTCTTTCATCAATATCTATATATTTATTTATGGCTCAATTTCATATTATTTTGCAATTTTGATTTGCTTTTGATCTTAATTCGTAGATAAAATTCCAATCTCATTCTCAGTGATATAATTCTTTGAGAGTCCTTGAATGAACTGATATTTTGTCACAATAATCGCTCGCTTCTACTAAAAAATTAAATTGTCTACTTTTGTCTATATTGTCTAGTCATGTTCTTGATTTGATACTGAATGGAATTTTGAGTTGTTTTGATAATTCTTTTATGATATCTAATGTCTTTTTTCTGTCTTTCATAAGTGCAGATCATCATCATGATTTCATGATATTGTTTGCAGGACAGCCAGTATTTAATTCAATTCCTGCGATTTTATTTCAATATAATTGTTCTATTTCAAGGGCTGTTTTTATTATTTTTTCTTTGTTTCATCAAAAAATTTGTACTATGATTGGAAATTCATATGGTGTGTTGATTATACTTTTTACTACATTTTCAGGATAGGCAATAAATCCATCTGTAGTCATAAATTCCGTCCATAAATACAATTCTTTTGTACTATCTTGGTTGTATTTGTCGAATATTTTTTTGGTAATGATTCTACATGGTAAATCTGTAATACCGTCCATAGGAGCAAGACATAATAGCATATTTTTCTTTATGTGTAAAAGTGTATTGTATAATTAAGTTTTTTATCGTGTTTATCAATGTTTTTTATGAAAAAATGAACCCCTACTGGGGTTCATGGATTGGTTGGGCAGATAAAATTTCTATTTGTTCGTCAATCCGTCTTAAATCGGTTTTGATGCGACGGATACTCTGCATCTTTTTTTGAAACCGAATTTTTAATGTATCTAATTCGGCACAATTTTTCCCGTTTAGGCGGTTGATTTTTTTTAAGAGATGATCTCTCTCATTTTCTGTCTTTTGCAGAACTCTTTTTTTTTCATCTCTTTTTTTGCCCAGTGTTTGAATACTTGTTTTTTTCATATATTTATTATTTACAATTTTCGCATTTTTGATTGTAGATTTTTATATGATAATGTCAAGCTATATTTTTGAGAAAATGTGGAATTTTTGCAAAATAAAAAAATGAAATTATAATAGATATTGTGTTATCTTTTACTTTTTAATATTATATTTTGAAATTCGGATTATTTAATAGATTAAAAAGTCGATGGAATGATGATTCAATGGAAATTGAATATATCTCTTGAGAACAACATTTTCTATCAAAACATGGGAATAGTGAAGAAAAATCATTTCATGAAAACGTGAATAAAATTTTTTCGTTCCGTCTTTCTCCAGAAAAGAAGCAACAAATTGCTAATGATATTATTGCTAATGCGAATGTAGATATCTTATATTGGGTACAATTGGTAATTTCATGTATGTTGGCGACATTGTGATTATTGTCTAATTCAATACCTGTGATTATTTGATCTATGCTTGTGTCTCCTATTTTGACTCCGATCCAATCTTTTGCATTTGCTATTACTTGTGGTAAAAGACATCTATATATGAAGAGTTTGAAGATTTTATTTTTGAGTATAGCAATTGCTATCATTTCTAGTTTCTTGGTGTGTTATTTGGTACCTTTTGCATCTATTACAGAACAAGTGATTTTGAGATGAAGTCCAACTGTGATAGATCTGGTGATAGCATTGCTGTCATGAATTATTGCATTTATTTTTCTGTGATCAGAAAAACTTGAGGAGAGTATTGTGTGAATTGCAATTGCTGTGTCTTTGATGCCTCCATTGGCATCGGTTTGAATATGATTACATTTTATGAATTACACTATAGCTCAGTGAACATTTTTGTTGTTTATTACCAATTTGGTAGGTATTTTGGTGATGTGAATTTTGGTGTTTTTTATTTTTGGATTTAAGCCTACTAATAAATCTTGAAAAAAGAGAACTGATATTACATTAGTTTTGGTATTGTTTTTTATATGTTTGATTATGGTTCCGCTGCAAAAATCTATGTCTCAGATGACAGAATCTCAAAAGATAAATACCTTGATTACTCAGGTATCAAATAGTTATTTTGATAGTTTAAATGATGAGATTGTGATAAATGAATTATCTTTTCGTAATGTCTCGGATGATACGGTTCGTATTGTGTCAAAATTGGATGTACCTACAGAGTTCTCATTCACAAATGTACACAAAGAGGAACTGACTAAAAAGCTTTCTGAGGCTTTGTGAAAATCAGTGGAGTTAGATTTAGATATCGTGGAAATTTCAAGTGTTTATATAGAAAAATGAGAGTCTCCTGAAAAAATATTATTAGATAAAGTGAATCAATATTTGGTGTCCAATAGTATTATTTTGGTTGATAGCAAAAACTTATTGTCAAATAGTAATTTCTTGTTTTTGAATTTATATACAGATTCAATTGTTGATAAGGAAAAAGTAAAAGATGAAATTTTGAAAATTATTGAACCGGAATATTCATGAGCAAAATTAGTGTTACAGTGGCAGGATAATTTACAAAAGCAAGAAGAAGAAATAGTTGAAAGATCGCAAGCGGAAATTGATTTAGAAAAACAATTTTCATTATTGTTTACATGATGAGAGATTTCTTTGTTTGATTTAGAATATTTGGAGAGAGTACAAGATGAAGAATATGAGAAATATGCGCAATTGACAATTGAATTTACAACACCATATTCAGCCTATAAAACGAAGCAAGTACTTTCATGATGGAAAGATTTAGTAAAAGAATATTTATGAATGGATGTGGTGATGAAAGTAAAATTTGAAGAAATTAATGTGTTGGAAATATAATTTTATTATTTAATTAAATAAAAATGGCAAAAAGCGAATCTAGTAATAGTTTAAATGAATATTGATTACCAGATGCTATAAAAGATAGGATACATGCGATAACTTCTGAACAGTGAGATCAGATGCTTACTCTACTATTAAATGGTCAGGAATATAATAAAGAAGAAACTGATGAAGCATTACCTGATGGGTGGACAATCGGGTGTAATCATGCTTGAAGAGTAATGTATGGTGGTTGTCGATCATCTTTTGATAATGCGTTTACAAATCAAGATATTTGTATACTATGATGAATGGGTGATCATATAAACACTAAACTGGGTGATGTAAAAGAAGCTTATTGACTTTTACAGCAAAAACTTATAGGAAAAGAAAATATTGATACCTATAAATTATTTGAAATTATTTTAGAAACTGTTGATGAATATTTTGGTTGATTAGGTAACATAGCTAACAGAATGAAGTATTATAGAAGTTCTGAAAATAAAATATCAAACTTAAAGGGGAGTGGTGCAGCAATGTGTGTAGAGAGGGCTGCACTTAGTCAAAACTTACTTCAGATGTTGTGAATTAATTCATTTTATAAATCGTCTTGAATAATAAAAAATTGAAGTCATGAGATACATAGTTACAATTTGGTTGAATATAATGGAAGGTATTATATATTTGATAGTACTATGCCAAATATCATAAAAGGCAAGCCAAATCCATTAATAGCTGAAGTTAATGAAGATGCTTTTAAATTGATTTCTTCACGTGAAAGATATGAATGAATTTCAATTACAGTATCTCATTATAATCCATATCAAGAGAAAGAATATACTGTAACTTATGATGATGGGAGAAAAAAATCAATAGAAGTATCTGCTTGTAAGTAATTTTCTTTATAATTGGATTGGTTAGAGATACAATAAATGTCGTTGCTTTTCTCATATATATCACTATTATTTATTTTGTTTAATTTTCTTATTTTTCGTGATGAAAAAATATTTGGATAAAATTATGGTTTTTGTGAAATGAGTTTTGATGGGGTCTTGTGATGTGATTCCTGGTGTAAGTGGATGAACTATTGCATTTATTACTTGAATATATGATAAATTGATTGATTCATTGTATGGATTTAATTTAGATACATTGAAATTAGTTTTTAAGTGAAAAATAAAAGAAGCTTGGAAAGCTGTGAATGGATGATTTTTGGTAGCATTATTCCTCTGAATTTTGGTAGCAATTTTGACATTAGCAAAGTTGATTAGTTTTTTGTTAGCAAATTATCCATCTTATGTTTGGGCTTTTTTCTTTTGATTAGTTATTGCATCCGTAATAATATTAATCAAATCTTTGAAAAATGGATTTAAGTGGTCATATTTATTGTGGTTAGTAGTTTGAATTGCAATTTGATTAATTTTGACTTCATTGCGTGTGATGAATTTGTGAAATTGAAATTTGACATTATTCATCTCATGAGCTATTGCTATAATGGCGATGATACTTCCATGAATTAGTGGATCTTATATATTATTGATTTTGTGACAGTATCAAAATGTACTTGGATATGTAGTAGAATTAACCAATCATAATTGGTCTGCTATCATTCCTTTGATTATATTCGCATTGTGATGTGTGGTTTGATTGATTCTATTTTCAAAATTGTTGCACTATGTGAAAGAGAGATGGCATGATCAGATGGTGGTAGTTTTGACATGATTTATTATATGATCTTTGCAAAAGATTTGGCCATGGAAAGAGACTGTGGAGACTTATTTGGATAGTCATGGAGTAGAGCAACCATTGGTTCAGAGTAATATTTTGCCATCTCGGTCAATGGATGTGGTTTGGTGTGTCTTATTGGCAGTGGCTGGATTTTTGGCTGTATGGTTGATTGATTATATTAGTAGAAAAAGAAAATAAGTTTTTTTGTGGGTTTGTCCTCCTTTTTAAAGGAGAGCATGAGTAAGATATTGTGCCCCTTTATTGAAAGGGGCTGCCCCGCAATCTTGCGGGGCTGGGGATTTTTAAACGATAAATGTTTTATAATGCATTTCTTGTACAATCCTAATAATAAACAGTATTGAGAAATAAATAGAAATCAAAATACTATGACTGAAGCTGAATGAAAAATTTGGAATCTTGTGTTGAAAAGAGATAAAACATGATATAGGTTTTTGAGACAAAAGTTGATATGAAATTATATATTGGATTTTTATTGCAGTAAATTAAAACTTTGTATAGAAATTGATGATTCAAGTCATGATTGGAAATGAGAATATGATGAAAAAAGAACTAAATATTTGAATAATTTGTGAATAGCAGTGGTTAGATATTTGAATAATGATATAAATTATAACTTAGATTGAGTTATCCTTGATTTAAATCAAAAAATAAAGGAAAGAGAAATAGAACTCAATGAATAGAATAAAAATCCTTCCCCTCCCGATAAATCGGGAGGTACCTCCTTTCTTAAAGGAGGACAAGTTTGGAACTGTTTTATATTTGGATGAGATAGATGAAAAATGTGATAATGCTTGAAAATATTCGTAGTGCTTATAATGTCTGAAATATTATTCGTACTGCTGATTCTCTTGGACGAGATGTATGGATGTCGGGTTATACTCCTTGGCCGGATGAACAGCCAAAAGTGAAAAAGACATCGCTTGGAGCAGAGGGAAATGTTTGATTGAAAAGATTTGATGATGCTTTACAAGCTATTTCATATGCGAGAGAAAATGATTTTGATGTATTGGCATGAGAGATAACTCCTGATGCTATTGATTTGGCTAAATATGAAAAAAGTTGAAAAAATATTATGTTGATACTTGGAAATGAAGTTGATTGAGTGCAGAAAAAGACGTTGGATACGGTGGATGCCGTAGTTTATATCCCAATGCAATGAATCAAAGAATCAATGAATGTTGGACAGAGTAGTGCTATTTTTATGCGAGAACTTAGAGTAATTAATAATTAAGGATTAATAATTAATAATTAAAAATGGAATCTGATTTATTCATAAATTGTTTCAATGAAAAAATCAAATTGAAAATTTAATATAGTAAAAAGATTTTTTTCTCCTGTGAAGGATGAACCTAAACTTTTTATTAATCCTTTTTTGGTATCATGTTTGTGGGTTATTTTTCCTTTGATTACAGTTGAAATTTTTAAAAGAGCAACAGCAAGTATCCAAAGCTGAGAATATGAATGAATCAAAAAATGGGCTTTAATTTATTTAGTGTTTGTTATTGTTTGGATTATCTTGTGATATCTCTTAAAAAATGTAGAGATAACTGCGATGAATGGAATAGAGAAAAATGTCCAATCAGAATATTTCAAAAAATACCTAAAATTAGATAATACGAACATAGAAAAACTCTGAACTGGAAAAATGCAATCAATAGTTTCTAGATGAATTTCTACTTGGAAAAAATTAATTCAAAAACTTACATGAAGCATTCCAACTATATTGATTACTTGGATATATGCATTATCTCAGATTTATCAATCATTATGAATTTGGTATTGTATATGATTTGTAATTTTGCCATTTTGAGTCTATTTTTGTATTCAATATTTTAATTCATTTGCAGTACCTTTAAGAAAACAAAGGACTAATAAACAGACAGAGTATAGCAGACATGTTATAAAAATTCTGATGTCTAAAATGGAGATTGTACAAAATTGAAAAGAAAATTTTGAAATTTGAAAGGCAAATACATTACTAGATGAAGCTATAGACATAAAGAAAAAAATAATTTTTTATCTTTGGGCAATCTGAGAAACTGTTCGCATATTTGGATATGCTTTAAATATATTTATATTATTATATTGAATACATTTAGTAAACACATGATGAGATCTTTCAATATTTGTATGATTGATAGTATGTTCTACATTATTTACATGAGCTGTAGAAAAGTTTTCAAATTTTTATAAAGAATTTACGAATGAATTTACTGATGTAGAAAAAATGCGAAACACTTTTGATGAGATTCCTAATATGAAAAATAAATATTCGGATGTGAACTTTAAATATAAAAAATGAGATATAAACATTGATAACATATCATTTTCATATAATGGTAAGTCCAATATTTTTGATAATTTTTCATTAAATATAGATGGTTGAAAGAAAACAGCTTTGGTGTGAGAGTCTGGTAGTTGAAAATCTACATTAGTAAAATTAATTGCTTGATATATTTCTCCTGATGAATGAAATATTTTGGTGGATTGACAAAATATAGGGGAAGTAAATGTATATGATTATTATTCACATATTTGATTTCTTACTCAAGATCCGTCTGTGTTTGATTGAACTATTTATGATAATTTAGTCTATGCACTCAAAGAACAGCCAAGTGATACTTTGTTGGAAAAGATAATTAAAGCTGCTAAATGTGAGTTTATATACGATTTTACAGATTGACTACAGACAGAGATTTGAGAAAGATGAATTAGATTATCTGGATGACAAAAGCAGAGATTAGCTATTGCAAAAATAATGCTGAAAAATCCAAATATAATTTTACTTGATGAGCCAACTTCAGCATTGGATAGCTTTAATGAAGAAGAAATATCTCAAGCATTAAATAATTTATTTAAATGAAAAACTGTAATTATTGTGGCTCATAGACTTCAAACAGTGAAATCTGCGGATAGGATATTATTGTTTGAAAATGGAAAAGTAGTAGAGGATTGAACTCATCAATCATTGATTAAAAAAAATTGAAAATACAAGAAAATGCTTGATTTGCAGACAGGATTTTAAATCTATTTTTTGGGAATTATGTGATTATTTGTTTGTAGAATGCCGACTTTTGATGAGATTTTGAGAAAGTGGAATTATGAAATAGAGAATGCTGATGATAAAAATAATCGAAAAATTTGGAAAGATGAATTCATTGTGTATTATGAAAATAGGCGAGCGATTCCTTATTATGGATTTTTGGGTGATGAAATAATTTGTGAAGCTACAGCATTTATTTCTAAAAAAGGGGTAACGAATCCCAAAGGTCTGGTGGATGAATTTACGGCATATTTGTGTGCATTTAGGACAGTTAAAAAATATCAAGGTCAAGGTTATTTTTCCAAGCTATTCAAATATATGGTTGATGATTTAAAAGATAAGTGATATAAAATTTTAACTGTAGGTGTAGAGCCACAATCTATTACTAATAAAAAAATCTATTCTCACTATGGTTTTGATGAATTAGTGAAAACTGATGTAGAAAAGAATCCTGATTGAAGCTTGGTGACAGTTGAATACTACAAAAAATATTTATAAATTTTCGTTTATGAAATTAACAAAAGGGTAGAGGATTTTGCAATATTCTACTATTTTTTCTCAAAAATCTGGAGCTAAAACTTCTTTGTTGCTGAGTGGTAAATCTACTAATCGATCTTTGTATTTTAGATATTTTTCTATTTTTGCTAATTGTTTTATATCTAGTTCTCATTCTTTATTTTGCTGTGAGCTGTAATCAATTTTTGGGAGATTTTTTAGTGGCTCACGAATTGAGTAAACTCATCAAAAAACTTCTTTGAATTTTTTATTGTTTATGATTTTTAAAAATTCTGTTGGTTTTTCCAAAATAGCTTGTCTAGTGATTTTCATATCTTTTGGCTCCGGTCGTGCTAATCATCAGCAAATCATACATTTATTATTTTCTATATGTATATAGTATCATGCTTTGTTAAATTTTTTTCCGTTTGGGGTGATGAATCATCATAGGTTTGTCTTGTATGGTGCTTCACGATTTTTAGGAAATCTTTGGTCTTTGTAGATTCTATAGACACATTGCTTAGCTTTTAGTCATTCTAAACTTTTATCAAATTTTGATATTTCTGTGATGATTTCATCGATGAAAGTGTCGAATGAATCTTTGATTTTTAGGTATAGGGGCTTGTATAATTCAAAAAATTTTTTATCATTAAATTCTTCAAGTCATTTTAGAAATTCTAAAGTCTGAGGATGGAGCATTAATTAAGAATTAATAATTAAAAATTAATAATTAATAATTCGTCATTCTGAGTGAAGTAAAGCATAACGAAGAATCTAAATATTATTCCATAAGATTCTTCGCTGAGCTCAGAATGACAATTTAATGTTAAACAAAAACCTCTCTAATTCAAGAGAGGCTTTGTATGTTTTTGAAATATTTTTTAGTTTACGGCAGATACTAGGTTGTATGTATCTGTAGCAATCATTAATTCTTCTTCTGTAGGTACTACTAATACTTTCACTTTTGAATCTGGTCCTGAAATCATTACTTCTTCTCATCTTATTGCATTCTTTTCTTCATCAAGAGTAATTCACAAGAATGTAAGTTTTTCACATATTTTTTTCCTGATGATAGGTCAGTTTTCTCATACTCATGCTGTGAATATAATTGAATCTACTCATCACATTTCAGCTGTGTAGGCTCAAATGTATTTTACGATTCTATTGATGTATACTTCAAGAGCAAGTTGACATTGAGCATCTCAAGTTTCGATATCTCTCATATCACTGGATTGACCTGAAAGTCAGAGGAGTCATGATTTTTTGTTTAAGATATTTTCAACTTCATCTCCTGTTAAATTTTGTTTTTTTGCTATATAATTTGGAATAGCTGGATCTAGGTCTCCGCATCTTGTTCACATTACCAATCATGCAACTGGAGTAAATCCTGTAGTTGTATCTATTGATTTTCCATTTTTTACTGCTGTGATACTTGCACCACTTCAAATGTGACAAGTAATCATTTTGTGATCATGAATATCTACTCATAGTATTTCAGCTGCTCTACCACTTACATATTTATGAGATGTACCATGGAATCCATATCTTCTGATTTTGTATTTCGTATAATATTCATAAGGAATTGCATACAAGAATACTTCAGGTTTCATTGTCTGATGAAATGCTGTATCAAATACTGCAATTTGTGGGACATTTTCATTCATTAATGATTTGCAAGCCATGATTCATTCAATATTTGCTGGATTGTGTAATGGGGCAATCTCTACGCATGCTTGTATCTCTTTTAGGATATTGTCGTTTATAATTACTGAATCTGAGAAGTTTTCTCATCCATGTACAACTCTGTGTCATACGGCTTCGATTTCTCATATGTTATTCATGATAGCAGTTTCTCATTCAGTTAATAATTTGAATGCTTCATTTAAGGCTTCTTTGTGGTTTTTTATAGGTTTTTCGTAGACTGTTTTTTCTCATTTTGCTTTGTAGTTTACGATAGACATTTCTAATCAGATTTTTTCTATTAGTCATTTTGCTAAAGTCTCTTTTTGTGGCATATTAAATACCTGATACTTCAAAGAAGAACTTCATGCATTGATTACGAGTACTTTCATCTTTTATGTGATAATTAATTTAAAATTGTGAATGATTTAATTATGTTGTTTATTTCGTTTATGTATTTATCAAAAGTCTCTTTTGTGGCTGTATATTGTAAAATGTATACGATATTGTTTTTGATGAGTACAGTTTGTTGAGATTGGATATTTGTGTCGTTTTCAACTGTCTCATATATTGTGCTTTTACCTTTTATTCCATTGATTTCGATATCTGTAGTTTTGATTTCTTTGAATCATTCTGATATTCCATCTATTTTTTGCATACTATCTTTGTAATATTCTTCCAAATCTGTGTCTATTTGTGGTGTCTGAATTGTGATTCATAAATTTTCACGTAGGTCTCAATCTTCTGGTGTATATACTATTACAGAAAATCCATGCTCATTTTCTACAAAATTCCATTGATTTGGTATGCTAATTGTGAAATTGTACATTTTACTTTCGTATTCATATCTTCATTCATTGCTTATTGGGGTTGTGTCTTCTTCTGCATTGGTTTCATTGTCTGTCGTTTCATTTGATTCTATTCATATTTCTTCTTCTCAATTATTAGGTTCTAAAATAGTGTTTTCTTCTTGTGTTGGGGTAATTTCATTTTCTGTAGCAGTTGATGTGCTTTTTGAACATCATGCTGCGGAAATTAAGAATATTCATAGTACTACGATTGGGATTAGTTTTTGTTTTTTCATGTCCATTATTTTATATTAAATAAAAATTTGTATGCTTTATACGCATTTATCTGTATACTAAAATTAAATTATATTTCAACTTTTTATGATGATTTTATATAAAAATATTTTTTGCTCAGATTAATATCGTATTATTCGATTTTTTTCGATCAACAATTTCTTGTCAAGACTTGTCTATATATGTCAACTTATCTATTAAAAATCATCATTCTTTTGTTAATGTTTCTAGTTCAGATATTGAAAATATATGATAGAATCTTTTTTTTGTCTCTCATCAATTTTTCCATGGTATGGATAGGTTTCTTCGTTTGTGTTTTCAAAGTGTGATAATGCACTTTAGAAATGAGTTAATTATTGTTTTTTTGAATTTTTTCAGGAATCGTTTTGAAAGTGACCAATTTATCATTATTATTTTCCCTCAATATTTTAATGTCCTATAAAAGTGTTTCATTAAAAAAATTTTTTCTCATTGAGTTGGAATGTGTTGAAAACTAGCTATTCATATTATGAAATCGTATGATTCTTGTGGTATGTCAGTTATGTAATTACTGATGTCGTCGCATATAAATTTGTGTTTTGGATTATCTTTTTTTGCAAATTTTAATAGTTCATTTGATATATCTACTCATGTATAATTAATTTTTATTCATTTAAGATTTTTTTCTAGATATTTGATACATCTTCCTCATCCACATCAAAATTCTAATATTTTTACTTCTTTCTTTCAGGATTTTTCGATTTCATCTAAAATTCGTTTTCAGTCTGTTCGAGGTTTTTGTCTAGTTTGGTGATATTTTTTTGCTTCGTTATCGTAAAAATTTTTTAATTCATTTTTTATGTTCATGAAAAATTTTGTATATTTAAAATATTGATTGGTTTGTGTATGCACTTTGTTCTTCATTTTTTATTTCATCTTTTGGCTTTGCAAGTTTTAGAAAATCATTTATGTCAAATGTGATTTCGTTTTCTTCTACTGCTACTTTTTTGAAATGTAACAGATAAAGTAGGACTAGTACAGTCATCCTTACATCGTTTTTGCAATACTCTTTAGCTTTGTTTAAATGTTTTTCGTCTCAAGTTTTTAGGTATTCTTTCCACAATACTTCTACTTCACTTCATCATCATTCTAATGTCTTTTGGCTACTTCATGATCATCACTCACTTCATCATATTAGCTCTGATACTTTATTTAGTGATAATCTTTTTCATGTCAAATTTCGCATGAAATAGAATATATCTAGGCTCTTTTTGTTGATTAATTCGATTTCTTGTTCGGTAAATCATCATTGTTTTATTGTGATTGGATTGTCAAAAGCAAAGCTATTGAATCATATGATATATCCATCAAAATCTATTAATTTTTGAGCAAAATCATGTAAGTCGTCTATTCATATGTAGCTGTATTCCATTTTTCATTCGTTTGGACAACCAGCATATGCTAAAATGAATTTGTATGTGTCTAAGTTTCATGATCATACGGTGGTCTCGATGTCGTATACTATATATGGTTTTCAGTTTATTTTGTCGTATTGTCATGTCTTGAATATATCTATGAGTATTTCTTTGAATGTCTTTTGTCATAGCATCCTTTCTTTTTTGATGATATAATTTTTTAGTAAATCATTTAATCATCATTTATTGTTCATGGGTATTGTTAGTTGAATTTTTTCTATTTCATCGGATAACTCTAGCATTTCTCATTTTTGAGCGATTCTGAAAAAGACATCTCATTTATCAAAGTAATATATTTCATTTCCATCTTTGAATATAAATTTGATCATGTCATTTATTCATTGAAATCTTTCTTTTTTTATGATGCTATATAAGTGTGGTATGAATGAGTTTTTTACTGTTTTAATCTCTTCTAATGAAAATTTTTTGTACATATCTGGAGTATTAGTTTAATAAATTATTGTCATTGATATTGTGATACGGCATTTTTGTCGTATTGTTCTATGTATTTGAGGGGATCAGCTTTAAAATTATTTATCTCATTTGCATTTTCTTCATTTATTATTAATTCCATTCTCCTTATCTTTATATCTTTGTCATAGAAACTCAGTGAGTATAATGTCTCGCTGTCAGGATTGAATAATCCATCGAAATTTATGTCTCACATAGAAAATTCTAGATATATATTTCCATCTGTTTGTTCTTGGATATTTGATATTTCCGCTCATAGGTATTGTGTGATTGTTTGCAATGTCATTATTATATTTAATGAGGCTTCTTCTGTGTTGCTGTTTTTGATTTCTCTTTGGTAAGCTAATATGTCATTTATTATTTTTGGTATTGTGATGTCATTAGTATATATTCATGATATATAATTACTTATATCTTCTTGTAATTCTTTGTCTGATATTGATACATTTTGTAGGTTATAATTTTTCATAATAAATCTGTATGCTATTCAATCGTCTCTCTTGATATATATTTTGTCTGCTCAACAATCTAAGACAGTTCACATTCATTCAATTTTTGATTTTATTATTTCACATGGTGTAGAAAGATTGTCTGATGAATATATTTTGATTGATTTGCTGATGTAATCATATACATCCAGGAATGTATAATCTTTTTGAGCAAGTAATATATTTAATGATTCTGTAAGATTTTCGTGTTCTGTAATTCCAATTTTGTTTGCAATTAATTTTCAGTTTTTGTTTTCAAAATTTGCTGATATGTATAGTGGATCATCAAGTCATGCTATAGTCAAGTATCCATTTATTCTGATTATATTTCATTTTATATCATCGTTGGTTACTCTTAAATATGATAGTCATTTTAAATTTTTTAATAATTGATTCATCTCGTTTTGTTCGTGTGCAATTATTGTGTTTGCTACTGATGTAGCTCATAGTTTTGTGAGTTCCTTGTTGCTTATTTTTGATTCTAATCAGAAGTGTCATTCAAGTTTGCTACCATAATTCATGGCATATATATCGTTTATAATTCAGTCTAGTTCGCTTCTTTTGTTGTCAGTGAGTTTATATTTTTTTACATTTAAATTTGGGATTAAGTAGACATTGTTGATCCAATATGTGATATCGTAATAAATAGGATCAATTGCTCACTCTTTTTTTAGGAGTGAGGATATGTAGTTTAAGTATGTTGTGAAATTTGCCTCATTGATTATTCATTCTGATACATTATTGTATAATATTTGTTGATAAGATATTAATTTGTATGCATTTACATCAGGATCGTTACTTAAATTGGATTTAATGTATCCATTTTCTAGTTGTTGTTGAATACCAAAAAATGATTTTATTGACAAAAAATCATCGTATAATGATCATCCACATTGAGTCATGATTCATTCTATGTCTGCACCGACATCGTGGGTGTATGATACATATTTCATGATTCACTCACAGAATTCGTTTTTGTATTCTGTCTGTTTTATTTCGTTAAATACTTTGTTTAATCCAGCATAGTCTGTGGATAAATTGTATACATAGAATGTTCCAACAAAATTTGATATAAATTGTTTGCAGAGAAGATTGGGATTGCTTTCTAGACAAGATACAAAAAAAGTATTTGAAATACTATCATCTGTAAGTGGGAGGAGATCATCTTGTTGCTTTTCAAGTTTATCTTTGTAATCTTTGAAAATTATGTCGTTTATAAAATTTTCTAGACTGTCTATATCGTATCATGAGTTGAAATAATTTTTATTTTTTAATGTGTTTGTAATGCTTAGATGTAGGACTCTTGGCATGACAAAACCTTTGTATTTAATTAGATTATTTATGGAAAATATTTCTCATATGGTGTCATCTTTTTCAATATCTCATTGTATAATTTTTGTCTCAATATTACTGTCTTGGAAATTTCATTTTTTTTCGTTTAATTCAGTTAGTAGCTTTTGTCTTTCAGTAGGATATTTGTCTACTCGGTTTAATGCAATTGTATTTTTTGATAATTGTGAAAAGATTACAATAGCTACTATGATTATTAATATGAAAAACAAATAATTAAATACAAAATTATATATTTTTTTGTATCGCATAATTGTAAATCATGGTAATTCTTTTCAATCTATTTTGTCATATATACTCATCTTTAATTTTTTTATATTTATTAAATTTTAAATTGTCTATAAATTATAATTTTCTCTTGAAAAAGCAACACAAATATTTATTAATCCTGTCGTTGTTTTATTTTTATAATTAATTGATAATATGAAGAAAAGTTTATTGTCATTGTTGATCTTAGGATTATCAACATTGATGGTTGCTGGATGTACTCCTGCAGAGCCAGAAGAAGAAGTTAACGAAGTAGTAGTTGAAGAAGAAGTTTTACCAGAAGAAGAAGTAGTTGAAGAAGAGGTTGTAGAAGAAGAAGTTGTAGAACCTGTTGAAGAAGTAGTTGAAGAAGTAGTTGAACCAGCTGAAGAAGTAGCTGAAGAAGAGGTTGTAGAAGTTGTTGCAGAATAATTTCTTGACAAAAAAAATGCAATCTTTATATTTTAAGAGTGATCCTTGTCGATTGCTCTTTTTTATTATTAAAAGTTGGTTTTGCGTTTAAATAAGTATGTACAAGAAAATTTGTGAATATCTAGAAGATCTTTTGTAGAATATGTGACAAAATGATTCGTGTTTTTGGATTGAAAAAAAGTTGAATCAATAGGTATTGAAGTCTCTTGATGAGAAAAAATAGAGATAAAAAATTTGAAAATTAATAAAAAAATAGTTATGTGAGGTGGGTTTGATATAGTATTGTTTAATAAACCTATTTGATATGTCTGTTCTAGATCTGATAAATTTAACAAGACGGTATATGAATTATTACCTAAAGATTTACAAAAGTATTTTTATATTGGTAGATTGGACAAAGATAGCAGATGATTATTATTGTTGACTAATAATTCACAATTAGTCGATAAATACCAACATCCAAGGCATCAAGTGGAAAAAGAATATGTTGTACAAATCGATAGAATGTTTTCTCATGGAGATTTTCAAAAGGTAAAAAAATGAATAGAAGATGAATGAGAAAAATTGACTGTAAATACTATGAAATATTATTCACAAAAAAATAAATATTTTGTAAATATAATACTCTGAGAGTGAAAAAAGAGACATATTCGTAGGATTATGAAATGCTTGTGATATAAAGTATTGGATTTGGTAAGAATTCGTGAATGACAATTTGAATTGTGAAATTTGAAAGAAGGATGCTATAAAAAATTAATAATTAAGAATTAATAATTAATAATTGTGGAAATTTTTCATTATTAATTATTACATTCTTCATTTTTAATTGTTAATTATTATTTATTCTCATGTTTAAGAGAAGATATAGATTGAAATGAAAAGATGTAAATTTCTTGGTGAGGAGAAGACAATATTTTTCAAATTGATATTTTTGATTTTTTTATTTTGATCAATATCCAAATTTAAAATTTAATCAAATATCTGTAAACATACCTGTGAAATATAGTAAAAGGGCAGTACAAAGAGTAAGATTGAAGAGAATAATCAATAACTATTTATTAGGGAATTGATATGATAAAAAAAATATTAACTGAAAGTTTTATAAAATTTTTGTATTTATAAATAAGAATTCTATATCTGAGCTAAAAAGTCAAATGGAAAAATTTGACAAAAGCTATATAAATCATTATATTACAGTACAGTTTGAGAAATCTTTTTTAAAATTTATAGATAAACTATGAAAATACACGAAAGTCTGTGAAAAATAAGAGATTATTTTTCTAGAAAAAAGTCCAAAATTGATGATAAAGTTGTAGCAGAAAGTAATGAGTTGGCAAATATTGAAAAGCAAATTCAGCAAGAGACACAAAAAATAACTATATATAATGATTGACGATCGACATCAAAAATTATAAAGTTTTGGTTGATATGACTTTTGGTGGTGGCATTGTGATATTTTGGATATAATGTGCTGAATTTGATATTCTTGATTATTTCTGCATATATCTTTTCTATTATTGTTGAATCATTGGTGGCTTTTTTGGAGAGAAAAAAGATGAAAAGATCTGTAGCATTGTTTTTGTCATATTTGATTTTTGTGATAGTATTGCTTTGATTTGTGATTATAATAATTCCATTTATATTTAATCAGGTTTCTGAATTTTTATCTATGGGATTGAGTTATGTCTCTAGTATGCAAGCAGAGGTAGCAAGTAAGTGAATCACTGCGATAATAAATGATTCTAGATTTTTGTCTGATGGAATAAAAGAATATATAATTGATTATATCGCAAATAATGATGTGGCTGCACAATTACAGGTATCTCTACAAAAGAATTTGAGTGATATAGTAGCTACAGGGCAGACTTATATCTCTCGTATATGATCTTGGTTTATCTGATTTATATCAGGATTTGCCACATTTTTTGCTCAGTTTCTTTTGTTTTTTACATTGTCTATATTGTTTTCGGTAGACAAAAAAAATGTGACAAATTTTTTGTCTGGTTTTGGATGAAAAGACAAATATAAAGTGAATAAATTGAAAATTGAAAAAGTATACAAAAATATGGCAGTTTGGTTGAAAGCTAGATTACTGTTGAGCCTGTATATCTCTATTACTGTATGAATTACATTGGTGATAATGTGATGGTGTGGAGTCGAGATACCAAATAAGTTGTGAATTGCAGTAATTGCATGACTTTTGGATATTATACCTTATATATGACCTATCTTTACGTGAATATTGTTGTTTGTGGTAGCTATATTGTATAATTCATTCTTGGTAGCGATATTGATTGTCATAATATTGTATGTGTTCAATCTTGTACAAGAAAATGTATTGACTCCAGTTCTGATGAAAAAGGCTTTGGGAATTAGCCCTGTGCTTATTTTGATATCTATGATGCTGTGATGAGTGATTATGTGATTTTTGTGAGTTTTATTATCTGTGCCTATAGCTGTGATACTGGTGATATTTTTCTGACATATAGATATAGAAATGAATGATACAGATGAGATTCTATATGAGATAAAAGATAGGACTCATGATACTGTTGAGGGTGTAAAAATGCAGGTTGATGCAAAAATAAAGCAGAAAAAAATAAAAAATATTTAATTGTGTTTGTTTATTAAAATGAGGCATAAGTTATTTTCTTTGTATTGTAAAATTTTGGCTGTATTTTCTAGAAGATATTTGAAAAAATGTAAGCCATATATTATTTGAATAAATTGAAGTGTGTGAAAAACTTCTTGTAGGATGATAGTTTATCAGACATTATGTAAATTTATTAATAATAAAAAAATTTATACATCCAATAAAAATTTTAATTGAGAACTTGGGCTATCTCTGTCTATATTCAAAATTGAAGAGTTTTCGCCAACTCCATGGTGTGTGATAAAGACATTTTTTTATGTGATGTGGACTGCATTATTTGGAGAAAAATTATATGATATAATTGTCTTGGAATATGGTATAGATCGTCCTATGGAGATGGAGTTTTTATTACAAATTGCAAAACCAAATATTTGAATCTTTACTGCTATTGATTCTGTTCACTCTATGCAATTTGGAAATCCTGCAAATATTGCAAAAGAAGAGAAAAAAATGGTACAGAACACTTTGGATTTTGCATTTTTAAATGCTGATGATCAAGATGCTATGTCTTTGATCTCTGGTCTGGAGATTGATTATTTGACATATCAGACCCAATGATATGATGCAGAGAATGTTGATATTTCTTTTGATAATGAGACATTTAAATATGAAAATGATAATCTTTGTGTAAGTTTTGATTTGTCTGTTAGGCAGAAAAATCTCAATGTGACGACTAATATTATTTGAAAAGCAAATTATGGATATATATGAGTGGCATTGGCTATTGCAGATATCGTAAATTACAAAGATGGAAAGTGATCTATCTTGGATAGCTTTGATGATTTATATTTGGAATATAAATTGCAGTGATGAAGATTGTCTGTGTTTGATTGATTGTATGATTCATTAATATTTGATTCTACTTATAATGCTTCTCCATTGAGTGTAGAAAAGATTTTGAATACAGTACATAATGTAAAAAGAGACTTGTTCCCTGAATCTGAAATCTGGTTAATGCTTGGTGATATGAGGGAACTTTGAGATTTAACAGAAAAAGATCACAGGAAAATTGCACCGTATGTCCATTCAGTAGCGGATAGAGTATTCTTGGTATGAGAAAATATGAGAAAATTCCTAAAAGATGAACTGTGAAAGGTGTGATATGATATGTCAAAGGTAGAGGAGTTTTCTGATTCTGTGACATTGTGAGATAGAGTAAAGGATGAGTTGAAGAAGACAGATTCAAAAATATTGATTATCTGAAAAGGTAGTCAAAATACTATTTTTTTGGAAGAGGCTGTGAAATTATTATTGGCAGATGATGAGGACTCAAAAAATTTGGTGAGACAATCTGAATGGTGGCAAAAAAAGAAAAAGAAATTTTTTGATTCAGTGGAGAAGTAGTTGGATGGGTTCAAACACACTTCTCTTGAGAGGGTAGTGTATGTACTATTGATATTGTGCAAAGTAAGTGATTTGTCAATTTTCTATTGATTTTTAATTTTAATTTTTTATATATTTAGTCGACGGTCGTCAGTCAACAGTCTTCAGTTATTAAATCTGTAGACTGCAGACAATCTATTGTCGACTACTTTTAATTGTTAATTAATAGTTATGCCAAGGAGAAAATTAGAAAACAGGACTATCGAAGTGATTTTGTTGGAATCAAACAAACACTTAGGAGAAAAGTTTGAGATAGTTAGAGTAAAACCTATTTTTGCTAGGAATGTTTTATTACCAAAAAATATGGCAGTATTGGCTACAGCTGATTCGGTAAATAAGTATTCTCAAAAAATTAAAGCTTCTGAAAAAGAAAGAGCATTGAAAGCTGAAGGATTTAAATGATTGCTTTCAAATATTGAGAAAGATGGAGGATTGGTATTCACTGGAAAAGTAAACAAAGATGGTACGTTGTATGCTAAAATTGATGAAGCTGACATCGCTAAATTGGTAAAAGAAACTTACAAACTAGATGTAGAGGATCATTTCTTCAAGATGAAAAAGAAAATCACAACTATTGGAGATTTCGTTGTACCTTTCTTGTACAAAGATATCAAATGAGATATTGCTGTGAGAGTTAATGCAGAAAATCCAGAAGTAATCGAGAAAAAAGAAAAAGTAGTAGTAAAAAATGAAGAATGAACAAATAATAATGAAGAATGAAAGGAAGAAAATAAAGAAGAAAAAGCAGAAGAATCTGCAGAGTAATTTGTAACTTAATATATAAAGAAATCTCACAATTAATTGTGGGATTTTTTATTTTTCTTGATTTTTTTGATTAATTATTTATCATGCTTTTTACAAAATTAAAAGTATATGAAGAAACAAAAAAAAGAGAAAAATTTGTCAACTTTGGTTTTGTTTAAACCAAAGGCACTCAAAAATCACGGCAGTGGCCTGATGCTGGAGGGATTGCTTAGACCATCCTTTTTCTTTGGCTATGAAATAGCTGAACTCAAGAAACTCAAGATGACAAGGGCACAGGCAGAGGAATTCTATGCCGAACACAAAGGTAAGCCATTTTATCAAAAATTGGTGAATTTCATGTCGAGCAATTATATAGTTGCAATCCGGATTGAGTATCCGGTGGATGAGCCAGATTTCATTGAGAGATTCAGAAAGTTTGTGATTGGTGCTACTGATCCGAACAAAGCTATGCGAGGAACTATGCGGCAGCTTTTCGGTGCAAAGAAGGAGTATGCAGAGGGACTTCCGTCAAATGGAGTCCATGCTTCCGATTCTCGTGAATCAGCAGCAAGAGAATTATCATTCTTTTTTACCGATTTTGTGGCATGAACATGGGGCTTTTGCCCCTTTTTTTCTTTTTTTTAAAAATAATCTTTTAAAATGAATAAAAATATGTAATTAAGTAAGATAATATATTTTATATTTTCAATTTATTTGTTATGGTTGAAAATAGTTTGAATATATCTCCTGAGGTGCAGGATATTATCAAAAAATGTGGCGGATATAATAATAAATCTGCTTGTGAGATTATCTGATTAAAATTTGCATGATATAGTAAATATCACACAGATATTACTGGAAAATTTACTAAAATATCAGGTTTTTCATTTATTTGAGAAAATTTATCTCAATTTGAGTGAAAATTGGATATGAGTATATGAATCATGCTTATGCAGCACTGACAGCATGAACAGGTGTTGCTACATTTGGAAAAGTTTGATGATATTGATGGAATATTGACACTTGCAATGACATTATGTCCTAGGTCTTTTTGGCTATTGGTCTCTCGTATGGATATAAAAGTGATGACTACTATGGATTTGATCATAAAATTGATAAATTTATGATATGGCTCTTCTGTGGTGGAAAATTTACCTATATTGCAATGAATTGATTATAAAAAAATATTTGATATTTTATTGGAAAAGACACCATTAGTTTTGTGAGAAGCAATTTGTTATGATCGCATAAAAAATTTCAAATGAATAAATGGTGATTATTATGATGATAAATCTATAATATATAAATTATTGGAAAAACATAATTCATGGGTATGGAAATGAGTTGCTGAACATTTAGATAGGTTTGAGGATTTAGGTGTGGAGGATTATAATAATATCGCAAAAAGGATGATTGAGAAGTGAGAATGAAATCTGGTGGTAGAAAATATTTGTAAATTTCATGGATTGACATGAGATATAGCAGATATGTTGGTAGATGCTTGATTGTTTGGTAAGATGGCTCACAATAAAAAATATGGTCGTCTGTGAGTGAACAAAAAATTTTTCTGATGGGGATTTAAATGATGGTCTCCATCACAAAAGACGGCACAGCAATTATTAGATAGATGAGATTGAGCTGTGGTGGGAAAGTATTTATTGAAGTTCCATTGATTAGAGATTGACAAAGATTTTGCTTTGAAATTAATAGAAAAAAAATGATGAGATTATATTTTTATGCAAGATAATGTCTGATATTTTAGTGGACTTGATAAGCAAGCTCGTAAAGAAATATTGTCTGCATCATTTGGAAAGTATGGGATGTTGTCGTGAAATTCAATATCTTTTTGATATTCTTTTTCAAATATGGTAAGGAAATTTGATGATGAGGAAATATATGAATTATTGGATAATGCTGTGAATGTGTGAAATGCAAAAATAGTTGCGAAAGTATTGAATTTTGTTTCATTGGATTTTGATAAGGATTTTTTGTTTAAATTGGTTTCATCAACTGAGAAAATAGGAGTAGAGATAATGGATGCATTTGAACAATTTGAAGGATTGACATCACAAGATTGCGAGAAATTAGCTAGGATTTTTGTAAAGAATTGAGAAGAAAATGTAGTAGTATTGTTTAGAAAAAAATTGTGATTAAGTAAAGAATTGTGTGGTCAGATATTGTCATGACAGTAAAATTTGTTTCATGTATCTTTGCTTGATAATTAAATTTCAATTAATATAACAAGATTAGTTCTTTATTTTTTATGAAACAAAAATTTATGTTTCAGTTGGAATCAAAATTTAAGCCAGCATGAGATCAGCCAGAAGCAATAAAAAAAATTATTGATGGATTTTCTAGTGGAAAAAACATACAGACATTGCTCTGAGCTACATGAACATGAAAGACATTTACTATGGCAAATATAATACAACATTTGCAGAGACCCACTCTTGTAATTTCTCACAACAAAACCTTGGCCGCACAGCTAGCTACTGAATTAAAAGCTTTTTTTCCACATAATGCTGTACATTATTTTGTGTCTTATTTTGATTATTATCAACCTGAATCTTATTTGCCTGCTACATGAACTTATATAGAAAAGGAAGCTACAATAAACCAAGAAATTGAGATGTATAGATTGGCCACTATGGCATCACTTTTGAGTAGACAAGATGTGATTGTGGTGGCATCAGCTTCTTCACTTTATGGTTTGTGACAAAAGAGATTTTTCCAAGAAAATTGTCTGGTAATGGAAGTATGAAAGACATATGATTTCAAAGAATTGAAAACACAATTGTTGAAAATGCAATATAAACCAGTTCATGGAAAAATAGAGCATTGAATGTTTGATTTTAGATGAGAAGTATTGGATATATTTACGAGTACTGAAAAATATGTCTATAGATGTATTTTTGATGATGATAAATTAGAGAGGATTGAATTTAGGGAGTCTACGACTATGAAATTGATTGATGAAAATGATGATCAAATCTATTATGGATGATGACATTCTCACAAAGTGATAGTTTGGCCTGCTACTCAATTTATCCAGGATACATCTCATTTGGAAGATATCCTTTCTCAGATGAATGCAGAAAAAGAGGTTAGAGTAAAAGAGTTTCAAGATCAAAAGATGCTCGTAGAGGCTGAGAGAATCAAAAAGAGAGTAGAGTATGATATCAGGATGATTAGAGAGACAGGATTTGTGACAGGTATAGAAAATTATTCATTATATTTTGATCGTAGATTGCCATGAGAACCGCCAAATACAATTTTTGATTATTTCCCTGAAGATATGTGTCTGATTATAGATGAGTCTCATATGACATTACCTCAATTACAAGCTATGCCACAAGCAGATAGATCTAGGAAAATGAATTTAATCAAATATTGATTTAGACTGCCATCTGCTATTGATCATCGTCCATTGAATTTTGGAGAGTTGGAGATGATTTTGTGATGGAAACCTACTTTGGATAAAGAAGATTATATAGATGTATTGAATGATGCATCTGATACATACAAAGAATTGGTACATAAATCTGAAAAAATAGCTAAAGCTCGTGGAGAGAATCAACTTTCTGTAGTATTACAAAAGAAAAAAGAGAAAGCGAAGACTTTATTCCTTTCTGCTACTCCTGCATCGTATGAAATGAATCTTTCAAAGCAAATTGTGGAGCAGATTATCCGTCCTACTTGATTACTTGATCCTGTCACATATGTATATCCAAAGACGGTATGATATGATGAATTGGAAAAGAGTTTTGAGGAATTATTGCAAAAAAAACCTAGATTGAAAGATTTTGCTGATGGATATAGCTTGAAGTGAAATCAGAAAGAAATTTTTGAGGAATAATAACGGCTTGTTTGTGACTATTTTATCCTATAAAACTTGATTATTTATCCGAAAATATTAGTTGTTGATTTTTGATTTTATGAAATTTTGCCGAGATTGTTGTGGTGTCATAGTGGTGACTCATGTATAAGATGTGATTGTGTCTTTTTTTGTATTTTCTGGTTCTTTGTCTGCATTTGTATTTTTGTCATCGTAAGGTTCATTGAATCTAATTATCATTTCATTGTAAAATAATGTGTTATTTTTGTGTGCTAAGAAATATGGAGCATATTCAGAATCAAGGTATGCTTTGTAAAAATTTTCGGAATATGCAATTTCTT
>Ga0247608_10000304_pt1 | contig 85781 bp, 75 predicted proteins | sample 176DNAGHGlowgp2_FD_193490 | JGI IMG/M metagenome (GOLD analysis project Ga0247608, IMG submission 193490) | Sheep rumen microbial communities from Palmerston North, Manawatu-Wanganui, New Zealand - 1766 DNA GHGlow gp2 | ecosystem: Host-associated > Mammals > Digestive system > Stomach > Rumen ... | reverse complement strand
GAAACGGATGCACTCATCAAAGAGTTGAAGAAAAGCGCCCCTGTGTGGAAGAATTATTCCAAATCAGCCTTCACTGACACTCAAAAGGCATTCCTAAACAGCAACAAGGATATTGCTGTAGCGAGAGCCAAGGAACTGCATGAGTTTCTGAATCCATCCACAGGCATCTACAAATTGATAGAAATGCTTTCAAGTGATGTACGCTTGTCACAAGAAAGTGGAAAGACTTTTTAATAAGATGGCAAAATTAATATTAAAGAAATCTACATCAAAATCAGATGCTCTTGACGAAGAGAGTGTGCATCTTTTAAGGAATCTTTTCTTTGGAAAAGGAGTTAAAGAAAGACTGGAAATAGGAGGAACGCTCCCTATGATTGATGGATATCTAGAATTGTTAAATAGCGATGGTATTATGGAAGCAAAGCTAACAGTTCAGGTAAAGCATCTCACACATTCACCTGTAGATTCTGTCGCTTACTATGATATTCCTAATTCTATTTTTGCCTATGCTCATTTAAATAAAGGAGAAGTTGTTATATTTATTGCATGTGACCCTAATAACGAAACTTTTTATTGGAGATATATAGATGCTAAATCTATACAAGAGTTTATTGATTTGCCCCAAGTAGAACAGCAAACAAAACGGTATTATTTTACACAATCTCAAGTATGCAACAAAACGAATCTATTTGATACATTATCGTCTTGGAGGAGGATATTTGATCAAAAGATGGCTTATGTTAAAGATGAAAAAGCATTGGCAGATCACTTTGTGGAAATGCAGCGTAGTCCTTTCACAAAGATAAATACTCTTTTCTCGAATTTGAAGGATTCTCACCTCATAAGGCATGAGGTTGATGATATTTTATCTTGGGTCAAAACACCTATTGATGACAAACAAGGGAATCTATGCATTTTACAAGGGAATGCAGGTGTGGGTAAGTCTGTGGTCATTAAAGATCTTATTGAAAGTCTTGACAGACAGAATATTAAGATGGTTTGTATTAAGGCAGACAGTCTCAATATATTGAGTGAGGACATTAGTCTCGACAAACTTATTGACCATATTCAATATTATAAAGCAAGCCAACGCTCCTTAGTTGTTATTATTGATCAAATTGATGCTCTTTCTCAATATCTCACCAATGACAGAGAGAGAATCAATATATTTGTGACCCTGCTTTCAAAGCTCAAAGAATGCTCTGATGTTAAGATGATTGTTTCCTGTAGGAAATATGATCTTGAATATGACCATGATTTGAAATCATTGTGTAACAATGCGAAAGTGGTAGAACTTGGAGAACTTTCAAAGGAAGATGTTAAGAGAACTCTAGACCTACTTTGTGAGAACTTATACACTCAACTTGATACAAAAACAATAAAACTACTTCAAACAGCTCATTTATTAAACTTGTTTTGTATCATTTATAACAGAAATAGCTCAATTATCAACTACAAGAATGCTCATCATTTATATGATGAGTTTTGGAAAACATTGATGTGCAATATTCCTGCGAATATAAAACAAGAAAATGTTGAGAAGGCATTATACCAGATAGTAGGTGCGATTCTTAATCAGAACACATTATCTCCTATTGTATCAATTGACAGCACATCTGAGAAAATCTTCGAATATTTGGCAAGTAACAATGCTATTAATAGAGAAGGCCAATGTTATTCGTTCTTCCATCAGTCCTTTTATGACTATGCTCTGGCACGGCGCAGTATAGATAAGAAACAGAACTATTTTGAGTGGATTGAAAAAAAATTTCAAGGGTTAGAAATACGCTCGTCGATTAAAGCAGTATTAGAATATGAGAAAGAGCATAATCTTAACCAATATTCTTATGATTTGAAATTTATTTTCAATTCTACAAAAATACGTCAACATGTCAAATTGTTGACACTTTCGCTTATTGTTTTTTCAGAGAACATTCATGAATGCGAGAAAGAGGTAGTGAAAGATGTTTGTCAGCAAGATAGTAAATTCTTATCTTTCTTCCTGCGTGGTATTCATAATGACAAGTGGTTTACCCTTTTAAAATCAATTGTGTTCTCTTGGATAGAAACACTTAATGAGGGATCGGAATTGTTATATCCTATAGCCAATTACTTCTCTGCCGCATCCTACAAATACTCTAAGGACGTATTTGATTGTGTTAAGATGGTAAAGGAAGAAAGTGTTAAATCAATATTAATTAAGTACATATTAAGAGGACATAACGACTATCGCAGAAAATTTGTTCAGACAGCTCTCTTAAATGCAAATCTCGATTCACACTTTTTTATATATGCAATATTAGATGCACTGACAAGTAATAAAAAATTTGCATTAAAAGAATCAGAAAAACTTATACGTAGCTATCTTTGCAAAGAAGAAAAACATGAGAACAAGCACGACGCCTACATGCTTGTAGAGAAGCTTTGTAAGAAACTTGTCGAAGAATGCCCTAATGAGTATCTGGATATTTTTCATCGCTGTTTCATTGAAGGCATAAAAAAGAAGGGGCAGCATCCTATTAGATATCTTTTAGGTCAAGATGCTGATGACTATGGTTATAAATTATTAAATTCATATAAGTCACTTTTGGTTAGGATGTCTTGTGAAGGCAATAAGGTAAAGAGTTTGGTTACAGATCTCATAACCACCAATAACGAGTGTGCAGTATGTATGGCATTTGAGATAATGGCCATTACCCCTTCTTCGTATAATAAAGAAATATTTGCCATATTGAATGTTCCAGCCAAAATGGATTACTATCTTCATGGTGATATGGAATACTACTTTCTCCTTCTTTTAAGCAAATGGTATGCTGTTCAGGATGTGAAAAACAGATGTTTTTATAAGGACATCGTTTTGAATTATAAGAGTCCCAGCGACTTTCTCCCTGATAAGCAGAGGATTTTCGGAGGTGCATTATATCCTTATTTGTGGTATGATAAGTGGAAATTAGTTTCTGTAACCTTACCGGAAGTTGATGATAACATCCCATTGAACCGTTGTCGACAAGAATTATACAGACGCTATTACAATCGGTCTTACAAACTTAGAAAACCCAACCATCTTACGTGTATGGCTGAGGTTTGTGGCGGATCTTTGAATGAAGAGAAATATGCAACGCTCTCTCTAAAGAATTGGCTGCACATCTTTGCTGTTGATGATTGGGGACATCGTAATAGAAAGCCTGTTGATTTGCGGGTGAATGCAAACCAGTTTGAAAAATGTGTAAGTGGAAATCCTAACAGATTCATGTTATTTGTGTTTGGGCTGTTTTCTAACAACACCATCCGGCAAATGTATAAAATTGCAGGGATTAAGGGACTTCTCAAAGGTGGTATCGACATTGATTTATTATGGCCTTATGTTAAGCATTTTCTTGCATTAGATTTTGTCAAAAATAATCCTCATGATTTTTATGAGATTATGAAATATTATTTTGAATCGGAAAACACTTATATTAATGAATTGATACCATTCTTAAGGTCTGTTATTGCAATTACAGATGGAGAGAACCACGCTTATCCTTCTGTTCCGGGTTCTGACGAACTTAGCGGAAACGTTAACAGCTTGCTTACAAAGGCACTTAATAGCCCTCAGGGTAAGAGTGTTGATTTGCTTATTAAGTTATGTGGTATAGATGAACGAAAAATTAGCGGTTATCAGTTGTTGAATGAGTTAGAGCCATCGCTAACAGAAGACTTAAAAATTTTAGTCATACACAAAATCTTTGACACTAAGTACTATGATGGCGAAATGACGCAAGTTACCTTTAAGCGATATATTGAATGGTTACCTGCAGAGGCACTGTATGTTTGTTCTGGAGTTATTCAGTATTATTGGTATCACAAGCCAATGATTATACAAAAGTATATTGATAGAATTGAAGGAGATGTTAGGGCTCACAAGATACTTACAGAAATATATTTCTACGGGCTTACAGTTCCAGAAAGATGTGATGATTGCGAAAGAAGGTTGCAAAGATTACTCACTCTAAATAATGAAGAGGTTATTGCTGACATTGTTAAAATCTGTCTAAATAGCTATTCACATGATGAGTATATGGAAATCTCAGATCATTATTTGAGAAGATATGCAAATGATGGAAGAGAAAAAGTTATGCATGCATATTGTTGGTATGCTAAGGAATTACCTGTTAGTGCTATTGACATATTTATGGATGTTTATTCATGTTTCAAGGCCAACAAATATCGCGATGTATTTGATGAATTGAAATACATAAAGAAGTGCGTCGTTGATTATCCAAAAGAATGTTTGCTTTTTATTCTAACACAAGAATTTGAAGACGAAGACAACTCTCATCTGGTGAATGAAGCAATAACAGAGGCGTTACTAATGATTTATAAGCGATTAAATGAAGAAAAAGATATTGATTCACTAAATCTTTTGATGGACAGATTTGAAGGGCTTTTTTATTCTGGTCATAATCCTATTCTGAATGGGTTATGAAATCTCAGAAATAATCATAGTCTTTGAAAAATAATCCTTCTATAAAAGATTTATAAAAGGTTACTGCGTAAACAACATTCTTATAATAAAATGACATCCATGTTGGTAAGTCTTGGTCGTATCGTATAATTAGGTGTAAATCGTCTTTCCTAAAAAAGGAACCTACATTCTACACCCAGCCCGAATCAAGAAAATGTGACAAGTTTGTGATTTTTTCTGTGTTTTCTTTTGGTTGTTTGGGGAGAAATCTGTACCTTTGCAGTGATTTTGTAACATGTTGATTATCAATGGTTATTTCCGTTTTTGCGACATGTGTGCAACATCCGGTGCTAACGCATTGATAGTCAGTTAAAGTCGTTTTCGAGGAGGTGAAGTAAGTGATAAACTATAAATTATACATTATAAATAATAAATTATAAATGACCCCCGTGTAACTCAACAGGTTATGCGGGGTTTGTTCTGCATCATGGCAGTTTACTCGTTAAGGGCTCAATGGAATGAAGCATAAAGGAATTATATGTGGCATATTGGCAGCAATATGCTATGGCACAAACCCGTTAGGGGCTTTGCCACTTTATGAGGAGGGAGTGAACACTTCGTCTGTGCTATTCTTACGTTTCTCCATTGCCACACTGATACTTGGTGTGGTGATGATAGCTAATAGGAAGAGCTTCGCCGTGACGAGGGGCGAACTGACAACGATGGCGAGTCTGGGTGCCTTGATGGCGGTTTCCAGCCTCACCTATTATCAGAGTTTCCGCTATATGGATGCAGGCATCGCCTCCACCATACTGTTCGTCTATCCTGTGATGGTAGCTGTCATCATGGCAACATTCTTTCGTGAGAAGGTTACAGCCACCACCATCACATCTATTGTCCTTGCCCTGGCTGGCATAGGACTGCTATACCGAGGCGATGCAGGCATCTCACTGAGCATGACGGGCGTGATGCTGGTGATGGTGTCGTCGCTCACCTATGCTGTGTACATCATTATTGTCAACCAGTCAGAGATACGCATGTCGATAGTGAAACTCACTTTTTATGTGTTGCTGATATGCTCCATGTGTCTGTTTGCCTATTCCTTTACCTCTTCCGACCTGCACCTGATGCTGCCCCCATCTCCACGGGCATGGTTCTTTGCCTGCTGGTTAGGGTTGGTGCCAACGGTACTGTCGCTATTATTCATGACCATCGCCGTGCATGAGGTGGGAGCCACACCCACTGCTATCATGGGAGCTCTGGAACCGCTGACAGCTGTGGCAATCGGCGTCATGATGTTTGGAGAGGCTTTCACCTTCCGACTTTGCATAGGCATCGTGCTTATCCTCGCCGCCGTACTGCTGATTGTGGCTGGCAAGCATTTCCTTCTGCGCACCATCACCCACACCATCACATCGCTCGTCAGGAAAACCTGGCGTTGGAAATCATAAACAAATGGAAACAAGATTATTTCATGCCGTCTTTCAGCGGTAGTCCCTTCACGGGGTGGGTATGATGTCTATATAGAAACTGAAGGGGCGGAACCCGTCGTTGCAGCTGATCATGGCACTCATGGGGTTCTTCATCCATCCATCATAGAAATTGCCTTTGCCCTGGGCAAGTGACTCCACGAACTCACGCATGGAGCTCCATGCTGAGGGGCACATGCCCTCAGGACATTTGCCATCAACGGATATCCACTGCTGCCCCACCCTCACATCGCAAGCATGCTCTATGGGGTTCTCATATCTCTCTATCAGGTCATGATAGACGGTCTGGCGCACAGCCGTGATTCGCACCTTATTCATATATTCTCCTTCTAAAGTAAGTTTTTTCCTGTTCTGTCATGACAGGGATTTTAATCCGATAATTGACGCTATAAGGGTAGTAAGGAAGAACAGCCTCCAGAAGGTTGCAGGTTCACTGAATATGAATATCCCAACAAGCACTGCGCCAGCGGCACCTATACCTGTCCATACGGGATAGGCAGTACCTATAGGAATTGTCTGCGTGGCTTTGGCAAGGAATACGGCACTAAGTACATACAGCAGGGCGAATGCTGCAATCCAGCTCCACCATTCAGTGCCCGCGATTCCCTTAGCCCGCCCAAGACAATATGTGAAACCCACTTCACACAATCCTGCAACTATCAATACCATCCAATTCATCTTTTTTCTTATGCCTCAATCTTATTATTAAACATCTCTGCAAAGGTAAGTATTTTTCTTGAAGAATCAAAATCTTTTCATTACCTCTGCAGGGAAGTTTTCTCTGTAATGAGCATTCTAAGCACCTGAGGTTTGTGTCACCACCTTGTGAAGTGTGGCATGCAAAGCAAGAATCTCTAAAGGCTAAGCCATGCTATGGTAGTTGACATCCTAAATAAGTGGAGTATAAAGTGTCATCTGTATTTGACTATTTTGTTAATTGAACTCAAAATCTACATTTTTTTACGCTATTTTGTGGTTGTTACATTATTTATTATTACCTTTGTAGTCAAAGTTCGACAATTCAAACTCAGAATAGTTAAACGTACAGTATTATTGCCTAGTTCAATGACAAAACAATAAAAAACAAACAGACTTTGAATCATGAAGAAGCAATGGACTTCTTTATGAAATCAAATCTAATAACCAAATAGAATAATAACACATGGCGTCTTGGAATCATATAGTAATAACTATTGATGGAAAACTTGTTAAAGCACAAGCTCCTTCAATTGTCTCTGCTAGTCGAAGCACTGATATACCAGCATTCTATGCTGATTGGTTCTTCCATCGTTTGCAGAAAGGTTATTCTGCATGGACAAATCCTTTCAATGGAGTTAAATCGTATGTCTCTTATGAGAACACACGATTCATTGTCTTTTGGTCTAAAAATCCCCGTCCACTGTTGCCATATTTACATATCCTGAAGGGACGAAACATTAAGTGCTACGTTCAGTACACCTTGAATGACTATGAAAAAGAAAGACTAGAAAGAGTTCCTACTCTATCTTCTCGCATCGAAACATTCAAGTTGCTTGTTGAACAACTCGGTAAGGGTGCGGTCATCTGGCGCTTTGACCCTATGATATTGACTGATAACATATCGGTGGATGACTTACTTGGGAAAGTGCAGAACATAGGCGATCAACTAAAAGGTTATACCGAGAAACTTGTATTCAGCTATGCTGACATAGCCATGTACAAGAAAGTCAAGCATAACCTTGAAGTAAACGGCATCTCTTACCACGAGTGGGAAACTGAGCAAATGGAAGAGTTTGCCGACAGGCTATCTGCCATGAATCGTAAACGAGGCTGGAATTTCCAACTGGCTACATGTGGAGAGAAGATAGATATTTCCAAGTATGGCATTCTTCATAACCGCTGTATAGACGGTGACCTCATAACCCGGCTTGCCTGGGATGATAAGGAACTTATGGAATTCATGAAGGTAAAGATAGAGGATGCCCCTGCTCCTACTTTGTTTGGGGAGCCGGAGTTGCCACAGGGCGCAATACTCTTGCCTCATAACCATTATTTTATAAGCACACACAAGAAAGACCCCGGCCAGCGACAGTTCTGTGAGTGCATGGCATCCAAGGACATCGGGGAATACAATACCTGCCCACATCTTTGTGAGTATTGTTATGCTAACGCAACCAAGGATTTGGCTCTTAATAATTGGAAGAAGCATAAGGATAATCCCTATGCTGATACTATAACTGGAAAACAATAAGTATAATGAAAAAGAACTTAGAAGAAATACTCGCTGATTATTATAATTGTTTTTACTATGATGAAAACAGAATGCAGGCTGCTCTGAATGGCGATGTAATAGAGATAAGCAATATTGGAACAGATTTTGCAAGAAGTCAAATGTTTGCAGAGGCTATTGAGTGCTGGGAGTATATCGTTGAAAGTGGAATGTCCACCACCCCTGAGACATATAATAACTTAGGCGTGAGCTATTTTTATGGCAATGGGGTTGAAGTTAATTATGAAAAAGCGGTTCACTACTATCAAAAAGCAGCTGCTGCTGGACATCCTTTTGGGAAATACAACTATGCTGTTGCTCTTGAACAGGGCAAAGGTATTAAAAGCGATTTGAATAGAGCGATTAAACTCTATGAACAGGCTGCAAAAAGTGGAGTAAATCAAGCTATTGATGCACTAATTCGATTAGGCAAATATAACGAATTTTCTTTATCTTTTTATCCTCGTAATCTTAATGATACGTCTTTTCTTGGTGATGAATTATAATTTATAAAGTTATGCCATACTATTTTAGATTACCAAACATTGATGAGTTAACACTTTCTCAACAGGCAGCGCTTAATGAAACTGAACAAATTGCACTTTCTGGTGGTCCTGGTACAGGAAAAAGTGTAGTTTCGCTTTATCGTCATCTTGCGAACCATGGAAATGGTAGTAGAAGTCTGCTTATAACTTATACAACAACTTTAGCCAGATATTTGTCTGAATGTTGTCGTTTGAGAAATCTCGAAGCATCCAGGAACGTTCGTTCTGCATATGCGGGTCGTCCTAAGAGAAGAGAGAATTTTAGTGAAATTATAATAGATGAGGCACAGGACCTTGATGCCGAATACTTTGACCAGATTTCTGGATTTAGCATTTCGTATGGAGCAGATGATGCTCAGATCCTTTATCCTGAACATTCTTCAACTAAAGAAGAATTGGAAGAGCGATTCGAAAATAATGTAGAATATGTACTTGATAGAAATTTCAGAAGCACTTTGGCCATTATGACATTTGCTCGTGTTGCCTTTCCTAACGCTTATATACCGCAGAATACTCTTGATGCATTAGCTAACAACCCTGGAGAAAAACCCACATTGATAGTAACAAATGGTAATCCTTTGTTTAATGAAAATGCCAGGAGGAAACGAGACGATGCAATTAAAGAAATAATCGAAACTTTTAGGACAGATACTCATAATATAGCTATCCTACTTCCGTTTAAGAATACAGTCAAAGAATATCATGAGATTCTTGATAAAATGGAAATAGCACATAGTTTCTATTATGAAGATCAGAAAGAGTACCCTAATGGTTGTCCTCCAATTGATAATGTTCACATTACGACCTTCAAGTCTGCCAAAGGTTTGGAATTCGACACCGTTCTTGTTCCAGATTTTGGCTCAATGGATTATTTATGCAATAGATTTGAAGTCTTAGATTGGAACGATTTCTATGTTGCTGTGACAAGGGCAAGAACTAATTTATATTTATTCAGTAATAACAATATTCCACAATTAAATAACGTCGTTGAATAAACCATATATTTATGAAAACATATTATTATCCGATATCGTCAACATCTTTGGCATCGATTTTTGGTCGAGCATGTATCCTCCCTGCATCATTGTATAAGAATAGGCTGTCAGACATTCAAAGCAAATTTGAAAATTTCATTTTACTTACTGATCATTTTGGGTGTATGGACTCTGATTGTTGTCTACAAGTTGTTTTAAGTTCAGATGAAGAAAAAACATTAGTAGACATAAAAAAAGGTTTCTATTTGTATGAAAGCGCATTACCTGTGTCAAGAATTAAAAGGATCTATTTTGAAAGTGTTGCTCAATCACAAAGAACCATTTCTAATATTAATCTTTCGACCGCTTTTATTCCAAATGCTTTAGTTGATTCGAACAACAATACGTTTGATGATGTAAATACCAACGATGTCGAGGTTCCTGAAAATATTGTGCCATTATTAGAAAAAATAGAAAAATCATATGAAAAGTTTAATCGTATATTGGGTGCAATGGCCTTGATGAAGACTGCTCATGAAGATGGATGCAATTATTCTGCTCATTATATTGACTTGCTTTCTAAATTCAACACTCATATAGCAAGTCAGAAGACGATGATTTCTGATGTTAATACTAAGTTTCATAAGGTTTTTGATAATCATCCCACGTTTCTAGACCATGTCGTTAATTATGCAACCTTAGAAAATGAAGCTTTAGAGAAAAAACAATTTATCAGTAAAAGCAAATTAACAAAAGTTATTGACCCAAGTAACCTTGAAAACAGCGTATATCTTTGTTATGTTCTATATGATTATGGAGTTGGTGAAGAAGCTCATCGCCATAAAATCGACGAACTAATATTAAACAATTTTACGAGCCTCAAGCAAGGATATCAAGAAAGCTGTGCTCTTTATTATGGGTATAATAGAGGGTACGCATCATTTAATAACCAATATAGAAAGGATAATAAAACGGAAGATGTAAAATACCGACTTAATTCTTTGCTTGACTACTATACAATAGAGAGCATTTATAGGTACACTTTCTATAACATTGTATCTTCGGAATTTGATTTTTTCAATTCCTGGGTAAAGACTTTGACGGGTAGAAAAGCAAAGAGAGGAGAATATCAGATACTTGATACCATTGTATGTGATAAAAAAAAAGCGATCCTTTTTTCCGAAGAATGGTGGAAAAACTGTTTGGCATTTTTTCTGCAAAAAGATAAGGTCAAATTTCTTGGCTATGATTTCTCGTCAATAATCATTGAAACGATTCTTAAACCATTTGCATCTTTAGTGAAAGACGAAATATCATGTGAATATGAAGAGACAATTAAGACAATTAAAGATACGAGCGAAGCAGAAGTATTACATCTAAAAAAAGAGCTAAACAAGTGTAAGGAACAATTATCTTTAAAAGATAAAGAGATAGCAGTTCCGGAAAACGCAGTAACTTTCTCTTTACAAACAAATAATCAGGAGAACACGTGTTTTAACGAGGAAGAGTATGCTAAAAAAATCATTGAATTATGTAATCTGAAATCTAAAGAGCTGAAAGAATTAGCAAAGCAATATGGCTGTAAAGTCGGCAGGCAGAGCAAAACGGAAGATTTGATCATTTACATTCTTCGTGCAGAAAAACGCCAAGATCGTAAGCTGTTTTAACTATGGAAGAAGTATTTAAAACACTTTTTGAGGAAACTAATGATGTGGCTTCATTTGTGGATAGTCTTGAAAGAAATTTCTTGACTATCCAAGATTTCTTCAATGCACCATATCAAACGCAATATCAACAGAAGGATGATATTGAACGATTGATTCTTCTTAAGAATAGCATCATTTCTCATTATGACTTTCAAACCATCGAAAGTCGTTCTTTTGTTCTGATCCTTCTCGACTTGTGTGAAAGATTCGCTTTGCATGGTTGTATTCCTCGCATATTGACTATTATCCAAAGGAATAACATTGTTATCAATAAGAGGATGACTGCAGCTTTAAAGTTCCTATTTCCACGTCCATCTTCAAATGAAGAATTAGTTGGTCGCTTCGATGAAATATGTGAATTATTGAATGATGCAGTTGTTGAAGAAGAGGACAACCCTTCTAAAGCACTAGTAACATTTCTTAATTATTATGGTCACATTGTTTATAATACTAACATTATTTATGCAACAGAAGCAAAACAAAAATTTTGTGATCTTAATAATAACGGTGAATACAATTGGCTCAAACAAATAGAAGATATTTCTCTTCTTGATGTATCTAATTCTCAATCAGTATATCAACAAATTGAAGAGAAAATAGATACTTTAACCACAAGAATCAGCTCTATTGCAGCCGAGCCAGAAGACAACTTGTTAATTGAGGAAGGTACTGACTATTGCGATGCACTCTCTCGTGTACCAAATAATTTCATATCAATTCGTCAAATTAGTGTTGATAGAGCAAACGGCATTCTCAATGGACGAGGTGTGGATCTATTACATTCGGAAGAGGAAATGTTTGAGTATATAAAACGTTATGGTAAAATGCATTATGCAAAACTTATTAGCTCGTTTGAATCAACTTTTCCTCAAAATTTCGACAGTCCGGTAAATATAGTGGATTGGGGATGTGGACAAGGATTGGCAACTATCACTTTATTGGAGAAATACAAATCTTTAGACGTTCACTATATCACGTTGGTTGAACCATCAGAAATCGTGCTGAAGAGAGCTGCTCTGCATTGTAGAAAATTTACTACAAGTGGTAAACTTAAAACTATATGCAAAAAGTTGGATGATGTAGTATCTTCTGATATAATAGTTCAACGTGATGTACCTACGATTCATTTGTTTTCAAATATACTCGACATTGATGATTACAATAGCCAACACCTTCTATCAACTATTGATAGTATTATTACTCGTAATAATTATTTTGTTTGCGTCAGTCCGTATATTGACGATATAAAAACTGCCAGACTTAACTCTTTTATGCGACATTTTAGCAATCAACCTACATTTGTATTATATCATAATGAAGAAAATACTAAATACGGTGAATTTTGGCAATGTAATAACTCATTTCTAAAAAGGCACTTTTCTCATGGGACAAGCCTTTCTTGCCGTGACTATGATTCGACAGGCTGTAGTAATAAATGGACGAGAGTATTGAAAGTGTTTTCTGTTTAAAGAAAATGTTTTTGAGTAAGTGTTTGGCAATTAATCTACAATGTAATTTCATAACTGTAAATATTTACATACTGGTAAAAGAGCTCTGCAAACTTCCCAAGGAAGTGGGATGGGTTGAGTTTAAGCATAAAAACTATGATTATATTAACTTGCCAGTAATTTGCTGGTAACAAGCCAAAGAAGGGAAAATGAATAATAGTGAAATAAAAATGCAAGCATTGGGTCAAATGCAAGCTACAGATCCCGAATATGTGAGACTTGTCTCACAAATCTCAGACCTTTGGGATGGGGCAAAGAACAAGGCTGTATATGCAGTCAATGCTGAACTGATCGATGCGAATTGGCAGACTGGTCAGTATATCGTTGAGTTCGAACAAGGTGGTAATGCTAAAGCCAAATATGGAGATAAGTTATTAGTTAACTTATCCAAGGATTTGACGCGATTGAAAGGTCGTGGATTTAGTCGCTCGAATCTTACTTATATGCGCAAGCTGTATTTGACGTTCCCAAAATGTGAAACGCTGTCTCACCAATTGACGTGGAGTCATTATTTTGAACTACTTAAATGCGAAGACCCATTAGAAATGCAGTTCTATATGAAAGAATGCATCAAAGAGGGATGGAAAGTCAGGGAGTTAAAACGTCAGATCAACTCATCTCTTTTCCAAAGACTTGCACTCAGTACAGATAAAGAAGGTGTACTTGCGCTTGCAAATGAAGGACATCAAGTAATTTCACCAGCAGATATTATTCGAGACCCATACGTTTTAGAGTTTACAGGGTTAACACAACGAAAGCAATACAAGGAATCCGAACTGGAAAAGGCATTGAAAACTAATATGGAACAGTTCCTGTTGGAATTGGGTAGAGGCTTCGCATTTATGGGAAGACAATATGTTATACCAATCGGAAGCAGACGTTTCAAAGTAGATATGGTGTTCTACAATGCTATATTGAAATGTTATGTCTTGATTGATTTGAAACGAGCAGAGATAAAGCATGGTGACATAGGTCAAATGAATCTCTATCTGAATTACTTCAAGAATGAAGTATGCCAACCTGACGATAATCCTCCTATTGGTATTGTTTTAGGCGCAAGGAAAGATGAGTTACTGATGGAATATGCTCTTCAGGGTATAGACAACCAACTTTTTGCTGCTCGCTATCAACTTTATCTTCCTAATCGTGAAGAGCTTCAAACTCAGTTAGATTTATTACTCGAAAATATAAAAGAAGACAAATAAAATTGATACAGAAATTATCAAAATTGTGATTTTCATGTTTTTCAATTCCTACCTCCTAAGGTCACTAAAATGCTCGGAAGGCGCATGAATACTGGGCTGAGGATAGTGACCTGTGTTTGTCGATAGGTCACTTAGAGGTCACTTGAGAGGTCACCTTAATTATTAATTAGGAATTAGGAATTAGAAATTAATTAATGTGCAGTGATTCTTTTATAATATAGTGACTTTCGTAGTGACCTTTATAGTGACCTTTATAGTGACCTCTCTCGGAAAGAGGTCACTATCGGGAAGGCGCATAAACACTGGGATTAGAGGGGTATAAGTGACCTATGTGACGTTGCTGAATAAAAAAACTTTTTTCGTGAAAGTAAAAAGTAATAATTAAAAAGTAAAAAATAAAAAGTAATGATTTTTCTGATGAAAAGGTAAAAGCAATGCTTTTAGCTGCAGAAGTAATGCTTTTAGATGCAGAAGTAATGCTTCTGCATGCAGAGGTAATGCTTCTATAAGGTGAAAGCAATGCACAAGAAAAGCACTTACGATTGCTCGCAAGTGCTTTTTCTTTTATACCTTTTCTACATTACTTAGTCTCAAAATATCCGAAGCCACTGATGGCGGTGAGCATACGCTCTACATAGTCCCAAGCGGTGTCACTCCAGTGGAAGCCCAGACGGTGGAGCACGGCACAGGTGTAGCGGTTGTCACGTTCTATGAATACAGCCTTTTGTCCGTGAGCCATATCCTGATAGGCAAGCATGGCAGAGAGCAGCTTCGCCTTCTCAGGGTCTTGTCCAGCCTCAGCAAGGGCTTTCTCGAATTCATCCCTTTCTACGAAACGTATCTCTTTTCCTACCTTACTCAAGAGCTGCAGAACATCGCCGAAGAGTTCTGTGTGATTGTTGAATGGTTGGAAGACGGTACACTCTTTTGGAGTGGATGCAAGGAGCACCACAGCCTTTGCTGTCTCGTCGATAGGAGACATCTCAGTGAGTTCGTCATAATCGTCGTAAGAACAGCACCCAAGTGTGTTGAACACCTTGAGGCGACCCATGTAACTGTTACTGTTGAAGTTTGCCTGGAACTCACCATCGTAGCTACGAGGTGCCAGATTACCCACACGCATAACCTTAGCATTGAGTCCATGATGGGCAACGGCATCGAGAACCAGTCGCTCGGCAAGGAACTTGGAGTGGATATAGCGGTTGTCGAGGAACTGTCCGAACCAGAACTTGCGCTCATCGAGTGTCGGCACTTCTTCACCATTATTGCGAATTACCCATACCTCGCCTACAGAGGTCGTAGATATGTGTATCAGTTTGGCTCCTGTCTTCATACAGAACTCCACACAACGCTTGGCTCCACCGATATTCACATCCTCAATGTCTGTAGTCTTAGAGAAGTGCTTCACATTGGCAGCACAGTTGAAGACGGTGTCAATGGAATTGACAGTTGACAATTGACAATTGACAATTTCATTGAGGTCTTGTGTAACATCGCCGTTGACGACGAAGAGGCGGGTACCGAATAGTTCCTTGAACGAAGACTCGAAATAGTAGAACAATAGATTCTTCAGTCGGCGCTCAGCACCCTCCTGATCTTGCTCACGCACGAGGCAGGTGATGGTAGGAGCATCAGAATCGATGAGCTCGCGCAGTACATGGATGCCCAGATAACCTGTAGCACCTGTGAGGAGCACATTGCCCAACTGCTGGCGCTCGCCATTGACGAAGGTCTCTACCCTATTCTGCTGCAGGATGGCATTGATGCCTGAATAGTCGAAGTTAGTCACCTCGTCGTCAGTATTCTCCACGGGTGTCTCACCCGTCACAAGCTGTGCCAACAGGCGTGGCGTAGGATGTGTGAACACTTCGCCGTAAGCCACATGGTGACCAGCCTTGTCTGCCTCGATTATTACCTTAGTAACCATGAGCGATGTTCCGCCAAGTTCGAAGAAGTTGTCGGTAGCACCAATCTTGTCCACAGACAATACTTCAGAGAATATACCACAGAAGAGTTTCTCAGTATCGTTGGCTGGCTCCACATACTCGTGGTCAGCAGCCTGAATGACAGGAGCAGGCAGTGCCTTCTTGTTCACCTTCTGGTTCTGGTTAAGCGGAATACTGTCAATCTGCATCGTAGCAGCAGGAATCATGTATGGCGGCTTCTGCTTGCCGATAAAGGCATTCAGTTCCTTGATGTCAACCTGCTCATCGCTGACGATATAGGCAGCAATAAACTTACCGCCATTATCATAGTCAAAGGCTTGCACGGTAACATCCTTGATGCCATGGTATTCGCGAATCACAGCCTCTACCTCCTTCATCTCAATGCGGAAGCCACGAATCTTCACCTGACCGTCGCGGCGACCCACGAACTGTATGTTGCCGTCAGGCAGATAACGGACTATATCGCCTGAGCGATAGACGCGAGAGTATTTCTCGTCATCAGAGAACGGATTGGCGATATAGACCTCGGCTGTCTTATCAGGACGGTTAAGGTAGCCACGACTGACCTGCGGACCACTAACCCACAACTCACCTGTAGCCCCGAGAGGAAGACGGTTGAACTGCTTATCAACAATGTAAAGGCGCATATTGTCGAGCGGTTTGCCGATAGGAATATCCTGCTCGTAGTCCTTCACCAGATAAGTAGTCGTAAAGATAGTACACTCCGTAGGTCCGTAGCCGTTATGCAGGTTGTAGTTCTTAGGCGGTTGGATAGCCGAGAGTTTCTCACCACCAACTGAGAGATGCTTCAGAGAGTGGTTGTCAACATTAGTAGCAAACTGATAACCCACCTGAGTAGTGATAAACGAGTGAGTGATGTTGTTGGCATTGTAGTAGTCGTTGAGGTCAGGCAGGTTCAGACGGATGTCTTCACCTATTATATATACCGTAGCACCACAGGTGAGTGCTGGGTACATATCCATCATGCAGGCATCAAAGCCGTAGCTGGCGTAAGCAGCCACATGACTGTCGGCTGTCAACTCATAATAGCGCTGATACCAGTGACAGAAGCACACGAGGTTGCCATGCTCCAACTGACAGCCCTTAGGCACACCAGTAGAACCTGAGGTGTAGAGCATGATGAAGAGCCCTTCGGGCTTTAATTGACAATTGATAATTGATAATTGAGATCTGCTTTCCTCTGTCAGGGCAGGAAGTTGCTCTATATCCTTGGTCAGCAGCACCTCACCCTTATACTCATCCACTATGTCACGCAGTTCCTCATCGGCTATCAGCAGCTTGGCTGAAGCATCCTGCATCATGAAGTTCAGGCGCTCCTTCGGATAGCTTGGGTCGAGAGGCTGATAGGCACAACCTGCCTTGAGCACACCAAGCGAGGCAACCACCATCCACTCGCTACGAGGAATGAGGATAGACACCACATCCTCGTTCTTCAGTCCCTGCTGAACAAGATATGCAGCAATTCTGTCAGACACCTCATCCACCTGCTTGTAGGTCAGTCGCACATCGTGATAAACCACAGCGATGTTGTCAGGCACTTTTTCCACCTGCTGACTGAACAGCGAAACAATGGTCTGCGTATTGTCATAAGGCACATCGGTCTGGTTGAAACTGTCGAGCAGAGTAACCTGATTGTCATCAAGCAGCGAAACGGTCTTCAACTGGGCATCAGGATTACTCATGAAGGCATTCGCAATGTTGCTAATGGACTGTGCCAAAGACTGCATCAGCCCCTTGCTGTAGCGTCCGTTATCGTATTGCAGACAGATGCTTGGCTTTCCCGTAGGGTCTTTCTCAATGTAGAATGCGATGCGGAACTTTGGTGCATCAGACTCGAACAGTTCCATAGTCACAGGCTGTCCCTTGTACTCATGTCCCTCTATGACACCCATCTGGTAAGCGAACATTATCTCTGCAGAAAGGTCGTAGTCGGAGGCAATACGTGCAAACGGATAACTCTCATGACGCAATGTCTCGTCGAAGTTCTTGCTGGTCTCGTTGAGGAACTCCATCACACTTTGCTCCTCAATGAAAGCGCTCAGTGCCAACGTGTTTACAAACATACCCACGGTGTTGCTGATACGCAGGTCGGAACGTCCGTTGCTGATGGTTGTGATGCACAGCTGCTCGTTGTTGGTGAAGCGTGACAGTGCATAGAACGTAGCAGCCAGAAGATGATGAGCTGGAGAGATATTCCTCTGACGGCAGAAGCTGTCGATTTCAGCGAAATCTAATGGGCAGTACAAAGTCTCCACTACGCCATTATCATGAGGATTGGTAAGGTCAGAAGGTACTTCCGTAACACCCTCTATCTTGCCCAATCGCTCCTGGAAGAAATCGCGTGCTTCAGCATATTCCTCACTATTCTCTGCTGTTTTCTGTGCAGCCACAAAGTCAGCATAGGTAAAGCTCTCTGGCTCTATCTTCCTGCCGTTCATCAAGTCACACAACTGATCCAGGAACAGGTCAAACGAAGCACCGTCGAATATCAGATGATGCACATCAGCCAGGAGATATACATTCTCTTCAGTAGTGACAATCTCCATGCGATACAGAGGTCCCTGTCTCAGGTTAAACGGCTTGACGAACTCCACCATGTATTTCTTTATTTCGGCTTCGCCTATCTGGCTTTGTTCAATCACAACAGGCTGGTTAACATCAACTATCTGTATGATTTCGCCTTCCTGACTGTCGAAATGCACGTGGAACTGAGGGTGGGACTTGATGACGGTCTCTACAGACTTCTTAAACAGCTGAACATCTGTTCCCTTTGGGAAACGTATTGTTGCAGGGATGTTATACACCGTTGATGTGGGCTGTTTCATGCAATCCACATATACACCCATCTGAGCGTATGACAACGGAATATTGCTCATGTCGGCATGCTTCACCTCAGCAGCAGACTCCTGCTTGGCAGCACCTCCGCTCAACAGAGCCTCCAGTATCTCATTCTCTATACTCTGCACACTGCCAGTCTTAGCCAGTGCCTTAGAGTTCAGTGTCACGCCGAAGCGCTTGTTTATCTGTATGGCGAGCTTAATGGACATGATAGATGTCAGTCCCACATAGCCCAGCACTGTAGTAATACCAAAGTCCTCGGTATTGATAATCTCAGCAATGATATCGTGTATCTCCTGCTCCAGAACATTCAGCGGAGCCTGGATTTGCTGCTGAGAATCAGCAACAGGCTTAACAGGAACTGGCAGAGCTTTCTTGTTCACCTTCTGGTTCTGGTTCAGCGGTATAGCGTCTATCTGCATAGTAACGGCTGGAACCATGTAAGGCGGTTTCTCCTCGAGTATGAAGTTATTAAGCGCCTCAATATCCACCTGCTCGTCGCTGACGATATAGGCAGCAATAAACTTTCCTCCGCCATCTTCGTCGAATGCCTGTACGGTAGCATCCTTGATGCCTGGGAACTGACGAATGACAACCTCTACCTCTTTGAGTTCGATGCGGAATCCACGAATCTTCACCTGACCGTCCTTTCTGCCCACAAACTGGATGTTGCCATCAGGCAGATAACGGACTATGTCGCCTGAGCGATAGACGCGAGAATACCTCTCGTCAGCAGAGAACGGGTTGACGATATAGACTTCTGCTGTCTTATCAGGACGGTTAAGGTAGCCACGACTCACCTGAGGACCGCTAATCCACAGCTCTCCCGCTGCACCTACAGGCACACGATGCCCTTGAGGGTCAACAATATAAAGATGTGTATTGTCAGTAGGTTTGCCGATAGGTATCTCCTTCAGAGTCTTGTCAACAGGATAAGTGGTAGTGAAGACGGTACACTCCGTAGGTCCGTAAGCGTTATAGAACAGATAATTAGTTGGTGGAACGAGTGTAGCCAGTTTCTCACCACCAACGGAGAGATGCTTCAGCGAGTGGTTCTCAATGCTTGTAGCAAACTGGTAACCCACCTGAGTGGTCATGAACGAATGGGTGATGTTGTTTTGCTCAAAGTATTCGTTCAATGCTATGAGGTCTAAGCGTAGTTCCTCAGGAATGATATATACCGATGCACCACAGGTGAGTGCAGGATACAAGTCCATCATGCAGGCATCGAAGCCATAGCTGGCATAAGCAGCCACATTATGCTCTGGCTTGAGGTCGTAGTAACGCTGATACCAGTGACAGAAGCACACGAGGTTGCCATGCTCCAACTGACAGCCCTTAGGCACACCAGTAGAACCTGAGGTGTAGAGCATGATGAACAGCCCTTCGGGCTTTAGTTGAGAGTTTAGAGTTGAGAGTTTAGAGTTTTCTTCCTCTGTCAGGGCAGGGAGTTGCTCTATATCCTTGGTCAGCAGCACATCGCCCTTATACTCATCCACTATGTCACGCAGTTCCTCGTCGGCTATCAGCAACCTGGCAGAAGCATCCTGCATCATGAAGTTCAGTCGCTCTTTAGGATAGCTCGGGTCGAGAGGCTGATAGGCACAGCCTGCCTTGAGCACACCGAGAGAGGCAATAGCCATCCATTCGCAACGTGGGATAAGCACTGACACCACATCCTCGTTCTCAAGTCCCTTTGCCACTATGTAGGCAGCTATGCGGTCTGATATTTCGTCAACCTCTTGATAGGTGTATTTCTTATCCTTAAAGACTACTGCTATGTTGTCTGGTGTAGCCTTTGCCTGCTGACAGAACAGTGACACTATGGTCTGGGTGTCGTCATAAGGCACGTCGTTATGGTTGAAGCTGTCGAGCAGTTCCACCTGTGACTTTGTAGCTATGCTGATGTTGCGCAGATATTCCTCATTGAGGAAACCCTCAACCACAGCCTCGTAGCTCTCTAAGAACTGACCTATCAGCTGCTCGGAATAGACATCTGTCTCGTACTCTGCATTCACATAACAATGACCGTCTATAATAGCTGCATTAGCATAGAGAGGCACTTCCAGTGTCGTATGGTCTATTTTCTCAGCCTTTGTCGGCTTGCCGTTTATCTCTACATTGTCCCACACCATTCCGTGCCAGGCGAAGAAGGAACCTATCTGCAACTTCAGGTCACTTACCACTTCCATGTATGAATAGGTTTCATGCTCTCTGCAACCCTTCATCTGCTCTTCTCCAGCCTTTAGGAAATCAAGCACCGTAGTGTCATTGGTGAATTTCGCATATACAGGAACCGTTTTCACCAACATGGCAACAGTACGTGCCAATTGTTTGTCTGTACGACCGCTGTATACAGTGCTGAACAGCGCCTCCTGATCATTGTTATATTTAGCCAACAGGTAGCTGTACACCCCAGTGAAGAAGGTACTCTTGAAGATGCCGTGCTTCTTACAGAAGGCATCGATAGCCTCGAGGCTGACACTCATCTTTCGCCTAAGCAAACCGATTTCTTTCTCCGTCCCTTCCAAGTCGGGAATCAGTTGGCTGAAGGTGTCGCTGCAGTCGAAGTTCTGGGCATACCACTGCTTAGACTCCTCAAAGGCTGGTGTTTCACGCATTTCTGTTTCCTCACATACAACGTCTGCCATAGTCTTTCCCTCTTTTTCCAAAACATTACCACCATAGGCAGCATCAATATCGTTGAGAATAACCTTCAGTGTCGTGCCATCGCCAATGATATGGTGAATATCAACAAGAAGATAGAAATGCTTGCTGTCCTTTAGCAGTCGCATACGGAATAGCCTGTCGTTATATATATCAAACGGCAATACCATTCCCTTCTTTTCTTCTTCGATATCGGTGATATGCTCTACCTCCAGACTGAATGTCTCCGTATCGTCAATGCTTTGCACTGGTTCGCCTTGTTCGTTCAGCTCTATACGGGTAAACAACGTAGGATGTGCAGCCACAACGGACTCTATAGACGCTTTCAGTTTTTCTTCATCCAGACTGCCATCAAGCGTATATAAATAAGTTATATTATAACGATATTCTCCCAAGTGCTGAACGCACTCTACATATATGCCATACTGGGTTTTAGTTAAAGGTGCAGATGTCTTCATGACTAAGGATTTTTTCAGGTGGTTGTGATTGGTTGTTATAGCGGTAGTGTGTCTGAATTATTCAAACTCAAACAGATTGATGAATCCCGTCAGCTTAAACACATTCTTTATCTCCTTGTTTACGCCTCGCAGTGTCACCTTGCTGCCACTTGCCTTTGCAGCCTTCAGTATGCCGAGCAATATACGCAGTCCGCTCGAAGCTATATACTCCAGCTTCTCACATTCTATTATCACGTCCTTACCTGAGGTGTCATACAGGGGTTTCAGAACCTCTTCCACTTCTACAGCTGCTGCTGTATCCATTTCACCTTCTAATGTGGCAACATATTTGCCGTCGATTTCTTTAAGTGTAGTATCCATCTTTATTTATTCTTTATAATTTATCATTTATTATTTATCATTTATCTTTTTCATCAGCGTCAGTATGTTCTTACCACCCTCACGCTCATAGTTTATGGAGTCCATCAGTTCGCGCACCAGCAACAGTCCCAGTCCGCCTATCTGGCGGTCTTCTGCTGACAGTGTGATGTCAGCCTTCTCCTTTGCTGTAGGGTCAAAGGCACCTCCTGAGTCGATGATAACGAACTTTATTATGTTGCCGTCCGACATCACTCTCACCTCTATCTCGCCCTCTTTTTCTGCTGGGTAGGCATAGTCTATCACGTTCACCACAGCCTCCTCCACAGCCAGTCTCAGTTGTGAGGCGAGCTCCTTATCTATCTGCAACTGCTCAGTCACCTGCTTTATAAATGCTGACAGCCTTGCCACCTCCTTCACATTGTTCTTCAGCGTCAGCGTCTCTGTCAGTTTGCTGTCGAAACTCTGTGCCTCATAGCGTATGGCAAGCATCGTGATATCGTCGCTCTGGCGATAGCCACTCACAAACTGGTGCACCCTCTCATTGAAGGTCTCCAGTATCTGTTGTGGCAACATATTGTCTTGCGCACACTTCTTCAGCACATCCTCCACCCTCTGCATTCCAAACTGCTCTCTTAAGGCATTCTTCGCCTCAGTCACTCCGTCAGTGTACATGAACAGGGTGCTCTCAGGGTTCAGTTTCGTCTCCTGCAACTGGTATTCCGAGTCTTCAAACGCTCCCACTGGCAGATTGGCAACAGTAGGCAGAGGTGTCATCTTTCCGTCATCTATCACGAATGGAATCTCGTGCCCGGCGTTACAATAGCGCAGGTGTCCTGTTGGCAAGTCGAGCACACCCAGGAACAGGGTGGTAAACATGTTGGTCTTGTTGTTTCTGCACGAACCTATGTTTATGTTCTTCATTATGCGTACAGGATTATTCTCATGGGCAGAGAAGTCTCTGAACATGGTGTGTATCACAGCCATCATCATAGCTGCTGGTGCGCCCTTTCCGCTCACATCGCCTATGCAGAAGAACAGTTTGCCGTCTCTTATCACGTAGTCGAACAGGTCGCCACCCACCTCCATAGCAGGATGCAGCGAACCGTATATATTCACTTCATTGTGTAACAGGTGGTTATCTGGCAACATACTCTGTTGTATCTTACTTGCCACTCGCAGTTCGCTCAGCGTGCGCTCTTTCTCGGCATTCACTTCGCGCAGACTCTCCAGATGCTTGCCCACACGTATCACTATGAATGCCAGCAGTCCCATACCTACCAGCACCATCGAGAACAGCCATATACGCACTGAACGCAGACGTCCGAACACCTCGCTGTCGTCATTCACGCTGATGAGCACCCAGTCTGTCTGACCTCCTATGGGGTGATAGAACACATGCTGCTTCTCACCGTCCGCGTCCTTCATCGTGCTGTAACCTGTCTTGTTTGCATCGGCATCCAGCTTCTTCTTAGCCTGTCGCAGTGTCTCGCAGTCCTCGCCAGCCAGCAGGTTGCCCTTGCCCGACAGTATGAATCGCTGGGTGTTTTTATACTCTCTCGACTCCTCCATTATGTCGTTGAGCCAGTCCAGCGATATATCCACATACAGTGCTGCCACCGTCTTTCCCTCGCTGTCTGTCACTGGCACCGAATATGTCGTTATCGTGTCATTGGCTCCATCGGCGTCTACGTATGGTTCGCTCCAGTGTGCTTTTCTCTTGCTTATGGCATATACGTAATACTCGTCTTTCGTATTGTCCACACCGTCTCTGCCCAAATCTTTCGTTATGACGGTGTACTTTTCTGTTTTGGTGCCCGTCAGGTATCTTCTGGTACTGTAGGGCTCATAATATTTCGGCTTACCCTTATAGTAATCAGGCAGGAAGGCTGCGCCACAACCAATAAACGGAGGGTTATGTGCTACCACCTTACGTGTGAATTCCTCTATGCTGTTCGGACTTGCCAACCGTTCGCCAGCCAGCCACGCCATGTTATAGGTGGCCACCTCCACCTTACCCAGTTTGTTGCGTATGCCCAGGCTGATGGCATTCATCTCTTTGTCCACCGTGCGCTCCATTGATGCCTGGATAAAACTATGTGCCAGATATGACATCACAGCCATAGTCATCTGCAGCATCAGTGCTGCAGCTATTATCGCCGTCAGACTGAGGTGCTCTCTCATCAGCGCCTGCAGTTTCTTCCACATGTCGCGTATGTTCAGTTTCTTTTTCTTCACCTTATCCCATTACCCACTTAACTATCAGCAGTATCACAGGCACAGTGACCACCATGATGCCGAAGAGGTCTATCAAGGCACCTGATTTAATCATTTTTGTTATAGGAATATAGCCAGAGGCATATACTATAGCGTTAGGAGGAGTAGATACAGGCATCATGAATCCGAGTGATGAAGCCAGAGCCAGACCCACAGCAACAGGTATCGGACTCAGTCCCAATGACAATGCCGTACTGATAACTATCGGTGCCAACAGATTGGTGGCAGCAGTGTGTGAGGTAAGTTCCGAAATCAGCAGACCAGCCACAGAGAACACGACGACAAATACCAATTCGCTTGGGTTGCCACCCATCAGCTCTCTCAATCCTGCGCCTACCCATGTTGACAGTCCTGTGGTGTACATCAGACTGCCCATAGCCAGTCCGCCTCCGAACAGCAGCAGTGTGCCCCACTCTATTCCTTCCACGCCATCCCTCCATGTCATGGTCATCTTGCCCTGCTTTATATCCACTGGCAACAGGAACAGCAGCAGTCCAGCCACCATAGCCACCAGTTCCTCAGGCATGTATTCAGTGAAAGCCTTTACTATCTCTGATTTGCTTCCTAATATCATACTCAGTATGCCAGGAGCCACCCACATCGCTACAGCCACCATGAAGGCTATCATGGTGTTCACCTGAGCTCTGTTCCATTTGCCCAGTGCTTTTCTGTGCTTCTCTATAAATTCATGTGCCCCCTCTATGCGCTTCACGTCAGCAGGAAACATGCGCCACAACACTGCATAGGCTATAACGAAATAACCCACCATGGCCACAAAGCCCCATATCATCCAGTCAAAGAAACTGATACTCGGAGCGCCTGGTGCCAGTGTTTCCAGGAAACCCATCATTATCAGGTTAGGAGGAGTACCGATAGGTGTCAGCACACCACCGATAGAACAAGCGTATGCCGTCATCAGCATCAGACCTGTGGCATACTTATAGTTCTTCAGGTCTATCACCTTGCCGTTTGTCGCCATCATTTCGCGGATAGCCTCAAGCAGTCCTAATGATATAGGGAACATCATAGCCGCCGTAGCCGTATTGCTTATCCATCCTGAGCACAGCATACATGCCACACCCATTGCCATGAATATGCGCTTTGGCGAGTCGCCCACCAGTTTCATCGACATTATTCCGTAAGCTATCCTCTTATCCAGTCCGTTTACCATCATAGCCTTGGCAAGCATAAAGCCACCCATAAAAAGAAAAATCATCGGATTGGCAAACGCACTAAACACTTCCTTCATCGGAGCTATGTCCATCAGCACACACAGCGTAGGTCCTAACAACGACGTCACTGGTATGGGCACTGGCTCACATATCCACCATATTGCCGTCCACGCCATCACCGCCAGCAGCTTCTGCTGTGCAGGCTCCATTCCAGGTATAGTTATCAGGCATATCACCACCATGCTCAGCGGACCTAATACGGCACCCGTAGCATGGCGCATGCCATCAAAAGTAATATCAGATTTCATCATGGTCAACGTTATTTTCTAAAACACCTTCAAAATTACGTTTTTTCTATCAAATATCGAACGTTTTAACTATAATTAACTATATTGGCAGCTCTTAGTGTTTCCAACGCATAACAAAAACTGCAAGCAGTTTTCACTGCCTGCAGCCTTGTTATTGCTTTTTAATAGGTTATTTCCTTGCTACTCTCTTATTTCAGGTCAAACTTGTAACCCAAGGTGATCTGGAGCAGATCGCTACGCCACTTGTTGTCATCGTTATCAGGCTCCTTATTAACCTTTGTTACAGAGATGTTGTAACGAAGGTCAAGCACCACATTCTTGTACTCGTAAGAAAGACCTACTGGGATAGAGAAGTTGAACTTCTTAGCCTTATCCTTAACGTCTTCACCGTCCATTTTAGCACTTGCGAGGAAACCGAACTGCATACCAGTCTTCAGTGCGAAACCAGGAAGAACATAGAAATCAGCTGTGATAGGGATGTTGAGGTAGTTAAGCTTTGCCTTGTAGTCAATGTCACCAGTCCGACTAGGTTTTGTTGCTTTCCAACCCTGCTGAGCGAAGTTAACACCTGCAGCTACACCGAGCCAGTTGTTGATGTAGTATTCGCCTTCTACTCCGCCTACGAAGCCTACCTTAGCCTTGTTGTCATTACCGATTACATCTGATGTCCATGATCCTGACAGATAGCCGATGCCGATACCGACCTTAGGCTGGATAGATATAGTACCAGGTTCACGCAATGTGTTGTTCTGTGCACTTGCTGCTATAGCTGCTACAGCCATAACGAGCGTCATCATAATCTTTTTCATAATACTTTAGACTTTTTGATATTTGTTAAACAATAAGTTGTTGGTGCAAAGATAAGTATTCTTTTTCTATCTTCCAAATATTTTTGTAAAAAAGTTTAAATTTTTGTTATTTTCCTGCGTTACACCTTATTTATATATACACTTTGTACCTTGTACCCTTGTACCTTGTCCCTTGTCACCTTGTTCTTGTTTAGATTCTTGCCTCAAAGAAGATAATGAGAATGGCGATAGGCACCACCCAACGCAGAATCATCAAGTGGATGAATGGCATCACACCTGAACCCTGATACCTCGCCTTAGGCACAAACCACCCTGTGAACAGCGATGTAGCCATGGCGCAGAGCGGAATAAGATAGTCAGTGGTGAGGTTGTTGGCAGATTCGAAGAAATCCTGCCCCATCACCGTAAACTCCTTTACTGCGCCCGTCATAGAGAGTATGCACAGCGAATTGGTAACAAACTGTATCACAGCCACCACCATCACACTCTGATGACGGTTGAGAGGTCGCTTGGTGTCTTCTGATACCTCTTTCACGAATGCCACCATCACCTCCATCAGCGAGATGGTTGAGGTGATAGCAGCCACACACATCAGGGCAAAGAACGACACACTGGTCAGTGTGGGACAGAACATATTATGAAACACTGCAGGCAGGGTGACAAAGGTCAGCTGTGGTCCCTCGGCAGGACTGAATCCGTAGGCAAACACAGCTGGGAATACTATCATGCCAGCCAACAGCGACACTAAGATAACGAGTGCTATCATCTGTATTGAGGTTGTCACCACTTCCTCTTCCTTATAGTCCATTGTCTCACCCTGTTCCTTTGGCATATATCCACCGTAGGTGATGAGGATGCCCAGACCTATTGACAGGGTGAAGAAACTCAGTCCCACAGCTCCGAGTATCACCTTCGGGGTGAGTTTCGAGAAGTCTGGCTCAAACAGGAATCGCAATCCCGCCGTTCCACCGTCGAGGAACACCATGTGTACAGCCATCACTATCAGCATAATGAACAGCAGAGGCATCAGTATCTTGCTCAGTCGCTCGATACCCTTGTTCACCTCAAACCACAACACAGCCGCCGTCAGCACTATCGCCACTATGGCATAGCCTATCATCGTGGGAGCATTATGCTCAAAAGCCTCGAAAAAGTCGGTCAGTCCCTCGGCATCCATTCCTGCAAAGGTGTTCATCGCTGCCTCCACCATGTAGTAGAAACACCATCCCGTAACCACGAAATAGAAACTCGTGAGCAGAGTAACCGTCACGAACGTGACCCACGACAGCCACTGCCAGTGGCTATTGCCGCTCAGCGTCCTGTATGCGCCATAGGCACTCTTACCCGACAGCTTGCCTATCATAAATTCATTTATCACCAAGGGCAGTCCGAATATCAGCGAGCACACCACATAGAGTATGATGAACGCACCACCGCCGTTCTCACCTACCACGTAAGGAAACTTCCATATACTACCCAAACCAACGGCACTGCCAGCAGCTGCCAGCAACACACCAATTTTTGATGAAAATGAACCCATAACAGTCTGTCCTTGTATTTCTTTTATTTCTTTCTGTGCACCATAGCTATTATGCTGTCTCTCAGTTCCTTCTCTACCACGTATTACGTGTTAGTGTTTATGTTTTAGTTTATCGGTTTATGGGGCAAAGTTATAAAAAAAAAATCTATATTACACACTTTTTGTAAAAAAAGTAAAAAAATGTAGGCTACAAGCCTCCTGTTGCCAGCATAGAAAAAGAGGTCTGGCGAATTTCTCCGTCAGACCTCTGATTATTCTTGAGGCATGTAAGCCCAGTGTTTGCTTACAGTATCTCGATAGCCTTGGTAGCCGTCTCCTGCTTTGCGAGCTTAGGCATAGTGATGGTAAGTATACCGTCCTCCACCTTGGCTGCTATCTTGTCCTTCTCCACATCATCAGGCAGAGTGTAGTTCTGCTCGTAGTTGGTGTATGAGAACTCCCTACGCAGGTAGTGGTGCTGCTTGTCCTCATGCTTGTGTTCAGCCTTGTTCTCTATTGCCACGCTGAGGTTGCCGTCATTGTTGATGCTTACTCGGCAATACTCCTTCTTGATACCTGGCGCAGCCACTTCCATGGTGTATGCATCCTTACTCTCCTTCACGTTTACTGCAGGTGCCGTAGCGTTAGCACGAGGCATAAAATCAGTGTTCAGGAAATCATCAAATACTGTTGGGAACCAACTGTTTTTAAACATTACTGGTAACATAATTAATACCTCCTATTTTTTTGTTTGTTAAAATATGTTTGTTTAAAGAATCATTACTGAATCTTTTCACCCAACCATATCGCAATAAGCGTGCCTGCACCCGCTTCGTGTCATTATGTCACCATATACAGACAAAATGTCGCATCACTCGCCGTGTGTAACTAAAAAGTATACTGGCTCGGCGTCTTGCCAGTAAACTTATAAAAAGCTCTGCGGAAGGTAGATATACTGCTAAACCCACTTTCTGATGCTATGTACTCGAGTGTGTATTCAGGATGATCGCGCATGAGAGGAATGCTTTTTTTCTCTATACGCAACTGGTTTATGAAGTCATAAAACGATTGCTCGCATACTCCACTGAGGTACCTGCCCATATATGTGCGATTGGTCCGCATAAAATGAGCCAGATCGTTTATCGTGAGGTTTTTGTTCAGATACAGTTCTCTTGACACCACCTTATTAACGAATGCCTCCCTGCTGATGGCGAGAGGGATGTCTGTTCCTGGGTTGACGGCCGGCTCTACTGGTATGCTGACAGGCTGGAAATGCCAACTGTAGTGTAGCACCATAGTCCATAAGACAAGAGTGGACAGATAATAAAGTATGTCGATGAACACAGAGGCATAGAGTGATGTGAACAGCCAACTCAGCTGACTGATGATGGCAAAGAGAAACACTGGTTTCAACCACGATATGTCGATATGCTCTATATTTGAATAGTTGCGCCTGATATAGTTGAGGTAACGCCTCACCTTCACATAGCCTGTTATGACCACTCCCCACGCATAGCACCACAGGAAGACGATGTAGGCATAGATTACCCTCTGTGTAGGACTGATGCCATAAGCTATGGTGAACAGGACAAAGGGCAGGGCAAGAAGCAACACCCTGCTCAGTCTGGTCCACCCTGGCATGGTAACCTCAAATATAAATATGGTATAGGTGAGGGCTGAGAAACCGTCTATCAGCATTATCCAGTCGAGCACCCTTTGTGTGTACATATCAGGAAAGGTGATGACGATATCTTTAATATTCCACACTGCCCATACCGCCATTATCCAGCCTAACACGCTCTGAAAACGAGTGCGCTCTCTATGCAACACTAATATGTATAGCGAGCATGCGGCAAAGAAGGCTGTTGAGACACCTATGAGGAAAGAGGATATGTTGAACACGTTGTACATAGCTCTGTGAGATTGTCTTGCAAAGATACAAATTTAATTTGAAAACACAGCAAAAAATGACCTGACGGATGCTACTCCGTCAGGCTTTTCTTATTTTTTAACTCAGATACTATTTTTCACCTACCACGGCCTTTGCTGCCTCTATCTCTTCAGCCTTCTTGTCAGCCTCAAGCTGCTCTTCGAGTTTCTTGTAGGCATCAGTGGTGCTATCCATTATTACGAACTTAGCCAGTTTAGCCCAGCGCTTCATCTCGCTGGTGTTGCGTTTGTTAGCGCTTGTGGAGCCTACTGAAACGTAAGCATTGATGACGAACTTGGTGCCGTTCTTCCTGTTCATGAGCGAGGTCTTTCCGTCTTCCGCATACCACAGACCGCCTCTACCAGTTTTTATAGCCTTGCCGTCTTTGTCAATCGGTACGATGCATGTGGTTGGCACTTCATCATAGGTGAAATCCTTTTGGAATACGCCTTTACCCACTGCGTGGATGCTTCCTTTACCTTCGCTCTCGATAGTTAGCATGCCATCAACCTTTATTGGTAAGCCTTCCTGCACCTCTACAGGCACCTGAGTCCCGTTGAGAGCCTGTCTTGCGAGCAGCAGCTTGGCATCGCGCTCCTTCTCTGTCTCATCAAATTCGGCACGAGCCTCTTGCATCTCTTTCTCCGTCAGTTGTCCTGAGAACATCTTTTCCCTGAGGTCAACAATCTTGTTGCAATACTTAGCCGTGAGCATAGGCAGTTCGCCAAGCAGTCCGTCAGTAGGGATATCGTTGGACTCAGCCTCGCTACCGCTTCCTCCACCACAACTTGTAAGTCCTAACACGGCAAACGCCATCACTGCCATGAGGGCAGAAATCTTCTTCATTGTCTTTTTCATAAGCTTTTTATTTAACTGTTAACTGTGAACTATGAACTGTGAACTACTCCTCCACTGGGTCCCACTCTATAGGCACATTCTTCAGGGTCAACTCGCCGCTGGCATCACCACACTTGGCAACAATCTTAACGACAGCAAAGCTGGCAGTCTTACGCACTTTAAGGAACGGAGAGCAGGTAATCTTGCAAGGAATGCCCTCTGTGACATCATATCTGTCAGAAACGCTCGGCATATTCATCTTATATACATTGCCATCAGCATCAAACGCCTGCGTCCTGCCCTGTCCCCAACTGCCTCCAAGGGCTATGCTGCTGACAGGTTCCTTAACGCTGACGCGCAATACCACCTCCACATTGCCAAAATTCTCGCTGGAGCTACGGCCAACAGCCTTAATCACCTCTACGCCCATTGACTTGCTGATAGGGTTCATCACTATCACGCCGTTAGCCTGTTGCTGTGCCTGACCTGTAGCAACCTGAGCCTTGTCAGACGCCTTATCAAGTCCCTTATTCACCTTCTCGAGTCCCTTAGTCAGTTTACCCAAGAAACCCTGAGCTTCTGCATACTGGGGCATAGCCAACATGCCCATTGCTACGATACAAATTACAAAAATCTTTTTCATTTTTCTGATTAGTTTAAGTTATACATGAAAAAAAATCTCGTCAGCAAAGGTAGGGTTTTTATGCAAAAAACTTATTTTTTTCCTGTATCCTGCATGCGTCAATAAAACAATTTTCATGCTTCAGCACCCAAATGCATGTGATATTTTCCGCCATTTCATCGTAGATTTTAACATTTGGCATTTCCATCTAGGAACCAAGGCTGAACCTCCAGTTGTAAAAGCAATGCTTTTGCATGCAGAAGTAATGCTTTTAGCGCTAAAAGTAATGCTTTTATATACTAAAAGTAATGCCTCTGCAACGTGCTAAGTATTAAGCAGTTACAAAGGTCGTTTTGTACACTCTCAACCCATCGTTTTTGCACATTTTCGCTCTTTTGTGCATCTCCGTTTTTAACATTTCGGGGCTCTATGCGTTGCAGCGTTGCAGTGTTGCAGTTACAAAATTCCCTTTCCCCCTACTGAGAATATGCCAATATTATTAATTATATATATATTAATATATAATATAATATTGAACTCTCTTGGAGATTAGACAAGAGCGTTTTTGTAACTGCAACACTGCAACGCTGCAACGCTTGGTGTGTGTCTTTTCCTAAAAAAGGTTGACTTTTCCAATATTGGGAAAAATAAAATGTGACTAACCTATTGCCAATATGAAATGTATTTTGTATATTACTAGAACAACATTATGAACCATAAAACACATAAAGAAAATGATTTACGGATACATCAGAGTGAGTAGCGACAAACAGACGGTAGAGAACCAGCGATATGAGATAAACAGGTTCTGCAAGAGTGAGCACATAGCGGTGGACGACTGGATAGAGGAAACCATCAGCGGAACGAAGAGCTATGATAAGCGTATGTTGGGATTTCTGCTGAGGAAGGTGAAAAAGGACGACACCATAATATGCAGCGAACTGTCGAGACTGGGTAGAAACCTGTTTATGATTATGGAGATACTGAACATATGCATGAATAAGGAGTGCCGAGTGTGGACCATCAAAGACAACTACCGATTGGGCGACGACATACAGAGCAAGGTGCTGGCGTTTGCCTTCGGACTGTCGGCAGAGATAGAGCGTAACCTGATAAGCCAGCGCACCAAGGAGGCTCTGGCACGCAAGAGGCTGGAGGGAGTGAGGCTTGGCAGACCTAAAGGCAGCAAGACTAAAGCGGAGAGCTATAAACTGTATAGCAAAGAGAACATGATAATACGCCTGCTGAAGAAAAATGTATCGCAGGCTGCGATTGCACGGTTTTGCGGAGTGACAAGAAACACCCTGAAGGCATACATAGCGAAGAGAGGACTGATGATGTATATAAAATAATACAAAAAAATAAACAAGATTATTTTGTGATTTGCTTCCGTTTTCGTACCTTTGCACATAGAATATAACCTAAGTAATATCTACGCAATTATGTACGACAAAGAGAGAGGGCTGTATATAGCCCATTGCGCTAACGGAGCGCTGAGCATTACTGGCAAGATGGCTAACCGTCACGGACTGATAGCTGGTGCTACAGGCACGGGTAAGACGGTGACACTACAGGTGATGGCTGAGACATTCTCACAGGCTGGGGTGCCTTGCTTCATGGCCGACATGAAGGGCGACCTGAGCGGTATATCGCAGGCTGGCAAACTGAGCGGATTCATAGAGAAACGCATGCCTGAGTTTGGTATCGAGAACCCTGAGTTCCAGGCATGCCCAGTGCGTTTCTTCGACGTCTATGGCGAACAGGGACACCCTATGCGTGCCACTATCTCGCAGATGGGACCACAGCTGCTGTCACGACTGATGGACCTGAACGAGACGCAGGACGGAGTGCTGAACATAGTGTTCCGCATAGCCGACGAGAGAGGTCTGCTGCTGATAGACATAAAGGACCTGCGCGCGATGCTGGACTGGGTATCAAAGAATGCCAAGGAATACACCACGAAATACGGCAATATATCATCAGCATCGGTGGGTGCCATTCAGAGGGCTCTGCTGCAACTGGAGAACCAGGGTGCCGACAAATTCTTTGGCGAACCGTCATTCGACATCTTCGACCTGATGCAGACAGAGGACGGCAAGGGCATAATGAACGTATTGGCGGCTAACAAACTGATGATGCAGCCTAAGCTATACTCTACCTTCCTGCTGTGGCTGCTGAGCGAGCTCTACTCTACCCTGCCTGAGGTGGGAGACATGGACAAACCCAAGCTGGTGTTCTTCTTCGACGAGGCTCACATGCTCTTTGAGGGCACATCGAAGGCTCTGCTCGACAAGATAGAACAGGTGATACGCCTCATACGCTCAAAGGGCGTGGGCATATACTTCATCACACAGAGTCCGACGGACATTCCAGAGAACATTCTCGGGCAGTTGGGCAACCGTGTGCAGCATGCCCTGAGGGCTTACACGCCAAAGGACCAGAAGGCTGTGAAGACAGCGGCTGACACGTTCCGTCCTAACCCTGCGTTCAAGACTGACGAGGCGATAATGAATCTGGAAACAGGCGAGGCTCTGGTGAGCTTCCTCGATGAGAAGGGTGCCCCAGCCGTAGTGGAAAGGGCAAAGATTCTCTTCCCTCTGTCACAGATAGGTGCTATAACCGAAGGACAGCGACTCGACATCATAAAACAGAGTCGCATATACGGCAAGTATGACACCCCAGTGGACCGCGAGAGCGCGTATGAGAAGCTTTTGAACGGGAACGACAACGGGAACGGGAACGGGAACGATAACGACAACGAAGACGAGAGAGAGGAACCTAAGGCTGAGAAGCCGTCAAAGAAGACGGGCATCATGGGCAAGGTGCTGAAGGCTATCATGACAGCAGTCACCTCTACCTTCGCGGCTATCCTCGGCACCTACGTGAGCAATAAGATTGCTGGCAAGAAATCACGCTCCAGAACCTCAACCAAAGAACGAGTGGTGAAGAATGCCACCAGTGCAGCAACGAGAACTGTTGCTCGAGAGATATCGCGTAGCATTCTCGGCAATATGATAAAGATATAACAATAAAGGGCAGCGATTTGCTGCCCTTTTAGTTTTCGTAGTCACAAAGTGACGTATCGTAGCGAAGCGTATCGTAGCAACCTTTAGTTGCGTTGCGTACTCGCTACGCGAGTTACACCAAATGTGCAATCAAGTCCTCACGTTCGCCTGGGAGGTAGTCGATAACAGGTATCTCAACCATAGTGTAGGCAGCAGGCTGCTGCTTCATGGTAGCACGAGCTACGTTGACGAGCACCTGAGCAGTGAGGGCTGGGTTGTTAATCTTCATATTAAACTCGAAGAGCTGGTTGTGGGTCTTGCCACTGACACCCTTACGAGTGAGGTTTACGCCGTGACCAACGTCATTCAGAGCATCAACGCTCTCTACCTGGAACACGTGAGTCTCATCGTTAGCGAAGTAAGGGTCAGCCTTGATAGCCTTGGTAACCTCAGCAAGGTCAGCACCTGGCTCGAGTTCTACATACACCATACGACGATGTATGCCCTCACCCACTGGGATAGTCATAGAGAGAGCATCCTTCACACCAGCCTTAGAGCGCACGCAAACAGAGTGACCCATAGAACGGCCAGGACCGAAGTTGGTGTATGAGAGGCCCTTAGGAGCGAGTGACTGCATGAGGGTGCGAACAACAGAGTCAGAACCTGGGTCCCAACCAGCTGCTATCACGGCAACAGCATTGTTAGCCTTACAGATAGGCATGAGAGCCTTGCGATAGTCAACGATAGAGGTGTGGATATCGAAAGAGTCAACGGTGTTGATGCCCTTAGCCAGAATCTTCTCAGCATACTCCTGACAAGAACGTGTAGGAGTAGCGAGGATGGCCACATCAACGTCCTTCAGCTCGTCAATATCCTTCACCACCTGGTATGGGGTGAGTTCGAGAGGCTTGTTCTCAGCACCGTTACGACGCACAACGCCTGCAATCTCGAAGTCTTCAGCTGCCTCGAGAGCCTCGATGGCAAACTTGCCAATGTTGCCGTAACCTACTACGGCTGCTCTGATTTTCTTCATAATTAGCTTGTTTGGTTGTTATGTTAATTTGTTAATTTTATCGGCTTATTTATAGCATTTTGTTATCCAATCACAAAATATGAGTGCAAAAGTACAGAAATAATACGATTTAACCAAACATTTCGTAAGATTTTTGCATATATTACTTATTTTTTATTACTGAGCCAAAGAAAACTTTGCAACGTGATTGCAAAAAGAAGTTAGTAATTTTGCAGTCGAAATTACGAGAACTAAAAAAAATAAAAACATGAATGAAGTATTACATTTAATCAATGAAATGTCACCCTACCTGTTGTTGGGTTTCTTCTTTGCAGGTCTGTTGCATGCCTTTGTGCCAGGAGTGGTATATAGCCGTTACCTGAGTGGTCACGGATTCCGCTCCGTGATATATGCTGCCATGCTTGGTGTGCCCCTGCCATTATGCTCTTGCGGAGTATTGCCTACGGCAATGTCGTTGAAAAAAGAGGGAGCATCAAAGGGTGCCACCGTAGCATTTCTCATTGCCACCCCAGAGACAGGTGTGGACTCTATCGCTGCCACCTATTCGCTCATGGGACTGCCCTTTGCCATCATCAGACCTGTAGCGGCATTCCTCACCTCGCTGTTTGCAGGAGTGTTGGTAAACAAATTTGACAAGACAGAACCAGAGACCGAGAAAGAGTCTGAGTCTGAGCACTCATGTTGCTGTCATCATGAGGAGAAACAGCCTGAACCCGAACACTCATGCTGTTGTCATAATGAAGAGAAGCACTCAAACCGCCTTATCGAGGCACTGCGCTACGGCTTTATCGACATGATGGGCGACATAGGCAAATGGTTGGTAGTAGGACTGGTGGTAGCAGGACTGATCACGGTATTTGTGCCTGACGAGTTTTTCGAGGTGTTTAAGGACAATACATTCCTTTCTATGTTATTGGTATTGTGCATCGCCATACCTATGTATATATGTGCCACAGGTTCTATACCTATAGCCGTAGCCCTGATAATGAAGGGACTGACACCAGGAGCCGCACTGGTATTGCTCATGGCAGGACCAGCCTGCAATGTAGCCTCTATGTTGGTGCTAGGTAAGCGATTGGGTAAGAAGACTCTGTTGCTTTATCTGTTTGCCATAATAACGGGTGCCATAGTGGCTGGTTGCATCATCGACATACTGCCAAGAGAATGGTTTATGCCTACGATAATGCAGTCGGCTTGTTGCTCACCTGAAGACACCTCATGGTTTAACTGGACATGTACAGGCATACTGACGATGCTGTTGCTATACAGCCTTATCCGTCACCTGGACGGCGAGGGAGAGTGCCATTGTCATCACGAAGAAAAACAGCCAGAGCCAGAGCACTCCTGCTGTTGCCACAAAGATTAGTCTTTCAGCAGGTTCTTTGGAAGTTTGGCCTGATAATCCTTAAAATAGTGTGGGGTGAAATAAGCCACATCCTCATACTGCCCTTTGCGGAGTCGCATCTCTGCAAGGGGCATCATGTTCTTGGCAAGTGGCTGAATATCAGCTACAAAGTGGGCGTTGGGATGATTGATAACCTCCTTACACTTCTGGGCACCATTGCCAAAGAAAAAGACGTGATGGCTATCAAGGAATTCCTTGTAAGTATCAGCATCAACAATATCAGACTGCACGCCTCGCACCTCGTTAAGAGATGTATCATACAAGGCTGCAAAGACCTCCATACGACGGGCATCAATCATAGGACAAAGGAGCACCTTATCAGCCTCAGCAAGAGGGGCGAAATACTTCTCTTCATTGAGCAACAAAGGTACGCAAAGCAACTGCAAGGTAGGCACAGAGAGGAGTTTGGCATCACTGCCATAAGCCAAGCCCTTAGCCATAGAGGTGCCTATGCGCAGACCTGTATAGCTGCCAGGACCAGAGGAAACAGCCACAGCATCGAGATGAAGGTGGGCCTCTTCGACTGCCTTCATAGCCTCATCAGCCATAGAACCCAGCTTCTCAGAAGCCTGAGAGCCCTTGCCATTGCCCTGTTCCACCTTGTCAAAAACACACAGTCCGTCATTGCTGACAGCTATGCTGCTTACGTCGGTACTCGTCTCTATATGTAAAATGCAAGCCATTTTTAGCGTAGAAAGTGTAAAGTTTTTTATTAAATCGCTTGCAAAAGTACAAAAAATAGTTGAAAACTCCCAAACTTTCAACTTTCAACTTTCAACTTTCAACTATTTTTTGTACCTTTGCAGAAATTAAACTTTTACGATTTATGCTACTATCAATGACTGGTTACGGCAAAGCCGTAGCAAAATACCAGGACAAAACCATTCACGTAGAGATAAAGACGCTGAACTCAAAGGCACTGGACTGCTCTACACGTATAGCTCCTATCTATAGAGAAAAGGAGATGGACATACGCAAGATGATACAAGAGAGTGCCATAAGAGGCAAGATAGACTTCTCAATATGGATAGAGAAAGAGGTATCGAGCGAGGCACAGACCATAAACATGCCACTGGTGAAGAGCTATGCCGAACAGTTGCAGACAGTGAATAGCGAACTGGGCATAGCAACAGACGACCTGTTGCCTATCATTATGCGAATGCCAGACGTGATGTCGCGTCAGGAGATAGAGGAACTGAGCGACGAGGAATGGACTGTGGCAAGCAAGGCTATAGAAGAGGCTCTGCAAAACCTCTACGACTTCCGCAAACAGGAGGGTGCAGCCCTGCAGAAGAAGTTTGAGGAGAAGATAGACAATATAGCACGTCTGATGGGCGAGATAGAGCCCTACGAGCAGAGCCGCGTGGAGAAAATACGTCAGCGACTGATTGAGAACCTGAAGGCTATACCCGACGTGGAGTATGACACCAACCGTCTGGAACAGGAACTGATATACTACATAGAGAAACTCGACATATCAGAGGAGAAGCAACGACTTGCCAACCACCTGAAGTATTTCCGTGATACGATGAATGAGGACATACCACAGGGACAGGGCAAGAAACTCGGATTCATAGCCCAGGAAATGGGGCGCGAGATAAATACCACTGGCTCGAAGAGCAATAATGCCGAGATGCAGAACATAGTGGTGCAGATGAAGGACGAACTGGAACAGATAAAGGAGCAGGTGCTGAATGCACTATAGAGCAGTTCACAGTGAATTACTAATTACTAATTAGTCATGGACATACAAGGATTAGACTACAATACTGAGCGCGAGAAGATGCGCCTCAAGGCTTACGGCAGAGACATACAGCAGATGGTGGAACATGCCGTGACACTACCCACAAAGGCTGAAAGGCAGAGATGCGCTGAAGACATAATAAACACCATGAAAAGAGTGGTGCCAAGCCAGCAGAGCTACAAGGAAAGAACACCAATGCTGTGGTATCACCTTGCCTTGATGAGCGACTTCAAACTGGATATAGACTACCCAGTGGAATTTGAGCATGAGGACAAAATGGCGACCCCTCCCGAGAAGATTGAATACAGCAAGCAGTCTGTGCCTGTGCGACACTATGGCAAACTGCTCTTTGCCATGTTTGACAAACTGAAAGAGATGCCTGAAGGACCGATGCGCGACGCACTGGCTCAGGAAACTGCAGAACAGATGTATCGCAGTCTGGCTTCATGGGGATTCGGTTCGGTGAATAAGGAACGCGTGGTGGACGACCTGGCACGCTTTACCAATGGTAAGATACAGATGATGCCTGACGAGGTAAGGATTAGTTCTGCCGTCAGCATGAACCAAAAGGCTACAACAAAGAGGAAAAAGAAGTAAAACAAAGAGAGAGATAAGCATGGAGACGTTCATCATAGAGGGTGGAAACGCCCTGAAGGGCGACATAATACCACAGGGAGCCAAGAACGAGGCATTGGAGGTGATATGTGCGACACTGCTCACCGAAGAAGAGGTGACGATAAGCAATGTGCCTGACATACTCGATGTAAACAACCTCATAAAACTGCTGAAGGACATAGGCGTGAAGGTGACCAACCCAGAGAAGGGTGTGTTCACTTTCAAGGCTGACAAACTGGACTTGGAATATCTGAGCAGTGACGAGTTTGTGAGGGAGTGTGCTCAGTTGCGTGGCTCAGTGCTGATGATTGGTCCGCTGCTGGGACGATTCGGCAAGGCTACTGTAGCAAAGCCTGGTGGCGACAAGATAGGCAGAAGAAGACTGGATACCCACTTCTTGGGGTTCCATAACTTAGGAGCACGCTACGAACGTGTGATTGGCAGGGATGTGTATGAACTGAGTGCCGACAAACTGAAAGGCTGCTACATGCTACTCGACGAGGCATCAGTGACTGGTACGGCAAACATCATCATGGCATCAGTAATGGCTGAGGGAACTACTACTATATACAATGCCGCGTGTGAACCATACATTCAGCAATTATGTCACATGCTGAACCAGATGGGTGCAAGCATCTCTGGTATAGGAAGTAACCTGCTGACCATAGTAGGAACCAATAAACTGAATGGTACGAAGCACCGTCTGCTACCTGATATGATAGAGGTAGGCTCATTCATCGCCATGGCTGTGATGGTAGGCGACGGCATAAGAATCAAAAATGCATCGATAAGAAATCTGGGCATTATACCTGATGCCTTCCGCAGACTGGGTATAACGATAGAGGAACAGGGTGACGACCTGTATGTGCCTCGCCATGACCACTACCAGATAGACTCGTTTATCGATGGCACCATAATGACACTGGCTGACGCTCCGTGGCCAGGACTGACACCAGACCTGCTGAGCGTGTTGCTCGTAGTGGCGACACAGGCACAGGGAAGTGTGCTGATACACCAGAAGATGTTTGAGAGCCGACTATTCTTCGTGGACAAGCTCATTGATATGGGCGCACAGATAATACTCTGCGACCCTCACAGAGCTGTGGTGGTGGGGCACGACAGAAAGAGAACGCTGAGAGCTGCCCGTATGTCGAGTCCTGACATTCGTGCTGGTATAGCACTGCTCATCGCTGCCCTGTCAGCCGACGGCACATCGCATATCAGCAACATTGCCCAGATAGACCGTGGCTACGAGAATATAGAAGGACGACTGAACGCACTGGGAGCTAAAATCAGGAGAGCGTAATACAGTTCATAGTTCACAGTTCATAGTTCATAGTTCAAAGGTTCAAGGTGATTAACGGCGAGGTATATAAGATAGGACGCTTAGGCAAGGCGCACGGCATAAAGGGCGAGGTCAGCATGTTTGTGGATGACGATGTCTTTGACCGTGTGGATGCTGAATACCTCATACTGGAACTTGACGGCATCATGGTGCCTTTCTTCATGGAGGAATACCGTTTTAAGACTGACGAAACGGCACTGATAAAGTTTGAGGGAATAGACACACAGGAAAGGGCGCGCGAACTGACTGGTGCCGATGTGTATTTCCCAAGAGAGATGGCTGAAACGCAGGATAATGACGAACTGAGTTATGCCCAACTGGTGGGCTACACACTGATAAATGCCAACGACGGCAAAGAGGTGGGCAAAATAGCCTACATAGACGAACAGACCATCAACATAATGTTTGAACTCACTGACGGCAGACTGATACCTGCATCAGAGGAGCTGATAACAGACATAGATACGGAAAAGAAAACAATAACCCTCAACATAGCAGAGGGAATACTTGACTTATAAATGAAGAAACAACAGATTTGCATACTCGGCTCTACGGGCTCGATAGGAACTCAGGCGCTGGAGGTGATAGCCGAGCATAACGAACGCTTTGAGGCTTACTGCCTTACGGCCAATAATCAGGTGGAGAAGTTGGCTGAACAGGCAAGGAAATTCAAACCTTCCTGCGTGGTAATTGCCAACGAAGAGAAATATGACCAACTGAAGGAGTTGCTTAGCGACTGCCCCGACATAAAGGTGTATGCTGGTGCCAAGGCACTGTGTGAAGTGGTGGAGGCAGAACCTATCGACATGGTGCTCACAGCAATGGTGGGCTTCGCAGGACTGGCTCCTACCATACAAGCTATCAAGGCACACAAGAAGATATGTCTGGCGAACAAGGAGACTTTAGTGGTGGCTGGCGAACTGATATGTGAACTGGCACAGGAGTATCGTTCCCCTATCCTACCCGTTGACTCTGAGCATTCTGCTATATTCCAAAGCATTGTGGGCGAGGCTGGCAACGAGATAGAGAAGATTCTGCTGACAGCAAGTGGAGGACCATTCCGTCTTAAGACACTCGACGAAATGCGTTCTATGACAGCAGCTGACGCTTTACGTCACCCTACATGGGACATGGGAGCAAAGATTACCATAGACTCTGCCTCAATGATGAACAAAGGATTTGAGGTAATTGAGGCAAAATGGCTCTTTGGCGTAGAGGCTGAGAAGATACAGGTGCTGGTACACCCACAATCAATAGTACATAGCGCGGTGCAATTCCACGATGGTGCAGTAAAAGCGCAACTGGGTGTGCCTGATATGCGACTACCTATACAATATGCTTTCACCTATCCTGACCGTCTTACCATGTCTGGAGAAAGACTTGATTTCTTTAAACACAGTCTGGAGTTCTTTGAGCCAGACCTGAATAAGTTTAAGTGTCTTGCCTTAGCTTTTGAAGCTATAAAGCGTGGAGGAAATGCCTGTTGTGTGGTGAATGCTGCCAACGAGATTGTGAACCTTGCTTTCCGTCAGGGCAAGATAGGATTCCTTGATATGGGCGATATCATAGAAAAGACGCTTGACAAGGCTACAGTAATTAAGAAACCAACATACGAAGATTATATAAATTCAGATAACGAGGCAAGACGTATTGCCGAACAATTCATAGTATAATGATGACTCCATTTTTAATCAGAACTCTTGAGTTTATTCTCGCTATAACCATACTGGTAGCACTCCATGAGGGAGGACATTTCTTTTTTGCCAAACTGTTTGGTGTGAGGGTAAACAAATTCTACGTTTTCTTTGACTACAAATTTTCTTTGTTCTCTACCAAGTTCAACTGGTGGCGCAGACTGCGCGGCAAGGTGGACAAGGACGGTAACGTGATACCTGCCAAGAAGGACAAGGACGGCAACTACGAATATGAGGGAACGGAATACGGCATCGGCTGGATTCCACTCGGTGGTTACTGCCAGATAGAAGGTATGATAGACGAGACCCAACACGATGTGGAGAAACTGAAAGAGCCAGCTAAACCATGGGAGTTTCGTGGCAAACCAACATGGCAACGCCTACTGATAATGATTGGCGGAGTATTGGTAAACTTCCTCTTGGCTCTCGTTATTTACTGCGCTGTATTCTTTGCTTGGGGTGAGGAATACTATGCTCTGAAGGATATGCCTTATGGCATGAAGTTTAATGAGATGGCGCAGTCATACGGATTCAAGGATGGTGACAAACTGATTGGTACTGAGAAGGGTGCTTTCCGCGAGTTTAGTGCCAACATGATGCGCGACATTTCATCTGCAAAGGAGGTTACGGTAAACCGTAACGGCAAAGAGGTAAAGGTGCAACTGCCTGGCGATATCTCTCTGCTCAGCATGTTGAAGGCTGACCCCATTTTCTGTCGTCCGTTCGTCCCTGCTGACATAGATACCGTAATACCTGCATCTTCTGCTGCAAAGGCTGGACTGATGAAAGGTGACCGTATAATGGCTGTAGGAAGCAAACCTGTGGATTCATGGAACGCTTTTTCATACGAAACAGGCAGGATAGGTGACGCCTTGGCTGACTGCAGAACCAAAGCTGACTCTACCAGACTGCTCACTCAGGCTATAGTATATAAAAGAGGTGAGAAGGTTGACACAGCAAAGGTGGTGTTTGAAGTTAACGAGGACAGTCCTTCAGGCATAGTAATGGGTGTGGGTATGACCACAATAGGCAAATACATGAAGCCTACCCACATAGACTATAACCTGTTAACATGTATCCCTGCTGGCATAGGATATGCACTGGACATGCTTGGTGGATATGTGTCAGACCTTCAGTATGTATTCACCTCCGAAGGTGCAAAGAGTCTCGGAGGATTTGGTGCTATAGGTTCTATGTTCCCACCTGTATGGGACTGGTACATGTTCTGGATGATGACTGCATTCCTGAGCATTATTCTTGCATTCATGAACATACTGCCTATACCAGCACTTGATGGTGGACATGTATTATTCCTGCTCTACGAGATGATATTCCGTCGCAAACCAAGCGACAAGTTCATGGTTCATGCAGAATATGTGGGTATGGGCATACTGCTGTTATTAATGATTGTGGCAAACCTCAACGATGTGCTACGATTCTTTGGCATAATGTATTAAATTGAGTAGGTGAGTAGTTAAGTAGAAGAGCCGTTAATACAATGAAAGGTAAACTTATAATTTTTGCAGCTCCGTCAGGCAGTGGCAAATCGACAATAATAAACTGGTTGATGCAGGAGCATCCTGAACTGAATATGCACTTTTCCATCAGTTGTACTTCTCGTGCACCTCGTGGAACAGAGCAACATGGAGTGGAATACTTCTTTCTCACCCCAGAGGAGTTTAGGGCTAAGATAGCTAATGACGAGTTTGTGGAGTATGAGGAGGTTTATGCCGACAGATATTACGGAACGCTGAAATCGCAGGTTGAAAAACAACTGGAGCAAGGCGAAAACGTAGTATTCGATGTTGATGTGCATGGTGCCATGAACATAAAGAAGGCATACGGCAGCCAAGCCATAAGCGTATTTATTCAACCACCATCAATAGAAGAACTACGCAGAAGACTTAATGGCAGAGCTACTGATGCGCCCGAGGTAATAGAGCAACGCATAGAGCGTGCAGAATATGAACTTTCATTTGCCCCGAAGTTTGATACTGTGGTGGTAAATGATGATCTTCAAGAAGCAAAAGAAAATGCTCTGCAAAAGATTGCACAGTTTTTAGGAATTACAAATTCCTAATTACTAATTTCTCATTACTTATTACTAATTATCCTATGACCAATATAGCAATATTCGTATCGGGCAATGGCTCAAACTGCGAAAACATAATACGATATTTTCAAGGCTCTGAAACAGTAAATTGTGCTCTTGTCGTTTGCAACAAGAGCGATGCTTACGCATTGGTACGTGCTCAGAATCTTAATGTTCCTACAGCTGTGATGCCAAAACCCGAACTTAACGATGAGGAGAAGATGATGACACTGATGAAGGAATACAAGATTGACTTCATTGTGCTTGCAGGTTTCCTGCCCCTCGTACCCAATTTCCTCATTGAGGCATACCCTATGCGCATTGTCAACATACACCCCTCACTGCTACCAAAGTTTGGGGGTAAAGGAATGTGGGGACACCACGTGCATGAAGCAGTAAAGGCTGCTGGTGAGACAGAAAGTGGCATCACCATCCACTATGTCACCCCTGTATGCGACAGTGGCGAGATAATAGTACAATACAAAACCGCTATATCACCAGAAGATACTGCTGACGATATAGCTGCAAAAGTGCATGAACTGGAAATGAAATATTATCCAGCTATAATAGAAAAAATTATAAAGGAACTTGCAGAGTAGCTTTTCAAGCTACTCTTTTTTTATCCACTTTCTTTACCTTCTGCCAAAGAGGTCTTTCAATCCGTCGAGGTCGAAGTTAAGAGAGAAACGCAGGGTTTTGTCGAGAGGATTAGACTGTGCTGTAGAAATAACGTATGCAGCATCAAGAGTGAAGGCACTCATGCGGAAACCTGCACCAACAGTGAAATACTTACGATTACCCTTAGACTGAGCCTCATCGTGATAACCAGCACGCAGAGAGAAACGGTCATTATACACATACTCAGCACCTACGCTCCACTGTATCTCCTCCATCTCCTCCTTGAATCCACCAGGGGCATCACCGAAACTTGAGAACATACCAGCTATAGAGCCCTTGTTGTAGTATACTTCTTCAGCATAATTCTCAAGGTTGGCCGAGGTAGCCTCCCAATCAGGGTGAGCCTCCTTCATCTGATCCATTGTAGGATACGTTGGCACAAGAAGTTTGTTGGCATCAGCAGCTATAGTGAAACGGTTGTACTCGTTAATCGGTACCATAAGTGAAGCACCAAGACGAAGGTTCGTAGGGATAAACTCCGAACGGTTAGTACCAGCAAACTTCATCTTAGAACCCATATTTCTCAAACTGAGACCCAAACCAAGTTGACACTCACGCTGACCAATGTTTACATAGTTCTGGTAGTAGCATGCCAAGTCTGCAGCAAAAGCACTGGCAGTCCTGGATTCTTCAGTGCGTGAATATGAGATATCCGACAACAGGAAACGTACTCCTGCTGCGATAGAGAATTTCTCAGAAAGCATCAGTGAGTATGCCACATCCACTGACATCTCATAAGGTTTGATAGACTGGCTCATATCTGCTGCACCACTCTCATCGGCAAAATACACCTCACCAAGTGAGAAATACTGCAAAGAAGCAGACACAGCACTATAATCACCTATACGATAGTAACCTGAAAGATAAGCCAGATTCATATCGTTCACCAACTGGCGCAACCAAGGGGTATAGCTCAACTGAACACCAGCTCGAGATATACAGAAAGGATATTTAGCGGGGTTCCAATATTGTGAAGCCACGTCAGGGTCGGTTGCAGCACCTACGTCACCCATACCGCCTGCTCTTGCGTCAGGGGCAATGTTGTTAGACACCATCGCAGTATGTATCGGATTGAACATACTGGTCTTGGAATCTGCTGCCAAAGCGCTGATGGCAACACACACGAGTGCTATTATGGTTAGTATTTTCCTCATCATACCTTAAATTAACGTAAGAGTGTTTGTATTATTGCGCCACTATCAGTTTTTTAGTCTTTGAAGAATAGTTAATTCCGTCGCATGAAACACGTATGCGATAGAGATATAATCCATTCGGCACAGTTGCAGAATTCCACGACAATCCTGTTCTGCCCTCAACCGAACTGAGAGCCTGGTTCCAGATGTTTGTCTGAACGATGCGTCCTGTAGTATCTATAATATCAATAGTTATCTCTGCATTGCTACCCCTAAAGTCGTGATAGATATAGAATGTACCTAATCCTTTGACTGGGTTTGGAGAAACGAATACATCTGAGATGGTGGGCTCCAGACTTCCGTCAACATTGAAGTTGATAGTCTTGGTTGACACATTGCCCAACAAATCCCATGCACGGAATCTCAGGCTATGGCTGCCTGATGATAATTCAGGTATTACGTATGACACAGAGCCGTCAGTGTAGCTACCGTCATCAAACAGGAAGTAATCATTGAGATTATATGTGCTGTTAGTATTGCCATCAACCACCAATTCCAGATTATGCCCCACAGTGTTACCCATAACATCCAGACCATCCTTATCATGTAATACAGCATACAAATAAGGAGTTTTGCCCACTGTTCCACCTGTAATGAATGATGGTGTATTGAGATAGACGGTCATCTCTGGACCCTCTCCGTCATTTAGTGCGCCTTCTGCACCAGTAAACAGAATATTATTACATTCGCCAAATGCTGTTGATGACTCTGTAGAATTTGTAACAAACACGTTGATAAGTCCGTTATTGCCATTATCAACTATATCACTATTTACACGGAACTTAAACGAGAACTCGCCATTGCTTACCTTAGTCGTACCTTTATATATAGTATTAAGGCGATCATTGTATGTTATCTGTGACACTCCGTCATTATTGCGTGTGGTAATACTCTCCGTGGCATCTTTCACTAACAGAACAGCCTGACCAGCATATTCGCTGAGTTTCTTTCCGTCAAAGGATTCCACATGTCCACTAACACTGACTACCTCATTAGCCTTAAGTTCTACGACATCCTCACTGACTGAGAAATCATTGACCTTATCGACTACAGTCTTATAACGAGGTATGGCGAGACGCAATGCAGGGTCGCCAAAGATATGGTACTGGTGCTTATTCAGTGTACGGTCTCTACCTGTTGAAACCATATTATTCTTAGCAAGACGAAGGGCTTCGCCTATAGTTATCGGTGTACCCTTGTCATCAGAAGACGTGAGGTAATCCATGAAAACGAAGTCGAGCGATTCATTGAAGCTGGCATAAACAGTACGCAGAGTACCCAAGAAAGCTATTGCTCCGCCATTAGCATTAAGTACCGCAGCAGTACCAAGACTTTCTATGGTCTGATCATACGGCATTGTCTCGCAGGCAGCTGTGTACATAAGAGAATAATTAGAGCCTGACAGAGCTTTCATATCCGTGGGATCAAGAATATATTCATCAGCCAACTGCATAGGAGAGGCGTGACCACCGTAGTTAAACACCAATGTGCCCTCGTTCAGATATTTAATGATTTCTGCCTTAGCTGTGGGATAGCGGAAACCAGTAGAAGTTGAAACACGCTCATAGGCATCAAGCAGAACTTTATGAACGTCAAAACCCAGCTCCTTCCTTATTATATTGTCGGCATTGTTATTGATTGCCTTCATGTGGGTATTACCTGCACTGGCATCATCATCACCCACATAGACCATGTTGTTGACCCACTTGCCTGAAGCGCGTCTGTTCATGTAGGTCTCTATCTTGTCAACCATCTGCGTGGCTTCGCCAAGCGATGTCACACAAAGACGACCCACACCCATATCAAAACGCAACGCCGAAGAAGAGTATGAGCCTTCATGTACAGTCTGGTTATCAGCTAAGATGGTTATAAAGTCGTCTATACCAGTAGAAGATGTCGTCACCCTTGAGTTCTCTGTCTCGTAGATTAGCAACAAATCATCTGCAGAATAGGTAGGCAAGGTGTTAAGACGGTTGTCCCATCTGCATGCTCCAAACAGAAGTACAGACTGAGGTATCTTATCCGTGCTTGCAGCATTACTGCTGTTGGCACGGTCATAGAACATCTTTAGATACCGGCGGTAAGCCGACACGTCAGGCGTTCCGCTTGAGAACTCATTATACAGCTCGTCAGCAGGCACTATGCTGTAGGTAAACGTATTGCCGAATTTCTTTTCCTCTGCTACATGCAGTTCGCCCAGACGTTTAGCCTGACTGTACCACTTTTGCGATGTAGGGATAATAATCACGAGGTCTGCCGAAGATGCAGCATGATGATTCTGGTTCGTTATATTATACACATATTCCGCAGCAGGATAATTAGAACTGCTCAAAGCAGACACCTCTTCTGCTCCATCAAAGGCAGCAGAGATATGATCCAGTCTTATAGGACCGCCATTAGTACAGTTTACGGTCAGATTAACCATATAGTTGCCTGCACCGTCCTTCTCACACTTAGCCAGTTTCTCAGCATCAAAATAGAAGGTATTGCTGAACTCACGCACATACTCATACTTTGACGACATACTCTCAAAACTGTAACTGTATGACTGGTCGGGGTCGCTTGTGGTGACCGTAACAGATGAACCCTTGTTAGCAGAAAGGTTTATATACACATTGGCATAGGAACTGTTAGATGGTACAGCTACAGTATATGACAAAGACGAGCCTGCATTGATAGGTTTGCTGTCATAGAGTTTCCTTCCTGATTCAATCCATGCAAAGTTTTCCATCTCATAGAGGAAATGGTGTATGTCTGTGCTACTGGCAACCTTATTCTTCAGCTCTTCTTCCGTGGTGGTCTTCTCCTCGTCATCGTTCTCGGTTATGAAGTAATAACCATAGTCAGAGTACGGATTACGTGTTCGGGTTGTTGTTGTGCTGCTTTGCCACGAAACAGGACCGTGAGCATAGAAATACTTTTCTCCATTCAGCGTAAGAGTTGGCACCTCAGGCAAATCGTCATGCGCAGCAATCCAGTCCTGTGTAAGTCTTTCTGGCACCAGATTACCACCATAGCCATAGATGTGAACCTTTGACATATCAGAGAAACCTGCCTTGCGTATTACGTCTGGGGTAAGGCGATATATACCTGTTGATGATACACGAATCTTTCCCCATTTGCCACTACTCAGCCTTGAATTCTTCACGTAGTTGTCAGCAGGGTTTGAAGAAGCTGTCACTCCCCCCTCGAAGCTCACATCAAGGGCATCCGCTGTATTGGCTTTTGCGCTATATAAGGTAGGCTTAAAGGAACTGACATAATAATACTTGCCTGACTGCTTGACTATAGGGGTAAAGTTAGCATTCAGGTAATTATTCGTTCTCTCCTTAGCATATACATACTCCATTACAGGGGTGGCTGGAGCCTCGTTATTCCCTGTAAGTTTCTTGTATTGTCGTATCTCTTTCTTTGTCAGCGGCACATACTCAGGATAGAGCAGCCTTACGGTATATACCGAGTCACGATAGTTCTTGGGCAGAGCGAAGCTGAAAGACTGCGAAGGCAACATGCTGTCTATCTGCATTTCCTGAGCAGACAGGTCAACAAAATCGTGTGCAGACAACGAAGTCACTGTCCACACCAACAATAATATAATATGTATATATCTCAGTCTCAATTCAATCTTTCACGTTTATCGGCAATAGAAGTCGAGCACCTTACGTCCCTCTATGTAACCAACTATATGGTCATCGGGCTTCACTGGTCCTACGCCCACTGGGGTTCCAGTAAACAGCAGGTCGCCAGTCTTCAGGGTGAAGAATTGTGATATATAGGCTATCAGTCTGTCCACAGAACAGAGCATATCGCTCGTGCATCCTTCCTGCTTCGTCTCGCCATTCATCTCCATGCTGAAATGCAAAGCCTGTATGCCTTCATTCTCCCCTACTCTATCAGGCGAATAGAGTTTTCCCTTCTCTATCCACTCGCCTATAACAGCTGAACCGTCAAAGCCTTTGGCTATCTCCCAAGGCTGTCCCTCTTCGCGAAGGCGCTTCTGCATGTCTCTTGCTGTGAAGTCTATGCCAAGCGTTACAGCATCATAGTAGCGATGGGCAAATTTCTCGTCTATGCTCTTACCCAGTTTACAGATACGCACCACCACCTCTGTTTCGTAGTCTATGCGTCCCATAAAGTCTGGCACGAAGAACGGTTTGCCATCCTTCAGCAGCGAACTGTCAGCCTTTGTGAATATTATGGGCTCACGCTGCCTGTCGTCGTCAGCAGTGCTTACGCCCTGTTGAAATAACGATGTTTTTATCTCTTTATTGTGCTGGGCATAGTTCATGCCCACAGCGAAAATCTTCATAGAGCGAAAAAGCGTCAGCGCCTTTTTTCATGGGCACTGACGCTTGATATTGATTGTTTAACTAAACTCAGAATTAGTCTGCCTGAAGTGAGAAACGCTTGAAGGCAACTACTGTAAGGTCCTTGTCTGCGCTCTTGAGGTAGTCAGCAACAGACATCTTGCTGTCCTGAATGAACTCCTGGTTGAGCAGACAAGACTCCTTGTAGAACTTCTTCACACGGCCGTTAACGATGCCAGCGAGCATCTGCTCAGGAATCTCAACTGTAGTGTCAGCGATAATCTGCTTAGCCTTGGCAACATCCTCGGCTGTAATCCAACCCTTAGCCATGTTAGACTCCATGTGATCCTCAGAGTCAACGTGTGCTGGGTTGATGCCAGCCTTCTTCAGCTTGTTGTCGATAGCCTTCTGGCGCTGCTCCTGCTTTGTCTTCTCAGCAGCGACCTTCTTCTCTTCCTCGATGATTTTTGGATCAACGTCTGCCTCGCTAAGAGCAACTGGCTTCATAGCTGCTACCTGCATAGCAACTACGTGAGCCTGCTCTTCTGCAGGCTTGTTGGTCTGAACCATTGTGCAGAGAGTGTTCTTGTTCATATGGTTGTAAACGGATACGTTCTCACCCTCGATGAAAGAGTATCCGTCGAGCTCCATCTTCTCGCCTGTTACGCCAGAGCGCTCTGTTACTGCAGCAGCAACTGTCTGTCCGTTAGCGAGAGTGAGGTTATTGATTTCGTCGATGCTCTTAGCCTTAGCAGCTACTGCAGCATCGAGGATTTCCTGTGTAAGCTTTATATAGTCTGCTCCGTTAGCAACGAAGTCAGTCTCACACTTCAGGGCGATGATAGCAGAGAAACCGTCAGCGCTCTTGGTGAGTACACAGCCGTTAGCTGTCTCACGGTCTGAACGCTTAGCAGCGATAGCCTGACCACGCTCACGAAGTATCTCCTTGGCACGATCCATATCGCCATCAGCCTCTGTCAGTGCCTTCTTTACGTCAGCAAGACCTGCGCCAGTCATAGCGCGGAGGGTCTTGATGCTTTCCATTGTTATAGCCATATTTTCGTTTTGTTGAAAATTAGTAATGAATGATTGAATATTACTCTGCAGCTGGTGCCTCTTCAGCCTCCTCAGCCTTAGCAGCAGCCTTTGGCTTATCCTCCTGCTGTGCAGCCGCCTTGTCGTCAGCCTTCTCTACCTTGCGCTCCTGCAGACCCTCGTTGATAGCGTCGCAGCAAGCGTTGAGTATTACCTCTACTGAATCCTTAGCGTCGTCATTGGCTGGGATAGCGAAGTCAACACAGTTAGGATTAGCGTTGGTGTCGATAATGCCGAATACAGGGATGCCCAGACGGTGTGCCTCCTTGACAGCGATGTGCTCCTTCTCTACGTCAACAACGAAGAGTGCAGAAGGCAGACGAGTCAGGTCAGCAATAGAACCGAGGTTCTTCTCCAGCTTGGCACGCTGACGTGAAATCTGCAGAAGCTCACGCTTAGAGAGGTTGCTGTATGTGCCGTCAGCAGTAAGCTTATCGATGTTCGCCATTTTCTTGATAGCCTTACGGATAGTCTGGAAGTTGGTGAGCATACCACCAGCCCAGCGCTCGTTGATGTAAGGCATGTTTACGCTCTGTGCCTTCTCGGCAATCACGTCCTTAGCCTGTTTTTTAGTAGCGACGAACAGGATTTTCTTACCCTGCTTAGCAATATTCTTCAGTGCCTCAGCAGCCTCATCAATCTTTACTACAGTCTTGTTGAGGTCGATGATGTGAATACCGTTACGCTCCATGAAGATGTAAGGAGCCATTGCTGGGTTCCACTTACGCTTGAGGTGGCCGAAATGACATCCTGCCTGAAGCAGCTGATCAAAATTTGTTCTTGACATTGTCTTTGTTCTTTTTTTAATTGATTTGTTTACGTTCTTTTTTATGATTTGTCAGAATCACAACTGCTGGGTAGCCGCAGACTGTGTTATGCTGCGAGTCTCAGCGGTTTAGATGCTAAACAAGTAGTCCTCTGATTAACGCTTAGAGAACTGGAAGCGACGACGAGCCTTTGGACGACCTGGCTTCTTACGCTCTACCTCACGAGCATCGCGAGTGAGGAAGCCCTGTGCCTTCAATGCCTTCTTATCCTCTGCATCAATCTTAACGAGTGCGCGGGCAATAGCGAGGCGGAGAGCCTGGCTCTGACCTGTGAAACCGCCACCGTCAAGGTTAGCCTTGATGTCATACTTCTCAGTAGCGTCGAGAAGTGCGAGTGGCTGCTTTACTACGTACTGCAGCATTGCAGATGGGAAATATTTGTCGAGTTCTACCTTATTGATAGTTATCTTGCCGGTACCCTCTGAGAGGTATACACGAGCTACAGCGCTCTTACGGCGACCGATTGCGTTAATTACTTCCATTGTACTTTATGTATACCTTATTTATTTATACTGATTGATATCGATTGCCTTTGGCTGCTGAGCCTCCTGCTTGTGCTCTGTACCCTCATAGATGTAGAGGTTGTTCATGAGTGAGCGGCCGAGGATGCCCTTTGGCAACATGCCCTTAACAGCGTGACGCAGCATCTTCTCTACGCCGTCCTTCTTATTGCGAAGCTCGGCTGGAGTGTTGAAGCGCTGTCCGCCTGGGTAACCAGTGTAACGGGTGTAAACCTTATCAGTCTCTTTCTTGCCTGTAAATACCACCTTCTTGGCATTGATGATAATTACGTTGTCACCACAGTCTACGTGAGGTGTGAAGCTTGGCTTATACTTACCGCGAAGTATCTTAGCCACTTTTGAAGCGAGGCGGCCTACTACCTGATCTGTAGCGTCAACCACAACCCACTCCTTCTTTGCAGTCTCCTTGTTTACAGAGATTGTCTTGTAACTTAAAGTGTTCATTTTTGACTTTAATCGATAATTTTTAACTACTAAAAAACTTCTTTTCGGCCTTAGGCGCAGTCTAATTCACCTTTAGCCTCTCTGGGTGCGGATTCACTAACCGTCGGCGCGGCCAAACGCACGACTATTAACACACATCACCCACGGGGAACCTAAGTAATTCCCCAGCGATAATCGGAAATCGGAGTGCAAAATTACACATATTTTTCCATTTAAGGGGTATCGCGCGAGCGCAAAACCGCACTTTTACGTTTTTTTAACACAGCAAGACAACATTATCATCGCTTCTCGCCTTTTCATTTGTGTGTTTCATTTTTTTGTTGTAACTTTGCCCCCTATATATATAAATAAGGTGTAACAACATTTATGATACTATTAAGTTTCGACACAGAAGAGTTTGATGTTCCTCGCGAGCATGGAGTAGAATACGACACCCTCAAAGAGGGAATGGAGGTTTCACGATATGGCACCAACAAGATTCTTGACTGCCTGAAGGAGTGCGGAGTGAAAGGCACATTTTTCTGCACAGCAAATTTTGCCACACATGCCCCTGAGGTGATGAAGCGCATAATGGACGAAGGCCACGAAGTGGCTGCTCACGGCTGCGACCATTGGAACCCCAAGCCAGAAGACGTGATAAACTCCAAGCGCATACTTGAAGAGCTGACAGGCAGACAGATCAAGGGCTACCGTCAGCCTCGCATGTTCAAGGTTGACCTGAAAGAACAGGCTCGTCAGGGCTACATATACAACGCTTCGCTCAACCCAGCCTTCATACCAGGCAGATACATGCACCTCACCACTCCTCGCACCTACTTCATGCAAGAGGGAGTGTTGCAGATACCAGCCTCAGTGAGCCCTTGGCTGCGCATTCCTATGTTCTGGCTCTCGCTCCACAACTTCCCTATGTGGCTCTACAAGGCACTGGTGCATCGCATAGTGAAGCACGACGGATATTTCAACACCTATTTCCACCCTTGGGAGTTCTACCCACTAGGCGAGCACCCAGAGCTGAAGATGCCTTTCATAATCAAGAACCATGCAGGACAGGGCATGTATGACCGTCTGAAGGAGGTGATACTCGACCTCAAGGCTCGTGGCGAGGAGTTTGGCACCTATTCTTCATTCGCCGAAAGCATACTGACTAACAGTAAACACTAAGTTTCCAGAGACAGAAGCCAAGCAACTACCCCAAATTAACTAGTTAATTTTAAGAATTTACTAGTTAATTTTGAAAATTAGCTAGTAAATTTATGGTAAAAGCATAGCTTCTGCATCTAAACACTTAGCCACCCCAAAGAGAAAGATAGAATCCATAGACAAATAAGCAATAACAAAAACCCAAAATGATAAAACTTGCAATAGTATCACCATGCTATAATGAGGAAGCAGTGCTTCACGACTCAGCAGCTCGCCTCACCCAACTCTTTGCCGACCTGCAGAAGAAAGGCAAGATAAGCCCTGAGAGTTTCGTTCTATACATCAACGATGGTTCTAAGGACCGCACTTGGCAGATAATCGAGGAGCTGCACAAGGATAATCCACGTATCTGCGGACTAAACCTGGCACACAATGTTGGGCACCAAAACGCCATCATGGCTGGCATGATGACGGCTCGCCACTATGCCGATGCCATAGTGACCATAGATGCCGACCTGCAAGACGACATCAATGCCATAGAGCAGATGATAGACAAGAATGCTGAGGGCTCAGACATAGTATATGGCGTGAAGGTAAGCCGCACAGCCGACTCATGGGCTAAGAAAACCTCAGCACAGATGTTCTACAAACTACTGAAGGTAATGGGAGTGAACACTGTGTATAACCATGCCGACTTCCGCTTCATGACCAAGCGAGCCCTCGACGCCCTTGCCGAGTTCCCAGAGCGCAATCTCTATCTGCGTGGCATGATACCGCTTATAGGCTTCCAGACCTCCACAGTAGATGATGTCATCTCTCCACGACTGGCTGGCGAGTCTAAATACACCCTCAAGAAGATGCTTCGCCTGGCAAGCGACGGCATAACCAGCTTCTCTACCCGCCCCATCGAGATGATTATCAGCATAGGCATGATAATGATGTTAATAGCCTTCTGCATGCTGTGCTACGTTTTGGGCTCACTCTTCATCCACCACTACAGCGACGGTTGGGCATCACTCATGCTTTCTGTTTGGTTCATTGGCGCAGTGCTCACCCTCGCCGTAGGCATCGTAGGCATCTATATCGGCAAGATTTACGTTGAAGTGAAACGCCGACCACTATATACCATTGCCAAAGAACTGCTATGAACAAGGTTTCATCAGCCATCGACAGAATAAAGGCTTTCTTTCACAAACCCTTCTTTACAGACTTCCGCACCCTTTTCTGTGTGTGGATGCTCATACCTATTTATGCTTTCTACAAGAACATGAAGGGTGGCGAACCAGAGAACACCTACCATATCTTCCGCTATGTGTATATTCATGCTATGAAGGGTCTGACGCTCTTTGGCGAATATCCTGGTGAGTATCTTGACGAGAACCACTATGGTCCGTTCTTCTCGCTGTTCATAGCCCCCTTTGCCGTTTTACCCATCAGCATAGGCTATTTCCTTTGGCTGTTGCTCATAGTCTTCACTCTCTATTTGGCTATCCGCACAAGCACCTTTTCACGTAGTGTACAGATTTTCCTGCTCTGGTTCTGTGCCAACGAGATGCTCACCTGCACCCTTGTGGCACAGTTTAACGGTGTGATAGCAGCCTTGCTCATCTTTGCCTTCGTAGCAGTAGAGAAGGAACGTGACGAGTGGGCTACATTTGCCCTGTTGCTTGGCACATTCATCAAACTCTATGGCATCGTTGCCCTACCCTTCTTCTTCTTTTCCAAGCGCAAGAAGAAATTCATCATTTCTTTTATAGTATGGAGCATCGTCTTCTTCGTTGCCCCAATGCTTATCACCTCGCCTGAATACATCGTTGGGCAGTATGCCGATTGGTACCATAGCCTCAGCATCAAGAACCAGCTGAACATACATTCATGGGACCAGAACATCTCGTTCCTCGGCATAGTGCGCCGTTGGACTGGCTGCACCACCTATAGCGACCTGTGGCTGATTGTTCCAGGACTGATACTGATGGCTTTATGTTTCTTCCGCATTCCTCAGTGGAAGAGCCTGCAGTTCCGCTATATGACGCTCGCCAGCATCATGATGTTTGCCACTCTGTTCTCTACAGGCACAGAGTCTTACGGCCATATCATCTCGCTCGTGGCTGTAGTGATATGGTACACCTCAGCTCCTTGGAAGCGCAACAACTGGGATATGGCTCTCCTGGTGCTGTCCTTCGTGCTCACCTCACTCTGCACCACAGACATCTATCCGCAATATATAAGGAAGACTTACATATTCCCTTACACGCTGAAGGCTCTGCCTATAACCCTGATATGGTTCAAACTGTGCTTCGAGATGCTCACACACAACTATCTCGCCACTGAGCCTGAAGCCGAATGCATAAAATACAACGACAAATGACAACAAAACGCACCTTCTGGTTTTTATTCCTCGTTTGCATAATCACACTGTTGCCCTTCATCGGTCTCTATGACTACAACACCAAGGGCGAGCCACGCGAGAGCATAGTGTCATACTCCATCTTGGAGACAGGCAACTGGATTCTGTCACGCAACAACGGAGGCGAGATGGCATACAAGCCGCCTTTCTTCCACTGGTGTGTTGCAGCTGTGTCCTATGTCTGGGGTAGTGTGACAGAGGCTACATCACGCTTCCCAAGCGTGGTGGCTCTTGTGGCTATGATTATGTCTGGTTTCTGTTTCTTTACTCGCAGAAAGGATGTGCGAACCTCGCTGGTTACAGCCATTATCTGCCTCACCTGCTTTGAGTTGCACAGGGCTGGCATGAACTGTCGAGTGGATATGGTGCTTACAGCCCTGACTTGTGGTGCTCTCTATATGCTCTACCGCTGGTATGAACAGGGACAGAAGGGCATTCCTCTCATAGCCATACTCCTCATGAGTGCTGGTACTATGACCAAAGGACCTGTTGGTGCCTTGATTCCCTGCATCTGTATGGGTGCCTTCCTACTGATGAAGAAGCAGAACTTCTTCCGTGCCTTCTTCACCATGATTGGTTTCTCTTTGTTGTCATTCATCCTTCCTGCCTTCTGGTATTATGCTGCCTGGCAACAGGGAGGACAGGAGTTCTACGACCTAATGATGGAAGAGAACATAGGCAGAATGACCAACACTATGTCTTACAACTCTTGCGTAGAGCCTTGGTGGTTTAATTTCCTTACTCTGCTCTATGGTTTCCTGCCTTTCACCTTGCTTCTGCTGTTCAGCCTGTTCAGTCTGAAGGGAGCTCGCATAGGCAAATGCGAAAGCAATATCAAGACTACCTGGAAGAAATTCACTAACTGGCTTTTCTGTCTGAAGGATGTTGACATCTTCTCGCTCGTCTGTGCCGTTGTGATAGTGGGATTCTACTGCATACCTCAGAGCAAGCGCTCTGTGTATCTCATGCCTGCCTACCCTTTCATAGCCTACTTCATAGCTCGCTTCATGATATGGCTTGCTGAGAACAGGAAAAAATCGCTCAGCGTGTATGGATGGGTGTTGTGCGTAATATCTGTGATTCTTCTGTTGCTAACCTTAGCCCTGAAGATGCACCTTGTGCCTGAAACGCTTTTTGGTCATTCAGAGCAGAACATCCGCACGATACACAACCTTGAGAACATCAACGGCTTCATAGTCTGGGCAAGCATAGCGGTAGTGGTCGTTTCCTGCTGTTACTGGCTGAAGCTCAACAAAGACAAGGTGCTTACAGCATCTCTCTTTCTCGTCCTCGCCCTCAACGTAGGACTTGACGGAGCTTGGAAACCTGCTGCTCTTAATGCCAAGTCTGTGAAAAGCGTTGCTGCTGAGATAGACCAATACGCCCCAGAAAGCAAGGGAGCACTCTATGAATATATCGAGGGAAGCGTAACAGCCTTGGGCGACCCAGTTCATTTCTTTGAGATAAACTTCTATCTGCAACATCCTAACCGCCTTGGTAATTTCTATAAGGAGAGACCACAGAGCGGTTTCCTCCTGATAAAGCAGGACGAATACGCTCGTCATAAGGCTGAGTTTGAGAGTTGGGGATATAAGATGAACACTATTCACGAAACCTCGCAGAATGTGTGGGGCACTCCTCTCTGCATCGTAAAGTTTCAAAAGTAAGTGAGAAGGCATAAGCAAAACATACTGCTCTGGGCAACAGACCATAGAGTGCTCTTGGGACTGTGGCTGTTGATAGGTGTCATTGCGGCACTTACCAAACTGCCTCTGCACCGTTGCAACAACTTCCTGATATTCAAGGGAGTGTTTTGGCACGCTTTGCATCAAACACCTATGTATGCCCCATACCCAGAGGAATACTATGACGTAAACCATTATGGTCCGTTGTTCTCACTCATCATAGCACCCTTTGCTGTTGTGCCTCATTGGCTGGGACTCCTTGCCTGGTGTGTGGGATTGTCCTTATTCTGCTTTTGGGCAGTAAGCAAGAGCACACTTACTCGTCGTCAGCAGGTCTTTATCTACTGGTTCTGTGCCCACGAACTGCTTACGGCACTCTTCATGCAACAGTTCAATGTGGGCATAGCTGCTATGCTCTTGCTCACCTTCTATTGTGTGGAAAAGGAGAAAGACTGGCTCGCCACTCTCTGCATCGTCCTCGGAATGTATATCAAACTCTATGGCATCGTGGGACTTGCATTCTTCTTCTTCTCTCGTCATAAGGGCAGGTTCGCGCTTTCTTTCTTCGTATGGAGCATCCTGCTGTTTGTGGCACCTATGCTTATCTCGTCTCCTGCATATATCATTGAGCAATATAAGGACTGGTACATCGAACTGGTGCACAAGAACGCAGTAAACAACTTCGGTTATGGAGAGGGCATCCGTAGCAACCTGACCAACATCTCACTTCTTGGCATAGTGCGTCGCATCACCCTTGGTTCCTACTCCGACCTGTGGCTTATCATCCCAGGACTCATGCTGTTCTGTGCTCCCTACCTGCGACTGGACCAATGGCGTAGCCTCTCGTTCCGCCAGATGTTCCTCGCATCTACCATGATGTTCATGTGTCTGTTCAGCACAGGCACAGAGAGCAGCGGCTATATCACAGCCCTCATCGGCTGTTGCGTGTGGTACTGTTGTGTACCTTGGAAGCGCTCTCGCCTCGACATCTCGCTTATGGTGTTTGCCTTCATACTCACCAGTCTGTCGCCCAGCGACCTTGTGCCGGCATGGATACGCAACGAATGGATAAAGCCATTTGCCCTGAAGGCACTGCCTGTATCTATTATATGGTTCAAACTCTCCTACGAAATGCTAACCCGAAATTATACTCAAGGCTATGGAACAGAAAATATCCGTCGTCATTAATACATACAACGCAGAGCAACACCTTGCTAAGGTGCTTGATTCAGTCAAGGATTTCGACGAAATCGTGATATGCGATATGGAGTCCACTGACTCCACTCTCGACATCGCACGCCAGTATGGATGCAAGATAGTGACGTTTGAGAAGAAGGACTACACCATCGTAGAGCCGGCACGCAATTTCGCCATCCAGTCTGCAAGCCATCCCTGGGTACTCGTCGTGGATGCCGATGAGATAGTCACCCCTGAACTGCGCCAATACCTCTATAAGCATATCAGCAAACAAGAGCCTGAGGAGGGTATCTATATCCCTCGTCGCAACTATTTCATGAATAGGTTCATGCATGCCCTCTATCCTGACTATATCTTGCGTTTCTTCCGCAAAGACGTAACCGACTGGCCTCCTATCATCCACATACAGCCAACCGTTAAGGGTAAGGTTATCCACGCTCCCAAGCACGAAGGACTGGCTTTTGAACACCTTGCCAATGACTCCCTCTCCGACCGTCTGCGCAAGACCGACATTTATACAGACAATGAGGTAAAGAAGAAATCAGGAAAATCGTATGGTCCGATAAAGTTCCTGTTGCGCCCCACCCACCGTTTCTTCAAGAGCTACATACTGAAAGGTGGTATTCGCGACGGACTGCCTGGCTTCATCTACGCCTGTCTTGAAGCGACCTATCAGATAGTTATGATGGGAAAAATCATCGAGTCACAGAATGAGGAAAGAGATTAACCCTACATATTCAGCCAACAAGTCGCTGCAAAACTTCATCGACCACCTGCCCCAACGCTTTGAGGCTGAGGGCGAGGTAATCTTTTCTGGCAAGCGTAACATCATCAAGACTTTCTGCATAGACGCTGAAGACGAGGTGTTGAGCAATGTGGTGGTGAAGAAATTCCGTGCCCGCAACATATTCCAGCAACTTGCCTATAGCACCTTCTGGGCTTCTAAGGCTAAACGTGCCTACAATAATGGTCTGCGGCTTGTGAAGATGGATGAAGGTTCTACACCCTTCCCCATCGCTTTTGTTGAGGATTACGGATGTGGTATATTGCATCAATGTTATTACATCACAGACTTTACTGATGCGCCTTCGGTTAGGGAACAACTTGAAACACAGCCCTTCAACCGTCCTTTGGCAAAAGCCTTTGCACATTTCATCGCTCGTCTTCACAAAAACGGTCTGGTACACCACGACCTTAACTTCTCCAACGTGCTTTATAAAGAAGAGACCAAAGGAGACGAGGTGCATTACAAAATATCTGTCATCGATATCAACCGCCTGACCACCCACGAAAACCTTACCATCGACGACTGCAAGGACGACTTCGTACGCTGGACTGACGATATGCAACTCTTCACCTTCGTTATGGAGGAATATGCCAAAACGCGCCAACTGGATATTGAGATATTCAAGCACCAAGCCCTGATGATGAAACGTCAGCACAACAAAGACTGGGCTCGTCGCAAGGGTTTTCTTGCGCTCCTTAGATGCTAAAGAACTTTTGAACTTTTGAACTGTGAACTATGAACTGTGAACTGAATAAGATACTCGTAGTCCGTTTCCGTCAGATGGGTGATGCCATCCTCAGCACCTCGTTGCTGAACACTCTGCGAAGGAGTTTTCCTCAGGCAGAGATACACTTCGTGTTGAACCAGAAGATTGCGCCTCTTTTCGAGGGGCATCCCTCCATCGACCGCATAATAACATTCACTGATGAGGAGCGCCACAATGCCCTCACATATATAAAAAAGGTGTGGAAGACGGTGCATCAGGAGCACTACGATGTTATCATCGACATGCGTTCCACCATGAACACTATGCTCTTTGCCCTCTTCTCTCCCAGCACTAAGTATCGCATCGGCATCAGAAAGGGCTACACCCGTTTGGCATTCAACCATCTACTCGAGGGTTGTGGTACTAATAATATGGTGGTGCACGATGCTCACCTTGCCCGTCCTTTGGAGGCTGAAGGCAAGATAGACTACACCACTGACTTCACCCTCTGTATCACTGACGAGGAACGTAATCGCTATAAGGCATACCTCAAGGAAAAAGGTATCAATGCCGACAAACCCGTAATGCTTGCCAATGTAACTGCCAAACTTGCCGATAAGGTGTGGAACGAGGAACGAATGGTTGAGGTACTTGATGCCTTTATCAAGAATCATCCTGAGGTACAGATAATCTTCAATTTCGCTCCTGGACAGGAAGAGGAGAATGCCCTGAGAATTTACGATAAGCTTGGCAAGCCTCAACAGGTTCGTGTAGATATCAAGGCAAAGAGTCCTCGCGAACTCGTTGCTCTTTGCGAGAACATCACCCTCTTCTTTGGCAATGAAGGTGGAGCCCGTCATATAGCCCACGCAGCAGGAGTCCCCTCGCTGGTGGTCTGTGCCCCTGGCAGCAACAAGGAGGTGTGGATTCCACAAAACTCCGTACCTGCTAAGGGGATAGCGGCAAGCGACTTCGCCTCTCCAAGCGAACTCTCTGCTATGACCCGTCAGCAACAGTATGATCTCATAACGGCTGAGTACGTAAAAAAAGAGCTTGAAAATTTCTTCCAAGCTCTGTAGCGTTAAAGCATATACTTTTACCTTATCTCTTGAATAAGGCGTAGCGTATCACGTGCCATACGTGATGCACCCAGATGTCTATCTTGCGTCCCAGTTTTTTCTTCTTCCAACTGCCATAGACCCTGTGCACTCCTATCGCCTCCTTATCGTGCGCCCACTTCTTCTGGGGTGAGAGGAATCGTGTAGGCAATACGGTCAATCCCTCCAGATGCTGGGGCTTCGTGTCATCAAACTTATACCCCATCTTCTCTGCCGTAGGTACCATAAGGTGTGGTGAAATGGTCTGGTCGAAACTGCCATCTTCCTTCACGAACTTACGGTTGCGGTAGTATTCCACCATCTCCTCGCAGAACTTGTTGCCTGGCACTCCCATGAAGAATGCTGCCTGCAGTCCCCACCACGTCATGCCTTCTCCAGCCTCAGCAGTGGTTATAAAGTCATTCTCTTCAAGCAACTCGTCAAACCTGCGGAAAAGGAATATATCGCTATCCATATACACTCCGCCCTCTTTCCACACGGCATAGAAGCGCACCACATCAGCAGCGAAAGCCCACTTGCGGTTTGCCAGAGCCTCATCAATAAACGGAATACCTATCGCCTTTGCAGCATCATAATCCCACAGGCGCACCTCAAAGTCAGGTAGCAGGCGCTTCCATGAGTCCAGACAAACCTTTATCTCCACAGGATAAGGGTCGTTGCTAAACCAACATAAATGTATAATCTTTGGTATCATAGTCGTATGCAAAGGTACGAAAAAAAATCCTAATCACAATTCTTAATTCATATTTATTTTGTATCTTTGCACAATCACAAGCATTTCATAATATGAAAATTAGCGTAATAACAGTTGTTCGTAACGACCTTAAAGGTCTGAAGAAAACAGTAGAGTCGGTTATCTCACAGAGTGACCACAACTTTGAATATATCATCATCGACGGCAATTCCACCGATGGCTGCAAGGAGTATCTCGAGGCTTTACAATGCCCAATGCCCTTGCAGAAACTCAGCGAACCAGACACAGGCATCTATAATGCCATGAATAAAGGTATCAAAATGGCAACAGGCGATTACTGCATCTTTATGAATGCTGGCGACTATTTCTATGATAATCAGGTAATAGCCCATGCCAACAAATCTCTTGGGGATGCTGATTTCTATATAGGTCATTCCATCAAGGCAGGCAAACATGAACACAAACGCTATGCCTTAAAACAGATGTCTCTGCATCATCTGCTCATCAGTTCCGTCTATCACCAGTCCACCTTCACTCGCACGGCCTTACTCAGGCAGCATCTCTATCGTGAAGACCTGCGCATAGTGTCCGATTGGGCTTTCTTTCTCACCCAGTGGTTGAATGGAGCATCGTATGTTCCCCTTGATTTCTTCGTTTCCTATGAATATACTGGTGGCATCAGCACCACCCAGAGCCAGAAGATGCAGGACGAACGCAACATAGTGTTGAACGAACTCTTCCCCAACGAAATTATTCGCAAGAGTATCGTACCTCAAAATAAGGTGTGGGGCAAGATTTACAAAGCAATGACAAAATCACCCGTCAAACGTGATTTTGCCCTTATAAAATACGGTTTCAAATTCCTTTTGAAGGATTTGTTCTAAACTATCACTTCTCTCTCCAATAAAAGGAGTTGGTATTCTTGTGTCCCAAAATACGTTTCCACGTCTTGCGCACCATCTCCCATATTGAGGCGTATGGCATTGTTGCTATACCGTCAATTCTTGCATCTACACCCTTCATCTCATAGTAGCAGCGTTGCAGCACTGGTATATACGTATTATATATCAGCCGTTTTACTGAGCGTGGCATCTTATATTTATAAGGTGTGAGTTCTCTCAAACTGCCTATCTTGTAACTATGCAGATTGTGAAAATGGAAGAATACCAAAGGGAATTCCCTACCTGTCTCATTCTCTCTGCCCACTATCTTTCCTGCCATTTTTCTGAATGTATATTGTTGCATATTCCAAGGTGCCACACCTCCACCCAGATGCTGCAACACATGCACTCCCTCAAAGCGTTCAGTCCAGTCGTCAAGGTATTTCTGGTCGCCGAATTTCCCGTCTTCCATCCTGTTGTAACACCAGTCTATGCAGGCATTACGCCACCATTTCAGTATCTTTAGTCCATTGGGTGTGTTCTTGAATGTCACAAACTGCACACAATATATGCCGTTTGCCAAAGCGTGGTTATACTTCTTACTATAGCGATGCTCTGTTATCAATACGTCATCATCTCCCATTTCGTCTATCAGTACTGATGGGTTGGAGAAGAAATACAGGTCTGCATCTATATAGGTACAATTATCCAATCCGTAATGCTCCAGACAGTATAATATGGTGGAACTGGAACACGTCCAACAGTATTCTCCCTTCGTACGTGTGGGCTTTATGCGCAGCAGTTCCTCATCCTCAAACTCTTTCAGCGTCACCACCGTCACATGCTCCAGGTTCATCTTCCTCAAAGCCTCCACCAGCATATCGTCAAATGCAAATATATAGAGGTGGAAATCAGGACAATGTTCCTTCAGTGAGTAGTACATTGCCAATCCCTTTGCGGCGTAGTTGGAATTATATAGCGTACAGAAATTTATCTTCATCTTTTTCTTTATTTCGTTTTATTTCTTCGTCACAGTCTTTTTCTCTCCCACCAGCACTTCTGCTGTTTGTATCATAGAGAAGACATAGTTTTTCAACCTCTCAAAGTCAGCATCTTTTGCCGTCGCTTTCTCTACCTTATTACGACCTTTCACCATGTATAGGTGTTCCGTCTTCTCCGTTGGACTAAAAAGGTAGAGTCTTTCTCTGTCTCGTGCAGCTATGAGGTTGTCGCCTGTGTAGAATACGCAGTCGCGCTTTTTCTTCATCAGGTCTATGCCGAAGTCGTTCTGTATGTAGCCGATGCCCATCATTCCCAGTAGCGTCGGGGCAACGTCTTCTTGCAGGGCGAATCCTTCGTATGTCTGTGGCTTTATGCCTTTGCCGTATATTATCAACGGTATGTGGTTATAGCTCTCTGGCAACTCGCTCTCCGGGTTGGCAAGCAGTTTGCCATGATCGCCCAGTAATACGAAGATAGTATTGTCAAACCATCTTTCTTTCTTAGCCTCGTCAAAGAGTTTTCTGATACTCCAGTCGGCATATTCTACTATCTGCAAGTCCTTCTCGCTACTCTTTGGCTTGAAATAGTCTGGTATCACGAATGGCGGATGGTTGCTCACCGACAGCAGCACAGCAAAGAATGGTTTCTTCTCCTTGTTCAGTTTCTCCACCGCGTATGAATAAAGGAAATCGTCCTGCACTCCAAACGAGTTTACCACCTTCTCCGTTGGGTAGTTCTCCTGAGCATATATCTCGTCAAACCCATTGGTACGGAAGAAACCGTTCATATTATCATACTGACTCTCGTGAGTCATGAAGAAATAGTTTCTGTAGCCCTGATCGTGCAACACGGTAGGCAGACCACTATAATGGGGTATCACCGTTCCCTTCATCAGGTTTCTGAACATTATGGCTGGCCATGAATAGAGCGTGGCATACATGCCGTGGTTGGTGTGGTTGCCTGCTGAATACATATTCTCAAAGTATAGCGACTGCCTGCTCAGCGAATCGAGGAATGGTGTCTGTCCCTTCCCCAACAGGTTTGACGACATCGACTCCATCAGCACTATCACCACGTTGCGTCCCCTCAACTGCGCTTCAGCATCGCCTTCTACCTTCTGGGCTATCGGCGAGATGCCCTCCACGCCTTTTCTCTCCAATAATTTGCGCACAGCCTCGATTGCCTCCTTGTCATCCATCAGTGCCAGTCGGCGGTTCTCTGGTCTTTGGTCGTCTATGTAGCTTGTCAATAGGTTGAAGGCAGGGTTGATGCCCAACTGATTCAGGAAGGCATCGTTACAGTAGTAAGCCTGACTCACCTTTATGGGGTTATAGCCCAAACGGCCTCTGATACCTAAGAAACACAGTCCTGCCATTATCGCGCCTGATATCAGCACCACCAGCACTGTTCCCAGACCTTGTCTTTTCAACTTAGCATATTTCTTTATGCGCCACCTTATCAGAAACCACCAAAAAACCACTATTGCCGTCAATCCATAGGCTATCGGGACCCAATAACTGCTCTCGCCTACCACCATTCCTGCCGTAGTGCCTGCATAGCCAAACCACTGGAATATGCTGGTGTTTATTGGTTGGAAGAAGTAGCAGAAATAAGGTATATTGGCTGCTGACAAAGAGAATACTATGGTGTATAAAACACCAAACCATATAGTGCAGAACCACGATAACCACTTGGATGAATAAGCAAACAGCGAAACTATCCACAATGTCAGCAGTGGTAGTGCCATCACATAACATGCCGTCACGTTGTCAAACCACACTCCCTTGACGAATGCCATCATCCTTGTCGGGAATGTCACGTCATCGGCTATCTGATAATCTATCGTCACATACAACAGCCACCTCAGCACCGTCATTATGAGCAGTGCCACCATGTGTATCTTCAGCAGGTATGCTATATGTCTGATGAATATCTTCACCCTCTTCCTATCCTTTCAGTTCGCCTGAAGCCACCTTTTGGTCATATTCCTCATGCGTTCTCTTCCAGCGGTTGTGAGTCCATAGGTAACACTCTGGCTGGCGGCGTATGCTCGCCTCCAGCATCTTGAATGTCATGTGCGTCAGCTCATATTCTTCCATATCCTGCGGGGCAAGAGTTATGAGTTGGAAGTCAAAGATATACTTGCCTCTCTTTGGTCTTTGCATATCAATATAGAACACTGCATTCTGGAATTTCCTCGCTATGCGCTCAGCACCAGTGAATACTGGGGTGTCGTGGTTCAGGAATGGCAGCCACAGGTGTATGCTATCCCACTTTGGCGACTGATCCAGTATGTAGCCGAATAGCGACACCCTGCCCTCTTTCTTCAGTTTCACCAGTTCTCTGAGTATGCTATGTTTGTCTATACATGTGCCGTGATGCGCACTGCGTATGTCTATAAACAGTTTGTCATATTCCAAGTCTCTCAACGGATGGTATATCAGTCCCAGTGTCCAGTCCTGGAAGTTTGGTACTCCGAGTTTGGTGCACGACAGCCACTCCCAGTTACCGAAATGTCCCAGCACCGTCGCTATCGACTGTCCGCTCCTAAGCACCTCCTCTATCTTGTCCATACCTCTAAACTCTATCCACCTGCACATCTCCTCGTCAGTTGCCGTCAGCAGTTTGATGGTTTCCACAAAGTAGTCACAGAACCAGTGATAGAACTTCTTCTCTATCACGTTTCTCTCCTTCTCCGATTTCTCTGGAAAGGAGTCTTTCAGGTGTTTCTTTACCAGTTTTCTGCGATAGCGCACCACATAGAACACTATTACAAAAACAAAGTCTGATATGCCATACAGCACCCTCAGCGGCAACTTCGAGAGAGCGTATGAAATATAGTATGCTTTCTTATACTTTGTCATCAGTACTTTCTCCTACTTAAAACTGTTTATTGCCTCTACCACTGCCTTTGCCTCTTCCTCCGTCACCACTTGGTTCATCGGTATAGACAACTCCTGCTCATGTATCCTCTCTGTTATGGGGAGAGCGGAATATATGAGTCTATCCCCAGTAGGCTTCCTATAGCATTCCTGCTTATGTGGTGGTATTGGGTAGTGTATCAGCGTCTGGATGCCCTGCTGCTTGAGATATTCCTGCAATTCGTCTCGGCGTTCGCAGAATATGGGGAACTGGTGATACACGTTGTTCTCGTCTGGTATGCGCTTGGGCAAAGTTATCAGCGGATTATTGATATGGTCGTAATAGTATGCAGCAAGCTTCTGACGCTTTCTGTTGTCTTCGTCCAGGTATTTCAGTTTCACATCGAGCACAGCGGCATCGAGCTCTGACATACGACTGTTCATACCTATATACTTAAACACATACTTTTTTTGACTGCCGTAGTTTGCCAGCGCCCTTATCACGCTTGCCAGTTCATCGTCGTCTGTGGTCACTGCTCCTGCATCGCCAAAGGCTCCCAAGTTCTTGCCTGGATAGAAGGAATGAGCTGCAGCATTGCCAAGTGCACCAATCCTCTTTTCATGCCAACGGCATCCCTGCGCCTGCGCGCAGTCTTCCATCAGTTTCAGGTGGTGTTTCTCGCATATCGCCTTCAGTTTCTCGTCGTAGGCATTACGGCCGTACAGGTGCACTATCATTATGCCCCTCGTCTTTGGCGTTATAGTCTCCTCTATGCGGTCTGTGTCTATCTCTAAGTGCTCCCATGTCGGCTCCACCAGCACAGGAGTGAGGTTGTTGTCTGATATAGCTATGATGGTGGCTATGTAGGTGTTTGCTGGCACTATTATCTCGTCGCCATCACTCATCACACCCATCTCCTTGTATGCCCTGATTATCAGTTTCAGCGCATCCAGTCCGTTTGCCACAGCCACACAGTTCTTCGTACCTATATATTCAGCATAGTGCTGCTCAAAGCGCTTGTTCTCTTCACCCTGCAGAAACCATCCGCTGTCTATCACGCGCTCTGCTGCCGCCTTGTATTCCTCGGCGTGTTCTGCTGTTATCTTTTGTAAGTCGAGTAACTTTATCATTCTTTCTCTATTCCCTTATATTTCAAAAAGTCTTCGTAGTTCCTTATGTAATCCTCTTCGTCATAGCCGTGACTGCATAGTACCAGACAGATGCTGCCTGATGAGTATCCCTGTTCTGATGACCACACGCCTGGCGGCACATGCAGTCCGTAGAACGGACGGTTCAGCGTTACTGTTCTCTTGTTTACGCCATCGTCTAACAATACCTCAAAGGCGCCTGATGCTGCCACTATAAACTGGTGACATTCCTTGTGTGCATGGGCTCCACGGTCTTCTCCTCCTGGTATGTCATACTGGTAGAACACCCTGTCTATGGGGAATGGCACATGCACATTCTCATACATATAGGTCAGGTTGCCCTCCACATCGTGCATCTTGTTAAGCTGGCAGAACGAACAGTCAAACACTGTCTTTCCCTCGCTTGCCTTAAAGAGTTTCTCGCCCTTGCTCACCTCTACTGATGTCTCTGGGTCTGGTGCCTTGGTCTCTGTGGTCTTGTCCTTTGTCCATCGCTTAAACTCCTCATAGTCCCATATATAGTCCTGTGGGTCATATTCTGTTGACGACAGCACCAGCGCCACCGAGTTGGTAGAGAAATTGGTCATTCTCCTCCACATACCCTTTGCCACATACAGTCCCTTATATGAACGGTTCAGTTGGAAGGTCTGCCTCTCTTCGCCATCGTCCAGTTCCACGTCAAACGAGCCCGACAGCGCCACTATAAACTCCTGATTATCCTTGTAGGCATGCTCGCCACGGTCAAAACCGCCTGGCACGTCATATATCCAGTACACTCTTTTTATCTCGAAGGGTACCTGCTTCAGCTGCTCTATTATCGAGAGGTTACCCCTCGGGTCAGCTATCTTCGGAAGGTCCAGTATCTGTGAATCTTGAATATTCATAAATTATACACATCTATAAAATGGCACGTTTTTTGTGTTTACTACAGTATAACGGTTGCCTGAAACATGCAACCAATAAGGAACATCGCCAAAGAACGAGTATGACAAAGCCTATGGGAATAAAACCTGGACCTAAAAGATTTGCCATATCTACTGGCTAACCTGACAGGAGACAAAGGGACAACAAAAAAACTCCTGGCAACACTCCTTCGCTTAAGCCACATCATCATAAACCTGGTGACTAAGCATTGTTGGTGACTTTATTTGTTGCGGTCGAGTTATTCGACCGCATTTTTATTTTATTCTTATCCTATAATCCGCAAAAGTACAACATTTTCTGCAATTTCCCAATTATATTCCTTCCTTTTTTTATATTGTTGCAAAAAAGCCACATTCTTGCACTACTATTCTTGCACTACATACAATCAATTCCCTCTCTCCTCTTCCCTACACATTCTTCCATCCTTCTAAATTATCATAGTGGACATCAGGATACTTGCCACTCATCTTCAACTTTAATTGAGTGAGGAAACGGAATATCTTAAAATCACATGAAGTGTTGAAATGTTCATGGAACAGGAATGCGTCGAAAGTTTTCCATGATTTACCAAATACCGCAGAACCTCTTCTGTGTTTCTGAGTATAGTTACTATACGATTTGCTCCAATAATGGTTCACCTGTATCTCGTCATCATTCATGTTATATCTGTGAATACCATATCTGACGAAATAGCCAAACTGATTAATCGGTGGAATATGATGCCCTTTATATTTCACATAAAAGTAATGCATCATTCCTTTTTCAAAATATGCTATATCATAATCCGTATTATATATCAACTTACCTATATCCACAAGCTTATTCCACGAATTGAAATATTGTTCTGTTACCAACTTACTGGTATCATTTTCTATTATACCAGAAGTACCAAACATTTTCCAATACATCATTATCAATGGGTACCTCTTGAACGGTTTTATCCATTCATCTATGGTATGCGCCTTTATTGGGCATATAAACTCATCCAAATCAAGGAAAGCCACCCATTGCGTTTCATGACGATATGTAACATACCAATTTTCATACATCGGTTGCTGACAAGGAACTATAGGCCACTCTACAAGAGTTACTATTCCTTTCTCAATATATTCTTGTAATACCTCCCTATAATTGTCCTCCGAATTGTTATTATAAAAATAGAAATGTTCGAAACCTATCAATATGTGATATTCTATAAATTCCTTTAAATATGGAGCCTCATTTTTGAAACACGAACAAATACTGTATTTATATTTCTTATCTGTTTTAGGAATAGAACAATACTTGAACATAATTTTATACATTATGCTCTGCATTATAAGTTTTATGTAGTTCCTATAATACTTAAAATTATAACTTATCGGATTATCAAATATAAATTTTTTATTTTCCATTACTCTTTTTTTTTGTGATATTTTCACTCAAATAATTTATTGATTTTTCTTTTTCTTTCTCTAATATTTGTTTCACTGTATTGTAATCTATTGTTCTGCATAATAAATTTGAAATATTACAATTATCCAACCATCTATCTTCAAGTTTTAATGTTTGTAAAAGAGATTTGAATCTATCTATATTATGTGACGATGTAACATAAAAAGGTTTATTAAAAACTATGGAAAGTGCCATTCCATGAAATGAAGATGTCAACACAAAAGATGCATTTTTTATCAGACATAAAAAATCTGCCGGATTATCTGTAGCTGGTTTTATTTGCTGCTCAGGGAAATCGATCCATTGTATCGTTTCTATAACTTTTAATTTATTTCTATTTGCAAAATGTTTTATATTATTCTTATCAAATTTTTGCCCTAAATCATATACTAATACATACGGTTCTAAAAACATTTTTTCTTTTATATGAACACAATCCTCCCATTGTTCTTTCGTCAAGAGCAGTGTCGGATCCAACACCTGTATAGCATTGTATGGTGTGTTTATTTTAATATACTCACAAAGATTCTTCTCTCTGACAGATATATAGTCTAAATTTTTTAGCAGTTTTTTTATTGTATTCTCATCTTCTTTTGTTTGTGGTAACTTTCCCATGCTTGACGCATATGACATCTTAATATTTGCCTTTACATCGTTATCTCCAAAATAAAAAGGATTATAATTATTCGTTATAGGTTGCTTTCGCCATATTTGATCACTTCCACATAGTAAGACATCATACTCTGCTTTTTCATTACCATAATATTTTGATATGTACTTTGATATAAACTTTTCATACTTATATCTTCTGATAGCTTGCCATAACCACTTATAAGATAATTTCAATACATTCAAAGGATTTGTTTTTAAACAATATTTTATTGTCTTCCAAATTGACACTTCCTTATATAGTAAACTTTGATGTTTTGGCCAATAATTAATGAAATATACTTGATGTCCCATATGGCTCAATATATATCTTGTTGCAACAGCTTGTAGCATCGCACCATAATTATAACTGCGATGATAAGTTAATATTGCTATTTTCATTTTCTAAACATTTTTTTTCTCAAATATCGACTAAAAAATCTTCTGATAATATTTATTTTTGTATCGTCATTCAGAGCTATCCTTATATTACCATACTTTCGAGCTGTATATCGAAATCCGAAACGTGCATAATCGGTTTCAAAGTTCTGAAGATCATCAGGTTTAGAAGTAGGTTCCGTCAGTTTATTCTGGATTATATTTTCTAGTTTTGCAGGTAAATAAGTAATAGCGTTTGTTATCTCGTCAAACCATATTTTTCCTTTGGGAGTATTTACCATTAAAAGTGAACACCCTTTACCATCTTCATTAAAATGTTCATCTGTACGTTTCCAACCCCAATAATCGCCTATAGTAACATCACCTGTTCGTTTCAAATTTGTATATGGACAATTGAAACATGAATGTCTTATATATCCTTTACCGAATAAATCTGCAAATGTATCATTATACAAAATCTTACCACTTTCAAATACTACTGATTCTTTTTGATCATACCATCCAAATCTCCCTTTGTCACGAAAATTCACAGAGATGATTTTCTCATTATATCTTTTTTCTAAATATTCTATATAATCTCTCCATAATTTTGGTGATGGTACACCATAACAAATAATATCAACGGTATATAGTCTTTCTCTTAACTTTGTAGGAATAAAAGACTTTAATCCTGCAACTTGACATCCCGTTCCCGAAAAAAGGACTGTAAACCCTTTGCTTAAATCATCTCTTATATTTGTAAAGATACCACTTAATTCGCTCTGTACGTATTTACTTCCTTTAAACTCGTCTCTCTCCTTTTTGTTTACAGCACGTTTATGAGCTATTACAAAATGATTTAAAAAACCAACCCCATAAACAATTCCCCCTTTTTCTAATATCCAATCTGAAAGAGCTATGAATGCCGCCCCACTTCTACTAGTTTCTATTTGATGAATATCTTTATGACGAACAGCATATGCCAATGGTTTTAAAAAATTCTCTTTTGTATTATAGTCTGATTTAAAATTACAAACCTTCTCACACAAACCACATTCCACACATTTTTCATTATCAACAACAGGATATAAAAAACCTACATCATTCGGTTTCATAACTATAGCCTGTATAGGACAAACGCTTACACAAGCTGTACATCCACAACACTCTGATTCCCTTTTTTGAATAGCCATTATTAAGATTTTATTCCAAACACGTTACATTTATTTGTTCCTTATCATGAAGAATGCAACAAGCATCTTTATTCCAATTAAGATATTCTGCACGAGTCTGTTTTTTTAGATATTTCACTTCAAATGAAAGAATTCCACAAGACAATGTATCATAATGTTGTGTTACTTCTGAATAATCTTTAACCCCGATATTAAAACCGACCTTGTATTTTCCCTTAGGTAATCCATGGTTTTCTAATTTTATCCTGGCAATATATACATCCTTGTCTTGAGGTATATCCATATAATCTGAGATGTAAGTTAGAACCACAACATCTGCTGTATTAGCAAAAACCACCGAATATTGGCATTTTTTTAATATCTTATTATTACGTTTGATTTTTAATTCTATTTCTATAGGTTCATCTGTTCCAATTTCTTCTATTGTATTTAAAATCCTAGCTTCAACAAATTCTAAATACATATTGTTATACGTTTTCGGTCTTCCTTCCAACGAACTCCATTCACGTTGCAGTGTCTCTACACTAGTCTCCTGATAATAATCTACACATTCATCAGCTCCTCCAATGAAATCTAACATTCCATTTCTCAAAACTACGCAATTATTACATAAACGACGGATAGAGTTCATATTATGGCTTACGAACAAAACGGTACGACCGCCTTGTGAGGAAACCTCTCCCATCTTGCCGATAGCCTTCTTTTGGAACTCAGCATCACCAACGGTAAGGACCTCATCAACTACAAGGATTTCAGGTTCGAGAAAGGCTGCTACAGCAAAACCGAGACGGACGGTCATACCTGAACTGTATCTCTTTGTTGGAGTGTCAAGGTAGCGTTCTACACCTGCGAAATCGACTATCTCATCGAGTTTGCGGTCTATCTCATGTTTGCTCATACCCATGATAGAACCGTTCATATAGATATTCTCCCTGCCTGTCATCTCTGGATGGAAGCCTGTGCCGACCTCAAGCAGAGAGGCAATTCTACCTCTATAAGTGATGTGACCTGTGGTGGGCGCAGTGATATGGCTGAGGAGCTTCAGCAGGGTGCTCTTGCCTGCGCCGTTCTTACCTATGATACCAACAACATCACCTTGCTCTACTTTGAAAGAGATATCTTTCAGCGCCCAGACATAGTCGGAATGACCCTTAGTGGAGCGGTCATTGACCTCACCAATCTTGAGGTAGGGGTCTTCCTTACCCAGAATGGAGGTTTGCCACCAACGGTTAATATCGTGCTGCAAGCTGCCTGTGCCTACCAAACCAAGCCTGTATTGCTTGCCTACATTCTCAAATTCTATTGCAATGTTTTTATCCATAACTATTATTTAACGGGAACGTTAACGGGAACTATAAATTAAACGACAACAGGGACAACAAGGACAACATTTAAATTCTAGTGCCTATTATGTCGTTACGAAGATTATTTACTGAGCATCTAACAAGTGTCGATACAGTCTATCAGGATTTCTACGGTTGTTCCATACCGCAAGTATCGTCACCTTATGAGGCTGGGGACTGTAGAAAATTGTAACTTGACGAGTGGGGAATCTGCGTATCTCATATCCAAAATAGGTCAACTTCTCGTATTGAGTTCCTATTCTTGGGGAATTGGCTATATGCTCCACATGATTATAAATAGCATAGTAAGTGTCTTTAGCTACTTGAAAACCGAATTCTTCGAGTACATAGCCTATTTCTTTATCGAAATCTGCCTGAGCACTTTCAAGCCACTCGATATCAAAAGCCATACTTCGTTCTGATTGAGTTGAAAACTTCTGAATTGCTGATGGTTCTTTCTTCACCCATCTCTGCCCTATGGACGCGCGAACTCAACATTAATTCATCAAAATATTCGTCAGCAGCAACAGTATTTGCAATGATCTCTCCTTCACGACTTTCAGTCGTTGGTATAACGGGAGTTCTATGATGTATATCGTATGCTGCTAATGGTTCGGATGCCATTTGCTTTTCATCTTGCATTTCTGGATATTTCTTTTTCATAAAAAAACTTGTTTAAACTACGTACGAAGCGGAGCTATGCTCCTACGAAAACGAAAACTACAAATTAAACGACAACCAAGACAACAAGGACAACATTAAATTAAAATGCTTACCAAATGTGTCACTGCGATGACTATTTATACTGCGTATGTTTTATTAAAACGACAACAGGGACAACAAAGACAACATTTAAATTAGAATACCTTGAACTCTCGAACAAAGTTTTTGCTATTGTCTTCTAACTCCTTAGTGAACGGAGTGAGCGCTAACTCCTTTCAACTCCTTTAACTCCTTTCAACTCGGGCTAGCGAAAGTTGAATATATTATTTATTTTGCAGAAGTAAAGACTTGATGTATTCTTCTATGTCGGAAGAGGATATTTCATATATTGGCTGGAGTTGTTGGAAAGATTCATCCTTACGGAATATGGTGCCGTTGGTTAGCATAGCCATGAGTCCTTTGGTTTTTAACTTATGACCAGAATGCTCTAAAGCCATCGGTATCATTTTCCTAATATCAACTCCACTTTTCAGGATGGAGTAAATATCATAATAATCGCGGAATTTGCTGCGTCGCATCATGGACTCCATCTTCATGATGCCTATAGACTCAATATCGGCAAGGCGAATGTTTCCCAAGTAAGGAATCTCACGCATAGTAGGAATTCTCCTACGAGGGGCTGCATAAAATGAGATTTTTACGCCTTCAACGATGAAGAGCACCTGATCGAAACCCAGGATCTGCATATCGTCTATATGTCCTACTGTTTCGAGTTCCTTTTGTATCTGTGGCCAGTTGATTTCCAACTTGTCGTCTTTGCCTTCCTGCCATCGCATGAAATCAAGATCTTCACTTTGTCGCGTCTTGAGTTGAATGGATAATGCTGTTCCTCCAACCAATATGAAAGGCTTGATGCACTCCAAACGTGATATAGCTTCTATTATTTTGCCAGTATGTGGGGCAAGTGATTCGGATCTATTCATGCCGCTAAGCGTTTATTTAGTTGTCGGGTTGCCATAGCCTTAACGTAGCTGCGAGGGCTTTTGGCATGGAAGTAATACCAGGCGAAGAAGTAGTTTAGGTTATAGTAGCGCTCTCCCTGTGCTACGACATTTTCTATCCATGCCTGCTTAATCTTCTTATAAGGAAAGAGTTGGAATAGCATATCTATCTCCTCAATGTCAAGGTATAACATTACCAACTCTATCAGAACATCGTCGGGGATATCATTGATAGAATCAACATCATAGCTCCATAAACAGTGAGCCTGCTTGAGGCGGCCTATGAGGTATCTTCTTATTTCCATTTTGTTCATGAAAAACTTGTTTAAACTGCGTAAAACGGGAACGATACGCGAGCAGAACTCGCTACGATACGGCCGATAACTCAGCCTACGATAACTAATTCTTTATTCTTTTAAGACAACAAGGACAACTTAGACAACGTTTAAATTAAAGTACCTATTAGTCGTTACAAAAACGATTAGATAAAGACAACTTAGACAATATAAAACAACATTATATTTTGAGCTAAGTACGTATTAACTAATTACGTAAAATTTTAATAGAAGACAACAGGGACGACAAAGAACAACTTTATTTTATTATTTGTCCGTCTAATCCCATAATAGTATTATTCTCTATATCATTTATGTATCGCTCTATTGTTGCGAACTTAGGAGAAAAATTTACTAATATGCCGTATGGCTTTCTTAGTAAGCGCATATAGTTAAAGAGTTGTGCTCTATGACTTGGCACTAACTCTGTTACAGCTTTACACTCTACTATTATGTCTTCCTTGCATAGGAAGTCTATACGATATTCTGCATTCATAGGTTTGCCATGATATGAAGGATGAAATGTCAATTCTCTACCACACGGAATGTTATTATCTTCTAACTCCATTTGTAATCCTTCTTGATAACAGTATTCGTTTAGACCAGGTCCTAATTCTTTATGTACTTCATATATGGCACCTACAACATCATACATATGTTCTTTGGCTACGGCTATGTCAACCATAATTTGTTGTCCTAGTTGTCTTCGTTTATTTTTTCCTTCTGGACATACTCTTTTGTTGTCCATGTTGTTATGGTTGTCTTTAATTTATATCTTGGTTGTCTTTTTATTATACTGTGTCCATGAAGCGCTGCTCGGTGCGATTGAAGAGGATGACAGCGAAGAACATGACGACGAGGAGGGTGACGGTGCTATAGAGCAGTCCCCAGATGTCGAAGGTGCCGACGCCGAGGCAGGAATATTTGAATGCCTCGAAGATAGGGGTGAGGGGGTTGATGTTGAGGAGTGCCTGATACTCCTTCGGTGCGAAGGAGAGGGGGTAGATGACTGGAGTGGCATACATCAGGAGCTGGACACCGAAGCCGATGAGCATATTGAGGTCACGGTATTTGGTGGTGAGCGAGGTGATGATGAGTCCCCATGACATGGCGTGGAGTCCTACCATTGCTACGAAGATGGGGAAGAGCAGTAACGAGAACGATAACGTTAACGGGAACTTGCCTGAAACGACGAAGTAAACGTAGATGAGTATGAACATGAGCAACTGGATGCCGAAGCGTATCAGGTTGCTGGTGATACTTGACAGGGGCACTATGAGGCGAGGGAAATAAACCTTGCCGAAGACTGCCTGGTTGGCTGCGAAGACGTTGCTGCATGCCGTGAAGCACTGCTGAAAGTAGCCCCACATACATACACCTGCCATATAGAACAAGGGCTGGGGTACACCATCGGTGGAGATGCCTGCAAGTCCACCAAAGACGAACATATACATGATGGTGGTGAGCATCGGCTGGATGAGGTACCACAGCGGACCGAGGATAGTCTGCTTGTATTGCGTAACGATGTCACGCTTGATGTTCATGTAATAAAGGGTCTTGTAACGCACAAGTCCCTTGATGTCAACGTCGAGCCACTTCTTCTTTGGCTCGATATGGGAAATCTGATCTTGAGGATTCATATAAACTTGTTTTATTCTAAACTACGTAAAACGGGAACGGGTTCCGAGCTCTGCTCGCCTGAGCCTTGGCGAAGAACGATACGCGAGCAAGCTCGCTACGATACGGTGCTGAAGCACCTACGATACGGAGGTAAACTCCTACGATACGGCGTAAGTGCCTACGATACGCACCTTTGGTGCTACGATACGCAATCGGAGATTGCTACGAAGACGAAAACTATTTTACTGCGTATGCTTTATTAAAAAGACAACAGGGACAACAAAAAAAAACGACTTAGAGCGGTCAGTTCAGCAAACATTCTGGACTGGGAGTAATAACTAATTTAGGCTGTTTGCCGAAATACCATATACTGTCGTAAATTGTTGTCATGGTTGTTTTCTACCATTAAAAGGTACTAATAATCTTTGATTATTCCATCTGCCAAACATATACACTTTGTCCTCAATAAGCGCGTAACTTGTTGAGGGATAGTTTGTTATCGGCATCCTTCCAGCATCTTGGGAAAAATTCCGCTAAATATATTATGTGCAAAAGTACAAAGAATATCTGATATCAGCAAGGAAAATTGGAGTAAATTACGGAAAATTGCAATTATTTGTACGTGCGTGCACGAAAATGACTCAATTTTCGTAAATTTGCATAGCAAAGAAAGGCTTGAACGGTTTGGTTTCTCGCAAAGACTAAGAAAGTCTCGCCTGAGCGAGTTTCAGTATGCGGCTTATTCATTCCTTGTGAGCAAGCTCCCAGCAACTGCATAGCCTACATACCTACTGATTCACATCAGTCTTTCATAGTTACGCAAAGGGCGGAGGTCGTGCTTACAGCACTTACGCAAAGCCATGCGGGGTGTGCACTACTTTTTCTTCATGCGCCAGCCTCTTGGCGTAAGCTTCAAAGAAGCGTCTTGGCTCTTGGCGTAGAGATGATTACTGACGAGGTCAGTGGAGAATCGAGCAAGGCACTTATGGAAGCTCGCTTACAATATGTGACTTGCGAGAGAAACCTAAGTTCGAAGAACTAATCAGCTCGCTTTGCGAGAAAAGAAACTAAACAATTAAATAAACAAAACCAAAGACAATGAACGAAGTGATTGAAGTAATAAAGAGGAGGAGGAGCTGCAGATGCTTCGATCCTGAGAGGATGCCATCGGAGGAAGTGATAGCACAGATATGCGAAGCAGGCACATGGGCTCCGACGAGCAGAGGGCAGCAGAACCCTATCATCATCGCAGTGACGAATAAGGAACTGAGAGACAGAATATCACGGATGAATTCGGATATCATAACGGGTAACAAACTGGTGACATCGACACCGCCTGGGGCTGACCCTTTCTATGGTGCACCATGTATGCTGATAGTGCTAGTGAAGGAGAGTCCGAACGCCCTGTATGACGGTCCGATAGTGATGCAGACGCTGATGCTGGCGGCGGAGTCACTTGGCGTGAACTCCATCTGGATTCACAGGGCGAAGGAGGAATTCGAGAGCGAAGAGGGCAAGCAGATTCTCCGTGACCTGGGCATAGAGGGCAACTACATCGGCATCGGCCACGTGGCTCTTGGCTACGCAGCGAAGCCTCTGCCCGAGCCTAAGCCGAGAAAGGCAGACTACGTATATTTTGTGAAGTAGGATTCACAAAATAACGGGAACGTTAACGGGAACGGGAAATCTTTACTAAATAACGGGAATGATAACTTTTAAGTAAAATATGGTAGGAAAAGCAAGAAATTTTAGAGAATATAAGGTTTGGCAAGATGCAGTTGCTTTTGCCACTACTATCTACAAAGTAACAAACGAACTTCCTTGGTTTGAAAAGAAAGGATTATGTGATCAGTTGCAACGTGCAGTTGTAAGCATTTCTTCAAACATTGCAGAGGGAGCAGGACGCCCCTCTAATGCTGATTTTGCGCACTTTCTTGACCAAGCGTTGGGGTCAGCAAACGAAGTCGAGACCCAACTTCTTATATCAAAAAATCTGAATTATATTAATGAAGAGCAATACAAAATTATGATGCTTGAACTTACTAGTATTCAGAAACAACTAACAGGGTTGATTTTTTCAATTCGTAAAGATGAACAAGAATAGCATTATTAATTAAAAATATTAACGTTCCCGTTAACGTTAACGTTTATGCGTTAACAACTGAAAGAGGGAAACGCATAACTATATGAAAGAACGAAGTTTTGAGGAACTGAAGAGGTCGCTGGCGGAGGCGAAGGGGCATCCACTGGAGACGGGATGGGACATATATCGCTATATGAAGGGGAATATAGAGCAGATGGAGTCACAAGAGGCGAGGACACTGCTTGCCTGCTATATGAAGATGGGACTGGAGAAACCATCGCTGCTACATTCGCTGATGCTCAATATTGCACTGAGGATGGCGAAGAGGTTCCCGGACTTTCAGTTTGATAGATTCTTTGACATGTGGGAGTATCCTGGCATTGAGCGAATAATAGGGTATGTGGACTATTATGACGAGAAACACAAGTTTTATCATATCTATGACAACCTGTCGAGACACTTCGTTGCTGTGGATCCGCATAACGTACCGCAAGTGGGTGGTTTTGTGGAGTTTACGCCGATAATTCCTAAGGACGGGAAGTTTAAGACGGCAGTGGTGCACATGGTGTTCTCGGATGCTACGCCAGACTATATGAAAGCCAGCATGGATGCCTTCGGAACATACCAGGCGGTGGTGACTGGCATAAACGAGAAGGAAGGAACGTTCAGCTACCACATTACCTCGGAGATAAAGCATACCCCAGAAGGCACGATAACGCCTGACGGTACTGCATTCCTCGGCATGATGCAACTGACTGAGGGACAAGAAGTAAGGCTACTCCTATTCCTGAAGCGAGACAAGGATGGAGTGAAGAGAAATTATGTGGCGAAAATAACGGGAACGATACGGTGCTGAAGCACCTACGATAACGAAACGTGGCTGCGCCACTACGATACGCGAGCGATGCTCGCTATGATACAGCGCAAGGCCTACGAAAAAATTTAACTTAATCCCAAAACAACTAACAGCATTTATACGTAATCTTAGGAATAGTAGCGATAGCGTATCGTAACAAAGTGTATCGTAGAGATAGCGTATCGTAGTAGCCAAAGGCTACATATCGTAAAACAAAAAAATAATAATGACTCGAGAAGAAACGGTATTGACATACTTAAGGGAGCATGGGATTCCTTTTAGGAACTATAACCACCCGGAGGGCAAGACGATAGAGGAGGCTAAGAGGTGGTGGAAGGATGATGGCAGCATGCATTGCAAGAACCTCTTTTTCCGTAATCATAAGGGAAACAAGCACTATCTGGTATGCTTCGACTGCGAGCACGACCTCGCCATACATGATCTGGAGCACAAATTGAAGGAATCGTTACAGAGCAGAGGACTGCCTTCATGCGGAAAACTGTCGTTCGCCTCACCTGAGAGGATGATGAAATACTTAGGACTGGAGCCTGGTAGTGTGTCACCATTCGGACTGATTAACGACCAGAACCATGAGGTCTATCTGTTTCTGGACGAAAACATTAAGAATGCTCCTACCCTCTCCTTTCACCCCAATGACTGTCGAGGCACGGTGGTGATAAAGAATGAGGACTTCCTACACTACTTAAGCGAAGTAGGAAACCAGTATGAGTTTATAAAGCTGTACTAAAACGTTAACGTTAACGATACGCGAGCAAGCTCGCTACGATACGGTGCTGAAGCACCTACGATACGTGATACTACGATACGGAGCATAACTCCTACGAAACGTGGCAAAGCCACTACGAAACGGCGCAAGCGCCTACGAAAACTATTAGGTGGGACTCGTAATCGGACGCGAGCAGAGCGAGCTACGCTTTCCGAAGCGAAGCGGAGAAAGAGCCCACGACGTCGTGGGGGAGATGCCCCCAGGCACCAAAAAAGCAGACCATCCAATGGATGATCTGCTAATATTTTTGGGTGCCCGGTGGGACTGCTCACAAAAAAAGACATTGCTTTTCAGCGATGTCTCTTTTGGGGTGCCCGGTGGGACTGCTCACAAAAAAAGACATTGCTTTTCAGCGATGTCTCTTTTAGGGTGCCCGGTGGGACTCGAACCCACGACATTCAGAACCACAATCTGACGCTCTAACCAACTGAACTACGGGCACCATGTAAATCGTGTGAACGATTAGCGTGCGAAAGCACCATATTGGTTTTGCGGGTGCAAAGGTAGTAAAAATAGTTCATAGTTCATAGTTCACAGTTCATAGTTTTGCTAATCTTTAATAATTATTAACAATTCTATGTTCGTTATGAACTGTGAAGTTTATAATTAGTCCATGCGATTGCGATAATCTTCGTAGGTGTAGTGACGGAGGGTTTCGAGAGTGCCGTCATTATGAAGAAGGGCTATATCAGGATGGCTGACACCATTGAACATGTTGGTCTTGACTGTGGTATAGTGCAGCATGTCCTCGAAGATGATGTTCTCACCTATCTGCAACTCATGGTCAAACTGCCAATCGCCCATCCAATCGCCTGAAAGGCAGGAGCAACCGCCAAATCTATAGTTGAGAGTTGAGAGTTGAGAGTTGAGAGTTGGTTCTTCGATTAGAACTGCACCACGGACAGTGGGATGGTATGGCATCTCAAGGCAATCGGGCATGTGGCAAGTGAAGGACACATTAAGTATTGCAGTACGGATGCCTTTATCTTCCACTATATCAACGACTTGAGCCACAAGTGGACCAGTCTGCCAAGCGAAGGCTGAGCCTGGTTCGAGAATAACGTGAAGCCAGGGATAGCGAGATTTGAAATCACGCAGTATCTTGACAAGTCGAGGCACATCATAGTCGGCACGCGTCATAAGATGTCCACCACCGAAATTTATCCACTGGATCTTAGGAAACCACTTTGAGAATTTTGCCTCGATATGCTGCAAAGTACGCTCAAAAACATCAGAGCCTGACTCACAATGACAATGGCAGTGGAAACCAGAGAGTTGGCTGAAGTCAACATAATCAGAATGCGCCTCAAGCACATCGGCAGTAACGCCGAAGCGTGTGCCTGGGGCACAAGGATTATAAAGGAGTGTCTCGACCTCAGAATACTCAGGATTGATGCGAAGTCCGAACTCACCCCCCCACCCTTTTTCACGCAAAGATGGAGCATAGCGCACAAACTGCGACAGGGAATTGAACGTGAGATGTGAGGAATAACGAGCTATCTCGTCTATCTCGTAGTCGGTGTAGGCTGGAGAATAGGTGTGGGCAGGAGCGCCAAACTCCTCAAATGCCAGACGTGCCTCATGGAGCGAGCTTGCCGTAGTGGCGCTAATATACTCACGAAAGATGGGGAACGTCTTCCAAAGGGCGTATGCCTTAAAGGCAAGAATTATCTCAACATCGGCATCATTCGCCACCTTATTTATAAGAGAGAGATTGCGACGGAGCAAATCTTCTTCAAGTACGTATGTGGGGCGGGTAATATTACGAAGAATATCGGTCGTTACATCCATATAGTATAATTTATTCTAATTTTACGTGCAAAATTAACTTTTATATTCGAGAAAATTGCATGTTTGACAAAATTTTCTTACTTTTGCAGTGAAAATAGAAGGTGTTATGAAACTTATTATAATGACACAACCCACATTCTTTGTGGAAGAAGACAAGATTCTTACAGCATTATTTGATGAAGGACTTGACACCCTGCATATAAACAAGCCTGATTCAGAGCCGCTGTATGCGGAACGCCTGTTGTCGCTGCTACCCAAGAGTTGCTACGACGACATAGTGGTGCACCAGCATTACTACCTGAAACAGGAGTATGACCTGAAGGGAATACACATAAACGACCCTGAAACACCTACACCCGAGGGATTTCGTAAGCACGTGACGCGAAGCACAAACAAGATAGACGACCTGAAGGAGATGAAGAAGCAGTGTGATTATGTGTTGCTGCACTCGCTATTTGACTCTCTTCATAACGACTACAAGGCATCGCTGACGATGGAAGAACTGAGAGAGGCAAAGAAGAGGGGCTTGATAGACAAGAAAGTCTATGCAATGGGCGGCATGAGTCTGGAGAACGTGCAGATAGCCAAAGACTTAGGATTTGGTGGTGTGGTGATATGCGGTGACCTGTGGAACCGTTTCAGCATACAGCACGAGACAGATTTCCAAGTTCTGATAGAGCACTTCAGGAAACTGAAGAAAGCGGTAAATTAACGATACGCAAGCATGCTTGCTACGATACGCTAACGCTACGATAACGATAACAAAACAATATAGCTATGGCAGAAGAAAAGAAAAATTTTATGGTTTTCTCAGGCACGGCAACACGCTACCTTGCAGAGAAGATTTGCGCAAGTTTGGGTTGCCCACTGGGTAATCTGGTGATGACAAAGTTCAGCGACGGTGAGTTTGCTGTAAGTTTTGAGGAAAGCATTCGCGGAAGAGATATCTTCCTGGTGCAGAGCACATTCCCTAATTCAGACAACCTGATGGAGTTGCTCCTGATGATTGATGCGGCGAAGCGTGCCTCTGCCAAGACCATCAACGCCGTAATACCTTATTTCGGTTGGGCTCGTCAGGACCGTAAGGACAAACCACGTGTATCAATAGGTGCTAAACTGGTGGCAGACATGCTGAGTGTGGCTGGTATCGACCGACTGATAACGATGGACCTGCATGCCGACCAGATACAGGGATTCTTCAACGTGCCAGTGGATC
>Ga0247608_10000303_pt1 | contig 86093 bp, 83 predicted proteins | sample 176DNAGHGlowgp2_FD_193490 | JGI IMG/M metagenome (GOLD analysis project Ga0247608, IMG submission 193490) | Sheep rumen microbial communities from Palmerston North, Manawatu-Wanganui, New Zealand - 1766 DNA GHGlow gp2 | ecosystem: Host-associated > Mammals > Digestive system > Stomach > Rumen ... | reverse complement strand
ATACCCAAGAACTTCTTGGGTATTTGGTATCAATGGTAATAACTTTATTAAGACTATGCTTAAATTAAGTGAAAATCATAAAGAATTAAATGTAGTTAACGATCAAGTTGGATCTCCTACATATACAGTAGATTTAGCAAGACTACTATGTGATATGGCTGAAACTGATAAGTATGGAACATATCATGCTAATAACGAAGGAGTTATATCTTGGGCTGACTTTGCTGAATTTATATTTAAACTAAATAATAAAGATGTTAAAGTTAATAGAGTTACTACTGAAGAATATCAAAAACTTACTGGAGCAAAGATGGCTTATAGACCTCATAATTCAGTTCTATCTAAGAAGTGCCTTGATAACGCTGGATTTAAAAGACTTCCTAACTGGCAAGATGCTACTTATAGATACTGTGAAGAGTTAAATGCTAAAACTCTTAAAAAGGAGCTTAAATAATGAAATATTTAGTTACTGGTGGAGCAGGATTTATAGGAAGTAATTTCCTTCACTATATGGTTAATAATTATCCTGAAGATGAGTTTGTATGCTTAGATGCACTTACATATGCAGGTAATTATAATAATATTAAAGATTTAGAATCTAAGAAGAACTTTAAATTTGTTAAAGGTGATATTAGAGATAGAGAATTTGTAGATAGTTTATTTGAGGCTGAGAAGTTTGATAATGTTATTAACTTTGCTGCAGAAAGTCACGTTGATAACTCTATTAAGAATCCTGGAATATTCTTAGAGACAAATATAATAGGTACTGGAGTACTTCTTGATGCTTCTAGAAAATATGGTGTTAGAAGATATCACCAAGTAAGTACTGATGAAGTATATGGTGATTTACCTCTTGATAGACCAGACTTACTATTTACTGAAAGTACACCACTTCATACATCTAGTCCTTACTCTAGTAGTAAAGCTAGTGCAGACCTTTTAGTTATGGCATATCATCGTACTTATGGACTTCCTGTTACTATATCAAGATGCTCTAATAACTATGGACCTTATCAGTTCCCTGAAAAGTTAATTCCAGTAGTTATTAGTAAAGCATTAAATGATGAACCTATACCAGTATATGGTAAAGGAGAAAATGTAAGAGACTGGATCCATGTTATAGATCATAATATTGGGGTTGATATGATCGTGAGATATGGAAAAGTAGGAGAGGTATATAACCTAGGTGGACACTCAGAAAGAACTAACTTAGATGTAGTTAAGACTATTCTTAAACAGATGGGTAAGAGTGAAGACTTAATTACATTTGTTACTGATAGACCAGGGCATGATTTAAGATATGCTATAGATAGTACTAAAGCAGAAAAAGAACTTCACTGGACTAGACTATATAACTTCGAAGATGGTATTAAAGAAACAGTTGATTGGTATTTAAATAATACTGATTGGATTAACAATATTAAATCAGGTGAATATAAGAATGCTTATAAAAACGATGAAAAGAAAAGAGTATTAAAAAAAGATTAGTAATACTCTTTTTTTGTATACTCTTGTAAAAGAACTTTTTAATTAATTGAATTATATTAATATAAATAGTATTCTATTATTGTAGAGGATACTAATATGAATGATAATAATGATTTTGATAAGATAACTTTTTACTTAATAATTGTAGGAATAGTTATAATGGTACCTTTTATATTTCTTAGTTTTACTAATGGATTCCTGTATGATGATTATGATTATGATGATTATCATCGTTTTGATTCATTAAATACAACTGTATCATTTGAATGGGAAAATCATAATGATGAAAATGAACATGTTGTGGTAGACTCACATGATTATAACAAAATAAAGTATTGTAACGATAAAGAGGTAGGTGCTACTGGAACTGGTAATTATCTTGTATTTGGTACGCCAGAGGTAAGTATTAATACACTATCTGAAAATGCTAAGTTAATATATGATAATTCTGATCATGGTCAATATGTAATAAACGATGGTGGAAATATTGAAATATATGAAATAAGTAGTAAAAAACTATACGATATAGGTCTTAAATATACTAGTGATACAGTAATAGTTGAGAATGGTATATTAGATGGCTTTATCGATAATAATGGTTTTTATAAACTAGAGGACTGTAAATACTATTTTAAAGGTAATACTAAATATCAATATGATGGTAGTGATATTACTTTTATGGATAAAGAAAACAAATATATATATGTTGGATACACTTATGATGGATCTATTACTATGAAGTATAAACTTCCTGATGTTAATTACAAGATAGATGATTATGTTATAAAAGATGAAACAAGTTGGTATAAGAAAATAACACTTAAATCTGGAAGTAAAAAATATTGGTATTTATATGATGTAGATATTGAGAATAATAATTCTAAACTAGTACTTGAATCTACTAAAATTAAAGATTATTTAATAAATCTTAATTCTTTATGTGTAGTAGATAATAATAATAGTTATTACTGTACTGATAAAGATGGTAAAAAGAGTGTAATAGTAAAAAATGTAGATGGTTTAGTAGCAATATATGATAATTATGCATTACTATCTATATCTAAGAAAATATATTTATATGCTGGAGGTAGTAGATATGCTTTAGTAGAAGAGAATATGCCTTATAGTAATATAAATAAGAATAGTATTATATTTACTCGTAATATAAATGGTGACTTAGTATTAAACTTTAAAACTAATAGTAATAACAAGATAATAGAGTACACTATTGATAAGTTTGATTATAAAGTTACTAAAACTATAAAATAAAGAGATTAAACTCTCTTTTTTTTATGTTATTATATTACTAGAGGATATAATATGAATAAGATAAGCAAAATACTTTTTACATTAATTGGGTTATTTATAATATTATTTTTCGTAGTAGATTATATCAATGATAATACTCCTAAATATAATGATTATAACGGTAATGTTGAAGTATATTTTATAGATGTAGGAGAAGCAGAGAGTATTCTTATTAATAATAAAGGCTCTTATATGCTTATAGATGGTGGTAATAATAAAGATGGTAAAGCACTAGTTAAGTATTTAAAGAGTTTAGGCATTAATAGATTTAATTATGTAATAGGAACCCATGCTCATGAAGACCATATAGGAGGCTTGGACTACGTAATAAAAGAGTTCGATGTAGAGAAGTTCTATATGCCAGCTACTTTAGTTCCTACTTTAAGTTATGAAGATGTAGTTAAAGCTCTTAAGAAAAAGAATATTAAATATAATATTCCATATGAAGGAGAAATACTTAATATGAACGATATGAAGTTTGAAGTATTAAGTGTTAAAGATAATATAGATGATTTAAATAATAGTTCTATAGTACTTAAGATGACTTATAAAGATTATAAGTTCTTATTTATGGCTGATGTAGAAAGTCTTATAGAGGAAGAATTAATTAGTAGTGGAGAGAATATTGAAGCTGATGTATTAAAGGTAGGACATCATGGAACAAGATATGCATCGACTGATAAATTCTTAAGTGCAGTTAATCCTAAGTATGCTGTTATTATGTGTGGAAAGGATAATGATTATGGTCATCCACATAAACAAGCACTTAATAGACTTAGTAATAGGCATATTCCTATTTATAGAACAGACCTTGATGGTACGATTATATTTAAGATTAATAAAGATGGTATTACTGTAGATACAGTTAAAACAAATACAAATGTGGAGGATAAATAATATGAAATATGTAGTTGATAGACTAGAAGATGAAAAGATAGTGCTTATTAACGTAGATACTAAAGAAGAACTTGTTAAAGATGCTAGAGAGTTACCTGGAATAGTTATTGGAGACGTTGTATATCACGATGAAGAAGAAGACATTTTTATAGTAGATACTAAAGCTAGAGTTGAAAGAATTAAAGATATTAGAGCAGAATTAAATGACGTTCTTGATTTAGATGTAGAAGAATAATAAAAATAATGTTATAATTTGTTTATTGTTAAAAAGAGGCGATAATTATGAAGAATATTATATTAACTGGAGATAGACCTACTGGAAGACTTCATTTAGGGCATTATGTAGGATCTTTAAAAAGTAGAGTAGAACTACAAAACTCTGGTAATTATGATGAAATATATATCGAGATAGCAGATGCACAAGCTACTACTGATAATGCTGATAATATTGAAAAGATTAGACAAAATGTTATAGAAGTAGCACTTGATTATCTATCTTGTGGAATAGATCCAAAGAAAAGTAATATATTTATACAAAGTGAAGTACCAGAGCTTACTGAACTTACTTTCTATTATATGAATCTTGTTACGCTATCTAGACTTGAGAGAAATCCAACAGTAAAAAATGAAATTAAATTAAGAAATTTCGAAACAAGTATTCCAGTTGGATTTTTAACTTATCCGATAAGCCAGGCTGCTGATATAACAGCGTTTGATGCTAGCTGCATTCCAGTTGGAGAAGACCAACTTCCAATGATAGAACAGTGCCGTGAAATAGTTAGAAGTTTTAATAACCTTTATGGAGAAACTTTAGTTGAACCTAAAGCTAAACTACCTGAGAACGAGACTTGTTCAAGACTTCCTGGAACAGATGGTAAAGCAAAGATGAGTAAATCACTAGGAAACTGTATATACTTAAGCGATACAACTGAAGAAGTTAAGAAAAAAGTTATGAGTATGTATACAGATCCTAATCATATAAAAGTAGAAGATCCAGGAAATACTAAAGATAATCCAGTATTTATATATTTAAGTGCTTTTGCTAAAGATGAGCACTTTGCTAAATACTTACCTGATTATAAGAATCTAGATGAGCTAAAAGCACACTACGAACGTGGTGGGTTAGGAGATATGAAAGTTAAAAGATTCTTATTTGATGTAATAGAAGATACTCTAGAACCTATAAGAGCAAAAAGAAGAGAATACGAAAACAATATTAATCTAGTTTACGATATCTTAAAAGAAGGAACTGTAAATGCTAGAGCAAAGGCTTCTGTTACTTTAGATAGAGTAAAAACTCATATGGGGATTAATTATTTCGCTGATCAAAAACTAATAGATGAACAAGTTAAAAAATTTAAAGAAAAGAACAATTAAACAAGTGTTTGACAAAACACTTGTTTTTTGATATAATTAGCTGAGTTTTTTAAAAAGAGGGGGATATGTAATATGAGTAAATATTATGAGAATTTAGAGGTTAATGTAGAGGCTATATATAATGCTATTAGAAGTTTAGATAGTGAATATGAAGGTAAAAATAAAAGTGGTGCACCAGAGAACTATTTTACAGGTGAAGCAATAGATAAAGCTATAGAGCTTGATTATAAGATGCAAAAATTATCTTATAGTGATAAAGAAAATTTAGCTACTAAGATAGATGATGCTGTTCTTAAATTAAATAATGGATATGCTACTGCTATAATGAGTGCTTTCTATGATTCAGTACATTATTTCGTACCTTCAACAATTACTTCTTATAAAGTAAAAAATTATAAAAGATCTAAATAATTGATATTAAAACAAGTGTTTGACAAAACACTTGTTTTGTTATATAATATAAGCCAATTTTAGGGGGTAATAATATGGTTAATACTTTTAGTGTACATAATAATTTAGTAGGATCATTTATTAAAGATTCTAGTGGAAATGTTATCGATGTAGCATTTCCAAGAAATACTAGTTTTACTTTTGATGGAGTTACTATTATTGGAGATTTAAGAGATAAGAAGAGTAAATATAATTACAAAGTTGTTTCTTATGATGAAGGAAGAATAATGGCATGTTTTAATTGTGCTGATGTTGAAAGATTAAATAACGGTTTATATAAGTTAACTCTATTCAATGAAGATGAAGATAGCTATGATGGAAGAGCATTCTTATTTGATCCTAAAAAAGGTAAGATAGCATCTCGTGTATATGATTCTATGGGATACTTACAAGAACAAAATCTATTCTTATGTAAAGATGGAGTTAGAACTAGAAGAGGAAGTTTCGATTACTATGTTAAGGTTGATTTAAATGGTAATGAAGTAAGTAATCTATATAATGATTATACTGGAGAAGAAGTAGCACTTGAAAATAGAGTAAGCGATGAAAATAAGACGTTAGAACTTATGTGTGAAAATGCTAGAAAAAGATATTTAAAATGCTATAGCTTAGAGCCAAGAAAAGAAAGCAAATAGTAAAATTAAGTAAATTTTAAGAATACTAATAGATAGTATTCTTTTTTTACGTTATAATTATCATTGTGATGTTTATGAAAGAATTAAAATTTAAAGGACTTACAAGTGATGAGGTTAAACAGAGAATAGATGAGGGTTTAGTACATACTGATGTTACTGTTCCTACTAAAAGTATTAAACAAATTATTAAAGATAATACTCTTACGCCATTTAACTTTTTAAACTTTGGACTAGTAGCAGCAATACTTCTTGCTGGTGCAATAGCAGGTAATATATTTGGTACACTTAAGAACTGTCTATTTATTGGTACAGTATTCTTTAATATGGCTATTAGTATATTTAATGAAATTAGATCTAAGAAGATTGTAGATAAATTATCTTTACTAGAAGAAGCTAAAGTAACTGTAGTAAGAGATGGTAAAGTATCTGAAATAGATAAAGAGAAAGTAGTACTAGATGATGTAGTACTTCTTCGTACTGGATCTCAAATAATGCTTGATAGTGTTGTTTTAGATGGTGAATGCTTAGTAAATGAAAGTTTAATTACTGGAGAAGATGATCCAATACTTAAGAAAGCAGGAGACGAAATACTATCAGGTAGTTTTGTTATAAGTGGTAATATAACTACTAAAGTTATTCATATAGGAGAAGATAATTATACTTCTAAGATAAGTAAAGATGCTAAATATGTTAAAGAATTAAATAGTGAATTAATGCACTCTTTAGATAAAGTAATTAAAGGAATAAGTTATGCAATAGTACCTATTGGAATACTTTTAATTATTACACAACTAAATATTAGAGGAACTACTACTAGTAATGCTATTTTAAATAGTGTTGCTGCTCTAATAGGTATGATACCTGATGGATTAATACTACTTACTAGTTCAGTTTTAGCTGTTAGTGTATACCGTCTAGCTAAACAAAATGTACTAGTGCAAGAGTTATATTGTATAGAAACACTAGCAAGAGTAGACGTTCTATGCCTAGATAAGACTGGTACTATTACTGAAGGAGTAATGGAAGTAGTTGAACATAAATTAGAGAAGGGTACTGATGAAAAAGAATTTAAATCTCTTCTTGATAGTTTCTGTCATACAGTAGAAGATGTTTCTCCTACTATGGCTGCTATAAGAGATAAGTATGAGACTAAGAGTGGTAAAGCATTTAAAGCTACTAAGATAAGTCCGTTTTCTAGTGAAAAGAAATACTCTAGTGTAGAAGTAGATGGAGTTACATACTATCTTGGAGCATACGATTTCATACTCAAGAAAAAGAATATCGTATACGATAATTATTCACTTAATTATAGAGTTATCTTATTTGCTAAAAAAGAAAAAGATGGAATTATTCCTCTTGGAGTTATCTTAATACAAGATAAGATAAGAGAAAGTGCTAAGAATACTATTAAGTACTTTAAAGAACAAGGAGTAGAGATAAAAGTAATATCTGGAGATAATCCAGCTACAGTCAGTAACATAGCTAAGAGAGTAGAGATAGATGGTTACGATAAGTTTATAGATCTAAGTACTTGTGTTACTTACGAAGAATTAAAAGATGCATTTAAGAAATATACTATCTTTGGAAGAGTTAAACCTAATCAAAAGAAAGAACTTATGAAGATAGCCAAAGAACTTGGACATACTGTTGCAATGACAGGTGATGGAGTTAACGACGTTCTTGCTCTTAAAGAAGCAGACTGTTCTATCGCTATGGCAAGTGGAACTGAAGCTACTCGTAACGTATCACAATTAGTACTAATGGATTCTAATTTCGATTCACTACCACATGTAGTATACGAAGGAAGAAGAACAATAAACAATATCAGTAGAAGTGCATCACTTTTCTTAACTAAGACAATATATACGATGCTTCTTACTGTTACAGTTATATTTATTGGTAAGGATTATCCATTCCAACCAATACATTTATCACTTATGAATTTAATAACTATAGGAGTACCATCATTCGTACTTGCTATGGAACCTAATAAAGATAGGATCAAAGGTACTTTCTTATCGATGGTAATTAAGAAAGCATCTCCTATATCATTTACTGTATATACAGTTATAGTAGTACTTTTATTTGTAGCTGAAGGATTATTCTTAGATAATCCAACAGTAAGTACTATAAGCGTATTATTAACAACTATTATTATGCTTATATATCAGTTTAAATTATGTACTCCATTTAACTGGATTAGAAGAGTAATGTTCATATCATTATGTACATTATTTACTATAGAAGTATTATTCTTTAAAGACTTCTTTGCACTTAGTGCGCTTAGCGTTGAAAATATCTTTGTAACAGTCTTATTATTGATTTTAGGACTACTTATGTGGTATTTCTATAATAGGATGTTAATATTCTTAAAGAAATGTGTTAAGAAGTATATTAAATAAAAGAAGGTGTTTATTATGAAGCATATTGCAGTTCTTGTTATACATGGTATAGCAGGTGGTACATATGATGAAGAACCATTCGCTTTTGAATGTGAACTTGTAAGAAAGTTCGATGTATATCAGTTTACTCTTCCAGGACATAACGTTAGAAGTATTAAACATAGTAGCTGTGAAGAATGGATTAACTATTCTGAAGAGAAGTTAAAATTCTTAATTAATCATGGATACGATAAAATATATATACTTGGACACTCTATGGGAGGAGTAATAGCAACATATCTTGCTTCTAAATACAAAGAAGTAAAAAAACTAGTGCTTGTAGCGCCATCTTTTTCACATATAGAGAAAGAAGAAGGAAGTATTCTTGGAGCTTTATCTAAAGCACCAGAAGTAGTTAAAGCATATTCTATAGAAGAGATAGAAACAAGAATGACTAAACTTCCTATAAAGGCAGTTAATGAATTTTTAAAGCTATGTGATCTATATCACGATACATATAAAGATATACGTATACCTGTAATGATACTTCATGGTAGTAAAGACCAGTTAGTACCTATTAAAACTACTAGAGATATCTATAAAGAGATACCCAGTGAACATAAAGTATATGTAACTGTTAGAAATTATTTCCACGACATATTTAATGGTATGAAAGTAGGAAGAATAAATAGTACGATAATATCTTTCTTAAAGAAACCTGATTATTTAATTAAATCAGAAAAGAAAGAATTATAATATTTATTATTTATTAAAAGTATGATAATATTATCTTAATTAAGGGAGCGATAATAAATGGATAATGAAATTCTTGAATTAACTAAAGATTTAATGGAAAAGGCAGTAGAAGCAGTAGAAAAGAGATTTACTACTGTAAGAGCAGGACGTGCTAATCCATCTATACTTGATGGAGTTATGGTTAACTATTATGGAGTAGATACACCACTTAAACAACTTGCTACTATATCTGTTCCAGAAGCAAGACAAATACTTGTTAAACCTTTTGATAAGAGTTGTCTTCATAATATTGAAAAAGGTATCTTTGAAGCAGATTTAGGATTAACACCTAATAACGATGGAGAATCTATTAGAATAGTTATTCCACCTCTAACTGAAGATAGAAGAATAGAACTTACTAAGCAAGTTAAAGCTATCAGTGAAGAAGGTAAAGTATCTATAAGAAATATTAGAAGAGAATCTATGGAAGAGCTTGAGAAATCTGAACTTCCTGAAGATGAAGAAAAAGCTTTAGAAAAAGAGATTCAAGATTTAGTTAATACATATAATAAAAAGATAGAAGAAAAACTTAAAGTTAAAGAAGAAGAACTACTTAGTGTGTAGTTCTTTTTTTTGTTTCTTTTTTATAGTTTTATAGTTATAATTATGTTATGATATTAATAGTAGGGTAGTGAGATTATGAGCGATTCTTATAGTTATAAATGTCCTAGTTGTGGGGCAAAAGTTAATTATAATAGTAAATTAGGTAAATGGAAATGTGATTACTGTGGTAATTCATATGATAATCTATTTAAAACAGATGCAGATGAATTAGATAGTGAAATCACTTTATATAAAGATTATTACTATAACGAATGTCCTAATTGTGGTAGGACTTATTATAGTAATTTAAAAAGAGAAGAATGTTATTCTTGTCATACTAAATTAAATGAAAAGAAAGAAAAGATAGGTGGATTCATCAATAAGGCTTCTATATCTAGGTCAGCTACTGATTTTATAGGTAAAGAAATATCTTATATAATGGATTATTTACCACCTAGTTATTCTAAAGGTGTAGTAAAAGAAGAATATATAGTAGGAGATATTTATAGTGGTTCTATTTATATAACTAATGGAGTCAATACTTTAAAATATTTCTTTGTTAATACTTTTATTCCGCATCTTGATACAGATAATTATAGAGTACATTATGACTTTGCTAATGCAGGATTCGATAGTGTAGATAATCTTAAATTTAAAGAGACACATAATTTTAATGTACAAAAGTCAAGTCATGATATAGAAGTAAATATAGATGATGTTAAGAAAAAACTTATCAATGTATGTAAAGAATCATTTAGAGTTACTTATCCATCTAATAGACCTATAGAAGTATCTGATCACTTATCAGTTAGACAGAATGTACTTCTTCAAACTTTATATAGTGCTAATACAGTAAATGGTAAAACATATAAAAATTATGTATTAAGACCAAGAACAGGACTAACAGTTAGAAAGAACTGTTCACTTGATTTACCACCTATTAAAGGTATGAGTAATAGAGCTATAAATGAGAAAGTAAAAAGTCTAGAATCTAAAAGTGGTTTACTAATAAGCATTGGTGCAATCTCTGCTGTATTCTTATTCTTTAGTTTTGGTGGAGGAATATTTCTTCTTCCAGCATTTGCTATAGATATAGGACTTGCACTTGTTGCAATAATAATTTATATAGCACTTTTTATAGGAGCTATATTTGGATGCGTATTAGGATTTAAAAATGGATTTAAATTAAAAAGTGAGATTGCTTTCTATAAGAACTCACTAAGAGCTAGTGAAAAAGATTTCTATTTTAACTTAGTTAATAATAGTAACTTTGTAAAGAAGGTGGGTAAGTAGTATGGAATCATATAGATGTAAAAGCTGTGGAGCTGAAATACTTATAAATGATACTACTGGATCTGGTTTTTCTAAATGTATCTACTGTGGTAGTAATGTTACTTTATTTAAAAAAGAATATAGTACTTTAAATATCAAGAAGATGATATTATTTAGAACTAGTGAAGAAGAAGCAATCAATTATTTAACTAATGTATTAAATTATACTAGAAGAAATGAAATATTAGATGTTAAAAGAATATTTATACCAGTAAGATTTTGCTCTTATGATTTTAGTTATTTATGTAGTTATAGATATGTTGTATCTTCTGATGAAGATGGAACTACTTATGATAATAATGATTCACTTATAGATGGATCAGTTAAAGATGAGATGATACTTGAGACATCTATTATGAATAACTTACTTGGATTCCATGATTTAAGAGGAGTTCCAAGAGAAGATTTCGATCCAATTAAACTTGGTAGAATATCTTGTGAGTTCAGTGAAAAAGTAAAAGAAAAAGATATTAAAAAGACTATTGATGAGCACGTTGCTAAGTTCTGCAAGCCTAGACTTCCTCATCAAAAAGAAATTGTTAATGTATATAATGTTAACCAAGTAGTAGATAATGTTAATATAGAGAACTTTACTACACTAATACCTGTTTATTTAGTTAAGACTAGAACTGGTGCTAACTATGCAGTTAGTGGAGTTATAAATAGTTCTTTTGTAGAAGATAGAGATAAAAGTAGTAACAACTATGTGACTCTTGGAACAATACTTGTTATGACTGGTATGTTTGTATTCTTCTTAATGCCAATATGTGTCCCTTTAGGAATAGTATTTATAATAATTGGACAACAAGGTAAGAGTGAGAACAATAATAACGTTCATAGTTTGAGCCAAGTAGATAACTATAAATATTATGTATACGATGAACCATTTAGAGATAAAGAATTTCAATTTCACGATTTTTAATTAGGGGTGATAATATGAATAAAAAAGGTTTTACATTAATTGAACTATTAGCAGTAATAATAATATTAGGTATAGTTCTTTTAATAGCAGTTCCTAGTGTATCTAGAATAATTAATGATACTAGAAAAAGTGCTTATGTAGATATTGCTAATACTTATGTAGATGAAGTAAGAAAGCAAATACAAGCTAGAAAGATAGAACTTAAAAAAGATGGAACTACTTATTATATACCTACAGATATTATTAAACTTGAAACTGGTACTAATAGAAGTCCATTTGGAGAGTGGGCTACAGTAAGTGGTAAAGTTCATTATTTGGCTTTTGATGACGATACTATAGATAAGTGTAATGGAGAGGCTAATACTCCTGCTATTACAGCTAGTGGTAGTGATTCTTATAAGATTTATAATAATAAATTATCAGAATATGATAGTGATAAAGAATATAAGAAAGTTACTCAAGCTTGTATGCCATCAGGAAGTATTCATGAAGCTTATGTAATAGTAAGATACGATAAAGTTAAACAAGATTATGTTTATAGCTGGAGTAGTAGAGATGTTACTGGTCACTATATAGCATTTGAAAATGCAGAAACTTTAAATGAAGATGACGTAATACTTAAGACTCAACCAATACTTAAGTTTAATTCAATTACTAAGACTGCTATATCTACATCTAATCCAAGTAAAAAGACAGTATTTAACTATGATGAAGTAACAGCTAGAAGTGGATTTGCAAATGGTAAAGTTGCTTTATATTATCACGATAGAGATTTAACTGGTGGTAGTGCAGCACTTCACATGTCTGCTAATGAAGCACATAGATGTTTCGTATATTACTTCGTTACAGAAACTACAATTGGTATTGAAGATTATGACGTAGCAACTTGTGGTACTGATGTACAAATACCTTCTACTATAGATGGATATACAGTAACAGAAATAGGAAGTTATGCTTTCTATAATAAAGGATTAACAAGTGTTACTATATACGATGGTATTCAAACTATCGGAAGTAGTGCATTTAGAAATAACCATATTAGTGTTTTATATTTACCTAATGCTCCAATATCTATTGGAAGCTGGGCATTCTATAGTAACGATTTAACTGAAATCAATTTACCTAAGAATACTACTGCCTCAGGTGGAGCATTTAGTGGTAATAATATACCTGAAGAAAATGCCTTCATATATCGTATGAAGAGTGATGGTACAGTTGATTATACATATCTATCAGGATATGCTGGAGAAAGAAAACAAATAGTAATACCTCCAGAGAAAAATGGTGTTCCATTAAAGACTATTGGATCTCAAGCATTTAGATCACTTGGTGTTACAAGTATCAGTGTACCTGATTCAGTTGAGACAATAGAAAGTTGGGCACTAGCAGGTAACTCATTTACTACATTTGTATGGCCAAGTCATTTAAAAACTATTGGAGGAGCAGCATTTACTGGATGTAACCTAACAGTACTTGATATTCCAAGTACTGTTACATCTATAGGTAATAGATCATTTAATAAATGTAAAGTCCCTAAGGGTGGAGAAAACGAATTCGTATATGCAAGAAATCCTGATGGATCGGTCAACAATAAAATAATAGTTAGTTATGCAGGTGCTAATAAACAAGATGTAGTAATACCTGATGGAGTAACTACTATAAATGGTTCAGCATTCCTAGGTGTAGGATTAAAAGGATCATTAACTATTCCTAATAGTGTTACATCTATAGGAATAGAAGCATTTAATGCTAATAGTGTAACTGGTGCAAACGAGTTCATCTATGCTAGAAAATCTGGTGGAGGTCCTGATTATACTAAGATAATTGGATATGCTGGAGGAGAAAGAGCTAACGTAATCGTTCCAAATACAGTTAAAATCATAGGTAACCAAACATTTGGTGAAGACTCAATTAAAGGAGTAACATTACCTGAAGGATTAGAAAAAATTGAAACTAATGCATTTAGGTATAACTATTTAACAGAAATTACTATTCCAAGTACAGTTACATCAATTGATTCTAGAGCACTATGTAAAGAAGTATCTTGGGGTAAATTTAATAGACTTACTAAGATAGTTAATAAGACAGGTAAGAGCTTTAACTGGGCAAGTATAACTTGTTCTAAAGAAGCTGCTAAATTCCCAACAGGAACAGTTAATCACCAATTAGGTGCATTTGAAGTTACAGCAAGTTAGTACTTGAAAAATTAAAATAAAGTGTTATACTTAATAAGTATATTTTGATTGCAGTGATTAAGAAGTAGTAATTATTTACCGCTTAATAGAGAGTCTATCGTAGGGTGGAAGATAGATAAAGTATGGGAATAACGAATTCGTCTTATAGCGTTTATTAATAGTAAACGGGTTGCTCCGTTATAAGCTTAAGAGTATAAATTAAGGTGGTACCACGAAAGCATAGTCGTCCTTTGGGATGCTATGCTTTTTTTAATATAATTAGGAGGTTGTTATGAATATAACAGAGAAAGTAAACAGTATTAGAGAAGAATTAAGTAAAGATATCGATATTATTCAAAGTATCAATGATATCAACAATCTTAAAGTTAAGTATTTAGGTAAGAAAGGTTTAATTACTGATTTAACTGCTAATATGAAAGATTTATCTATCGAAGATAGAAAGATAGTAGGTAAAGAAAGTAATGTACTTAAAAATGAAGTAGAAACTATGCTTAACAATATGCTTAATGAATTTAATAATAGAGAGTTAAATGAAAAACTAGAGAAGGAAAGTGTAGATGTAACTTTACCAGGAATAGATATTCCACAGGGAGCTCCATCAATACTTGAAAGTGTAATAGAAGAGTTTGAAAGAGTATTTATGTCACTTGGTTACGACGTAGTAGATGGTCCTGAAGTAGAACTAGATAAGTATAACTTTGAACTACTTAACATACCTAAAGGACATCCAGCAAGAGATGCTCAAGATACATTCTATATCGAGGGAGAAGATGTACTTCTAAGATCTCAGACAAGTCCAGTACAAGCTAGAACAATGCTAGCAAGTGATGGGAACACTCCAATAAGAATGATTTGTCCAGGTAAGACTTACAGAAGAGATGACGATGATGCAACTCACTCTCATCAGTTCGTTCAAATAGAAGGTTTAATCGTAGATAAAGATATTAAACTATCTGATCTTAAAGGAACTATGGATATCGCATGTAAGAAATTATTTGGAAACGATGTACATACAAGATTAAGACCAAGTTATTATCAGTTTACTGAGCCTAGTGTAGAAGTAGATGTATCTTGCTTCAACTGTGGTGGTAAAGGGTGCAATATTTGTAAGAACTCTGGATGGATTACAGTAGCAGGAGCTGGAGTTGTTCATCCAAACGTTCTTAGAAATGGTGGATTTGATCCAAAGAAATGGACAGGATTTGCCTTTGGTTTTGGAGCAGATCGTTTAGCAATGCTTAAATATGGAATCAATGATATAAGAAGTTTCTATAATGTAGATATTAGAGCTTCTCATGCATTCGATAGAAAGGATGATGAATAATGATAAGCTTAGAATGGTGTAATGAATATGTACCTATAAGTGATTTAGATCCTAAAGAGTTAGCGGTTAAAATAACTACTGCAGGAACTAATATCGAAAAGGTTTATTCTAATAAAAATGATTATCTAGTAATAGGTTATGTTAAAGAGTGTGTTCCTCATCCTGATTCAGATCATATGAAAGTATGCCAAGTAGATGTAGGAACTGATACAAGACAAATAGTGTGTGGTGCATCTAACGTAAGAGAAGGACTTAAAGTAATAGTAGCTCTTCCTGGATGTGTACTACCTGGTGATTTTAAAATAGAGAAAGCTATGAAAAGAGGAGTAGAATCTAATGGAATGATTTGTGCTCTTATGGAAATAGGTTTAGAAGAAGATACTCCTGAGAATTATGCTAAAGGTATATACGAATTACCAGAAGATGCTCCAGTAGGTGAAAATGCTTTAAGATATATGAATAGAGAAGTTACTACATATGAGCTTGATATTCACAAACATAGAAATAATGATTGTTATTATCATATAGGATTTGCTTATGAAATAGCATCTATCATAAATAGAAAAGTAACACTACCAGAGAGTAATTATAAAGAAGATAAATCAGATGATGTATCTAAACATATTAAACTTTCTGTAGAAACTGATAAATGTCCATATTACTCTTGTAAGATGGTTAAAAATGTAAAAGTAGGAGATTCTCCAGAATTTATTAAGAAGAGACTAGTAGATGCTGGTATGAGATCTATCAATAATGTAGTAGATATATCTAACTATGTAATGTTAGAGTATGGACAACCACTTCACTTCTTCGATAAAGATACTTTAGGAGATACTATTTTAGTTAGACAAGCTAAAGATGGAGAAAAGATTGTTACTCTTGATGAAAAAGAAAGAGAACTTGACTCTAAAGATATAGTTATTACTGATGGAGAAAAACCAGTTTGTATAGCAGGTGTTATGGGTGGAGAAAACACTGAAGTAGAAGATACTACTAAAGACATTTTAATTGAAGCAGCTATATTTGATGCAGTAGCTATTAGAAATACTGCTAAGAAGTTAGACCTTAGAAGTGAAGCATCTATTAGATATGGTAAAGGATTATCTTACGAATACACTAAAGCTGCTATAGATAGAGCATGCTACTTACTAGAAAAGTATGCATCTGGAACAGTAATAGCAGGTGAAATAGTTCACGATAAGACTGATAAAACTCCAAATGTTATTACATTTAAAGCAGAAGATGTATGTAACTTACTTGGTCTTAATATATCAACTAGCGATATGGAAAAAGAACTTGATAGATTAGACTTTCCATACGAACTTAAGAAAGATGTATTTACTGTTACAGTGCCTAAAAGAAGACTTGATATCGAAGGAAATGTTAACGATATAGCTGAAGAAATTGGAAGACTATACGGATATGAAAATCTTGCTAGTACACTTCCTAAAGTAGAAGATAGAAGAGGTCTTTATATAGGAGATGTTGGATTTAGAAAAGAAGTATCTAAAAGACTTAGAAGACTTGGTCTTACTGAAGTTAAAACATATACTTTAGTTAGTCCTGAACTTGCAAATAAATTTAAGTATGAAGATAAAAAACAAATAGTGCTTCCTAATCCAATGAGCTATGATAAGAGTGTTATTAGAACTACTTTAATACCATCACTTCTTGCAACATACGACTATAATAAAGCTCGTAAAGTAGAAGATATTAATATATATGAAATAGCTAAGACTTATGATAAGAACTACGATGAAGATGTTAAAATAACTCTTCTTATGAGTGGTAACTATTTAAGAAATACATGGCAAGGATTAAAAGTTAAGACTGATTTCTATACAATTAAAGGTGTAGTATGTAGTTTACTAGATTATTTGGGACTTCATAATAGATATCAATTTGAAGTAAATAAAGAAGCTCCTGAGATGCATCCTGGTATATGCGCTACTATAACACTAGATAAAAATCCAGTAGGTATAATTGGTAGAGTTCATCCAAGTGTATCTAAAGATGATATATATGTATGTGAACTATCTATGACTAAGATAAATGTTAAATCTAAAAAGATTAAATATAAAGAAGGAAACAAATATCCAGAAATAACTAAGGATATGGCATTTATTGTAGATAGAGCTATCACATGTGATGAGATAATGAATGTTATTAGAAGAAATGGTGGTAAATACTTACAAGATATTAAAGTATTCGATCTATATGAAGGAGATAGAATAGATGCATCTAAGAAGTCTATTGCATTCTCTCTAACATTCAATGCTCCTGATAGAACTCTATCAGATGAAGAAGTAATGGAAGTATTTAACAAGATAATAAGTGAGGTAACTTCTAAACTAAATGCTGAATTAAGAGATAAATAATGCGTTTATACGCATTATTTTTTTGTAAAGTTTACTTCTAATAAAGACTAATTCATTGAATAATCTATCTAATTGTGTTATGTAATTATTAAAGGTGGGTGTTCGTATATGAAAAAGAAAAAAGCAAAGAAACCAGACAATATAGTAGTAGCTGGATTAGTTATTAATTCACTTATTGTCATATTAGAAATTATTGGATTTATAATAGCTTTTAGCAGTGAACAATTTAAAATATTTGAATTTTATACAGTAGATAGTAATTTACTTCTATTATTATCATCTAGTTTCTTAATATATACTAATGCATGTAAATTATTAGATAAAGAACCATATACTCTTAAGTGGTTTGCATCATTTAGATATCTATCAGTACTTTCTACGATAGTAACATTCTTTGTAGTACTTACTGTACTTGCCCCACACGATGGATTTAAAGCTATGTTTATCGATGATGCATTTGTATTTTATCATTTACTATGTCCACTACTAGCAGGAGTATGTTTCATATTCCTAGAAAAGTATGAATTTAAAGTAATAGATTCACTAAGAGCATTATACTTTACATTTGTATATGGAACAGTATTAATAGTTCTTAATGTATTAAAAGTAGTAAATGGACCATATGAATTCTTTAAAGTATATGAACAAAATATATTTGTATCAATATTCTGGTTTATAGCTTTAATAGGAGCTGCCTATATATTCTCGACAATTCTTAGACATTTAAATAAAAAATTATGTATAGTTAAATAGTTGTTATACACAACTATTTTTTTTTATGATACAATTAATTAGAAGAATAGAGGTGTGTTTATGAAAGTTCTTAGAGATATGATGAAGATACTAGTTATACCACTAATAATTTTAGTAGTTCCATATATATTAATAATGATGCCTATGTTTTTTGGGTATTATCCATTCGAAGTAACATTCGATAGTATGAATCCAACTTATAAAGATGGTGATTTTGTTTATTATACTAGAGTAGCTAGTACTGATATACATGAAGGAGACTTAATAGTATACGATGAAGCTGAACTAGAACATGGAAGAATATTCCATAGAGTTATGGGGCAAGCTAAAACTGGATATTATACTAAAGGTGACGACAAAGTATATAACGATAACTATATTGTTACTTATGATAAAGTAATAGGTAAAGTAAGTGATAAACATTTACCTTTCTTAGGACCATATATTAAATTTATTAATGAAAATGAAACAATTTTATATATAGCACTTGGAACATTTAGTTTATTTTTCTTAGTTTGTATAGCATGTATGATGCAAGAAAGAAAAGAAAGAAAAAAAGAATTAGCTGTAGAACCTATAGTAGAAACTAAAAAAGAAGAAAAAAATGAAGAAAATAAAACATAAATGTTTTATTTTTTTTTCATATATAATATAATTTAAATAGAGGCTAAGATATGAAGAGCATTAAAGAAACATTTTATGAACTTGTAGATGAAGCTAAAGATGGAAAAGTAATATTAGATGATGAACCATTTAATATTGTCTTTAATACTATAGTAGAAGATGATAAATCTTTCTTTAATGATGAGAATAAACAAAGTTTAATAATAGATGATATGGACTTATTCTTAATTAAATTATCTCTTTATGTAGATTTAGAATTAGAGGCTAAAAGAAGAATGATGCCTATATCTAAAGATATCGAAGATAATAAAGTTAAGACTATAATAGCAAATCTATTTGTTAATGCTTCTTATAAAGATTTTACTGATCCAGTAAGATTTATAGAAAAAAGAATAGATTTTCTTAAAGATAAGACGTTCTCTAATTATGATAATGGAGTAGTTATACCTCTAGGTGAAGAACTATTAAATAGTAATCTTCATATAGTAAACGAAGTAGATAGCATTCATTCTGAGACACCTAATAAGATGACTTTTTATTTAGAGAAGGATGGAGATAAATACTATTTACCTAGTATTAATTATGGTATTAGTGGTAATACTTGTTATATATACAGTATGATGAATAAAAATGAAGGAAAGAATAAAGATAGTAAGTTTGCCAAAGATATAAATAGAATTCTATATAAACTTAATGATGGAGTAGAAGAGACTGATGAATTCAAAGAATATGTAGAAAATGGAAGAGAAGGATACTATCCAGATAATATTACTGATGTATCACTGCCATTTGTATTTGCATCTTCTATGTTCTTAAATATGCTAAATGAAAAAGGAATTAAGAGTGTAGAAGTAGTTAGTTTCTTACCAGTTAGATATGATTCTAGAGATCTTTCTAGTACTTCACCTGATATGGAAGAAAGAAACGATAGAATTCAAAATAATGCTACTAATAAACTAATTAGAACATTTAACAGAGTACTTTCTCATATAGATGGAGTAACTGTTACAGCTAATCCATTCGATGCAGATGAAAATATGCATATGAGAATAGATGACAATATTGTAATTAATAATGAATTATTAGATAGTAAAGTGAGATAGGTGATATTATGAAGGATAAAAAAGGATTTACTTTAATTGAAATAATTGCAGTAGTAATTATTTTAGGTTTAATAATACTAATTGCAGTACCATTCTTTACAGGTAGTTTATCTGTATTTAGAGATGACTATTATGAAGATTTAAAAAATAATGTTAATAATTCTGGTAAAGAATTCTTTGCAGATAACAAACTATATTTACCTCACAGTACACTAGATGCTTCTGTTGTTAAAGTAGCAGATTTAGTAAATAGTAAATATATTAACGATGTAAAAGATTACAATGGTAAACAGTGTGATTTAAGTAGTAGTTATGTTATAGCAATAAGAAAAGGGAAAGATGATTATGACTATACTACCTGTTTAACATGTAGTGAAGATGACTATGATAGTACTTCTGATCCTAACTGTTCTAGTGCATGGAAAGATGGATTTAAAAAGACTGACTTAAGAAAGCCAGACACATCTTACGTATATGTAGGTGCAAGTAAAGAAACAGTAAAAAAACAAGTTAAAGCATATCCATCTATTATGAGATGCTTAAGAGAAGATTTGAATTGTAATAATCCAATAGCAACTATAACTGATACTGAAGCAGAACCAATATATCCGATTAGTATAGATGTAGTAGATACAAAAAAAGTTGGAACTTATACAGTAGATTATAGATATGAAAATGGACCAATAGTAAAAGGTACAGTTGTAGTATTTGAAAATTCTGCTCCAATAGTATCTATTAAAAAGAAAAATACAATACATTCAGATACAATTAATGGAGGAGCTACAACAACTGATTTTGTAGCATATAATCCAGATACAGCTACAGATTGGGCATATGATATGCAACTTACATTTACAAATACTTTTGCATCTGGTAGTGTAGAAAGCGATACTGTAGTAACTAGATACCAAATATACTATAACGGTAGATGGGAAGATTACTGTAAGAATATAAGTGGTACTAACAATCAATGTATTCAAAATGAATATAGAGAAATGAACGAAAATGTTAAATTTAGATATATAGATAATCATGGAAATATATCTAAAGAGACAAGAGTATATAATTTAAGAATAGATAGAACAAAACCAACATGTAGTTTAACTTTAAGTGGACGTATTGGTGATGATAACTGGCATATAGAAGAAACTGAAGTAAAATTTGCTAGTAAAGCAGATGCTAATGGAACATATCCATTTACTGGAGCAAATAATCCAAACAGTGGTATTAAAAGAACAGTAATAACAAAATCAGCACTTTCAAATACAGATCATGTACAACATGGTGATATTAAGAGTGTTAAATGGTATGGATATGTAGAAGATTATGCATATAACTTTATAACTTGTGATGTTACATTTAAACAAGATTTAACTATTCCATCATGTGAACTTCAATTTGCTGGAACAGCAGGAAATAATGGATGGTATAAAAAAGGTAGTGATGTAACTATATCATTTAAGAGTTCTACAGATGATATTAGTGGAATACAATCAACATGGATAGATAATCTATCAACAAATGTTACAACAAGAACTACATCAACTGGCTCAAGCGGATTAGTATATACAGGTCATGTTAAAAATGGTGCAGGACTTACTAATACTTGCCCTAAGAGATTATACTATGATAAAGATGATCCAACGTGTGTAAGTAGTGGAGGAAGCACTTCTTGGCAAAACACTAATAGAACAATCTATGGAACATGTACAGATACAGGAGGAAGTACTTGTAAAGAAAATATTTCTAGAGTAGTCTCTAGTGAAATAAATTCTTCTTCAGAGTCTCCTGGAACAGTATATGATAAAGCAGGAAATAGCAAAGCTTGTCCTGGAAATCAAACTGTTAAAATAGATAAAACTAATCCAACATGTGATACAACTGGTAATAATTCTAACTGGGTAGATAGTAATATTACACTTACTGGAACATGTTCAGATACAAGTGGAACAATAAATAGTGGATGTGCTAATAATGCAAGTGCTACATTTACTACAGATATGAATGCTGATAAAACACCAGGAAATGTAAAAGATAATGCTGGAAATGAAATTACATGCCCTTATAAGAGAGTTAAAATAGATAAGACAGCTCCAAGCTGTTCAGTAAGTAAAACTGGTACAGGTACTGGAGGAGTTAGCGTATCAATTTCATGTTCTGATGGTGGAAGTGGATGTAGATCAAATAATATTATTTCAGCTGCAGGTTTAAAAGATGGAACTCATAGCTATTATGTATACGATAATTTAAATCATAAATCTAATGCTTGTTCAGTAACTGTTACACATGAAGATTGTAACTGTGATACATGTCAAGGTGATTGTATAAGTGGATACAATAAGTGTACTGGAGGATGGACAGCATATGTTACATATAGTTATCCTAATACAGCAAGTAGGACATCATCATGTTATTCAGATACAACTAAAGAAAATGCTGAAAGGGGATGCAAAAACTGTCAAGACCACATTTGTTCAAGCCAAAATGGTGGAGGATGCTCATCATTCTCATGTTCAGCATCATGTGATGGATATACATATGTATGTACAGCTCATGCTACATATCCTTGTAGATGTTCTACATGTTATAAATAATAAATAAAAAAGTTTACATTTAATGTAGACTTTTTTTATTACAATTATTTATATGATGATATAATTATTATGATAGGGATGGTGTGATATGAAAAAAACTAAAATAATATGTAGTATTGGTCCAGCAAGTGAACCAGTAGATATAATGTCTTTAATGGTCAAAGCAGGAATGGATGTTGCTAGAATTAATTTTTCACATGCTAGTTATGAAGATAACGATAGAGTAATTAATAATATTAAAGAAGTAAGAAGATTAACAGGTAGACATGTAGCAATTCTATATGATACTAAAGGACCTGATTTCAGATGTTTAACTATGAAAGAAGGAGGAATAAATTTAGTAGAAGGAAATACTATTAGAATAGTAAAAGAGCCTGTAGTAGGTACTGAAGAAGCTTTCTCAGTTAATTATCCTGATGCAATAGATAAGATTCAAATAGGTAATGAGATACTTATCGATGATGGATTATTTAAATTAAAAGTAGAAGGAAAAGATGATACTTCAGTTACTTGTAGAATTATAAATGGGGGAGTTCTTACTAGTAAAAAAGGAATAGCAGTTCCAGGATGTGACCTTAATCTTACTTTTTTAAGTGATGTAGATATAGAAGATATTAAATATGCATGTTCTCATGAAGGAGACTTTATTGCACTATCATTCGTAGAATCTAAAGAAAATGTACTTGCCGTTAGAAAACTCTTAGAAGAGAACAATCGTAGTGATATGTTAATCATATCTAAAGTCGAGAGTTTAGCAGCACTTAATAACTTAGATGATATCATCGATGTAAGTGATGGAATAATGGTAGCAAGAGGAGATCTTGGAGTAGAAGTTCCAATAGAGAAACTTCCTATTATCCAAAAAGATATGATTAAAAGATGTAGAGAAAAAGAAAAGTTTGTAATAGTAGCTACTGAGATGCTTGCATCTATGTATACTTCACCTAGGCCAACAAGAGCAGAAGTAACTGATATATCTAATGCAGTATTAGATGGAACAGATGCAGTTATGTTAAGTGGAGAATCTACTGTTGGAAAGCATCCAATAGATGCAGTTAGTTATATGGCTAAGATTTGTGAAGAAGCAGAACACTTCGATGAATATGCTAAGAAATTTCATTCAAGAGTACCTAATGATATTACTGAAGCAGTTGCCAACGCAGTACTAACTAGTGTATCTCACTTCGATGCTAAAGCAATAATAGTACCAACTAGTGGAGGTCACTCAGCAAGAGTAATTAGTAATTTAAGACCACATCCAATTGTGCTTGCTCTATGTTCAAGTGAAGCTGTAGCAAGAAGATTATCACTTAACTACGGAGTGTATCCAATAATAGTAAGTGTAGACCACAACGATATGGATGAAGTAGTTAGAGTTTGTAGGGAAGTTGCAGTAAACGTACTTAGACTTCAAGAACACGATGTAGTTGTTATAACAGGTGGTATACATGCTAATAAGAGTATTAAACAAACTAACTTTATGAAGATAGAAGAAATATAGGAGAGTGAATTTATGAGTACTAAAAAGAGTACAACTAAAAAGACGACACCTAAGAAAAAAGTAGTTAAGAAATCTACAACAAAGAAGACTGTTACTAGAAGAAAACAAACTAAGAAGGTTAAAAAAGCTTTTACATTAATTGAATTATTAGCAGTAATCATAATTCTTGGAATACTTATGTTAGTTGCTATACCTAGTGTTACTACTTATATAAGTAATTCTAGAAAAGAAGCTTATGTAGATACAGTAAAACAACTTATAAGAGCAACTATTAATAAAGTAAATGGTGGTAAACTAGATATATTTGATATGGATACAACATATTATTTACCGGTATCTTGCGTTACTACAGAAAATTCTAAAAGAACTCCATATGGAGATTTTGTTAATAGTTATGTTGTATTTACTTACGATGGAGTAGGATTTGATTATTATTATACTGGTACTGATACTAGTAAAGTAGGAATACTTCTTACTAGTTACGATATTATAGATGTAGATCATATCGAAACAGGAATAAAAAAATCTGATATAGATACTACTATTGGAGTAGCTAATAGAGAAAAGATAGTAATACTTGATTGTGATGGAAATAAAGAAGAGACTTTATCTACTGACTCAATAGATAGTCATGGAAGATTAGATACTAGAAAGCCTGATGATTTTAATATAAACGATTATACTCTTAAACGTTCACCATTTCCTTATACAAGAGAAGAAAGACTTAACTATGAATCTGTTTCATTTGTAAGAAATATGAATGTACCTGAAAATGCACTAGAAGAATATTATCCAGCAATGACTAATAAAAAGAAAATAGTAGTATGGTCTACTGATAAAAATAATAATGGATTAAGAGAATTATACATTGGAAGTAACTATAAAATATATGGAAATGAATATTGTGGATATCTATTTGATGATTTCTTAAATGTTAAAGTATTTAATTTTGCTAACTTCGATACTAGTAGAGTAACTAATATGAATAGTATGTTTAGAGGTAATGGAACGGATGCTACTCACGATATGTCAGTTGAACATATCTATGGATTAGAACATTTTAATACAAGTAATGTTACTGATATGGGTAATATGTTCGAATATTGTTCTAATCTTTACGAACTTAATCTAAGCAGTTTTAATACTAAAAAAGTTAAAAATATGGAGAGAATGTTCTCTGGATGGTTTCATGGTAATGGAGTATTAAAAGTAGTAGATGCATCTAATTTTGATCTATCAAGTGTTGAAAAGATGAATGATATGTTTGACTTTAGTAGTAGCATAGAAGAAGTAAGACTTGGTAAGAATAAAGCTACCAAACTTACTACTGTAGAAGATATGTTCCAATATACATATAAATTAAAGTATGTAGACGTTTCTAAAATACCATTTAACTCAAATGTTAATACTAACCGTATGTTTGATAGTACTGGTTCGTCTCAATCAAATGTAACAATATATGTAGATAGCACAGAATCAAGAGATTATATTATGAATTCTACTAATATGTGGAGACCATCTAGATGGACTGTTTCAAACTTCACAGTAAAATAATAAAGTAATAAAGTAGACAATTAAAACTTGTCTACTTTTAATATTTTCAAATATATTAAATTATTTGTTTTTAAATTTACTTTTATTTAATAAGTGATATAATTTATTAGAATGGAGGAGATAGATATGAATAATGAAGTAAATAATAATAATATTCAACCAAAGAAAAAGTCTAATACCTGGATTATAGTATTATGTGTTGTTTTAGGATGTTTGGTATTAATACCAATAATAATTATTGGATTAATAATGCTTATAGCATTTATTTTTACTGCTAAAGGATTAGAGTCATATAATGAATTAGCAGAAAATAAACCAGAAATATCAATACATGTAGATAATAATGAAGATAAACCTGATATTTCAGTAAATGATGATAATCAAAATACTAATATTGATGATAGCAATACAGAAGAAAATAATAATATAGCTAATGATGTACCTATGACAGATGATATGAAATTAGCAGAAAACTTGATGGAAAGATATTCTGATTCTATGTATCCTAGCGATTGTAAATCAAAACTAAATGATTTTATAGGATCAGGTAAAACTGTAACACCTAATAGTTTGGATAAAAACCTAATATCAAAATATATTTTCCACTATTTTACTATTTTACATAAAAATGAACTTACAGCAGCTAATGCTACACCATCAAGCGATAACTCTTCAGTTTTTGAATCTAAGCTTACATTATCTAAAGAAGATTATATAAGATATGGAAAAATTCTATTCGGTAAAGATTTTAATGCAGAAGTTGTATTAGAAGGTGGATCTGATTGTTATACATTTAAATATGTTCAAGATAAAAATGCATATAAGATTATAATTCCATCTGGATGTGGAGGAGCTTGTTCTCCTGAAGCTTATTTCTTATATAAACTTACTGATGCTAAAAAGATAGAAGATAAGTTTTATGTATACTATAGAGTAATATATCGTGATTTTAATCCAGATAAAGTTGAAGATATCTATTATGCTGACATGGATAAAAAGACTGAATTAAAACCTAATGCTAATAATGAACTAGACTATAGTAAAGGAGAATTATACGTAGTAGAATTCGAAAAGAATGAAAATGAATATTCATTTGTTAAATCATATAGAGATAATTAAATAAATAAAAACCAGTTATTTGATAACTGGTTTTTGTTTTAATATATTTATGTTTCTATTTGTTATTTCATAATATATTAAATCTTTATTAATATCATTCTTAATAAGATTATAATTTTCTTTAGTAATATTAGTAATTATAGGAAGATCTACATCTTTTTTTATTTTATTTAAATATTTTTTACCTAATTCGTTAAATCCTAATACTTTAATATATTTAAGATCTATATTATTATCTTCTTTCTTATAATTAAATAATATAAATGATAACATTCTTTCTATCTTATTATACGTATTCATTTTCGATTTAACAGTTTTAATAAGATTATCTATATTGTTACAACTATTAATATTTTCTTTTAATTTAATATCTATTCCTTCATCTACAAGATTATATTCTTTTAAATTATCATCACTAATAATTTTATATTTTAATAGATTGAAATACTTTTCTTCATAATTAATTTTAATTAATTCTATTTCTTCTTTTGGAACATATTTAGATATATCTATATTATTTTTAAGTGCTTCTCTAATACTAGATGCAGATGATATTTCATCTAAGTCTTTTGAATGATAATCATTAGTTCTTTTAATAGTTATAGGTGTAATATTATAATTATTTTTTATTATCTCCTTAATATATGATAGAGCAAGTAAGTCATTTGGTTTATTTATTTCTATACCTGTTATTTCATTAAGAGCTTTATTTAAACTAGTAGGGTAGTTATATCCTTCTTTAAGATATTTTTTTACAATAGAGTCATATTCTTTATTATTAAGTTGTACATCTGCAGCTTTAATAAATTTATCTATAGATCCTTCTTCGCTTCCAAATACTAATTTATCAATATTTAATTTATTTAATATTTCTATACTTCCTTTAGCAAATATATCTGCACTTTGACTTGAGAAAGGAAAGGGAAGTTCTACTACTAAGTCTACATTGTTATCAAGTGCTATCTTAGTCTTATCGTATTTCTCTATTATAGATAGATTCCCTCTTTGAAGTATATTACCTGCTAAGACTACTATTATCTCATCATTTGGATATAACTTTTTAGCTTCATCTATTAAATATTTATGACCATAATGAAATGGATTAAATTCTGCTACTATTCCAATTGCCATAATATCACTCCTTGGACATATTATAACTTATAGTTGCAATTATTACCAATATATAATATAATTTAACTTCGTGGTGATGGAAATGATAGATTTAACTAAGTTATTATCTGGATTTGTTGACACTTTAGAAATAGATGAAGAATATGTTGTACCAGTAAGTGATAATACTGATATCGAAGAGTTATCTAAGATTAAAGTTAAGGGAGATATATCTTTATCTAGCGATGGAGAGTACTACACTAATTTATTATGTTCTGGAGAAATGCTTATTAAAGATTCTATATCTTTAGATGATGTTTGGTATCCATTTTCATTTACTATTGATGAGAATATTAATGATTTAGATAAAAATGATGAAAATATTCTTGATATTTTAGCTATTTTATGGCAAAATATTGTATTGGAAGTCCCACTTAGATATTCCGTAGTGGAAGATTATGATAAATATCAAGGGGATGGTTGGAAGCTAGTTAGTGAAGAAGAATTAAGAATAAAAAATAATCCTTTTAGTGCACTACAAAAAAATATGGATGGGAGTGATTAAAGATGGCAGTTCCTTTTAGAAAAGTATCTAAAACTAGAAAAAGAATGAGAAGAAGTCACAATGCTTTAGAAGCAGTTGGAACAACTACTTGTAAAGAATGCGGTGCAGTTATTAAACCTCATCGTGTATGTAAGAATTGTGGAACTTATAAGGGTAAGAAAGTTACTGAAGTAAAGAATGCTGAATAAGCATTTTTTTATTTGTAATTTTATTGTGCTAAAAAAAATTATGTGTTATCATTGTTATAGTAGAGGAGAGTGTGAGATGAAAAAGAATATATTGAAACTTTTAATTATCCCAGCTGCAATTCTTGTTTTAACAGGATGTAGCATTAATATCGGACCAAGAGGAAATGGTGGTAATGGAAATGGAAATGGTAATGGTAATGGTAATGGTAATGGAGGAAATCCATTCATACCTAAAAAAGACGTTAATTTAAGTTGTTCAATTATTACTGATAAAGGATTCGAAAAATATGGTAATATTTCATATATTACTACTATGGCATTCGATGGTAATACTGAACAAGTTAAAGACGTTACTTTAAATATTAGTATTAATATTACTAAAGCAACATTTACTGCTCAACAAATGGAAACAGTTAGACAAAATATGGATAGTAAGTTCTGTGGTGGAACATTCAGTGCTGCTACTACTTGTCAAAGTAGAGTAAATGGAAATTCTATTATATTCGATATTAAAGGTGGAATGAATCAAGTTTATTATGCATACTCTGGTGATGGTAAGTTAAGTACAGTTAAATCTTACTTATCAACAACAGAAGGTATGACTTGTGTTGAATCATAATAGAAGGTGCATATCGTGAAAAAAAAGTATTTATTATTATTACTAATTATTCCAGTAATATTACTTAGTGGATGTGATAATAAAACAGTAGAGAAAACTACTATATGTAAGAAAACTCTTCCATATAGTGATACTCAAGTAGATTGGAAGAATGAAATAGAGATTAAAGAAGTCTCTGGAGCAATCGATGATATTACTGTTAGAGAGATAATAACAGTAGATCCAAGTGTAAATGAAGATAGAATAAAATCATTTAGAGATAAAGTACAAGTTGAATGTACTGGAGGAATTGGAGAAAAGTTTGATTCTTGTAAATTAGAAGAGAAGGATAGAGTATTTACTTTAGTACTTAAAACTAAGAAATTAGATATCTTAGATAGTGCTGTTACTTCTCCTAATGAGCAAGCACTTAATCCAGCAGCTACTGGAAAAGAAGTAATTGAATATTTACAAAACATGAAATATACATGTGAAGAGGCATAAGCCTCTTTTTCTTTTTATAAAAAAGACTTATAATGTAGGTGGTGATTTCTATGAATTATCAGGTAGTACTAGATAATACAATTAAAGAGTTGAATGGTAAAAGACCTAGACTTCTTTTGCATGTATGTTGTGGTCCTTGTTCTAGTTATGTAATGGAATACTTAAATAAGTATTTTGATATTACTATATACTATTACAATCCTAATATAGATACTTTAGAAGAGTTTAATAAGAGAACTGGTGAAGTAAATAGACTTGTTAAAGAAGCTGAATTTGCTAAAGGAGTTAAAGTTTTGGTTGCTCCATATGAAAAAGAACTCTTTGAAGAGATTTCTAGGGGTCTAGAGAAAGAAAAAGAGGGAGGTCCTAGGTGTAAGAAGTGTTATCACTTAAGACTTAAAAAGACATGTTTATATGCTAAAGAGAATAACTATGATTATTTTACTACTACCTTATCTATAAGTCCTTATAAGGATGCTGAAGCTTTAAATAACATAGGAAGACATTTAGAAGAAGAATATGGTGTTAAATACTTATATTCTGATTTTAAGAAGAGAAATGGTTATAAGAGAAGTATAGAATTATCTAAAGAATATAATTTATATAGACAAGATTATTGTGGATGTATTTATTCTAAGATGGAAAGGGAAGAATATGTTAAAAGTAAAGAGAGTAATAACAGGTGATTTAGATGAGAACTGTTATATAGTAGAAAATGAAAAGAACTGTTTAATTATAGATCCAGGTGATAATTTTAATCTAATAGAAGAACAAGTTAAATTACCAGTTATAGGTGTATTAATTACTCATAGACATTTTGATCATATAGGTGCTCTTGAACAAGTCTTAGATAAATATAAATGTCAAATGTTTGATTATTATTCTACTGAAGAAGAAGATTATAAAGTAAGAGATTTTCACTTTTCTGTAATTCAAATGCCTGGTCATACTGAAGACTCTATATGCTTTTATTTCTATGAAGATAAAGTATTATTTACAGGAGACTTCTTGTTTGCAGGAAGTATAGGAAGAACTGATCTAGGTGGATCAGATGTAGATATGAAAAAGAGCTTAGAGAGAATTAAAAAGTACGATAAAGATCTAGTTATATATCCTGGACATGGCCCTAGTAGTACTCTAGGTATAGAATTTAAAAACAATATTTATCTTTCTTAATTTTTATGTTAGAATTTTAATAGAATAGGAAGTGTAAGTATGTATATATCAGCAATTATAGTAATAGCATTACTACTATTATCAATCTTTGTATTTAGAAAATTCTCAAGTTTTGTTTATAGTATTGCACTTATAGACATGTTTTTAAGAATAATCTATTATATAGCAGTACATCTACCACTAGGAGAGTTTAATGGTTATGTTAAAACTTATTTTCCAGAGAGTATACCTGCTATTATAAGAGCATTCACAAACGATATACTATGTGAAGTACTAATATGGGTATATGTAGCATTCATGGCTATATTCTGGTTCTATTCAATAAGTTATTTTATGAAGAAAAAGAAATAATTAGTTTATTTCTTTTTTTATATCTTTCACTAGATTTATATTGATTTTATAATACTTTTAGTATATAATTATTACTGACATCGAGTGGAAGACAACTTCCACTTTTTATATTAGTTAGGGGTGATATCTTGGAGAGAGATTACAAGAGCGAACTTATTAAACTAGTAGGAGACAAACTTAAAGATCAAGGTATGTGGATAGATGATTGCTTCTATGAAAAGAAAAGTAAGAATCTAAATGTTGTTATCGATAGTGATGAAGCACTTACTATCGATAAAATAGTTGAAGCTACTAAGATAGTTGATCCTATTATTGATAAGGCTAATTTTATTGAAGAAAAATATATACTAGATGTATATGGAAAGAGTAAAGGTGAATAGAAATGAATGGTAAAGAATTTATTAAAGCAGTTGATTTAATCACTAAAGAAAAAGGAATTGATAGAGAAGTAGTATTTGAAGCTATGGAACTTGCTCTTGCTACTGCCTATAAGAAGAACTTTAATGGTAATACTAACTCTAAAGTATTTATCGATAAAGATACTGGAGATATAAAAGTATATTCTTATAAGAAAGTAGTAGAAGATGCTATGGCTGAAGATGATTACTACGATAAGATGCTTGAGAGCTTACCAGAAGAGACTGAAGATGGAGAAGAGCCAGAGATTGAAGAATTCAACCCTGAATATCATATAACTCTTACTGAAGCTCGTAAGATTAATAAAGCATTAAATGTTGGTGACACAATCGATACTGAAGTTACTCCACATGACTTTGGAAGAGTTGCAGCATCTACTGCTAAACAAGTAATTACTCAAAAGATTAGAGAAGCTGAAAGAAATTCTATAATGAATGAATTCGGTGATAAACAAGATGAATTAATGGTTGGTACAGTTGAACTTGAAGACGTAGATAACTATTTCATCGGTTTAGGAAGAAGTAATGGAATACTTCCTAAGAAAGAATGTATCCCTGGAGAAAAAATCGAAATGGGAAAACAAATTAAAGTATACGTAAGTAAGATAGATACTAGTGGTAAAGGATTATTTATTCTATTATCTAGATGTCATTATGGATTCTTAAAGAGATTATTTGAACTTGAGATTCCTGAAATAAATGATGGAAACGTACTTATATATAGTGTAGCTAGAGAAGCTGGTTCAAGAAGTAAAGTTGCTGTTTATAGTGACCATCCTAATATCGATCCAATTGGAGCTTGTATAGGAGAAAAATCTTCTAGAATTCAAAGAATTATTAACGAAATCAATGGAGAGAAGATTGACTTAGTAAGATATGATAAAGAGCCTGAGACATTCATTGCTAATGCTTTAGCACCTGCTAAAAACTTACATGTAATTATTACAGATCCTAAGAAACAAGAATGTATAGTAGTTGCAGACGATGATAACTTCTCGCTTGCAATTGGTAGAAAAGGACAAAATGCTAAACTTGCTAGTAAGTTAACAAAATATAAAATTGATGTTAAGAATTACGAACAAGCAAGAGAAATGGGAATTAACTTTAGAGACTAGGAGGTATTTATGAAAGATAAGAAAATACCTTTAAGAACATGTGTAGTTACAAATGAAAAACTTCCTAAGAAAGAACTTCTAAGAATAGTTAGAACTCCTGAAGGTAAGATTGAACCTGATTTAAGTGGTAAGCTTAATGGAAGAGGAGCTTATATAAAAGCTAGTTTAGAAGTACTAGAGAAGGCTAAAAAGAATAAATCTTTAAATAAACACTTAGAAGTAGTATTAAGTGAAGAAGATTATGAGAGAATAAAGGAAGTTATTGAAAGTATTAATAAATAAAGAAAGAGGTGATCTTGTATGATGAGTATTTTAGAATATGCACAGGATGTAAATAAGAGTACAGAAGAGATATATAAACTATGTGATAGATTAGGTATTAAATATACTGATGAAAATACTGATCTATCAGAAGATGATATAGTTTTACTTGACGGTGAAGTTGCTAGTAGTCTAGATGATGAAGATGAAGTAGTTATAGACGAAGAAGTAGCAAGTGAAAGAGCTGCAGAAGAAGCTTTAGAAGATCATGTAGAACAAATAGTTATCGATTCTAAATTAAATATTGATGATTCATCAAATAAGCAAAAGTTAAAATCTAAATCAGAGAGAACTGAAAATAGTAATGCTAAATTCCAAAAAGATAAGAAAGCTTTATATAAACATAGAGAAAAATTAATGGACAACGAAGAAAAAGAAGATAATGTTGTTTTATATAAAGAAGATATGACTGTTGGAGACGTAGCTAATATGCTAGGAGTTAACAGTGTTGAAATCATTAAGAAATTAATGAAGCTTGGAATTATGGCAAGTGTTAATAATCCTTTAGCATTCGAAGTAGTTGAGATAGTATGTCTTGATTATGGTAAAGAACTTAAGAATGCTGATAGTAAGGATATTAGTAATTTTGAAAAATTTGAGATTAATGAAAAAGAAGAAAATCTTGAATATAGACCACCTGTTGTTACTGTTATGGGACATGTTGACCATGGTAAGACAAGCTTACTAGACTATATTAGAAACACTAATGTAGTTAGTGGTGAAGCAGGAGGAATAACACAAGCAATTGGAGCTTATCAAGCAGAAGTAAATGGTAAGAAAGTTACATTTATCGATACACCAGGACATGAAGCATTTACTGAGATGAGAGCAAGAGGAGCTAGTGTTACAGATATAGCTATTATTATTGTTGCAGCTGACGATGGTGTTAAACCTCAAACTAAAGAGGCAATAGATCATGCTAAAGCAGCTGGTGTTCCAATAATCGTTGCTATTAACAAGATAGATAAACCTGAAGCTAACGTTGAAAAAGTTATGACAGAACTTTCTGAATATGGTCTTCAACCTGAGGCTTGGGGTGGAGATATCATAATGAATGAAATCTCTTGTAAGAGTGGTAAAGGAATAGACAAATTACTTGAAAATATCATACTAGTTAGTGAAATGGCTGATTTAAAAGCAAATCCTAATAGATATGCAATCGGTACAGTACTTGAGTCTAGACTAGATAAGAAGATTGGTGTAGTTGCATCAGTACTAGTTCAAAATGGAACACTTCGTGTAGGAGATCCAGTAGTAGTAGGAACTAGCTGTGGTAAGATTAGATCACTTAAGAATGATAAAGGACAAGATGTTGCATTTGCTAAACCATCTACTCCAGTAGAGATAACTGGTATTCAAGATGTACCAAGTGCTGGAGATAAGTTCATGAGCTTTGAAACTGAAAAGCAAGCTAAGAGTATTGCTGAAAGAAGAAAAGCAAGATTAAGAGCAAAAGACACTAATAGAAGTGGTATGACTTTAGATGACTTATTTGGAAGAATCCAAGAAGGAGTTAAAGAAATCAACGTAGTATTAAAAACTGATGTTAATGGTTCACTAGAAGCTATTAAACAAAGCTTAGATAAGATCAATGTAGATGGAGCTAAAGTTACTGTAATAAGAGGTGGAGTAGGAACTATCACTGAAAGTGACGTAGTACTTGCTCATGCATCTAATGCTATTATTATTGGATTCAACGTAAGACCTACATCTAGTGTTGTAGATAGTGCTAAAGAATACAATGTTGAAATTAAACTATACGATATCATCTACAAGATGATCGAAGATATAGAAAATGCTATGAAGGGATTACTTGATCCAGTATACGAAGAAGTAGTAATCGGAGAAGTAGAAGTAAGAAAGATATTCAAATTCTCTAAAGTTGGTAATATAGCAGGATCTCACGTTAAGAGTGGTAATGTTAAGATTGGTGCTAATGCTAGATTAATAAGAGATGGAGTAGTTATTGCTAATACTAAGATTAAATCTCTTCAAAGAGAAAAAGATCAAGTTAAAGAAGTTAATAAAGATATGGACTGTGGTCTTACTCTTGAAAATTATCAAGATATTCGTGAAAACGATATAATTGAAGTATATGAGTTAAAGGAAGTTAAAAGATAAATTCTTTTAACTTTTTCTTTACTTTAATATAAATATTTAATATTATAAGAATTCGAGGTGTAATTATTTTATGAAAGAGAATAAAAATATCCAGGTTGAGAAGATTGATGGTATTGATCCAGAACTACTAACAAGAGTAGTAATAGAGGATAGAGATGGTAATTCTAGATGGGCTATAAAGAACTCATTTGGAAAGATAACTCCTTTTTTTAGTAACGGTTTTCACAAATTTGCATACGATAAGACAAGTTTCCTATTTATAGGAGAAAAAGATGGTATTAACGAATTATATTCAGTATTTGGATCAGCATCTAAAGAAGATGAACTATATTGTAAAATTCAAACTTTTGGAGAAATAGAATATGCTACTAGATTAAATAGAACAGACTTAATTATTAAAACTGATAGAGGAGAATACTTATTCGATATAGAAAAGTTAGAACCTAAATCAGATGTTTTTGATTCGATAGTATACTTAAATAACAAATTAGTATTTAAAAAAGACTTTTCAGTTAATGGCGTTACTAGTACATATTATGGTGAAGTAGATAATGAAGGAAGAATAGGTGCTTTTCTTTACGATAGTACTAACGATTACTTTATAAATACTCCTATAGATGAAGAGTTAAGTAGTGATTATGATATGATCGATGAAATGGCATTATCAGATATACTATCTAAATCTGCAGATGACAAATCTAAGATAAAGAAGTCTAAGATGCAAATGCTTCTAAGATTAAATAGTGTGGCTAAGCATTAAAAAATATTATATAATTTAAATATAAGGGAGTGATTAGTATGAACAGTGTTAAACTTTCTAGATATAACAGCTTATTTGTTAAAGAGATAAGTAATATACTTCAAAATGAAGTTAAAGATAACGATATCAAGTTTGTTACAATAACTGGTTGTGAAATAACTAACGATTTATCTTTTGCTAAAGTATTCTATACAGTACTAGATGATACTAAGAAAGATAGTACTAAGAAAGCACTAGAGAAAGCAAAAGGATTTATAAGAGGAGAAATATCTAAAAGAGTAGATATAAGACATACACCAGAATTAAGATTTGAATATGATAATTCAGCAGAGTATGGAACTAAGATAGAAAAATTAATTAAAAAGATACATGAAGAAGATGCTAAATAGGCATTTTTTCATTTACAGGTGTTTTGTGTAAAATTATGGGAATCGCTAGATTATTTATTGAAGGTATGGTATATTGTAATTGTCTAGAAGAACAGCGTGAGTTTATATAAAACCGACTAAGTTACGATAAGGGAGTTCGGAGCAGATTCTACTTGTGTTGAATGCTTGAGTATGTTGCAACGATCAAGAATCCTAATGGTAGAGTATGGACACCCACCTGCAAAAAGCGGGTTTTATCGTACCACCTATCTTTTGGACATTTTTTTTTGCAATTTTTTAGGAGGGTTATATGTTTGATAGATTAGAACTCTTAATAGGTAAAGATAATTTAAATAAAATAAAAACTAAGAATATCTTAGTTATTGGATGTGGTGGAGTAGGAGGAAACTGTATTACTTCACTTATTAGAAGTGGTATAGAAAACATTACTCTAATAGATTTTGATAAAGTAGATATATCTAATATCAATAGACAAGAAGTAGCATATCTATCTACTGTTGGTAAGAGTAAGGTTGAATCTATGAAAAATATACTCTTAGATATAAATAATAATGTAAAAGTAAACGCTATCGATATGTATTTAGATGAATCTAATATTAAAGAAATATTCGATAATAATAAGTTTGATTATGTAATAGATGCATGTGATAGTATTAAGACTAAAGAAGCTATAATACTTGAGTGTATTAATAGAAATATTAAGTTTATTACTTGTACTGGTACTGGTTATAGACTTCATCCAGAGATGCTTAAGATAACTGAACTTAAAAAGACTAGTGGAGATCCACTAGCTAGAATACTTAGAAAATGGGCTAAAGATAATAGAATTAAATCTAAGATAATAGTATGCTCATCAGATGAGATTCCTATAGCTAAGGGAAGCACTATAGCATCTTGTTCTTTTGTTCCACCATCAGCAGGACTCTTAATAACAAGCTATGTAATAAACGATATAATAAAATAAAAAGACTTTAAAAAGTCTTTTTTGTATTATTTGTCAATATATAAATAAATCTCATAATATATATAAATAAATATAATAATGCTGTTAACATATTTATGTTGACATTAATTAAATGTTCATATATAATTATTGTGTAAAGAAACGGAGGTATTATTAATGGCAGTAAAAATTAGATTAACTAGAATGGGTGCTAAGAAAAGACCTACATATAGAATAGTAGCAAGCGATTCAAGAAGACCAAGAGATGGTCAATATATAGAGTTAATCGGTACTTATAATCCAAAAGAAGAATCAGTTAAGATCAATGAAGAAGTTGCTCTTAAATGGTTAGGTACTGGTGCTCAACCTACTGATACAGTTAGAAACTTATTCAGTAAACAAGGAATAATGAAAAAATTTGCTGAATCTAAAAAGGATAATAAATAATTATGGATTTAGTAGAACTAACAAAAGAAATTATTATGGCTTTATGTAGTGATAAAGAAAGTGTTAATGTTAAAGAGTTTGAATCTGATGATGATAAGACAGTTCTTATAGAAGCTATGGTTTCTGAAGAAGATTATGGAAAGATTATCGGTAAACAAGGACGTAATATTAATGCTATAAGAACTTTAGTTCAAGCTAGTAGTTACTTAAAGGATAATAAGAAAGTAAAAATAAACGTAGAGAAGTTTTAGTAATCTAAAACTTTTTTTATGCAAAAAAAAGAATAGATAACTATTCTTTTTATTTTTCTAATATTTGTTGACATTCCATATCTACGTGTGTAGTTATTTCTGCATGTTCTACTTGATCAACTTTACCATTCATTTCATCTGCAAGTTTATTAGATGAGATACATGCGTTATGTGCAGCTGCATTAGATGCATAGAATCCAGTATTACAATCTCTTTTCTCTTGGAAATGTTCTGCATGAGTTTTTAATCCATTAATACTTTTACATAGATAACTTTCAGCATCTTCATCAACACAGTATGTTGTAGCTTTAGATTTAAGTTTACTTACTAAATCATCAAATTTCATATTATTAGCTTCGTAAGCTTTAACATCGCTATCAATCTCTTTACAGAACTTTTGTAAGTTAGTTTCTCCTATAGAAAATGAAGCTTCACATCCTGATAGAACAAATACAAATCCTAACAAGCAAATACATAATAATAATTTTTTCATAAGTCCTCCTTAATAATTATATATCACTTATTTTATTGTGATTCAATTTATTTATATATTATTATGTAAACTAAATTGTTCTATTTTTTTTGCATTTATATTATAATAATTATTAGGGTGATAAAATATGGTACCAAAACATGTTGGAATAATAATGGATGGTAATGGTAGATGGGCTACAAAAAGAGGTCTTAAGAGAAGTGCAGGACACAAAGCAGGTGCTCAAAACTTAAGAAGCTTATCTAAACACATCTTTGAAAAGGGAGTTAAAGTATTAAGTTTATATGCTTTTTCTACTGAGAATTTTAAAAGAGATAAAGAAGAAGTAGATTACTTAATGAAATTATTAGTAGAATACTTCAATTCTGAAAGAAAACATTTTGTAGAAGGAAAGACTAAAGTAGTGTTCTCAGGAAGCAGAGATAATCTTAGTAAAGAAGTACTTGCTGCAATGGATGCAACAGAAGAAGCTACTAAAGATTTTGAAGATAAAATAATCAATATTTGTTTTAATTATGGTGGTAGACTTGAAATCGTAGATACTACTAAGAAGATAGTTAAGAAAGTACTTGATGGAGAATTAAAACTAGAAGATATTGATGAAGAAGTATTCGATGATAACTTATATAATAAACTTCCACCAGTAGATTATGTTATTAGAACTAGTGGAGAACAAAGAATAAGTAACTTCTTATTATGGGAAGCTAGTTATGCAGAATACTATTTTCCTAAAGTATTATTCCCAGACTTTGATGAAAAAGAGTTCGATAAAGCATTAGAAGAGTTTGAGAATAGAAATAGAAGATATGGAGGTTAATTATGAAAGAGAGAGTACTTAGTTCAATAGCACTACTAATAATACTTATTCCATGTATTATTGTAGGTGGTATACCATTTGCTATTTTAGTAGCACTTGCTGGATTACTTAGTCTATACGAAGTAATAAAAGTAATTAAATCAAAGAGTAATATTCCTCTATATATAGAGATAATTAACTATATTATCTTAGCATTCTTTATACTTAATAATTTCTATGGAGGAAGTGTATATTCAGTAATAGATTATAAATTAGTAAGTATACTTGTTCTTGCTAATTTAGTTCCTCTAGTAATTATTAATAATAAAGAGAAGTATTCACTTAATACTGCATTCCTTCTTATTGGAGTTATCTTATTCTTAGGAGTAAGCTTTAACTTAGCAGTAATACTTAGAAGTAGTGGAATGGCTTCAATTATATATATATTCTTAATTACTATATGTAATGATAGTTTTGCTTATATTACAGGTAGATTAATAGGAAAACATCATTTTACTAGTATATCTCCAAAGAAAACCATTGAAGGTTGTGTTGGAGGAGCAGTAATGGGTACATTAATACCAACTATTTATTACTATGCTATATTTAATCCAAGCAATATATTTATAGTAGTATTATTTACACTTTTAATATCTATGACTAGTCAGGTTGGAGACTTAGTATTCTCATATATAAAAAGAGAATATGGAGTTAAAGACTTCTCTCATTTAATACCAGGTCATGGTGGAATAGTAGATAGACTTGATAGTATTATATTTGCTTTATTAGGATTTGTACTTTTCTCATTCATTTTATAGGAGGCAACATGATAAACACGATAATAACACTTTTATATTTCATTCTAATACTTGGAATTATCATAGTAGTTCATGAATTTGGACATTTCTTCTTTGCAAGATTATTCAACGTTCATATATATGAATTCTCCTTAGGAATGGGACCTAAAATATGGGGTACTAAACCTAAGAAAGGTAGAAGAAAAAAAGGTAAGAAACCTTTTGTTCCATTTAATATAAGAGCTATACCAATAGGTGGTTATGTAAGTTTAGCTGGAGAAGAAGCTGGAGACGATGATAAGAGTGTTCCTGCTGATGGAAAGTTATTTAATAAACCAATATGGCAAAGATTCTTAATAATGTTTTTTGGAGCTGGTAATAACTTCATATTAGCATTTATATTCTTAATTATAATTGGATTATTTGGCGGAGCTCAAAATATGGATCCAGTTGTAAGAAATCTAGATGAGAAGTATCCTATGTATACTGAAGGTATTAGAGTAGGAGATGTTATTACTAAGATAGATAATCATGGAATATCTACTATAGATGATGTACAAGTATACATGACTATAGCTAAATTAAAAGGGAAGACAATTACTATCGAAACTGAAAGAGATGGTAAGAAGACTTCTTATAATATAGTTCCAACAGAAGAAAAAGATAAAGATGATAACAAAATATATAAGTATGGAATCGTATTTGAAAATGAATATGAACATGGACTTTTAGCATCACTTAAATTCTCAATAAGAAAGATTGGAGCTCTATGTAAACAGATGGTAATAGTACTTGCTAGTTTATTTACTGGTAAACTTGGTCTTTCTAGTTTAAGTGGTCCAGTTGGAATATACTCCGTAGTAGGAGAAGCTAGAAGTACTGGAATAATTAATGTTCTATATCTAATAGCACTTCTAAGTGTCAATATAGGATTCATTAACTTAATACCACTTCCTGCATTCGATGGAGGAAGAATATTCTTCTTACTTATCGAAAAGATTAAGGGAAGCCCTGTAGATCCAAAGATAGAGAATACTATTCATAATGTTGGATTTATCATATTAATGGGACTTATGTTAGTAGTAACATTTAACGATATATTTCATGTATTCTAAAAAGAACTAGAAGTAGTTCTTTTTATTTATTTGACTTTATCGAACAATTGTGCTATAATATCTAATAATTATTGGAAGAGGGGGTACCAATATGGATAAATTTACTAAAAAAGAGAAAGATTATATTAATAGTTATAGAAGAGAACTACTAGAAACTGATATGCCTGGAAAGAATAAATATTTAAAAGTATTAGATTCTTCAGAAGCTATGTCTTTAAATGGAGATGAGTTCTTTGAACTTCTTAGTTATGGTAACGATTTAGTTTCTATGAATGTAGAAAATAAAAGACTTGGTTATAGAGAAATAGAAACTATGTTAAGTGCTCATTTACATGAAATTAGAAGTGATGAAGAGCTAGTTAATATCGAAGAAGATGATCCTTATGCTATAGTAGAGAAAGAAGACTTAATAGAAGCTGTATTTGAAGCTTATGATAAATTATCTCCTAAGAAGAAAACTTGTATTGAACGTTTAGTATTATATCCTGAGTCAATAACTAAACTTGAAAAAGAGATGCACATGGACCATGGAACTATTAGAAAATATGAAAACAGTGGAATATTTGAAATAGCAATGTCTCCAAGAGTAGCTTATTATAGATTTGCTGATGATGAATTTATGACTCGTCTTGTTGCAGAAAAAGAAGAAAGAGATAGTAAATCTAAAAATATTAAACGTAGATAACTTAGATTATTTAAAGCTTAAAAACTGATGAAATATCAGTTTTTTTCTTTTTTTTATTGAATAAATATTATATAATTTATATGGTGATAATAATGTACTTAAAAGAGATAACAACTTTAGGTTTCAAATCATTTGCTGATAAAATCACTTTATCACTAGATGGAAAGATAACATGTATAGTAGGACCTAATGGTAGTGGTAAGAGTAATATCGTCGATGCAGTGCGTTGGGTACTTGGTGAACAGAGTGTTAAATCACTACGTGGTACTGATTCGATGACGGATGTAATCTTTTCAGGAAGCAAATCTAGAAACCCTCTTAATGTAGCAAGTGTATCTTTAACATTCGATAATAGTGATCACTATATCAATGTTCCATATACAGAGATTAATATTAAGAGAAGAGTCTATAGAACTGGTGAAAACGAGTATTTTCTTAATGGAGAAAAATGTAGACTTAAAGATATTAATGATTTACTTTTAGATAGTGCTACAAGCAAGGAGAGTTTTAATATAATATCACAAGGAGAAATAAGTAAGATACTTTCTACTTCTCCATATGATAGAAGATATATCTTTGAAAGTGCTAGTGGAGTACTTAAATATAAGAAAAGAAAAGAAGAAGCATTAAGAAAACTTGATAAGACTCAAATAAATATAGAAAGAGTACTAGATATTATCAATGAAATTGAAGGAAGAATAGAACCTTTAAAAGAACAAAGTACTAAAGCTAAAGAATATTTAGATACTAAAGAAAAATTAGAAAATATCGAAATAGCACTTCTTGCTTACGATATAGATAGAATTAATTATGAATATGATAAAGTTACTAAAGAGATAGAAGACGTTAATAAAGAGATTTTATCTCTTAGTAATAAGAGTTCAGTAGAAGATGCTGATATATCTGAGTTAAAAGAAGATTTATATAAGATAGAAAAAGAAATTAAAGATAATAATGCTAAACTAATTGAACTTGTTAAACAAGAAGAAAAACTTAATGGTGAGAAAGAATTATTTAAAGAAAGAAGTAAATATGATTCTAGTGACCAAAAAGTACACGATAACATATATAGTTTAAAGGAGGGTATTCTTCAAAGTGAGAATGCTATACAACTTCTTTTAAAAGATATAGAAAATCTTAATGAGAATTTAGGAAATACTAAATCAGAGATTATTAAGAATGAACTATCTTACGATAGCCTTAAGAAGAAAAGAGATAATATATCTACTGATTATGACAACAAAAGAAGAGAATACATAGATATTAATCATAAGATAGATTCTTTAACTAATTATATTGAAAATAATGGAGATTTACCTACAAGCGTTAGAATGCTTATAAACAATCGTATTATTAAAGGAATACATAATGTATTTAGTGGAATTATTAATACTGATGAGAAGTATATTAAAGCGTTAGAAGTAAGTATATTATCAGTTAAGAATTTTATTATAGTAGATAATGAAGAAGTTGCTAAAAGAAGTATTGCATACTTAAAAGAGAATAATCTTGGAAGAGCAACATTCTTCCCAATTAACGTTATCAAACCTAAAGGAATAGATACTGAAAGTTTAGATAAAGTTAAACGTATGGATGGATACATCGGTATATTTAGTGATTTAGTTGAATATGATTCACTATATTACAGCATCGTGTCTAATCAACTTGGTAACGTAATAGTAGCTACAGATATAGATAGTGCTAACAAGATTAGTGCAGCAATATCTAGAAGATATAAAGTAGTATCACTAGATGGAGATGTAATTAATGTAGGAGGATCTATCTCTGGAGGAAGCCTTTTAAAGAACAAGAGTATTATCTCTGATAAGAGAGACCTTGATAACTATAAAAGAAGAAAACTGGAACTAGAAGAAGTTAATAATAATTTGTCTACTAGTCTAGAAGAGATTAATAAAGAAATTAATTTATATGAAGATAAGATATATAAACTTAGAATTGGTCAGAGTGAATTAGATGAACTTATTAGAACTAAAGAGAAAACTATTGATGAGATTAATAAAAGTTTGAATGATCAAAATAGAGAATTAGAAAGTTTAAATCATGTTACTGATAGTAGTCTTTCTGTAATGGAAGAAAAGATTATGAAAGAGTACTATGAGATTAATTTAGAAAAGAGTAACATAGAAAAACTAGTTAAGAATTTAGAGAAGAAGAAAGATAAGATAAATAGTGATATAGAAGAAGCTGAAGCTACTTTAAAAATAGATAATGCTGATTTAAGAACTAAAGAGAAGAGATTAAAAGACTTAGAGATATCTAGTAGTAAACTATCTATAAAGCTAGATAATTATCTTAGAACTTTATCTGAAGAATATTCACTTACTTTTGAGAGTGCTAAAGAAAATTATGTACTTGATAAAGATGCAAGTGTAGCAAGAGGAGAAGTTAATACATATCATAATATTCTTAAAAATATTGGTATGGTCAATATAGATTCTATTCGTGAATATGAAGAAGTTAGTACTAGATATGAATATTTAACTAATCAAAGAAATGATTTAATTAATGCTAAAGAGACACTACTTGAAATTATTAGTGAAATGGATGCAGTGATGAAAAGAGATTTCTTAGATACATTTAATAAAGTAAGAGTAGAATTCCAAAAAGTGTTTAAGGAATTATTTAATGGTGGTAGTGCTGATCTTAAGTTAACTGATAAAGATAATTTACTTGAGACAGGAATAGAAATTGTAGCTAGTCCGCCAGGTAAAAAGCTTAAGAGTATTACACTTTTAAGTGGTGGTGAGATGACTTTAACTGCAATTAGTTTAATATTTGCAATACTTAATGTTAGAGAAGTACCATTCTGCATTTTCGATGAAGTTGAAGCTGCACTTGATGAATCTAACGTAGATAATTTTGGTCACTATTTAGACCATTATAAAGATAAGACACAATTCTTAATAATTACACATAAGAAGAAGACTATGGAATATGCTGATACACTATATGGAATTACTATGCAAGAGTCTGGTGTATCTAAACTAGTCAGTGTAAAACTAGCATCAATTGATAAATAAAAAGATAGTTTTAAATAGTTATATTTGATATATTTAAGATAGAGGTGTTATATGAAAAAAATAATTATATTAATTACATTTATAATATTATTAACTGGATGTGAAATAAATATTTCTACTAATTCATCTTCAACTTATGATAGTAGTAAATTTGAAGATATAATTGAATGTACAAGAAAAAATGTAAATACTGGAAAAGTTATTCAATTTTATGAAAAACAAGCATTATTACTTATTCCAATATCTAAAAGAAATGCCTGTACTCCAGATTTTAATGACTCAGATTATAAATATGCTTTTGTAGGACTTATGTTTAATTATACTGGCTATAGATATTTCTTATATGTAAGTAACAATGATGGATATGGATATGATGAAGAATACTTAAATAGGGATTTATCTTATAAAATGGTCAATGAGAATAAAAATTTAACTAAGATTTATAAAGATAAGGAATTATTAAATAGTCCAACAAATATTCATGGTGAAGAATCTGATGATTTACCTACAGTAATGGCAGAATATGAAACTAGATTACTCAAATATGATTTAACAGAAAAACTTGAAAAAATATCAAATTAGTTTGGATGTGATGTTATGGAAATAGATGCTAAACTATTAAAATTTAAATCTGAAGTAGTACCACATATAGGTACTATGAGTACTGCTAGTAATGATTTATCAACTAATGTAAAGAATTTTAGTGATGATAATTCACATGCTTTTAGTGAGATTAAAAACTCATTTAATAGTCAAGGTATGGATAAGGTTACTGCAGAAGTAGCATATCTTAATGAGGTTACTCAAAAAGTTTATCAAAGTATTGGACAAGAACTTAATAAGGCGCTTACTAAATGTAGTGAGTTAGCAACATGTATAGAAGAACTTGAGAAACTACTTGAGAAATATAATACTGAATTAGCAAGTTATAATGCTGCTAGTAAAGATCCAGAAAAGACTGCTGATAGAAGTGCATTAACTAAAGCAGAGAATGACTTTAAGACTAAACAAGAAGAGTGTTTACAAAAGCATGATGAGTTATTATCTATGGATGGGTCACTTACTATGCTTAGTGCATTTTCAACTCCAAGTGGGTCTAATAGTGGTGATACAACTGGACAAGATCTTACTGGATCATTTGGATTTAATGGAGCTTATGCTAAATACATATATGAAGAAAATGGAATTATATATCAAAGAGTTATGCCTATATTTAAAGGACAACTTTGTGATATGGGTACAAGTTATACAGTAGTATACGATAAAAATAAAATTTTATCTGCAGATCAAACTGCTGGAAGTCAAGTAATAAGCTGGTTACAACAACAGATGAATGGACAAAACTTAGGAAAGAAATTATGGAATTTTAATAATAAAATCACAGGAGTTTCTGGACAAGGTATAGGTAAAGTAATGGATGTCGTATTAAATGATAGTTATAAAGCTAATAATTGTAAGACGATTAGTCAGTATGCTTCGATGGCTGCAATGGTTATGGGAGTAGGTCCAGTTAATCTAAGATATGGTTCAAGTGGTAAAGGTATACAAGCAGATGGTGTTGAAAACCTAGTTAAATGCGGTGCTACACTTGACTGTATAGGTTTTGTTGCATGGTGCTATAGACAAGGTATTTATAGAACAGGTTCACCTGATAATATTCAAAGTGGAAGTTCTATGACTCCATTAAACTTATATTCACACCATTCGATAAGACTTGCTACTATGACACAAGAACAAAAAGAGAATTTACCTGTAGGAACTGTTTTAGTTAAAAAGACACAAGGAAACCTACACGTTGGTATAGTTGTTGGATATACTACAATAAATGGTAAGAAACACGTATTAGTTTCTCAATCATCTGGTCATGATATGGGAGGATCAATCGTATGGGCATACGATGTCAATACTAGATTTGGTGATTATGATGGTGGAACTAATTGGGAAAGAGCAGCTACTCCAGAATTAATGGAAAGAAGAGTTACAGCTGGAAGTAACAGTTCTACACAGGTGGCATAATGAAAAAGTTATTAATATTATTTGTTGGAATATTATTTTTAGCAGGTTGCGAAGTTCCTGGTACTAGTGATCCTAATAACTTCGATAGAGGAAGCGTTAAAGTTAAAGCAGTAGAATACTCTGATATAGCACTTACTTATATAAATACAGTTAAGAATCATGTTAAAAATGGAGCAATTGCTATATTTGGAGATGACAGTATCTACATGATACCAGTAGGAGATGAAAATACATTTGCTTGCTCTGGTATCGAAGATGTAGCACCTTTTGGATATGCCCATAAGTATGCTTATGTAGGTGTAGTTAAACAAGGAAAAGTATATACTTATTATTTCGTATCTAGAGATGAAGATGGCAATGGATACAATCTTAATTCAGAGAAAGTAATAAGAGCAGGCAAAGGTAAAGAAGTAATTAATGGTAAAGCACTTCATGATTACAAAGTACTTGCTGAAACATATAAACTTAAAGGTGAACATAGAGATAGCTACAAAACTGTAGATATAGAAAAATTTGATAAAACAGGTTCTTTCAAAGAAGCTTTAGGTAAAGCTAGTAAAGTTACTCAAGTTAAAATTTATTACTATAATGTATGTAAAGATAAAACGTAATGTTCTATCTTTTTCTTTTGTAGATATTAAAGTATAATATTATTAGTATTATTTTATTATGGAGGGTTTTATGTACAATTATATTATAGGTAAAGTAATGGATATTACTGGTACTGGTATAGTACTTGATAATAATGGTATTGGATTTTTTATAAATACTCCTAATCCTTATGCATTTAATATAGGAGAAGAATATAAAGTATATGTATATCAACAAATAAAAGAAGATGAACATCTATTATTTGGATTTAAAAATATAGAAGAAAAAGACTTATTCTTAAAACTAATAAGTGTTAAAGGTATGGGATGTAAACTAGCTCTACCAATACTTGCTACTGGAAGTGTATCAGGTATAGTAGATGCTATAGAAAGAGAAAATATATTATATCTTAAGAAATTCCCTAAGATAGGAGAAAAAGTAGCTAAACAGATGATACTTGATCTTAAAGGTAAACTTAATAATTTTGAAGTTCTAGAAGTAGGAAGTGGTGGATATGATGAGCTTACTGAAGTACTTAAAGGACTTGGTTATAAAGAGAAAGAATTTAAGACAGTACTTCCTAAGATAAGTACTGAATTATCTATAGAAGATCAAGTTAAGGAAGCATTAAAGTTATTACTTAAATAAATGTGTAATAATATTAAAGGAGGCAAGTTATGGCAAATAATGAAATATTTGATGAAGAAAGAAACAGTATAGATTCTACTTTCGATAGTTTAAGACCTGAAACTATAGATGAGTATATAGGTCAAGCTGATGCTAAAGAAAATATTAAAGTATTTATAGAATCTGCTAAAAAAAGAAAAGAGAGTCTAGATCACGTTTTACTTTATGGACCTCCTGGTTTAGGTAAAACAACTCTTGCTCATATTATTGCTAATGAACTAGGAAGCAATATTAAAACTGCTAGTGGACCTGCTATTGAAAAGAGTGGAGACTTAGCAGCTATACTATCTAGTTTAGAGCCTGGAGATGTTCTATTTATCGATGAGATTCATCGAATACCTTCTTTTGTAGAAGAAATACTTTATAGTGCTATGGAAGACTTCGTACTAGATATTATTATTGGAAATGATGGTAACAGTAGAAATATAAGAATTAATTTGCCACCATTTACTTTAGTAGGAGCTACTACAAGAGCAGGTGACTTGACTGCTCCTTTAAGAGATAGATTTGGTATAGTATGCAAGATGCAGTATTATACAACTGAAGAACTTGAACAAATAGTTAAAAGAACTGCAAGAGTTCTAGAAACAGAAATAGATGATAAAGCAGCATTTGAACTAGCATCAAGAAGTAGAGGAACTCCAAGAATAGCAAATAGATTATTTAAAAGAGTTAGAGATTTTGCTGTAGTAGAAGAGAAAGATACAATTGACCTTGAAGTAACTAAGAAAGCACTAGATAGATTAAAAGTAGATAATATGGGACTTGATGAAGTAGACTATCAACTACTTAAAACTATAGTAGAAAAGTTTAATGGAGGACCTGTTGGAGTAGAGTCTATTGCTAGCGTTATAGGAGAAGAAGTAACTACTATCGAAGATGTATACGAGCCATACTTACTTCAGACAGGACTACTAAAGAGAACATCTAGAGGTAGAGTAGTAACAGATAAAGGATATAAACATTTAAAATTAGATTATCAAGATAGTTTATTTGATAAATAGGTGATTATTATGGATATGACAGAATACTTAATGAGTGTTGCAATGTACAGTTTAAAATATCAAGAAGCATTTAATTATAATGAAGATGAAGTATCTAATACTTTAGGATATATATTTAAATTTTATCAAGATGATGTTAAAGAGTATTCTAATCAAGAGTTATCACTTCTTGTTGTACTTCTATCAAAAATAAAAAAAGAATATTATAAAGAATATATTAATTTATTTAATTTGGATACTATAAAGATTATTATTAAACATGCTAAAGATATTAAAGATTCACTTGTACTTGCAAATCTAGTTATAGAGTTATATTATATGTTTAATTGTCTTTTAGAACCAACAGTTCTAGAAAGAATTATCGAGGGGAGAGATTTTTTTGAACTTAAGTGATTTTGATTATGATTTACCTGAAGAGTTAATAGCGCAAACTCCTCTAAAAGATAGATCGTCATCTAGACTTCTAGTACTTAATAAGAATACTGGAGAAATTGAACATAAACATTTCTATGAAATAATAGATTATTTAAATCCAGGAGATACTCTAGTACTTAATGATACTAAAGTATTACCTGCTAGATTAATTGGAGAAAAAGAAGATACTAAAGCAGTTATCGAAGTTCTTCTTCTAAAGAATATCGAAGGAGATAAGTGGGAATCACTTACTAAACCTGCAAGAAGAGTTAAAGTAGGCACTATCGTATCTTTTGGTGAAGGACTATTAAAAGCTAAATGTATAGAAGAAAAAGATGATGGCTTAAGAGTATTTGAGTTTATCTATAGTGGTATATTTGTAGAAATACTAGATAAACTTGGAACTATGCCGCTTCCTCCATACATACATGAGAAACTAGAAGATAAAGATAGATATCAAACAGTTTATGCTAAGAATTTAGGTAGTGCTGCTGCACCAACTGCAGGACTTCACTTCACTAAAGAATTACTTGCTAAATTAAAAGATAAAAAAATAAATCTAGCATATTTAACTCTACATGTAGGACTAGGTACATTTAGACCCGTTAATGTAGATAATATACTAGATCATCATATGCATAGTGAGTATTACGAAGTAAATAAAGAGACATGCGATATTATTAATGACACTATTAAAAGAGGAAATAAAATAGTAGCTGTTGGAACTACTAGTGTTAGAGTACTTGAAACAGTAATGAGTAAACATGGAAAGATGATTCCAGATGCTGGATGGACTGATATATTTATCTATCCTGGATACGAGTACAAGATAGTGAATAATTTAATTACTAATTTCCATTTACCTAAGTCTACACTTATAATGCTTGTAAGTGCACTTGCTGGAAGAGAAAATATTCTTAATGCATACAAGACTGCAGTAAATGAAAAATATAGATTCTTCTCTTTTGGAGATAGTATGTTTATATATGATAGAAAAGACTAATATATTAGTCTTTTTTTATGCTAAAATATAGATGGTGATATATATGAAGAAAAAGAAACTATTATTTGTATTAGTTTTTATTACAATAGTACTTTTAAGTTTATTCTTATGTAATAAAGAGTTACAAAACGATACGTTTTATACTATTAAAGTAGGAGAGTTTATAAGTAAACATGGTATAGATTTTATGGATCATTATTCATTTATACCTAATTTAAAATATACTTATCCTCATTGGTTATTCGATTTATCTATATTTCATATATATAATTTATTTGGATTTAAAGGATTATTTGCTACTAATATATTATTAATATTTAGTTTATTATCTTTATTATTCATATTTACTTATAAGATTACTAAAGAGTTTAGTATAAGTTATTATCTTTTATTTGCTCTTTCTTTCTTCTTTGGAGGATTTGTTGCGATAAGAGCACAACTAGTTAGTTATATATTATTACTTGTTATTTTATACTCTATTGAAATGCTTAGAGAAACAGGTAAGAAAAGGTATATATTAATATCGTTTATTTCATCTGTTTTAATATCTAATATACATGGTGCAGTATTTTATATGATACTTATATTATTCTTACCATATCTAGTATCAGATTTACTATATATAGTATTTGATATATTAAAGCTTAACAATTTTAAAAATAGTATTCTCTATATAGATAAACCTAAAAATACTAAGTTATTATTTATTATGATGGGAGTATGTGCTTTAAGTGGATTCTTATCACTTGGTAATACTAGTTTTACTTATTTGCCTTTATCTATGATGGGCAATTCTACTAATTATATACTTGAACATGCAGCACCTAATATCAAGATGAATGGTCCATTATTTACATATATAGGTTTATTTGTAATTCTTTTGCTTATACCTAAGATAAAAATTAGATTACATGATTTCTTCATGATAGTAGGACTTCTATTTATGAGTCTATTATCTTTAAGAAGTTTCTCGTTCTTCCTTTTATTTACATCATTTGCATTTGGTAGAATACTTACTGATCTATATCATAGTAAATTAAAGAATATTAATTTTGATAGTATTATTTCTAAAAAGTATGTTTATATACCTGTAATAATACTACTTGCTATAGTTTCACTAGTATCATTCTATTTCAAGAGTAAGACTGAATATATTAATCATAAAGAGTATCCAACTGAGATAGTAGATTATATTCATGATAATTATAGTAATAAAGAATATAGAGGATATAACGAATATGGTATAGGAGCATATATGCTTTATAAAGATGTAAAAGTATTTATTGATTCAAGATGTGACTTATATACTCCCGAATTTAATAAAGGAATTACTGTATTTGATGATACTATGAATATGACTAAGAACTTTAAAACATTAGAGAAGAAATATAACTTTACACATTTCTTAGTTAAGAAGAATAATCCTCTCAATTCTATTCTTGAAGTATCTAGCAATTATGAAATAGAAAAAGAAGATGAGTACTTTATACTTTATAAAAAAGTATTTTACACATCTATATAAAAAAACTTTTCATATTTTAATGAATAATGTTATAATTCTATTATAGAGGAGTGTGTAAATATGCAATGTTCTAATTGTGGTAAAGAATTAACCAGTGAAGATAAATTTTGTAATAGTTGTGGAACTCCAGTAGCTCCTGCATTTGAAGTACCTTTAGTATCACAGGAAACAGCTAATGTTTTAAGACCTGTAACTGAAGCTCCATCTGCTGAAGTTGCTCAAGTAGTTGAAGCTGCGCCAGTAGAAGAGACTGCTCCTGCACCAGAAGTACAGCCAGTTGTAGAAACTGCACCAGTACAAGAGGCTGCACCGGTACAACCAGCTGCTGAATCAATTCTAGTTGCTCCAACTTCACCAATAGTTGAAGCAGCACCAGTACAAGAAGCACAACCTGTACATATCGATGTACAATCTCATTTTGATAATAATAATGGAGTATACGATAGTACACCAGGAGTTGATGTTCAAGAAACTACTAGATTAAACGATACTACACTAAATTCAGCTACTAGTAACGATAGTGGTGTAGTAAGTATTCCACTAGGAAACAATAATTTAGATACTGAAAAAATAGATGTAAGTGCAAATTATGGACCTGCTCCAATAGTAGATCCACCTGCTGAAGCATTACAATATAATAATCCAGCAGTTGTTAAACCTAAGAAAGGATTCCCAATACCAGCGCTAATAGCAATAATAGTAGTTTTATCACTATTCTTTGGAGCTGGAGGATTATTTGTTGGTAGTAAACTATTAGCTACTAAACAAACAACACCTACAGAACAGCAAGACCCAGAAGGGCCAGTATTTATAGCAGAATATTCTACAGTCACTTTCCAAGGTAATAGATTTGATATTCCACTTGAATATGATTACGATATAAAAGATGATAAGTTATCTATTTATACTAAAGACATTTATTACTATGTTCAAATAGTAGGTAGTGGATATGCTGGATATTCAGCAAATATACCATATGTAAAACAATCATATGAAAAGATTGGATATAAAGTAAGTGAAGCTAAAGAAATAGAAGTAGGTAATACTAAATATATAATATTAAAATTAGTTACTCCTAAGAAAGAAAATGTAACAATGTTTATTAGACCACATACAGCTAATCAAAGCTTTGTATGTGCAGTAGGTAAAGCAGATAGATCATTTGCAACAACTAAAGATTTGGATACAATTGAAACAATCTTATCATCTGCTCAAATGGCTGCTACTAAAGATTTTGATTTAGAAGAAGATCAAGAGACAGATGAATTATTCAAAGTAATATTTGATACTAAATTACCTGAGACAACAGAAGAAGTAGAATAAAGACCTTTAGGTCTTTTTCTTTTTGTATAGTTGTGTTAAAATGCTATTATAATCGGAGGATAAGACATGGATAAAGTATATATATTTGGACATAAGTATCCTGACACTGATTCTATTACAAGTGCTATTGCACTTGAATATTTAAAGAAAAGCATAGGGGTTTATGCAGAGGCTAGGTGTTTAGGTGAGTTAAACGATGAAACAACTTATATATTAGATAGATTTAAAATAAAACATCCAAAATATCTAAATGATGTTAAATTACAGATAAGAAATGTTTTATATCATAAAGATATTTGTATAAATGAAAAAGCATCAATTCTTGATGTATATGACTATATGAATGAACATAGTGTTACAGGTGTTCCGGTAGTAGATGATAAGAAAATATTTAAAGATATAGTAACTGCTAAAACTCTTTTAAGTAACTCTATTAATTGTGATTTAGATGAGCTTTATACTTCATACGATAATATTATTCATACTATCGATGGAGAAGAAGTATTAAAAGTAGATCATGAAATTAAAGGACTTGTTAATGCAGTTAGCTATAGAAGTACTACAGTACTAGAAAACTTTAATTTTACTGATAATGATATCTTAATAGTAGGAGATAGACATAGTATTATAGAAAAAGCAGTAAACAGTAAAGTTAAACTTATAATACTTACTGGTAATAGTGATATTAAAGAAGAACATTTAGATATAGCTAAAAAGAATAACGTAAATATCATTAGAACTAAATATAATACTTTTAGAACTTCTAGAAGAATAATGTTAAGTAATTATATAAAGACATTGTTTACTGGTAATAGAGCATTTACTATCTATGAAGGAGACTATTATGACGATGTTATAGAGAAGACTAAAGAACTTGGCTATAATAACTATCCAGTAGTAGATAAGAAGGGTGTTGTTCTAGGATTATTTAGAGTTACTGATATAGTTCATAAAAATAAGAAAAAAGTAATATTAGTAGATCATAATGAATCTAGTCAAAGTGCTGGAGGGCTAGATGAAGCAGAAATACTTGAAGTAATAGACCATCATAAGATAGGAGACATATCTACTAATAATCCAATTAACTTTAGAAATATGACTGTAGGTAGCTGTAATACAATTATCTATAAGATGTATGCTGAATCAAGAATTGCAATACCTAAAGATATAGCAGCTATAATGCTTGGAGGAATAATAAGTGATACTCTTGCTCTTAGTAGTCCTACTACTACTGATATGGATGTAGAAGTAGTTAAGAAACTTGAAGAGATAAGTGGACTTAACTATAAAGAATATGCTTCAGATATATTCAATTCTAGTATTAAACTTAATGAGAAGAGCGAGAAAGAACTTCTTCACTTAGATATAAAATCATTCCATTATGGTAATGGAAGAGTATTTAGAGTAAGCCAAGTAGTATGTATGAATGGTAATGATATTCTAAATAGAAAAGATAAGATTATCGAAGAGTTAAATAATATGAGAAATGATAAAGATTTAGACTTTGTCTTATTCTTAATAACAGATATATCTAGAAATGGATCATATATTTTGTATTCTGATACTACTCAGTCATACAATACGTTATCTAGAGCATTTGATAAAGAAGTATACGAAGGAATGTTCCTAAATGGAATGCTATCACGTAAAAAACAAGTAATTCCACTACTTATGGAAGTAGAATAGTAAGTTTTACTTGCTATTTTTGGACATATGTACTATAATATACATGATTTGATTTGGAGGGGAAAAGAATGGAAGAGATTGACTTAAAGGAGATGCTTAGTTATTTTTGGAATAAAAAATTACTAATTATTATCCTTATGGTTGTTGGCTTAGTTGGTGGTATTTTATATTCGACAAATTTTCAAAAACCTTTATATAAAAGCTATACAACTATACTATTAACTAAAGAAGCTGATAAAACAACAATCGATAGTACAACTTTAGCATTAAATAAGAACTTAGTTGATACATATCGTGAAATTATCAAAAGTAGAAACGTACTAGGAAAAGTTAAGATTAACTTAGATCTTGATTATACTGTAGATGAACTTATGAAAAATGTTACAGTAGAAAGTGTTAACGATACTGAAATAATAAAGATTATAGTAATAGATCCTGATAAGAAGACTAGTATGAGAGTTGCTAATGAAATAGCAGATGTATTTAAGACAGAAGTAGTTAAGCTATATAGTATTCAAAATATTGGTATTATAGATGAAGCTGAACTTGCTGAAAAACCATATAATATCAGTTTATTAAAGACTGGAGCTATTACTACTGGAACTGGACTATTATTAGGACTTGGAATAGTATTCGTAATATTCTACTTCGATACTTCTATTAAGAGTGCTGAAGAAGTAGAAAGAAAATTAGGACTTCCTGTCATTGGAACAATTCCTATGAAAGGTGGTAAGAGAAAATGAAAGACGAATTAGTAATATATACTAAACCAAAGGGAGCTACTAGTGAAGCTATAAGAACACTTAGAACTAACTTACAATTCTCTTTAATCGATGAGACTAAGAAAGTTATTATGGTTACAAGTAGTATACCGGGAGAAGGTAAGAGTTTTATCTCTGCTAACCTTGCTGGAGCATTCTCTATGGTTAATAAGAAAGTTTTATTAATAGATTGTGACCTTAGAAAAGGTAGACAAGCTACAATCTTCAATGTACAAGATGATAAAGGTTTATCTATGTTACTTCTTGAAGACGTTAGAAACTATAAAAAATATATAAGACAAACTGATGTTGAGAAGCTTGATTTGTTATTAAATGGTATGGTACCACCAAATCCAAGTGAGTTATTAGGATCAGCAAAGATGCACGAATTAATGGAAGAATTAAGAAATACATACGATATTATTATTCTTGACTGTCCTCCAGTTAGCGCAGTTACAGATGCTGTAGTACTATCTAATCTAGCTGATAAGATAGTTATCGTAAGTTCATATAAGAAGACACCATACGAACTACTTTCATCTACATGCAAAGCATTTGATGCAGTAAAAGACAAAATAGCTGGTGTCGTTATAAACCAAGTAAAACGTAAAAAGGGTAGCAAATACTACTCAGATAGGTATTATCAATAATGAGAGACTTACATAATCATTTGTTATATGGAATCGATGATGGTTCAAGAACACTTGATGAAAGTATCAAATTACTTGGTGAATTAGAAAAGAATAAAGTAACTGATGTTATGTTTACTCCTCACTATATTATTGGATCTAATTATAGTGCTAATAATATAATAAAAAGAGAATTAGTTGAGGAACTAAAAAAACATACTACTATGAATTTATATTTTGGTAATGAAGTATATATCGATAACGATATAGTAGACTTCTTAGAAAAAGATGAGATATCTACTCTTAATGGAACTAGATATATACTTATAGAGTTTCCATTAAATGAGAAGTTAGAAAGCGCTGAATCAATAATACAAAATATAATTAAACATGGACTAACGCCTATAATTGCACATCCGGAAAGATATCATTATATAGATTTAGAAACACTAGAGAGTTTTATTGAAGAAGGATGTCTATTACAAGGAAATATAACTAGTTTATGTGGTAAGTATGGTAAAGATGCTAAACATAATCTAGAATTACTTGTTAAGAAGCAAATGATACATTTGATGGGAACAGATACTCATAGAAGTATATATCCATTAAATGATTGTTATATAGCACTATCTAGGTTAGTAACTAGAGAGACGTATAAAGATATAACAGCAAACAACTTTTTAAAGGTAGTTAATAATGAAGATATTATTCCATTTAAGATAATAAAAAGTGGTGGACTTAGCAGTCTTTTAGGAAACGAAAAAATCAAATAAAAACTAAATAAAATAAAGATATTTAAAGACTATTGTAAATCTTTACAGTAGTCTTTATTTTTTTGTTCGATATGTATTTACAAAATGGGTATTAATGTGTATTATATAATTAACAGTGGTTGATTGTGGTGAAAAGTGGGGGATGCACATGTTGATGGGAGAATTTCATCATACGATAGATGATAAGGGAAGATTGATTCTTCCAGCTAAGTTTAGAGAGGATCTAGGAGACAGTTTTGTTGTTACTAGAGGACTTGAAACTTGCTTATTTGTCTATCCTAAACAAGAATGGGAAAAAATCACCAAACGACTAAACACTCTTCCTTTCACTAAAAAGAATGCTAGAAGTTTTTCTAGATTCTTACTATCAGGTGCTACTGTGGCAGAATTTGACAGGCAAGGTCGAATTAATATTACCTCTCCATTGATTTCCTACGCCGATATAAAAAAAGAATGCGTGATCATCGGCGTAGGCGATCGACTTGAAATTTGGGCAAGTGAAAAATGGAACGACTTTTACGAAAGTAACAAAGATGCTATGTCAGAGATTGCAGAAGACTTATTTGATTCTAACTGGACTGAAGGAGAATAAAATATGCATATAAGTGTTTTACTTAATGAATCAATAAACGGTCTTAACATTAAAGAAGACGGAACATATGTTGATGCAACTTTAGGTTATGCTGGTCATTCAAGCGAGATTTTAAAAAGGATTAAAAAGGGGTTCTTATTCGCCATTGATCAAGATAAGGATGCAATTAAAGCTAGTAAAGAAAAACTTTCCAAATTAGGTGATAACTTTACTATAATAAATGCAAACTTTAAAGACTTAAAAAAAGAATTAGAAGCGCGCGATGTATATTTTGTTGACGGTATTCTGTTTGATCTTGGAGTATCAAGTGTACAACTAGATGAAGCAGATAGAGGATTTAGTTATCATAACGATGCTAAACTCGACATGAGAATGAATAGGGATATAGATTTTTCTGCATACGATGTAGTAAATACTTATAGTGAAAAAGATTTACTTAGAATCATAAGAGATTATGGTGAAGAGAAATATGCAGTTAGTATAGCTAGAAATATTGTAAGAGAGCGATCAAAAAAGCCAATCGAGACAACTTTAGAGCTATCTGATATCATATCTAAATCAGTTCCTATGAAAGCTAGAAGAGACAAGCATCCAGCTAGAAAGACATTTCAAGCTATAAGAATTGAAGTAAATCATGAATTAGATATATTGGAAGATGCAATGAAAGATGCATTATCCATTTTAAAACCTGGTGGTAGATTATGTGTAATTACCTTCCATTCCCTAGAAGATAGGATAGTAAAGAATGTATTTAAAGAATACACAGAAATAGATAGCATGGTTAAAGGCTTACCAGAAATACCAGAGGAATTTAGAAAAGATTATGTTCTAGTAAACAGAAAGGCTATAGAGCCAACAGAAGAAGAATTAGAAAATAATAACAGAGCTAGAAGTGCTAAACTTCGTATCATTGAAAGGATAAAGAATTAGAAAGAGGTGGTTTGTATGAAAAAGAACACTAATAAGAGAAAGAAAGTTGGAAAATTTGAAAAACTAATTTATGTATTTACATTTGTTCTTTTACTTGCAGCACCATTTGGAGTAGTATTCTTTCAAGCAACATTATCTAAGGTTAATATAGACGTTGAAAGAACAAAAAAAGAAATTAGAATTCAAGAAAAGAAAAATGAAAGTTTGGAGATGAAAATCAACGAATTAGCCTCTCTTGATAAAATCATAGAGGTTGCACAAGAACAGGGATTAAGTTATAATAATGATAATATTAAGACTGTTGAATAGGTAGTGAGATTTTAATGAAGAAAAAACAGAAAGAGCAAAAAAATGTTAAGTTTAGTTTAATTTATGCATTAGTTGCTCTTTTTGTTTTTGGAGCAATTATTTATAGAATAGTATTAATATCTACTAGTGAAACTGTAGATGGAATAAATATCCAACAGTTTGCTAATAATAGAATTACTAGAAAAGAAGTTCTTCCAAGTAAGAGAGGTACTATATACGATGTTAAAGGTAATGCTTTAGCACAAAATGTATCTAGTTATACTTTAATAGCGTACCTATCTTCTAGTAGAACTACTAATCCAGATAAGCCACAACATGTAGTAGATAAAGAACTTACTGCAGAAAAGTTATCTCCAGTACTTGGGCTTGATAAAGAAATGATACTTCATTATCTATCTAGAGAAGGAGCGTATCAAGTAGAGTTTGGTCCTAAAGGAAGAGGATTATCTGAACTTAAAAAAGATGAAATAGTTAGGCTTGAACTTCCAGGAATAGATTTTATAGAGACACAACAAAGATATTATCCATATGGGGACTTTTTAGCCTATACGATTGGTTATGCTAAAAAGAAAGAAATTAAGAAGGAAGACGGTACTACTACTGAAGAGATAGTAGGAGAGATGGGAATAGAGTCTTATCATAACAAAGATTTAACTGGAGAAAATGGATATACTCTATATCAAAAAGATAGAAAAGGATATAAAATAGCGGGAACTAAAGAAGTAGTTGTAGAAGCTATAGATGGTAAAGATATTTATTTAACTATAGATAGTACAATTCAGTTATTTGTAGAACAAGCAGCTAATGACATGCTTTCTAAAAATAAAGCAGAATGGGTTAATATAATGCTTGCAGATGCTAAGACTGGTGCAATACTAGCTAGTTATACTAATCCATCATTTGATCCAAATAAGAGAGATGTAAAAAGCTACTTAGATAATAATGTATCAGTAGCATTTGAGCCTGGATCTACAATGAAGATATATTCATATTTAGCTGTTATGGAAGCAGGTAAATATAATGGTAAAGATAAATATAAATCTGGAGTATTAACTGCTAAAGATGGTACTAAAATAGGAGACTGGAAGAGAGAAGGTTGGGGTACTATTACTTATGACCAAGGTTTTGCTCTTTCATCTAATACAGCAGCAATGGATTTAACAAGAAAGTATTTAGGAGCTGAGGGATTAAAAGCTTTCTACAATAAACTTGGATTTGGGGAAAAGACAGGTATAGAGCTTCCTAATGAAACAAGTGGTAAGATAGCATTTAAATATGAAACAGAAATACTTAATGCTTCATTTGGACAAGGTATACTTACAACAAGTATTCAAAATGTTAAAGCACTTACTGCAATAAGCAATGATGGAGTCCTTTTACAACCATACATAATAGATAAAATAGTAGATCCCGATACAGGAGAAGTAGTATATCAGGGTGGCAAGAAAGAACTTGATCGTGTAGCATCTAAAGAAAACGTACAAAAGATTAGAAGTCTTATGAGAAGTGTTATTAATGGTACATACGAGACTTCTACGGGATATTATTACTATATGAAAGGATATGACTTCATAGGTAAGACAGGAACAGCACAGGTAGCTAGAACAGATGGTAAAGGTTATTATAAAGATCAAACTATCCTAGGACTTGCTGGAATGTTCCCGGGAAATGATCCACAAGTAATAATATATATGGCTATAAAGAATCAAGCTAACAATGTAACTGCACCAAGAAAAAAGATGATTCAAAGTATAGTTAAGAATGTATCTAAATATTTAGAAATCTATGATGAATCTAAAATTAATACAGTTAAACTACAAGAAGTAATAACTCCTAGCTTTACTAATAAAGATTTAGAATATGCTAAGAGTAGAATGAGTTCATATGGAATAAATACAATAGTACTTGGTAATGGAGAAAAAGTAGTAGATCAGTATCCTAAAGCAGGTATTAAGATAAATAAAATAGATAGAGTTATACTTCTAACTAATTACGATACGCTAACTATGCCAAACTTAGTTGGTCTATCTATGAAAGATGTTAAAGCTATAATGAGCTTAATGAACATCAAATATGAGACAGTAGGTAGTGGATTTGTAACTAGTCAAGATATTAAAAAAGAAACAGTACTAAATAAAGATGAAATAGTTCATCTAAGATTTACTACTGCTCCTAAAGAACAACCTAAAGAAGAGCCAAATAAAGAAGAAAAAAAGTGAAGCTAAATGCTTCACTTTTATATTGCTCTATATTTATCTTTTCCTTTGAATGGATTCTTAGGATCTATTCTATCTATAAATAATATTCCATTTAAATGATCTATTTCATGTTGGAATACTATTGCAAGTTCTTCTCTTGCTCTTATCTTAATTGGATTACCATCCATATCAAATCCCTCTACAGTAACTCTAGCACATCTAGGTACTATACCAACTGTTTCTCTATTGATAGATAAGCATCCCTCTCCATCTTCAACATATATCTTTTCTTTAGATTCACTTACAATCTTAGGATTGATAACTATATATGTATTAAACTTTCCTTCTTCATATTCATGAACTATAGTTATATATCTTTTAAGTACACCAATTTGTACTGCACTCATTCCCATACCAGGTCTAAGCCCATATTTACCACATAATTCATCAATTTGACTATTAGTTAAGTATTCTACCATCAATCTGATGTTTTCTTTATCTTCATCAGTTAAAGGGAATACTACATCTTCACTTTTCTTTCTTAATATTTTATCTTTTTCATCTATTATATCTTTTGGTACTAGCATATATTTCACCCCAACAATCATTTATAATTTTATCATATTTTTCCTTTATTTTAAAGGATTTTAATAAAATATCTTAAAGAGTAGCCTTTTTTAGGTTATAATACTTCTTAGAGGTAATATATGGATGATTATATAAAAGGACATGTTACTAAAATAATATTTCAAGGTGATACTGGTTATATTGTTGGAATATTTAGAGTTAAAGATGCTTCCAGTAAATATGAACATTTTATAAATAGTTCAATATCATTTACTGGTTATTTTCATGAATTAAATTTAGATGATAATTATGCCTTTTATGGGTCTATAGTTAATCATCCTAAATATGGAGAACAGTATAGTGTTACTAAGTATGAAAGATTAAAGCCAGAAGAGAAAGATTCTATTATAGAGTTCTTATCTGGTGGTTTATTTAAAGGAATAGGAGAGAAGACTGCCAAGAAGATAGTAGATATCTTAGGTGATGATGCACTTAATACTATTTTGGAAAGACCAGAGAATTTAATACTTATACCGATGATAACTAAAAAACAAATAGATACACTACATAATACTATGGTAGAGTACGAATCTAGTTATAATACTATACTTGAATTAAATGAGCTAGGCTTTACTACTAAAGATAGTATGATTATATATAACAAATATAAAACTAATACTTCTAGAATAATAGATGAAGACCTTTATAGATTATTTTTTGATATTAAAGAGATTAATTTTAAGAAGATAGATTCTATTGCGTTAAAGTGTGATTATAAAAGAGAAGATGAAAGAAGAATTAAAGCATGTATCATCTATACTATGGAAGAGTTAACTAATACTTTGGGTCACTGTTATTTCAATATTAATGATATATATAAATATACAGTTATGTATCTAGGAGTTAGAATTAGTGAAGAGTTATTTATCGAATGCATCAATAAGTTAATTTTAGATATTAAAGTAGTTAAAGAAGACGATAGATATTATCTAATAGATATGTGGGAAGCAGAGAATTATATATCTAAGAGAATAACTAGTTTAGCAAAGAGTGCTAAAGAAGTAGTTAAAGATATCGATAAGAAGATTACTAATATAGAGCATGATTACAATATTACTTATAATGAAGAGCAATTAAAGGCTATTAAAGATAGTGTTACAAGCAATTTCTTAATAATATCAGGAGGCCCTGGAACAGGTAAGACCACTATAGTAGAATCTATAGTTAATCTATATAAAGACGTTAATAAACTTAGTTATCATGAACTAACAGAAAAGCTTGTTCTATTAGCACCTACTGGTAGAGCAAGTAAAAGATTATCTATTAAGACACATTTACCTGCATCTACTATTCATAGCTTTCTTAAATGGAATAAAGAACAAGATAGATTTAATGTAAATGAAAAGAATAAAGCTTCATGTAAGATAGTTATAATAGATGAAGCTAGTATGATAGATGTACCATTATTTAATAGTTTACTTAAAGGGTTATATAATGATACTAAGATAATTATGGTAGGAGATTACAACCAGCTTCCTAGTGTAGGACCTGGACAACTATTAAAAGATTTAATTGAAAGTGATGTACTTCCAGTAGTATATTTAAAGACTTTATATAGACAAAAAGAAAATTCTAATATTATTACTCTTGCACATGATGTAAATAAAGGAGAAGTAAACGAAGAAGTATTTAATAGTGGTGATGATCTAGAGTTTATTAATAGTGATAATATTTTAGAGACAATAGTAAACGTATCTAAGAAATATAAGAATACTAATTATGAAGAATTCCAAGTACTTGCACCTCTATATAAAGGGCTATATGGAATAGATAATATTAATGTTTATTTACAAGATATATTTAATCCTAAAGATAAGAGTAAGAATGAAATTAAAATAGGAGATATTACATATAGAGAAAACGATAAGATATTGCAACTAGTTAATATGCCTGATGAGAGAGTATTTAATGGAGATATAGGTACAATAATATCTATAGATAAAAAAGAAATATTAGTAGATTTCGATACTAATGAAGTAAGATTTACTCCTAGTACTTATTCTAATTTTAAACTAGGATATGCAATAAGTATTCATAAGAGTCAAGGAAGTGAATTTGATATAGTTGTACTTCCTATATCTGATACATATGGAAAGATGCTATATAAGAAACTATATTATACTGCAATTACAAGAAGTAAAAAGAAACTAATACTTATAGGTAACTCTGAAGCACTTAAATTTGCTAGTCATAATAATTTATCTGATATTAGAAGAACTACTATAAAAAATAGAATTATTAACTCATATAATAGTGAAGATATGATATAATTTATATAGAATAGAAAGGATACTTTAATATGGAAGATAAAGTTGATGTAAAGGAAGAAAAGAAAAAAAGTGGTGTTCTTGTAGGTATTCTAACGTTTTTAATAGTATTAGCAAGCATTTCAATAATATTTTTTGCATTTTAATTAGACATATTTTTGTATGTCTTTTTATATTGTTATGTTATAATTATTTTAGAATAGGGAGGAGAGAATATGGAAGAGGAAAAGAAACCAGTTGAAGAGAAGCCTGTAGAAATTAAACCTGAAGAAAAGAAAGAGAAAGATAAATCTAAAAACTTATTTATTATACTTATTGTTGGAGTAGTTCTAATAATAATAGCACTTATAGTAAGTTTAATTATAACTAATGCAGGTCAACCTAAGAAGAAAGAAGAAATATCACAAAAAGAAGAATTAGGATACGAAATACTTGATAATGAAGAAGTAACAAAGATTGTTGCTAATTATATCTTAGTAAATGATAAAGATTGTAGTGGAGAATTATATCCAATATTTATTAATGATACTATTGAAGCAAAAGATCTAGATAAAGACTTTGTTATTGATACAATAGCAAGTTATGCATATGAAAATGAAGAAGTTCCTAAAGAAGGACCACTTGTAATAACACAAGAGAAATATAAATCTATTGGAACTAGATTATACGGAAAAGCATTTAATGGTGAAGTACCACAAGAACATAATAAGAATATGGTTATTAAACATGCTGATAATGGTGATTTAGAGATTACTAAGGCTGAAATTACTCAACCTTGCCAAGTAACTACAAGTCATTTTAAAGTAAGTACTAATAAACTTAAAGATGATATTTTAACTGTTAATGTTAAAACAGCATTCTCTAAAAAGATTGACTATGATACTTCATTACAATATAGAGATGCTAAATTAAAGAATGTTATTGGTGTAGCTGATATTGGAAAAATCGATTATGAATCATATTATCCAAGAGGAGATATGTATAGATTAACTTTCCAAAAATTTGATAATACATATATGTTTGTAAAGTCAGAATTATTAAGTAAATAATATTGACGTAAAATTACAAAATTTAACTTTAAATAAGTATGATATTTTGATAGAATTAATATCGAAAATAGGAGGATAAAAAGATGGAAGAAGAAAAGAAAGAAGAAGTAATAACAAATGAAGAACCTGTAGTAGAAACATTAAGTGAAACTCCTGCTGTTGAATCACTTGATGATACTCCAGTAGTAGAAAAATTAGATGATACAGGTGTTATGCCTGCTGTAGAAGCAGCTCCAGAACCTGAAGCACCTGCTCCTGTAGTTGAACCAGCAGCACCAGCACCAGAGGCTGCACCAGAAGCCCCAGCTGTAGAAAGTATTGCAGAACCTGCACCAGCTGAAGCACCTGCTCCTGTAGTTGAACCAGCAGCACCAGCTGAAGCACCAGCACCTGAACCAACACCAGCTCCTGCTCCTGAAGTAAAACCAGAGCCTGTAAAAGAAGAGCCAAAGAAAGAAAAAGAACCAAAGAGTACTAAAGACAAAATCTTATTAGTAGTAATCATTGTTGGTTTAATAGCAATCGTTGGTCTTGGAGCTAATATGATTTTAAATGGTAATAAAGAAAATGAATTACCAAATGATGAAGGAAGCGGATCAGAACAAGAGCCTGAAACTAAACCAACTGTAAATATTAGCGAAGAGAAAATGCTTGATATTTATGAAAATACATTTAAACAAATAGATGGAAATGTAATCATTTATGATGATGCAGATGGAACTGGAACTCTTTACAATAAGACATATGCTGAATTATTTACTGATTCAGAAGTTGATTTCCAAAGCAAATTTGCTGATACTGCTAAAAAGATGGAATTGACTCATCAAATTGGTAACTATCCATTAAATGGTGATCATGATGTTGAACAACATAAACAAATTTATGAATCAATATTTGGTGGTAAGACATTTGAAGCAGTTGAATATAAAGTAGATGAATTATTCGATTGTAAAGCAACTGAAGGTAAATATACTTGTTCAGGAGTTATAACTGGAGGACTTGCAACACCTAAACTTACACTTGTTAAATACGTAGATGGAGTTCAAGATGAAAATAAACTATTATTAACTGTATATGCTGTTAAAACAAATACTGAAACTAAAGAATGGACTTCTAAAGGTAAAGCAGTAGAAGGATTAAAAGGATTAGACCAAAGTGCTTTCTTTGGAGAGACTTATGATTCAGTATTAACAGGATGCAAATATAACTTAGTTTATGATATAGATGCAGAAGGAACTAAACTTGTATCTGTTAAACCAGTAGATTAAAAAGAAACTTAAATAGTTTCTTTTTTTTATGCTATAATGTTTATAGTATAGGAGTTTATATGGAAACACTATTTATTGAAGATGAAGAGAAAAACAGTATCATTGATTTAGAAAATGAAGAGATTAGTGGTTATTCATTTTTTAAAGATGGCAGAGTAGAACCAATTAATTCTAGTGTTTTAAATGTTTTTAATTCATTCTTTTTATCAAATAATTATACTGAACTTCCTAAATATAAAGGTTATAATGTAGTACTTGATAATGAGACTGGTTTTAAACACTATTTTAAAGATGATAGCGAAGACTTCTTAATGTTCTTTGATATGAATGGCGAAGATGTAACTATATATAGTTCTGTAATTAATAGTAAATTAGAAGAAAATCATGTTTTTGATAGAGAAAATTATACTGTTAAAGCAAGAGCATTTAAACTTGGAAAAAATCTAGTCAAAGCAACTGCTACTGGGCTTGTTGGTGTAATGCTATTTTTGGCTTCACTAAATACTGCTTATGTTGCACTTAATCCAGAAGAATCTAAAGATTATAGAAATCAACCTCTTGGAAGAATCGTTACAGATTTAAAATGGGTATCCACTGATGAAGCGATAAGAATGATAATGTCTTCTAAAAATCTTAGTGATAAAGATAAAAAGTTTTTAGCTAATAGAGACTTATTTGATGACTTACTTCCATATATAAATCAATCTAGTGAAGCAAAGTATCTTTTATATAAGAAGTTAGATAACTTAACTGTTAAGACATATGATAATACTAATATGCATAATAATGGTTTTTATTCAATTGGAGACTTAGATGCACTTTATATCGCAGAAAGCTCTATAAATGATTATTACGATGATGTAATATCTCATGAATTTATACATCTACTTCAAAAGAATTATTACTATAATGTTATTACTGAAGCTTGTGCTGAGATTTTATCTTCAGAGTATTTTGATGAAGCTCAACCATACTCTTATCACGAAGAAGTAAAAGAAGTAAAAAAACTAATGGAAATTATTGGACCAGTGCCAATACTTAAATATATATGTGCTGATGATTTTGCAGCGATAGAAAGGGAAGTAATACCATATTTCTCAGCTGAAGAACTAGATGAATTTAGAGATGCACTTCATAAAAAAGATGTAAGTAATCCTGAATATAATGATGATGAAAAACATATTCAAATGGTTAAACTAGATCATTTGCTATGTGAGTTATTTGAAAGAAAGTTTGGCTATCCAGCTAGCGAAGATCATGTAATGGCTGGACTTAATACTGATACAGTTGGTAGATGCTACTTTAATAGTAAAAAACAAACAGGACAGTATAATTACACAATCCACCCGGTTGATGTTAATATTTCACTTGAAGACGCATGTAATTTTAATATAGTAAATATGTATCAAGAATATGGAAATAATAGAGTTCCTGTTTCATATGAAGATTATATGAACAGTAATTATGATTTAAATAGAAGATTAGAGTTTGGAATTAACTCTTTGTGTCCAGTTGATATTGCTTGTGGTGATGACAATCAGTTACATGTACATGTTCATGGTGAAGAGCACTGGGGTATGGAAGATGTTAACACTGCAATAGCAAATAGATCATCTAGACATAAATAAGGACTTGAAACAAATAGTATTATTTGTTAGAATAATAATGAATTAAATATTTATAGGCGATGACGAAAGATGAGTACTATAAAGATTCTTTTAAGAGAGACTATGTATGGTGAGAATAGTTAAAGATATTTATAGGAAGCTACTTTTATGAGTCTATCGGGAGACCGTTATGTCAATTAAGATCAAAGTAGGATGGTACCGCGAATTATCGCTCCTACATTGGTCTTTTTTCTTTTGTAAGGAGGTATATATGAAACTAATACTTATATGTGGTAAAGCTGATAGTGGCAAAGATGCATTTGGAGAGATACTTAAAGAAGAGTTTAATTCTCATAAGAGAAAAGCTTGTATCTTAAAGATAACTGCGCCACTTTATAGATATGCTAAAGATTATTTTGGATGGGATGGAAAAGATAGTACTAAACCTAGAGATTTACTTCAAGAGTTAGGTATTGAAGTAATTAAAGAAAAGATGGGTATGACAACATTCCTTCTAGATAGATTAAAAGATGATATTAAAGTACTAGATAACTATTTTGATGTAGGAATTATTACTGATGGTAGATTAATTAGTGAATGTGAATACTTAAAAAAGAACTTTAATAGTGTTAAAATTATAAAATTAGTTAGAAATAAAGATAATAATCTTACAAGTAAACAAAAAAAACATATTACTGAAACTGATCTAGATAACGATTATGAATTTGATTATGTAGTAGAAAATACTTCAAAAGAAAAACTAATAGAGAAAGCTAAAGAGATATTTAACTGGGAAAGAACATATGAGATTGCTATAGATGGACCATGTGCAGTTGGTAAGAGTACTACTGCTAAAGCAATTGCTAAGAAACTTGGATTCCTATATATAGATACTGGCGCGATGTATAGAGCACTAGGTCTTTATATGATCAATAATAAGATAGATATTAACGATGAGAAAAAAGTAGTAGCAGAACTACCTAAAATAGATGTAGATATCAAATATAAAGATGGAGAACAAGTAGTATATTTAAATCATAAAAATGTTAATGATTTAATTAGAACTAACGAAGTATCTAATAGTGCTTCAATAATAAGCCCATATCCTAAAGTAAGAGAGAAATTACTATATATGCAAAGAGATTTAGCATATAGAAATAATGTTATTATGGATGGAAGAGATATAGGAACTGTAGTACTTCCTAATGCTGATTTAAAGATATATTTAACTGCTGATGAAGATGAAAGAGCATTAAGAAGAAAACTAGATTATGAACTTAAAGGATTATCTATGAACTTAGAAGAAGTTAAAAAAGAAATCCTAGAAAGAGATTATAGAGATACACATAGAGATGTATCTCCACTTAAGAAAGCAAATGATGCTGTTGTAGTAGATACAACTAATTATTCTATAGATGAAGTAAGAGATAGAATAATAGAACTATTTAATGAGAAGAGGTAATAATATGAGATATATGACAAGTACAGAAATCAGAAATATGTGGTTTGATTTCTTTAAAAGTAAAGGACATGCTGTTATAGAAAGTGCTTCTTTAATACCAGAAGACGATGATAGCTTATTCTTTATAAATGCTGGTGTTACACCACTTAAAAAGTATTTCGATGGTAGTGTAGTACCTGATAATAAAAGATTAACAAGTATACAAAAATGTATAAGAACAAATGATATTGAAAATGTTGGAGTTACTAAAAGACATCAAACATTATTTGAAATGATGGGTAACTTCTCAGTTGGAGATTACTTTAGAAATGAAGCTTTAGAGTTCGCATATGAACTACTTACTAGCGAAAAGTATTTTGCTATACCTAAAGAGAAAATATATGTAACAGTTTATGTAGATGATGATGAAACTGCTAATAAATGGGTTAGTTTAGGACTAGATGCTGATCATGTAGTAAGACTTGAAGGAAACTTCTGGGAAATTGGTAGTGGACCATGTGGACCTGATACTGAGATATTCTTCGATAGAGGAGAAAAATATGATCCTAATGGTGATGCCTTAGATAACTTTAGAAAAGATGAAGATCAAGAAAGATTCGTAGAGATTTGGAATAACGTATTTAGTCAGTATAATAGTGAGCCAGGTAAAGAAAGAAGTGAATATAAAGAACTTCCTCATAAGAATATAGATACTGGTGCAGGACTAGAAAGATGGTGCTGTATATTCCAAGATGTAGACTCTAACTTCGATACAGATTTATTTGTACCTATTATTAAGAAAATAGAAGAGTTATCTGGAAGCACTTATCATGGAGAGACTCCATTTAAAGTAATAGCAGACCATATAAGAGCACTTACTAACGCTTTAAGTGATGGATGCGTATTTGGTAATAGTGGAAGAGATTATGTCCTTAGAAGACTTCTTAGAAGAAGTGTTAGATTAGGAAGAAAGATTGGTTTTGAAGAACCATTCATGTATAAACTAGTAGATACAGTAGTAGAAATAATGAAAGAAAGTTATCCTAAACTAGAAGAGAACAAAGCTACTGTTAAATCATTAATACTTGAAGAAGAAAAACTATTTAATAAGACTCTTAGTCAAGGAGAAAAGAAACTTTCTGAATTAATGGAGACTAATAAAGATAGTAAGACTATTAGTGGTTATGATGCATTTAAACTTTATGATACATATGGATTCCCATTTGAACTTACTCTAGAATATCTAGAAGAAGAAGGATTTACTGTATCTAAAGAAGAATTCGATAAATATATGGAAGAAGCTAAAAAACTAGCTAAAGATGCACGTAAAGATGATTTAGGAATGAATATTCAAAATGAAGCTCTTCTTAACTTTACTAAAGAATCTAAATTTACCTATGAAAAGTTTGAGTTAGACTCTAAAGTAGTAGGATTATTCAAAGATGGAGAAGAGACTGACTCTATTACTGATGAAGGATATGTTGTTACTGAAGAGACTCCATTCTATGCTGAAATGGGAGGTCAAGTAGCAGATATTGGTACAATTACTGGTAAAGGATTAAATGCTGACGTAGTAGACGTTAAGAAAGCTCCTAATGGACAACATCTACATAAAGTAATTATTAATGAAGGATCTATTAAACTTGGAGATAAACTTACTCTTAAAATAGATGAAGAAAGAAGAAAGAGAATTAGAGTAAATCACTCAGCAACACATATTATTCAAAAAATGTTACAAGATACTTTATCTAGTAATATCCACCAAGCAGGAAGCTATGTAGATGATGAAAGATTAAGATTTGACTTTGTATACACTGGAAAGATTACTGATGATAATATCATTCTAGTAGAAGATAAAGTTAAAGAGTTTGTAGCTAATAATTATAAAACTAATATTATGGAGAAGTCTTTAGATGAAGCTAAAGAAATGGGTGCTATGGCACTATTCTCTGATAAATATAAAGATGTAGTTAGAGTAGTTCAAATAGGATCTTCAATCGAACTTTGCGGTGGTACTCATATCGAATGTACTGACGAAGTTAAAAACTTTGCTATTCTAGGAGTAGAAAGTAAAGGAAGTAATCTATATAGACTTGAAGCTACTACTAATGAAAATGTAGTTACATTAATTAATAAAGCTTGTGCTAACTATATCGATTCTATTAAGACACAACTTGCCAAAGCTCAAGATATCTTATATAACGCTAAGAAAGATGGTATAGAGCTTGATTTCAATGTTAAATTAGAAGAAGATCAAAAAGCTAGTTATAGAGCTATTATCTATTACAAGAAAGAACTAGAAAGGGTTCAAGGAGAAGTTAAAGCATTAGAGAAAAAATATCAAGAAGAAAAGTCTAAGAAGTTCTCAAGTAACTTAGATAGTTATACAGATGATAAAAAGGAAATTAATGGAGTAGAGGTAGTAATTAAGAAACTTGATAATGCTGATATGAATTCACTTAAAGATTTAATTGATAAAGTAGCTAATGGATTAAAAGGAATAGTATTCTTTATCAATGCTAAAGGAGATAGCGCAAACTTCTTATGTAAGTCTAATAGTGATAAAGTAAAAGCTGGAGACTTAATGAAAAAAGTATGTGAGTTCACTAGTGGTAGAGGAGGAGGATCTCCTACATTTGCTCAAGGTGGAGCAAGTAATATAACTGACTACGATAAAGTAATTGAATTCATTACAAATGAGATTAAATAAAAGAGATAGCAATATCTCTTTTTTCATATTTTTACATAAATAGTGATATATAGAATATGCTATAATTATAGTGAGGTGATAATATGTATACAATTTGTTTAGTAGAAGATGAAGAGAGTTTATCAAACCTTATAAAGACATATTTAGAAAAAGAAGGATACGAAGTAATACAGTTCTTTACTGGTAAAGATGCAATGAACTATATTGGTAATAAAGCTAATCTATGGATACTTGATATCATGCTATCAGATGATATTACTGGATACGATATCATCAAAGAGATTAGAGCTAAAGATACTAATATACCAGTTATATTTACTTCAGCTAGAGATAAAGATATAGATAAGATTATTGGACTAGAAATGGGTAGTGATGACTATTTAACTAAGCCTTATTCAACTAAAGAGTTAGTTCTAAGAGTAAATAATCTTATAAATAGAATATATAAAGATAAAGATATGAGTAAACTATCATATTATGATTCTTATGTAATAGATATCAATAGAAGATCTTGTAAAGAAAATGATAAAGAGATTAAATTAACTACTTTAGAGTTTGATTTATTATTACTCTTTTTAAATAATAAGAATAAGACTTTCTCAAGAGAAGAGATACTAACTAGTATTTGGGGAGAAGACTACTTTGGTAGCGATAGAGCAGTAGATGACTTAGTAAGAAGATTGAGAAAGAAAATGCCTAAACTTAATGTATCTACTGTATATGGATATGGGTATAGATTATCATGAAATTCATAGGTAATAAGCTTGGTAGACAATTATTAGTTATACTAGTACTAGTGTTCGATATAGTACTTATCAACATACTTATATTTATTCCTAGAAGTATGACTCCCATATATGAGAGTATGATCTATAATACTTTAAAGAATCCCTTGGATATGGTTAATACTAATTTTAAAGAAAATACTTATAGAAATGGTATAGTATACGTCTATTATTTCGATAATAATGTATTTACTAGTGGTAACTATGATAAACATATTCATGTAGATATTAATAAGCTAGAAGATTATTTAACTGATGAATATGGTAATTTTGAAAAAGGTGGTAATAAATATTATTATTATGTATCTATAGAAGCTGATTCTAAGAAAGTTGCTATAGCTAATGAGAATTACTTTTCTAATATAAGAGATAGAATTATTCTTACAGTAATAGGTATATTTTTAGCAAGTTTCTTAATTACTGGATTAATAGTATTTATATGGACTAGTCTAATAGTAAGAAAGATAGGTAAACTTAAAAATAAAGTAGATAATATCGATAATGATAATTATAATCATGAAGTAAACTTCTTCTTAGATGATGAGATTAAATCACTTGCTTTATCTATAGAGGATGCAAGAGTTAATCTTAAAGAAGAAGAGGAATATAAAAACTCGATGTATCAGAATATCTCTCATGACTTTAAGACTCCTATAACAGTTATTAAAAGCTATATAGAAGCAGTAGAAGATGGTGTAGAAGATAAAGATGAAGCTCTAAAAGTAATTAAACAGCAGACAGATAAATTAGAGAAGAAAGTATATTCACTTCTATATTTGAATAAACTAGAATATTTAAAAGATAAACCAGATGAGAATATGACTTATATAAATATTAAAGAAGTAATAGATTCATCCGTAGAGAAGTTTAAATATCAAAGAAAAGATGTAGAAATAATTACTAAGATAGATAATAGTAAGTTTTATGGAACTGTAGATCTATGGGAAACTATAATAGATAATATCTTAAATAATTTTATTAGATATGCAGAGAATAAGATTAAGATAATAGTAAAGAATAATAAGATACTTTTATATAACGATGGACCTAATATAGATGAGAAATTAATTAACGATATGTTTAATCCATTTAAGAAAGGTATTAAAGGACAGTTTGGACTAGGATTATCTATAGTAAAGAAGACACTTAACTTACTTAATTACGATATTAATATAGAGAATAATAAGAAAGGTGTATCATTTATAATTAGTAAGAGAAATAACAAGTAATAGTTATTTCTCTTTTATATTATGATATAATTAATAAGAGGTGCTTTATGATTAGTTTTATTATACTTCATTATAAAAATATAAGTGATACAATAGAATGTATTGAATCTATAAATAAACTTAATGATAAGAATATATCTATAATAGTAGTAGATAATAATACTCTAAGTAAAGAAGATGAAAAACTACTAAATAAGTATGATATAGATTTAATTAAGAATGATTCTAATCTTGGATATGCTAAAGCTAATAATATTGGAGCATCTTTTGCTATTAAGAAATATCATCCTAACTTTATAGCAGTTATCAATAACGATACAGTTATCAAGGATAAGAACTTCACTAAGATAATTAGAGAAGATTATAATAAATATAAATTTGATATATTAGGTCCTAGAATAGATACTAATAAAGGAGAAAGTGTTAATCCATTTCCAGTATTTAAAACTCTAGAAGAAGTAGAAGAACAAATTAAATACAGAGAGAAATTAGTAAAGATTTATAGTAATCCTATGCTTAATGCTTCATTATGCATATATATGAGTTTAAAAAGAGTATTTGTTAAACCAAGACACTTAGTAAATGGAGAACATTTTGAAGAGAATGTAGCACTTCATGGATGCGCAATAATATTCTCTAAGAAGTATTATGAAAGATATAAGAATATATTCTATAATGAGACTTTCTTATATCATGAAGAAGAATTTATTTATCAAAGAGTACTTAGAGATAAATTAAAATCTATATATGATCCAAAACTATCTATATTCCATAAAGAAGGAGCTAGTTTAAATAAGAGTTTTGAATCTAATGAAAGAAAGAAATTAATATTTAGAAATAAAGAGATAATTAAGTCTTTAAAATTGCTTAAGAAAGTTATCGAGGAGGGTAAAGATGAATAAGAAAATATCAGTTATAGTACCTGTATATAACGTTGAGAAATATTTAGAGAAATGTTTAGAATCTATAGTTAATCAAACTTATGATAATTTAGAAATAATACTTGTTAATGATTGTTCTACAGATGGTAGTGAAGAGATTATTAAGAAGTTTAAATCAAAACATAAAAATATATTATATTTTAAAAATGAAAAGAATAGTGGAGCTGCATATTCGAGAAATGTTGCTTTAAAGAAAGCTACTGGTGATTATATAGGATTTATCGATTCTGATGACTATGTTGAACCTGGATACTTTGAAGGGCTAATGAATAGCATTAAAAAAGAAAAAGCAGATATAGCAGTTTGTGATATTAATATTATAGATACAGATAAAGGTACTACTTTTAGAAGTAAGAGTGGAACAAGTGATAATAATAAAGAAGATTTTATCAACAATGGATTAGCTGCTAGTCCTGCTAATAAGTTATTTAAAAGAGAAGCATTATTATATGATTTTAAAGCAGGTATGATGAATGAAGATTTAGCTGTAGTAATACCAAGTGTTATTAAAGCTAAAAAGGTAGTATATAATCCAGATGTTACATATAATTATGTTCAAAGAAATTCATCTGTTCAAAATCAAGGTTTAACAATGAAGAGATTCGATATTTTCAAAGCAGTAGATGATACTCTTGAAAGAATCAAAGATGTTAAAGATTATGATGACTATAAACAAATGATAACATTCCAACAATTATTCTTCTTATATTTATATGTATTTACTAAAGAGAAGAAATTCTTTAAGAGATTAAAATATTTTAGATTATATTATAAAAATATTAAAAAGTATGATATGCGTCATAATAAATATGTTAAGAAGTTTGTTGATGAAGCTGGTAAAAAACATAGAGCATACTTTAAAGCAATATTATTTACTGAATATAGAGGTTTATGTTTAGCATCTAATATACTAGTTAGAATATATGATATATTAAGAAAGTTATTCTATCATGATACTATTAGACCAGATATAAATATGGATTTACTTATTAAAGAAGCAAAAAGACAAAGTAAGATGAAAGAATCAAAAGTATCTATATCTGTAATAGTACCTAACTATAATTATGATAGATTCTTATATCAAAGAATTTATAGTATTCTATATCAAAAAGTAAAAATTAAAGAGCTATTAATACTCGATGATTGTTCTAAAGATGATAGTAGAAAAACTATAGATAAGATAGTTAAGAATTTAGAGAAATATATAGATGTTAAAAAAGTATATAACGATACTAACTCTGGTAGTGCATTTAAACAGTGGGAGAAGGGATTTAAACTAGCTAAAGGAGAATATGTATGGATAGCAGAAGCAGATGACTACTGTACTGATAAACTTCTTAAGAGTATAGTTAAACCAATACTAAAAGATAAAGATATAATGATAAGTTATGCTGATACAGCATTTATAGAAACAGATGGTAAGATACAGCTTAGAACTATAGTTCCTGAAATAGATATTAGAAAGACAGGACATTGGAATAAAGACTTTGTAGATGATGGAGTAGAGGAAATACTTAATTATGCATTTTTAAATTGTACTATTGCTAACGTATCTTCTTGTATATTTAAAAATGGAGATTATTCTAAAGAACTTGCTATGTCTAGAAACTTTAAACAAGCTGGAGACTGGATGTTCTATATAAATATGATGAGAAAAGGTAAGATTTCATTTATTGCAAAACCATATAATTTTTATAGAGTTCATGGTAGTAATGTAAGTAGTGTATTCGATAAAGAAAAGCATTTAAAAGAAATTCTTACAATATATGATTATAATTCTAAGGAGTTTCCTTTAAAGAAATGGCATAAAGAAGAACAAGAAAAAAGAATAAAATTCTTAAAGAAAGTATGGGATGTAAAGTAATTACTTTACATCTTTTTCTTTATTGATAAAAACTATTAATATGATACAATAAATATAGATAATAGGAGTGATAGCATGAGATGTATTAAATGTGGTTATGACAATCTTGAAGGAATGCGATATTGTGTTAGCTGTGGATCTGAGCTTATTACTGTTGAAGAGAAATCTAAAAGAGCAGAAGAAAGTAAAAAAGGATTAGTATTTTTATATATAATTATTGGAGTATTAGTAGTAGTACTTCTAGTAGTATTAGGATTTGTTATATTTGGAGGAGGACCTATTGCAGGTAAGGCTCCTGATAAACCTGGACCAATAGATGAGAAGACATCTGTTGCATCAGATACAGTAGGACAGTGGAAATGCTCTACTGATGCAACAACTACTAAATATAATTTAATGATTCAATTGAATGAAGATGGAACATTTATCTTTGGACCAATACCAGGATATGAAACAAATTATGTCGGAGGAAGATTTACTTCTAATTCATATAATGCACAAGATTCAACTGGACAATACAACTTATATAGTTTAAATATGAAACAACAAGTAATAGTAGACAATGGTCAAAAGACTGAAGGAGTTAATGAAGTTAACTATTCAGTAGCAGTTAATAAAGATAAGACTAAATCAATGTTTACTAATGGTTCATCTGGTACAACATATTATTGTAGTAAATAAAAAGAGCTTTATAGAGTAGTCAACTAAAAATAGACACTTTATAAAAAGAACTTTAAAACCCTGATTCAGTTTTATACTGAATTGGGGTTTTATATTTTAATGCATAACTTGGTCTTTCATTATTGTAATAATCAATATATAATTTAATTAGATTTGAAACGTCATTAGAATGTTTCAAATCAAAATCAATAAACAATTCTTCTTTAATCCAACCGTTTAATGATTCATTTACTGGATTATCTGTAGGTGTACCAGCTCGACTCATTGATCGTTGAATATTAAATTCATTAAGAAGATTGTTGTATTTCTTAGAAGAATAAACTGGACCTTGATCTGTATGTAGAATAATCTGGTCTTCAATTTTTTCTTCTTTTATTTTGCTCAAAACTTGATTTAAACCATCATAATAAGTTCTTCTATCTCCTTTTCTAGAAGATAGCCCATATCCAAGTATTTCTTTGTTCCATGCATCGAAGTACATTGTTAATTCATAATATGTGGATTTAACCCAGAACGCAGTCATATCCGAAACAATTACCTCATATGGTCTAGTTAAATATTTCCATCCATTCCACACTAAATTACTAAATGTTTCATGCTCCTCATCTGGCTTCTTCCATTGATAATGTTTCCCTTGATATCTTATATTTTCATACTTACATAATCTATGAACATAATTATCTGTATAATAAACTCCATATAGATTCCTAATATGATGATTTATCCATCTATATCCATGTGCTTTATGTTTATTGTGAACTTTTTTTATTAACTCTAAATCACTTTGTCTTGTGATTTCTCTTAGAGGGGGATTTTCTTTCCTATATTTCCATTTGTAGTATCCTGATCTACTTATAGACATATATTCACATAATAATTTAATAGAATATTTATATTTATATTCATCAACTATTTTGTATTCCTGTCGAATGTAGTAACGAATTCCTTTTCGGCCCCAACTCCTTTCACCATATAACCTTTTTTTAATCTTGCTATTTCAATTTCCTTTTTCATTAATTCAAGTTCTAATTCTTCAATTTTGTTTTTTGGTTTTCTAAAATGTAATCCTGCATGTGGATTACTATTTTTTGCTTTCCCAGTTTGTGATTTTAATCCTTCCAATCCTTGCTCTTCATATTTTTTCACCCAATTCCATATTAGTGATTTAGAAATATTATATTTATGACATACCTTTGCCTGACCAATTTTATAATATTCTTTTACTATTTTTTCTTTCTCTTCTGGTGTTCTCATATTACTACTCATTTTTATCATCTCCTTACCTAAATTCTAACATAGAAAAAGTAGACAGTTCTTTTTTTACTTGTCTACTTTTAATTTACCACTCTATTAAGCTCTTTTTTAAATTAACTAATATCTTTATCTACAATTATATTAAATTTATAATCTTTATAAGTATTATTTAATTCTTTAATTATTTCTTTATTAATATTATCGATATTCTTTTCATCAAAGTCATATATTATATCGAATGTAACTAGTTTTTCTTTTTCATCTATAAAGAATCCATGTACTTCTAATATATTTTCATATCTTTTTATTATCTTCTTTATATCTTTTTTAATCTTATTACCAAGATTAGAAGTATTATTAGAAGCATATATACCTATAGTCATTATAATGTCGTATTTTTGATATATAGCATATTCTATCTTCTTAGATAAGTTATGTATTTCTTTTGCAGTCATATCATCATCTAGCTCTATATGAACACTACCTATCATAGTAAGAGGTCCATAATTATGAAGTATTAAGTCATATACACCTTTAACTTCTTTATATTTATTTATTTCATTAATAATCTTGCTTTTAATCTCTTCATTGATTCTTTTACCTATAATATCATTTATAGGGTCTTTAAACATTTCTATAGCACTCTTAATAATAAATGATGATATTATTAGACCAATATAACCATCTACGTTTATATGTCCAAATATAAATATTAGAGCACCAATCAAAGTAGATAGAGAAAGTATAGAATCAAATATAGCATCGTTTCCTGATGCAACTAATGTATCTGAGTCATACTCTTTACCTTTTTTCTTAACATAAGTACCAAGTATTATCTTAGTAACTATTGCTATTATAATTATTATTAAAGTATATACTGAATAATCTGGTTTAACTGGATCAATTATCTTGGATATAGACTCAAGTAGGGCAGAAACACCAGTAATAAGAATAATTATAGCTACTACCATAGTAGTAAAATATTCTATTCTTCCATGACCATAAGGATGCTCTTTATCAGGTGCTTTATTAGATAGTTTGATACCTATAATAGTGGCAACACTACTTAGTACATCACTAAGGTTATTTAATGCATCTAGTACTATTGCAGTCGATCTAGCAAACAATCCTACAATCATTTTAAATATAACAAGAAATATATTAGTTATTATTCCTTTAACACTAGTTAATATTATCGCTTTATCTCTTTTCATATAAAACCTCGCATATATAAATTATATAACAAATTTATTAATATGAAATATATTCGTTTAACAAATATAAATATATGTGTTATAATAACAGGCATTATTTGACGTTCTTTAAAGAGGTGTACAATGTCTGACGCAATTTTAATACCTGAAAATATAGTATTTAATTGTTATAAGAATGATATAGTTGTAGGTCATTCTTCTTTTGATGTAAACTTATTACGCCTTCTTCTAAGTGATAATTATTATTATCAATTAAAAAAACTAATAAAAAGTGGAAGTTCTATAGTAGAAATAGATGCTGTACATGAAGATGAATTATTACCATATACTAAATTTAGTATTAGAGATTTTTCAAGAGCACTTGAAGAATTATTATTCTCTGATATATCTGATAAAGAGTTCGATAGAATTTTATATATAAGAGAAAAAACATCTATGGATTCGTTTATAGATAAATATAAAAATAAAAGTAGTATCCTATTAATAGATAATTATAAATATAAGATTAGATTTAAAGATATTATAGATTTCTTAACATTAAATGAACCATTTTATGAAAATATATTTAAAACTTTTACTAAAGAGTTATATGGTATAAGAAAAGATCATTTCTTATATGCAGTTAATTATTTACTTGATTCTTATGATATAACTTCTTTATATGATTTTCCTGATTATATTAAACAAAGATTATTAAAATTACGTAGTTTTAGAGCTGCCGATTTTGAAGCAATAAACAAGTTTGTAGAGACTAATGACCATTTTGTTAATGGGATAATAATAGATAATAGTTTATATAATGAAGTAATGGGTAGTATTCCAAGTAATTATGATCAAACTGATAGCTCTATATATGTATATATTAAATTATGTCAGCTTCTTAAATACGATCCGGTATTCTATATGTCTAATCAAAAAGGTGATATAGCAAAAGTACATGAAGATATAAAAAGAATAAGTAGAATTAAACCAGGCAGTAATGTAGTATGTTATGAATTTAATCTATTATATGGTTTCTTTTTAAAAGAACTTGGTATTAATTTTGAATCTAGTAATATAGATAAAACTAAATATGGTGGAAGTCATACTAGTCTTCGTTATAGAGTAGGTAAGTATTTAGTTAGTGCTGATGCTGTTACAAGTATTCTTTATGGTGATCTTACTGGATGCAAGTCTAAAGCTGATATTAATGGACTAACTTGTTATAATATGAATAGTAAAACAAGAGATGAATTTCAAGATAGAATAAATAGAATATGTAATGATATGTATGATAAAAAAACAACTACATATACTAGATTAAAAAATGATACATATAGAAAAATCTATAGATTATATCCGTTAAATTTAAGATTTAATAATTATATAGATGATCTTAATAACTGCTCTTTAGATGGACTAGATGCAATGGGATATGCATTAAGACTTAGAAGATTATTATTTAGTGAAATAGAACGTGAAGATTATGTTCACTTTAACATACTTTGTGATAATAGATGTACTAGTCCAGAACTTACTTCAATTATAACTGTTGGAAATGAAGAATTCGACTACTACGAATATAAACCAAATGAAGGAGTAAGAAAGGTAAGTAAAGAATATGTAGAAGGTAATATGAATAAAGGAAATATTACATATATTAAAAATAGTATAGAAGAAATACCTGGTATAAGAACTACATATGAATCATTTGGTATTAGAAAGAGTTTACATTTAAAAAAATAATTAATCAAAGTACTTGAAACATAAAATTAATTATGTTATTATTAATATGCTTTGATTGATGGCGAGATAGCTCAGCTGGCTAGAGCGTCCGGTTCATACCCAGAAGGTCGGGGGTTCGATCCCCTCTCTCGCTACCATTAGAATTAAACGAACTTAACAGTTCGTTTTTTTTATTTTAATTTTATGTTAGACTAAAGGTGAATGGAGGACTTTATGGATGATTTAAAAAAGTATTCTGATAAAGAGATTGTAGAATTTATTAAAGAAGGTAAAGTAGAACTAGCTGATATAGTTGATTCTGGAATATGTCCAACATGTTTTGATAGAAGAAATAATTATGCTCTATATGGAAATCCAAAAGATAAGATGATTTATGAAGATGATAAATACGAGTGTTTCTTAATTGGTAATCCAAGAGCAAATGGACATGCTGCAATAAGTACTAAAAAGCATTTTAAAGACATGATGGAGATCGATGATGAAACATGTACTGAAATATTTGTTCTTGCTAAAAAACTAATGAATATTATTAAAGAAGTATACAATGCCGAAAGTGTTTATCTATGTACTATGTGTGATGGACCTATGAATCATTTTCATATTCAGCTTATTCCAAGATATGATTATGAAAAGAGAGGCTCTAAAAACTTTGTTAAGCCTAGATTTGAATATGTAGAAGATAAAGAGAAATTATTAAGTTTAAGAAAGAGAATGAAAAAGTAATATTCATATAAATAAATATGATATAATTTAATTAATAGGAGGACTTTTAAATGATAGATTGGGTAAATGTTCTAATTTCATTAGGTATTGGTGCTATCTCTGGATTCTTAGCTTCACTAATTATGGGAACTAAAGGTGGACTACTTAGAAATATTATCATGGGTATTATCGGAGGATTCGTAGGTGGTTTCATATTTGGATTACTACATATATCTATAGATGGTATTATAGGAACTATTGTTGCATCTGTTGTAGGAGCTTGCTTAGTTATATTTGTAGCTAGATTGATAACTAAGAAATAGATCTAGTATTAAACGAACTATCTAGTTCGTTTTTTTCTTGTTATCATATAATACGTGTGCTAAAATAATTATTTAAATTGGAGGCGTTATTATGGAAGATTTTGATACTAGAAGAAATAAATACTTTGAAAAGTTAAGAGAATATCCAGATGTTGTAAAAATGATGATTAATGGTGGTAAAAATGATGAAGATAGATTTAAAACTATAGAAGTAATAACTGCTCCTACAAATGAATTAGAATTAGAACTTGCAGAATGTCTTTTTTCATATACCAAAGATGTAATTGATTTATTTGGAATACTCGTAAATAATGAGTTTTATGATAGTGATTATCATAATAATGAAATGCTTAAATTAGAAATAAAAATGGTTAATTTACTTAAAAATGGAGGAGATATAGAACCAATTATCAGTAAGTATGATGATCCTAAAAATGCAGCAAGACTTATGTATGATAGTATTATCTGTCCTCCATTTATAAATGAAGTAATGTATTATATAGGCATATGGACAGGACTTGATATTAGTGATGCGTTTGAATGTATAGAGCTTGTATCACTTCTAGAACAGTCTGGAGAGTTAATTAAAGACTTTAATTCAGATAAAATACTATATGGAATGGAAGATATAGATAGAGATAAACTTGATGAAATAAAGACATATACAAGTGAATTTCATAGACTATGTGAAGAGGGAAGAAAAGATACTAAAGATAGTATAGACGTATATAAGCTTTATAGAAGAAAATGGAAAGAATAACTCTAGTTTTTACAACTAGAGTTTTTTTATTGAAAAAATAGAGGCTTTGTGCTAGAATAAAAAGCACTCAAGGGGGTATATATATGAGTGACTTTAATGAAAGAAGAATTAACTATTTAAGAACAATAAGAGACAATCCAAAAGTAACTGAAAAAATGCTAGAAGCAGGAAATGAAAGTGATGCTGATATCGATAGTATCAAAGCATTAATCTATCCAGAAGATGAAAAAGATTTAATGTTTGCTGAAACTACTTATCAAACAACAAACGATTTAATGGAAATAGCAGGAAGATGCGTTGTTGGTGGGATAAGAGAAATTCCAGTAGAAGAAAATGCTGCAGTTAAAATGATAATACAAACTATTAATGCAATTAAAGAAGGTAAAGATAAAATCAGTTTTCCAGAGGAGTATAATACACCTGAATATGCTGCTAAAGTATTATTTGATTTTACTGTATTAATATCTGGTGATCCTATTGAAACTATGGATTACATTGGAAACAAAACTGGATTTGATTTATCTGATGAAGATGAATTTAATGAATTTAAAATTTATATGGAAAGTGCATCTGAAGCAGTTAAAGAGTTAAGACCAGATATTCCACAAAAAGCTTTTGCTGATTGTACAGTTGAAGATTTAGAAAATGGTAAGAAGTTTGCTCTTGCATTCCATAAATGTTTTGAAGAAAACAAAAAAGAACCAGAGATTGAAGATATGGGTAAAGCATTTGCAAAATTATTTATGAGAGCATTAAAAAGAATCGACTTAGATGATTTAGAATAAAAGGAATGAATATGAATGATTTTAAAAAAAGAAGACTAGAATATACAAAAAAGTTAGTTGAGAATACTGATGTATTAAATAAGATTGAAGAAGATTATGGAAATAGTGATAAAGAAAGTGATAAGAGAATTTATCAAATCTTAATAGCGCCTTGTAATCTAGAAGAACTTGAAATAGCAGAAAATTTATATACTGTATTAGATGATATTGTTACTCTTTGCATTAAAGAAGATAACTATGATTTAAAAAGTTATGATCCAGAAGATAATCTTGCTGCTAACGTAATAATTAAAGTTATGGAATCTTTATATAATGGAGAAGAAGTTGATATGTCTAAAGTAGTAGATTATACAACAGGATTTGCTGCAAAATTCATGCTTGATAGTATAAGAGGATTCTGTTTCGATACAGAAGAAACATTTGAATATATGGCTAAAAAACTAGGTGTTGATACAGAAGATGATTTCGAAACAAGTCAGTTTATTCAGTACTTTGAAAAAGCTACTGATATAATAGCAAATCAAACTAATCCTGTATTTAGTGTTGATAATATGACTAAGAAAGCTGAAATGGTTAAAGACTTTACAAGTGAGTTCCATAAACTATGTGAAGATAGTTACGAAAAAGAAAGAAATGTTATTTATAGAAAAAGTTATGGAACAATAAATAGAATTAAATTTAATTTTATTTAATAAAGTATGTTCAAAAGAACATACTTTTTTTGTTATAATATAGTTAAATAATGGAGGTATTTATGAAAGAAGTACAAGAGTTCTTAAAAGAAGCTGGAGTTTATTATTTAGCTACAATAGATAAAGATAAACCAAGAGTAAGACCATTTGGTACAGCAGAGATATTTGAAGATCATTTATATATACAAACTGGTAAAAGTAAAGATGTATATAAGCAAATAGAAAAGAATAATAATGTAGAGATATGTGCATTTAAAGCTGGTAAATGGATTAGAG